>Ga0208794_1000369_pt1 | contig 31055 bp, 53 predicted proteins | sample 32_taG_FD_184106 | JGI IMG/M metagenome (GOLD analysis project Ga0208794, IMG submission 184106) | Marine viral communities from the Gulf of Mexico - 32_GoM_OMZ_CsCl metaG (SPAdes) (version 2) | ecosystem: Environmental > Aquatic > Marine > Oceanic | place: Atlantic Ocean: Gulf of Mexico... | reverse complement strand
TAATTCCTCTTACAACCTCCTCATTACTCACCTCAGTGCGTTGTAGTGGAACCTCATCAACTACCTCATTGCTCACCTCCATATCAAAAGGAGTATCAGTAGAAGGTATTGTATCACCTGTATACATTTCAGGCGGACCTACATGCTCATCCTCAACAGTACTCATGTCCATTGGTAATAGAGCTAAGTAGTTCTCACCTTCCATAGTAGTAACGTGATTTACCTCATAGTACTGTGAGTCAATGTCAACAATAGAACCTGTTACTGCATCCGGGTAATCTCCTTCAGGGACATAGGTGTAATCATCTTCATTAACCTCAACTGCGTTATCTGCAGGTATAGATTGTACATCTTCTACTGTTGTTATAGTAGTATCAGGATTAGGTAACTCATCTACCCCATCAATGTGATCTTCATCACCATCAGGGTCTATTGCTACTGCACCCATCTTCTCCCAATCTTCATCTTCCTCAGCATCAAGATCATGAACCACTTCATTGTTATTGTCCACACCATATAGTTGTGATGCTAACTCATCTTCAGTAAGTTCATTATCATCAGTGTCACTCATAGTATTACCATTAGGAATACCTGTAATCTCTGGTGTATCATCTACATACTCTTCATCTTCAGGTGGGCATTCACTCACACCATCTTGAGGCAATAGTATATCAGTATACTGCTCAATAACGTTGTCCATTTGATTGCTTTCTTCCTGAGTAGTCCCAGTTTCTTGACACACATCTCCATCAGTTGTTTCATCTACATCAAACTGTGCTAAATCAAATTCCAAAGTCATATATAGGTGAATAGCTGATTGATTAGCTAACCATACCCGTGGATTAGATTGACGTAGTGCAACTAGAATATGATTGTAACATGTCCATAGATTGTCTTTAGCTGTACTATAAGTATAACTAGGATTGTCAAACTCTTTAGCTGCTAAACTCACCATGTCTATTGTTAACCACCCGCGTAAGAATAAGGTGCCCAATAAAGCACCAAACTTGTCACGGGTAATATCTATCTTCTCCATAGCAGCTTTGTCATTTGCTAACTGATCATAATAATCTTTAGCATCTGCCATCTGCTCTTCAATCTTCTGTTGAGTTTCAAAGTCTGCAGTACCTGTGTGTTTACGGTTCCAATCACCAAGCTGACCAACCATGAATGATTCACTTTCATGAACATAAACACCAAAGGTTGCCCCAAACTTAATCATCTTATTGTATGAATTAACAAATGCATACATCATAGATAAATCAGGATCACTGTTGTAATCCACTATGAACTTACCAATGGCTTCTTGAGCATCTTTGGTACATTTGTACAACTCATGTTTAACACCAAACCCATTGTTTGCTAACTCCTGATTAATAGTATCAATTACAAACTGGTGTGATATTACAGTGTACGTTGTTGTTGCCACAGGCAACGGTGCGTTAACCAAGACATCCTTGGTAACGTTTCCTAATTTTCTAGGCATAATAATAAATTTTAGAATAAACTTAATTGTAACTTAAACAGCTCAGGTTGCATGTTTTTTATCTCTCTGTTAATTTTATCAAGATAGAAACGCATGTCAACATTATAGTCTTCCCAAGCTTTATCTTCATATACGTTAAATATATGTTGAAGCCATTTACCTGCTTCTAGATTTACCTCTCTAAGATCAGAGAGATTCTTTTTAATTACTTTATCTCCTTTGTTTGCCACATAATACCTTAAGGTCTTTTGTAGCACATCAGTAGTTACCTCACCATCTTTAACATATGTTTTCTGAAACTGCCAATTGCCTCTGATCTTTCTTTGGCCGCAGTAGTCAAATATGTTTCTGTTGGTTTTCAAGTACTCTTCCGGCTTAGTCCCGTGGACAAAGAAATGAAAGAGTGCTTTAGGTACTATTTGGAAACTAGCATTTTTGTGTAACGGTCTGTCTTCAAACTCAAACCTACCCTTGCATTTAGTCTTACCATTTTTGAATATACCTATGTAATTGTTTACATCAGGAACAATTAACTTGGCGTATTCATCATGTTCTAACTGCAAGTTAGTAGTGTCTTCCCATTCTTTACAAACTTGTAAATATAGATCTTTATGTTTCTTTGGAATAATCATCTCTACACCATCTGTGTTAGACATGATTGGTCTACATCCAGGAACACGTTCTGACAAATTCACATATAACATCATCAGACTAAGCTGACCATTTATAGTGATACGCATAGTAAGTTCCGGGTCATACAAGAAACAGTTCTCATCATTACTTAGACCATAGGTACTATTAAGTATAATTTTATATACATAGTTTCTAGGATCTGATTTAGGGATCTTCTTTCTTTCATCAAAGAACCATTCATACAGTTGACAAAATGATTCTTTAGGTAAATGTGCAGGAGCCCATTTATTTCTAATAGCTAAGTTAGGATAAAAACTAGTAACGTCTGACGACATTATTGTCTCATGCTCATCTGGTATGTAAATACCTTTCTTAGCACCGTGGACACCACCCAAACCAAAATCAGTTCTAACTCCTCTATAGTTCACTGAATAAGAGAAAGCACCTTTAGTGTTGCTGCCGTCAATAACCAGGTCTTGGAAATTTCTAAGCAGCTCCTCAAACACAGGGACTCCATCAAAGTTTAAGTACGGGAGTAATATATCCCGGACATGTATTTCTCTTCTGTAAGTTCTGAGTTGTTTGAGTTCCCATTTAGGTATACCAGTTCTTTTCTCTAGGAAATATAGAAACAGTTCTTTAGATATTCTTGGTTCTGATGCAGAAAATAATCTGATATCATATTCTTCTGTAAGATCTCTTCTGAGTTTGATTTCTTTAGCACAAAGCTGCATAATACGCTTAGTACTGCTGACATCATTTCTACAATACTTTGCTATCTCTTGTAACTGTGGTACAGTTTCTATTTTAGTTTTATGATGTATAGGCATATCTTGTACATTATGCCATCTCATGCTGCACTGTATCCACTTTAATGAAGATAACTTAGCATGGTTATCCCAGTGATTTAATTTGAATATATCTATCTGCTTAATGGACATGTTCTTTTCAGAATACTCTTGAAAGTTTTTTTCATGCATTCTGTTAATACAGTCCTGAGCTTTGGTATAAATTCTTTTGGCTACTACTTCTCCGTCTAATTCTAACAATGTATCCCGATTACGTAGTATATACTCTGTAATCTGACCGTCAAATGCTAGACCATTAAATGAAATGTGCCACTGGTTCCACTGGATGTTGTCATCAAAGAAATCTAAGAGTTTGTCTAAGTCATTCCGCAACTTACCTATAGTAAAGACTTTAACCTCATCAGTTTTATAATGTTCAAATACACCAAGAAAACAATTGGACAAAGTCTCATAGTCCATTACGTAATGATCCATCTACTTTAATTTTAATTTTGAAATTTCTGTTCTTACAAGCCCGCCAAAAGTATAATCATTTCCTTCTGTTTTAGAAAGTTTAATTACTCTTATGGCAAGTCTTATTAATTTAACTAGTCTTACCATAGCATTAAATAAAAAAAATGAGGACACCTTAGATGCCCTCATTATTAAGTTAATAGATTAGCTTAGCGGCTTACCGCTTTCATCAACTAATGTAGGCTTTTCAACCTCCATTATTGCAGGTTCTTTATCTATGTTACGCAGAAACCTGTCATAATCATAGTCTTCTGCATTAACAGCAAAAGATTTTATGAAGCTTTCCTGCTCTTCCCTTTCTACAATGTAATATTCATGCAAGACATTAAGAGTAGTTCTCTGTTCTTTAAATGTCTTTCCGTTAGCCTTTGGTTTCTTAACTGGTTGAGGATTACCATCTTCATCTAGCCGTGGAACCATTTGGAAGTTTTCTTTGGATGTTTTACCAATTACAACTAAAAGAGTTGTAGATGGATCATAGATTACTTCACTAAAAGGACAGTCATTAGTTATTGGCATTAATTTAAATGTGTCTTTATCACTCCAATAACTAGTAATTAAAAGCATGTTTTTACCGTATTCCATATTGTTTTATAAATTATTAATAGTTTCAAAGTTAAGAACTTTAGATTTAACTTCTAGTTTTTCTTTAGTTAAATCTGGTAATGAGCATAACTCACCCACTTGTTTTAACAATGATGTTTCTACGTTAAGTATTTTAGCGTAATCTTTAAAATACTTTTCTGGATACAAATAGCTTTCTATATAAGTGTGATGCTTGCTATGATTTCTAAAGAATAAAAGAATCTTAGCTTTATAAGCATCAGCAAGTTTAGAATACTTACCATTTATAATGTTCTTGTATTGTGATTCCAGCTCACTAAAGTCAAAAATATAAGCACCAGTACCGTCATCTAGTTCAAAGAAACCATCAAATAGTTTATGCTTTATAAGTTTTTCTTCATGAGCTTTAAAGTCTACATCATCACGGAGATGATAGACTACTATAAATTTGCAATCATTTGTAGTATATACATTGTCCCAAGACATATATGTTTGTATAGGAGTGACACTGCTGCCACGTCTTATATTTAGAATAGGATACAAGAAAAGCCTACTCTTTTGAATATATTCTGGGTATATGTTTTTTAGGCGCATTCACATAAGTTTAAAGTTCTACAATACCTTTAGCGTAATCTGCAGGTAAAGTAAAATCTTTATTCTGTAAATGGTATTCTACGTCTAACATTAAATCTTCAAACTTCAGCTGCCAAGACTGACGTGTCTTGTCTGAAACTTTGAATGCATATAACTGATCATATTTATCAAATACAATAAAACGGAACTCTATGTTCCAGTCTGCCGGATCAACTTTAACCTGCTTACTTAAAAAGTTACGAATAAGTTTTAAATAAACAATGGCTTGAAGCCAGTAATTCCAATGATCAACAGATTCTGGAAAGTCCATTAGTACTTTAGATGTTGTTTTAAAGTCATTTACACGTACAGTTTTAGTTGGTACGTCTATGACTACATTATCTATAATACCTTTAAATGTATATTTATCTGACTCTGCATCACATTCTAATGCTAACTCATTATATACAGCGTGCTTCTTAGGATCATACTCTAAATCTAATCCTAATAGTTCACGTATACATACATTAGCTTTTACTACTTCTGCTCTATAACTACATTTATCTAATAATGCGGAGTCTATTATTGTTTTGTCTCCCTTATTCTTAAGGAAGGTAAAGTATTCTTCAGTTTTGGGTTCAATGATTTTTGCTAATCTCTTAGCTGGATCTTTGACATTTTGGTGTAAGTTCATATCAGTTAACACTTGGTCAACTTCTGCTTCAAAATCTGTCAGGTTTAAGGATTCATCTCCTCTCTCCTGGTAAATCTTAAAGACTTCTTCTACAACTGCAATTGTATTTGCACTAGGTAAATTATCTGATGCCACAATAAAGTGATCATCAAAACGTGCCATATCTTCAAGCACTAGAAAATGTATAAGAGTACCTTCTAATAGATACTTTTTAAACTCATCTTCTTTTTGTTTCAATACATATTCCTGATAAAATACATTAGGAACTGTAATTAACTTATTAAGACTGGAGTAGCTAAAAGCAAACGGGTTGTTATAGAACTCTGCCTCAAGTAAGTTTACGTCTGTTTCTTTAATTGTCTGTATCATCTTGTAATAATTCTATGCAACTTGTTTTTAATACAGGTCCTTGTGTCCAACATAAGTTATCTGAACTAATATAGTTAATCTGATCAACTGAACACAAACTTGTAATTATACTTACGTTCTCTCTGGTAAACCTTTTATGTTTACGCAATATACGTGTAAGATAGTTAATGTCCAAAGAATTTAACTCTTTTATATCTAATTCTAGATATGATAATAAACTTTTGAAGTTTACATGCTGAGCTTCTTTTCTGTCTTGGATGTCTGCACCAAACTCCTTAAGTAAAAACAATAGGTGGACAAGGCTTTTGTTGTAATCACAATTGCTCATAAGCTCCATCATAAGTACTAAGTTCTCAGAGTCTTCTGTTTGTCCAAATGCTCTAAGCTCTTTATACTTAGTTTCATCTATTACAAACTGGTCTTCATTAAGTACTTTAAGGATATCAGATTCTGCATAAATATCACACTGCATGTTGGCTATATCCGCACTGTTTTTGTTAAAAGCTAGTAACTGATTCTCAGGCTTATGCATTATCTCATACTTATAACTCCAACGACTCTGTGGTAAATAACCATTTAATGCACTGTTATCATTGGTAAATGTAGCTCTCCACATATGATCATACCATAATCTTTTACTAAGAGCAATTTTTACATTTTTGTTATTAGTATAAAAAGATTGAAAGATATCAAAGTATCTGTCATTATTTAACTTTTTAATAAACTGTACAATATGACCGTGATTTACAAACACTACATTACCATAGAAATCAAATGTGTTGTCAGAACCAACCATATCATCTGATATAAATGCAGCTGTAGCATTAGCGGGTTTAATAGTGCAAGCAAATTTTTCTCTTACTTTAAACCGTGGTACGGCACATCCAGGAAAGAAAAAAAGTTTGTCATTTCCTTGTGGTGCCCAACCTGTTTTTACATTAAGGCTTTGTTTAACTTGATCTCTAGTAAAACCTTTTACAAACTTCATTTTTATATCATGGTTGTCTGTACTATAATCAAGTATTATATATGAGTTTAAATTCATATTAATAAAAATTATGGGGGACAGTTACCTATCCCCCGGTAAGTTACTTAGTTGCTAACTCCTGTACTTTAGGATCAAATAACATCTTCTGAAACTTCTGCTTGTTACCATTCAGAATTTTCTTTACAATGTGGTATTTAAGATCATCTGTAAATACATCTGGGTCTTTAACTAGATAAGTAATACGCTGAATAACTTCAGGCGCAATAGGATTCTTCTCTGCGTGTAGTAACGTATAGTTTATAAATCTTGTAGTTAAGATACTTGCAATGTCAGCTCTGTAGTTAGAAGCTCCATTACCATCACATATAGCATTCATCAATGCATCTCTGACTGTCTTATCATCTTTACCAAGAAGTATTTCTTTTGGTGTGATCAACTTGTCAAGTCTGTTATTGATAAATGTAGTGAACAGTGTAGCTACTTCTCCACCTACAGAACCTTCACCTACCATTTGTATCATAGGTAAAGCATTTTCAAACTTTGGAACTGAACTGATACAGTTAAAGAATGTGGTAATAGATCTTGGATTAACCCGTGGATTAACAATCTCTGGATGCATCAATACAAAGTTAATACATCTACCATCAATACCTTCTTTCTCTGCCCACTCTGCCCAACGTTCATGATTCCATTTCATTACTACAGAAACAAATCTAGTTCTCTGAGCAACGTCAATAGCATTAACAAGATACTCTCCATCATCTGGATTAGCTGTCAATAAGATATGCCAGTCTTGTGGTAGCTTCCATGAGATATACTCTTGTCTATCTACTAACTCCATAACTGCTTGAATAAATCTAATATCTGCACGGTTCCAGTCATCTAGAATAAGAATACCACCACCTTCTTTATCAGCTATCCATTCAGGTGGACAGTAAGACATACGCTTCTCACCTGTAAAGTCATAACCTTGTTTACTATACTGTTCAATAGCGTTCTCATCTATCCATAAACATTCACCTTCAGCTTCTACTGTTTCAGTAACTCTCTTAAGAACTTCTTTACCATTAGGTAATTTAATCTTCTTCATTACTTCTTTAGTAGTTGTACCCGCACCGTCTTTACACATTTGGAATTGTCTGATAGGAAAACCTACCAAGTCACCAAGCTCCTCAATCTGAGCAAGGTTTAGTTTTACAAGATTAAGTTTGTATTCTTCTGCAATTTGTAAAGCAACGCTAGTCTTACCCAAACCTGATTCGCCAATAATTTCTGTGGCTACAGGCTTCTTACCGTTCTTTTGTATGTATCTATTGTTGTCAATGATATGTTGCAGAAACGTTTTCATTTCTGCTGAGTCTAAGCTTACTTGATTCATTTTATTTTATAATTCTAATTTAATTACTTGTCCAGGAAGTTCATCATATGCACTTCCCCTTGATGATAATACCCATAGGATATTACCTTTTGCACCTTCTGGTGCAGAGCATTCACCGTCTGTAAAATAGAACAAACAACTGTACTCTTTCTGATGCTCATTATAGTAATCTATAACAGGCTGAAAGTCAGTCCCTCCTCTACCGTGGATTTCTAGATCTTTCTTAGGATCAAATTTACCTATGTAAGATATAGCAGTATCACATTCTATAATAGTAACTTCTGAACCTGTCTTCTTCATGTGATATAATTCATTAAGAAACTCTTTGAGTTCATTAGTACTAACAGAACCTGATGTATCTATGGCAGCAAGGATGTGCTTGTGTCTTTTAATCTTCAGACCCGGATTATCCGGTAGTCTTTTATTATACTTACGTCTAGATTTCTTAGTGTAAGTTTTAATAGACCTGCCCGCAAATCTTCTCATGTAACCTTTCCAATCAAACTTAGGAGGATCTACATGTTTCAGTCTTTCTAAGATTTCTTCAAACTCTCCAGGTATATTACCGCGGCTTTTCTGCACTTGGTCTGCTACTTGCTCTACTATGTGTTTAGTTTGTGATTCAATTAGTTTTTGAGTAGCTTCATCTAACTGTTCTACTTCCTCCCAATCATGATCAGGAATCTGTATCTTTTCACCATTAGGAAGTTCACATTCAGACTCACCATTACTAATTGCATTCATTATACACTGCATAGTTTCTTCCTGCTCTTGCATTAACTCCATTAACTTATCATAGTAATACCTAGTACCGGCACGTTCTTCTAAGTCTAGTTCTGGAAAAGTATCTAAGAACATACCTCCTTCAGGAAGCCAAGATCTCTCAATGTATTGATTAATTTCAAGATCCATAGCTATGTTTAGTATCTTCTTGTTAGAATACTTTGTAAAATTTACAAGATGAAAGAAACCAATATGTAATAACTCATGTTTTAGTATACCCACTTTTTGTTCCATAGGTAAGGATTCCCAGAAGCTTGGATTAATTGCCAGCTCATAGTTAATTCCTTTTAACCTAACACCTGCCGTGGGTAACTTATCAGACCATACCTTATTGAGAGACATCAGCAATAAGCCATAGAAAGGTTCTTTCAACATGAGTTCTTTAGATGCTTTTGCTAAAGATTCTACGTTTGTCATTCTTGTTTTAGTTTAATTTCCATATTAATGTTTTGGACAAAATCATATCCTAAGTTCAAACATTCATTAGTCAAAAACTGTGAAAAGTATTTTAAGAACAACTCCATTTGATCTGGGCTATGCTTAGCTCTTAGTATGTGATCAAAGATGTCTTTAAAAGTTAACCGTAATACTGTGTTACCTTTTGGCTTCTTTACTTTATTGATGTATGTCCAAGCTTGAGATGTTTCATCTTCCCATTCTTTCCAAGTAGCTTTTCTACCTATTTTAAATGCTAGTAGTATAGCAATTGGATTATCTTTTACATTTTGTTCAAGAACTGATAGAGCTGTCACTCTATCTTCCTTATTATCTGCATCTAGCATTTTAATTATATTTGCTAACTTGTCTTCTTTTATAACCATTAATCATTTAGTTTTTCTGTTCTAGTCATCCACTCTGGTGGTTTTGTTGCATGTATATTATCTACCCATTCTTTTGCAGTGGGTATATAACCATAACAGTCTTCTCTGACATGCTGCTCACCAACGTATCTTGTATATACTCTTTTATCATCAGAGTTTAAGAAACTTTTTCCGAAGTGTTTTTCACATTCAAATATACCTTCTGAATGATGTCTAAATAGTCTATGCTTACTATGCCCATACCAAGCTTTAGTTGCATCAAACCATTCATGTATGTGTAAATAATCTTCTGGTACTCCTCCAAACTTTTTTGCTGAAGATTTAGCATGCTGTAAAGGATGTGCCATTACAACTCATCTTTGAATGAACCCTCATGCCCCCAGTGCTCTGTTTGGGTATAGTAAGTATTGTTATCTATAAGATATGACAAATCTTCTAACCTTACTGCTATATAACCATAACCACCGTCATTGTTCCACCAATCTTCTACAGTATTAAGTTTCTCATGAAACAAATCTTGAATTAATTTTTCTGTGTCAGCAGGAGCTGAATCAACATCTACATATGTATTCATGGTTTCTCCACCCTCTAAACATCCTTGTTCAAAGTGTTCTGCATAATCATGACCAAAGTAATAAATGTATTCTATTGCACCAGAGTCTCCTCCACCACAATAATATGCAAAGATGTATTCACATCCTAAATCTCTAAGTGACATAACTATTTTAGTTAAGCTTATGTCTTTATCTTCAGTTGTATTATAATAACTCATAACTTATAAAATTTACCTAGTATATTACCGTTTAAATATTCTTCTTTTTCTAGGACTTCCCTAGTAAACTGATACTTAGTTTCATAGTATGTAAGTTCCATCTTGGAAAAACATATTCTTACCATATATCTTTTAATAGGGATTCCTGCTTTATGTGCATCTTGTAAAACTTTATTACTACTGTAATAGTTTTGGTAGCTAGGTTTAATAACTAACTCATACTTTTTAGCACGCTTGTCTGTCATAGCTGCTAATTTCTTTTTACCAAACTTCTTTTTTCTAGTACTAAAAAAGTTTTTCTTACCCACATATCTTACTGATTTACCGTCAACAATTGCTTCCATCTCATACACAAAGCCAACGGCTCCTTCTGGAATCATGTCATCAGTAAATTCTTTTGCTTTATATAACCAACTCATGGTAGTTCTTTTAATGTGCCTGTTAGTGCTTTAGTTAGTACCGGATATAATGATACTCTTGTATTTCTTATACCGTGAGCTTCTACTGAATCTGCTAGATCTTTTTCTAACTTTAGATGTGCTCCTGGTATGTCATACAATTCTTTGTAAGATGCCATGGCTTTAACACCAGCTTCATCATTATCAAAGAGAGTACATATAGCAGTATATTGTTTTTTAATATAGGTCATTACTTTATCAGGTAACTTGCTATTCTCACTATCTGGTGCTATTACTTCTGCATTCTTAAAACCTAATTTCATAAACGCCATAGCATCTTTTAAAGAACTGCATATAACTAAGTAAGGTACTTCATATGTTAACTGATCCAAACCCTGTACATGGTTAGCCACTTTAAAGAACTTGTAGTCTTCTGACTTGGGCTGATATATTTTATACAGTTCACCATTCTTTTTAAAATAACCATATATTCTAGCACCTCTAACGGTGTGACTTTTATCAGTACCTTCCATGGTCATAGTAAATTCAGACAAAGGAGCTACGTTATAGTTCTCTAATAGCTTGGATGTAATCTTGTAACGCATCCAATACTTTTGATCTACATCTGTCCAGTTACGTAATTTGTAATTACTAATCTGATACTTAGCTCTTTTTCTAAATTCTGTAATAGCATACTTACCATTAGTTAATAGATAGTCATTGTAATCATTTATAATTCTGTGTGCTGCTTCCCAACGTTTGTTGTAATTAAATAACTCTTTAACTAAATTTATAGCGTCACCACCTTTACCTACAGAAAAATCTTTAAAACAATACTTGTCTTGTTTCAGAAACACAAAGAATGAAGGTTTAGTATCTTTAGGGTTAAAGATAGAATGCATTTTAACATCCTGACCACTAAGTTTTTCAGGTAGGTTTAAGTAATGCTCAAAAGGCCAAGCTCTAGGTACGTCTTCAATAGCTTGTATTATTGATGTTGTCTTTATCATATATAAATGTATTTAGACAACAAAGGGGGCTATTAACCCCCTTGCTGCTGTAATTTTTAAACTAACTACAGATCAAAATCTGTATTATTGTTGACATCAAAAGGTGCTTCCTCTTCCATGTCTTCTCCAAAGCTAGTAACTTCTTTTGGTTCTAGCTTAATCATATGTTCATTAGGGTTAAATGTAACTACCTTAGAAGGTTTTGCTCCTTCTAATTCCATAGCTACTGTACCTCTGGACATTTTAGGAAAGTGTAAATCAAAAGCGGTGTAACCGTTTTTCTTTTCATACTCTTTACCTGCTATAGTCATGTTAAAGTATTTATCTTTGTAAACATCTGACTCATTAAACGCATCTATAAATTCCTCTATGGTTTCATATTTACCATCAGCACTTTCAAACCAATCATATCTATTTGTTGCATAACAAATGTTTCTGATTGCTTTAACAATTTCCATGTCTCTGCTGATCTCTATACCACTAGGGGTAGTACCATCTTTATAGTAATATCTATTAGTTTTAACTTGACCTACTTGACCTTCATGTCTACCTTTAGACTCATCATTTATGTCACGGAAGAAACCTTCAAAACCTTCAATAGGTTTAGTCTCTACACCTAGTTCAAGATAATAACCTTTATCATTTTCCATAAAAGGAAATCTTACTAGTTTGATACCATTTATTTTTAAGGTGTGATTACCTGGTTCAATTACTTTACCAATCCCACCGCCACTGTTATCAGGGGCTACGTCTTTTGTACTTATCATTTTTACTTTTTTAAAATTAATCAATATATACTTTATCCCATGAAGTAACTAAACCTTTATCAGTCATTTCACTGATAACAATCTCTTGATTTCTCAAGTGTTCCGGTCTAGCACCACAAACTATAGCGTCATTAGTTGCAAAACTAAGAATATTTTTGTTACCTTTTCTATACAGATACCCAATAGCATCTGATTGAGAAGTAACAATCCTCTTCATTTTACCCGTGAGATCTAAATCTCCTGAGCTAAATTCACCACCAGACTTTTCTAGTAACACATCTTTAATGTGCCCAACTAGAATAACTCTAGGAGCAAGAGTTTTAACATATTCAATAATCTTAGTCATGGCTTCTCTTAGATAAGAGTAGCCTGCACCATTAGGTAGGTTTAAGATATTACCATATTGAGCTTTACCGCTATCTCTAGCTAATTGACCATCAGCCCCTTTCTTAAACCAACTTTTACCCATAGCTTTTTTAGAATAAAGAATTTCTGCATATGGTATACAGACTTCTTCTAAAGCTGTTATAGTGTCTAGAGCAATATATTTGTAAGGATTACCAGCTTTTTTGATTTCCTCACCAATCTTTTTTATATCCTCTACACTAGTAGCTTTAATTTTTAAAGCCTCTACGTAATCTGTACCACTTTCTAAGTCTATTATTAAGCAGTCTTCTAAGTCTGCTAATAAGGCAGTCTTACCTACCTTTGGTTTAGAAAAGATAATAAGATTTTTAGGGCTTTGGGTTTCAGCTTTAACCTTTTTTAAAGGTAATTTAATTTCTGACATTATTTGAAATTTTTGGTTATTAATTCATTTAGCCACTTCTTGTGACTTACAGGCTTCTGCCATTGAATAGCTGCATAATCACGTAATGTCATAGCATCATAAGGAACATCACTAGACTTTTTATCAAACTCTTCAAAGAGTTGAGGTTGGTCTTTTGGTTCTCCTTTATGCTCTTCCGCTACATTTATCAGCTCATCTACAGGAATTAAATATCTAACATCACCAGTAGTAGGATGTGGATCAGAAGCCTCATACTCTTCTTCATAATGTGGATTATATTTCCACTTATAAAGTATTCTTTCTGGATCTTCTGGTTCATACTCTCTACTACAAAATTCTGTATAGATGTCTTGTTCACCATACATTTCTTTTGGATAGAAACCTATTATTAATTCTCCATTATGCTTATACGCCATGCGGGGTATAAACTTAGGATTTGTTACACCTTCCTTTTCAAACAACGGCTTGTGCTTTTCCATAAGCAAAAGAACCTTTTCCCTTTTAGTAGGACCTTTTTCTTCTTGTTTACTTGTTGTACTTATTGCCATTTTTAAAAATTTAATTAGTGCTTACTCTTTTTTGCTGAATACCTGGGGTAGGCATCTCATGCACTTCCATTTTGTCAAACATTGCTTTAAAGAAACTCATTCTTGTATCACCATTTCTACATTTTAAGAAATGAAACACAAGAACAGTATCATCTTGTATTATATACCGTTCAGGTCCATAATACTCAATGTACTTATTAGCAGGTCTGTTCACACCAATAACCATATCAGCGTGTTGGAATAATGCATCTCCACCTAGAATATCTGTTTCCAAAATATAATTACCGTATTTGCCGTTTTCATTTCTTTCAGGAGACTCTACATGTCTACCAAGCTGTGAAAGAATTACAAACGCTATAGGGTAACGTCTTTTGAGTGCGGTTAATGCTTCACCTAAATTGTAAAGCATATCTGTTTTGGATTCACCTTTCTCTTGTTTTAATAAGTAAGAATGATCTAAAGTGATTACTGTATTAGTATACACTTTAATACCGTCAACTGTTTGTGAATGATTTTCCATATAGTTAGCTACTATATTTTTCATCTGTTCTACAGTACACGGGTTTTCTACAATATCTACTGGACATTTGTCAATATCTACTGCTTTTTTTGCATGTTGATACAGTGTATTTAAATCTGCATCTGATAATACGTTATTCTGATAAGCACTACAAACATATTTGTATGGCTTACCTAACACTGAACAAAATTCTCTAACCTTTGATGCTCTAGCTACCATTTCAAACTGAAATTCTAGAACCCTAATGTTATGTCCTTTGTTCTGTACAAATCCTTCTCTAACAATCTGATCTTTAATAAGAGTTTTACCAGTACCTGGTCTGCCACCTATTACCGTCATAGAATGCCACTCAAGCCCATTTACACCAGCCTCATTTACTTTTGGCCATGGTGTTTTAAAACTTGTAACAGTTCCTTGTTTTCTAGCATTTACATATACTAGAGCTTCTTTATATGCCGCACGTTGATCCTTCCAAGGAGTCCTTGAGTTACTCATTTAAATTATCTAATTCAGTGTCTGTTTTTATCCCTACTAAAGCTTTCATAAAGGTACTAAAAATTTCACCAAATCCGGCAAGAATCTCAATAATAATAAAGTGTACAAAAGATAACCTAAATATCAGATTATCAATGATTAACCATACTATACAAGCTGTTAGAAAAGAGATAAGAAAGCTGTGCAATTTTGCTTCATACTTTTTCATACTACTTTTACTTTTATAGTTTTCTTTTCTTCTTCATAACCACCATTAAGTATATTCTCACATAAGTCTGCAAGATCACTTAGGCCGTCTTTTCTTATAAAGTATTGGGATGTTCTCATATATAGATAATTATTCTTCTGATGCTCATTAATATACACTCCAGTTGCCTGAAGAATTAATTCCCATTCATAATTAAAATTATCAAAGAACCATCTAAAGTTTTTTTCTAGGTTCCCAGGTGCAGATCTAGCTGCTTTACCACTGGGCAATTTTTGGTTTGGAAACATTTGAGTATACTGAGCAATGTTCTCTTTGAACTTATTACCAAGTATCTGATTACTTGTTTTCCTTTTGTTGATTTTAAATAAAGATTCTAACTGGTCTATTAGTGTGTAAGATTTAGGAGTAAGTTTATACTCATGTATATGCTTATTCTCTTGCACTAACCAACCTTCAGCAACTAGACTTCTCAGCTCTAAATGCATATTAATACGCAAAGGGCTTATTGAATCTCTTATGCAACATAATAAATAATACTGATTAGGAGAAAGTTTGTGACGTGACATCTCATTAAACATCTCCATTTGTTTCAACAACTTAGTCTTTTTTGTCATATTCTACAGCAATAAAATCTATTACATTTTTTGTATTGGTGATAAGCGGGTTTTCTTTTCTAGCTAAATACTTATCCATAGTTACAAAACCATAACCGTCAATAGCTTGGAATGATCCGCGTCCCCGGTATAAGGTAGCTTGTTGAAAGTGTACCTCTTTTTGTATATTAAAGATACTAAATAATAGTTTCTTTGAGGGTATTTTGTATGCTTTTATACAACCATCTCTTCTTGCTTTTTCCACATCTACTTGGAGTGCAATCCAGTTAGTAGTGGGTTCATTAAGAAAGATCTGTCTAGTAATTTGTGCAAAGTGTAGAGCATAATAAAGTTCAGCGTAAAACCTATCTTTTCTAGGTTCTAGATTATATTCTTGGAACTCTATACTACATACATATTGGTGTAATTTTACTACGTAATTTTCTACTTGGCTTATCTGCTCCTCCGTGTAACTGCTTTTAAGTTCCATAAAATTTATATATTTGTTACAACAAAACTATACACTATGAAATTTTTAAAAGACATAATGACTGAAGATGCTAAAGATAATAAGTACTCTTCAAAGAAAGTAATGGGTCTATTAGCTGGGCTTCTTGCTTTTATAGCATTTGTTGTTGATGGTTTTCATTTTTATGACATCAATGATGGCATGTTTGATAGCATGTTGATATTTGCTGCTACTATGTTAGGTGTTTCTGTCCTACGCAAATTTGCACCAGGTGAAAGAGTATCTAACAAAAAGTAATTTTATATTACTGTTACTAGTTATCATTGTCATTCTTGCTGTCTTGCTGATGAGTAAGGGTGGCAGTGATGATAGTAACAACGCAGTAGAGCTATACAAGCTTGAACAATCTATAGCTGACAAGAATAAATCTATACAAGCTTTAGAGGAACGCGCCTCACTACTCTCTGATAGTGTAGTGGTACTAAAACATCAACGTGACTCATTACACACCTTAAAACAAAAAGTAAAATACCGTTACCGTGAGATATATATTAATCTACCTCATTATAGTAATTCACAGCTTGACAGCGTTATACGCACAAACTGGTAATACAGATACTCTAACTTGCTATACTAATGAAGAGCTCCAAAAGATAGCAAGCAGAGTAATCCGTGCTTCAGAGTGTGATACACTCCTTACTATTGCGGAACAGCAATTATTAATAGCTGATACGGTCAATAGTAAACTAGAAAGTATTATAGTGATAAAAGATAGTATTATAAAGTCTAAAGATCTGATTATACTAGATCATAGAGATATTATTACTCTTAAAGAAGAAGAGCTTAAATCTGAAAAAACTAAACACAAATGGACTAAAGCCGGATGGCTTGGTTCTAGTGTTGGTTTATTAGCTATTATAGCTGCTTTACTTTTTTAGTACTTGATCTTCTGTTACATGAAAAAGATTCATTGATTCTTCTTCATGGCTGACTAAATAACCACTCATTATCTTACCGTGTAAGTATACTTCCTTCTCACCAGATGCTGTAAGCACCTTAATTTTTTTTAATTTTTTCTTTCCCATTTTCTAATGTTAAACGATAATAAGTTTCTAAAATTAATAAATGATATAAACATAGAGCTGTTATAGCAATGATTTCTGCTGCTAATATAGACCACGGCAAGAAAGCTATACTGCTTAGAAACAGTAATAGTATAGGAACACTCCTAACTCTTCTTATCATTATCAATAAACAATGCACAAAAAACATCAGTGCTAGTATATCATGTATAAAACGGTAGTCAATTGTGTTAAACATTATAACACCTACTAATAGGATTGAGGGCGTTTTCCAATCTTTCTGCTGATTTAAATAAAATGCAGTAAGTATATTGGCTAATATAAAGATAGGCTGACACTCCGTTAACCAATAAGAAGAATATGATTTTTGATATCCACATAAAAATAAACAAAGCCACGGAGCAAAAGCAATTAGTATTATAGAACTAGCTCTTACATAAAATTCTTTCTTTGTCATTTTTAAAATATATATCTAATTGTATTCCATGGTATCACTTGTTTATGTGCCTCCCTAAATAAATATATGAAATTTTGTTTAATTTGCCACTCATATCTTATATTTTCTCCACCAAATTCTGATCTTTTACTTTCTTGTATATCTGGCCGCCACAATAAATCTTCACCTGGTAGGTTGTTTGCTAAGTTATACTCATGCTTATCTGCATTATGAGTAAGGAATATAATCTCAGCTTTAACTTCATCTCTATACTTCTTATCTACCGCTGCATTAACCCACGCAAAAAGATCTTGGTAATCTTCTATCCACCCATCATAAACTATTACTGGACTGAAGTTAAGATGCACATCATAACCGGCACGCTTAAAATCATTAATAGCTTCTAGTCTATCCATTATGCTACTAGTGTTAGGTTCAAGAATCTTTCTGATATTCTCAGGCATAAGACTAAATCTTATTCTAACTTTACCATTAGGATCAAAGTTTAACAACTCTCTATTTACATACTTAGTTGCAAATGATCCCATAGCTTTGGGATGTTGTAAAAAGAAATTAAATATTCTGTACCAATCATGATACTTTAAGTGTAAAGCAAAGTCTTCATTACAACTAATGTCATAAGTAATATACTTTGCATGCGTCTGGTTAGGCTTCTCTGTAGTGTCAAACCAAGCGTGATGATCTATCTCTGTGAGTATATCTCTATAACTTTTAACATGGTCCGCGTAATCTAAACCTTCTGGTTTATGGCGTTTCATGTAACAGTATGTACAATTGTATAGACACCCGTAGCCAAAGCTTGGACTAATATAATCCGTGCTCCGACCACTTGGTCTAATTACTAAACTTTTTCTGTGTACTTCCCTTATCATTACCAAATAATTTTCTCACCATAATTTTTATCTAGTATATCATTTACTTTATTAAAAAGATCTCCTGATTCCCATTTGCTACCTTTACGGTATGCAGCTGAAGCAGGATGTGGAACAAAGAACTTGTAGTTTGAACTACCTATTGTTTTATTCCATGCCTTTGCCTTATTTCCTAAAAACACATATACAAGACCTGTATAGTTGTTATCTAATGTATCAAATAGGTACTCTGCAAATGGCTCCCACAATTTAATATGTGAACCAATGTTACCTATTTCACAAGTCATAGCTGTGTTTAGCATAAGTATACCCTGGTTACTCCATCTCTTAAGATCTGGATCCCATCTCATACCATCAGGATATACTGTATCTTCTATTTCTTTAAACATGTACCGTAGTGATGGCTGCACTTTACCTGTATGGCTACAGCTAAATGATATACCGTCTGCAACTCCTGCTTGTGGATAAGGGTCTTGCCCAATAACTACAACTCTTAGTTTGTCATAGGGACATTCTTCAAATGCTCTAAATAAATCTTTTAGTACTGGTGTAAACCTTCTACCTGCTTGTGACTCATCATATAAATGTGTCAGAATATTCTCAAAATCTTTACTAAGTAAAAACATTTTGAGTCTATCACCCCAACCTGAAGGCTTTAACTTTTCATAGAGTTTGTTCTGTATTTCTTTAATTGTCATAATAAATTTCCTATATTTGTTATATGAAAACTGAAAAACGTAAAGTAAATATACAAAGTATACCACCTGATAAAGCTGTTCAGGTTACTATTGGTGGTATCTTTTACCAACGTTTAAATAAATTACTAATGGAGTACTGTGACTCCGTGGATCAAAAAGAATTGTTAATTGCTTTAGGTAAAATTAAGGTAGATAAATATCTTAAGAATGACCAATACGCATTCAATTTAGAAACCCTAATCATACTTGTAAAAGCAATTGAAACTGAATTTGAAAAAGCTGGTTATACAGCTGACAATGAAGTTGAATTAGATCTTCCTATATTAGAAGACACAGAAGAAGACACAGAAGAAAATACAGAAGAAGATTAAAATGTAATATTTACATTTTCTCCTGCCTGATTTAAAGCTTCTATAACTAATCCAAGTTCTTCTCTACTACATTCTGCAAAAGACTTGCAATATTCTGATCCATCTGATCCATCCCAACACAAACCTGACATTCTTTTAATCTCACGTTTCATCTCCTCAAAGGTATATCCCAGCTCTATTGCTAACTTTCTTATAGATGCATGAATCTTTGCCAGCTGGGGGTTAGTACCATTATCTTTATTAGCTTCAAAGAACGCTTCAACTACTTGACCATTCTCTAAAGTATCTACAAAATTTTTATACATGGTTAACTCTGCATCTAACTGGTGCATTAACTTACCATCTTTCTTTACTAGTTTAATACTGAATACATTATCTTGCATCATTTTTCATTTGTACCCAGACTATAGTTAGCAGTATCCCTGCTATTAATAGTTCAAGTATATCCATAATTAATTTGCGTTATACGTAATTGGTAGCATAGTAAGGTGTTCATCTACCCTTACTCTATAGCCTAGCTTATCCAAAGACTTTGGGTCATCTGTTTCCATAGAATCATATATGTGTTCTATGAAATCTTCCACGTTGTCATAGTAGATATCAAAGTTAGGATACAAATCCTGTATCTTCTCATCATCTATTGTTATTTCTACAGCAACGTGAAACTTTCTCATATAATAATATACAAAATAAAAGGCAGACTAACTATTAATCTGCCTCTACTTCATACCCTTTCTTGAGCTTACTATACATAGTAGTATCAAATACTTCTAATGCTTTACCGTAATCACTTGTTGTTATTTTGATATCAGTTCTTGGGTATTGGTAACGTCTGCCGTAACTAGCAAGTACAGTATATACATTATCATCATTCTGAAGCTGAAGCGTATATACTTTATCTGAGTTTTTACTCCAGTCCCTGAACCCAAGTCTAACTTTCTTTTTTACTTCCGTCATCTTTATGTTCTTTTAAGTAATCTAAAAATCCACAGTTCCAGCTGTAGTTAGAATCATATACATCAAGATCTCTATGATATCCAAACTTCTCTTCAAACTGTCCAATAAGTTCTTCTTTAGCTTTTATAGCATGGTCTATAGTAAGATAGGTAGTCTTATCTATATGTTCAACTATTGTTCTAGCTGACCAGTAACCTTCCTGGTACTGCGTATCTTTTTTAATATCCATTAATCCTCATTTAACAAGGTGCCATACCTACAAATACATACTTACCATCTTTTTCTCCAGCTGCTTTCTTATAACTTACTGTAGCACATTTCTCTTTACCACTTTCTAATCTCTTAGTAATGATTATCTCTAGAGATCCTTCATGTTTCTCTACGTAAGCTCTAGCTTTTTTGATACAACCTGTTTGAGTTTTATCTTCTGCTACAACTTCATTACTCCAGGGCTTAATAGCTTGGTATACTGTTACCCATTTCCTTGCTCCTTCTTGTGGAAAGTTCTTAACTTGAGACTTTATTTTATTCTCATTTAACTTAGGCGCGCTTTCACACCAACCCATTACTTCCCTTTTGTCCACTCTCTCAATGATGTAATCATAGAGCTCAGAGGGATGCATAACAGGACGCTTAGAACTGACATCTTTAGTAAGATAACAATTATTAATAGATCCATTATATGAGTCAGTGCCGTACTCTTCTTGTGCTTCTTCTTGCGCATTTCTAAAAGCTTCTTTTATATTTTTACCATATGCGGTAACTTCAATACTAATTGCTCCCATTTGGTTTGTTTTTAGGGTTATACATATTTTCTAATCTAGCAGGTAGTACTTTACCAAAGTTACATTTAGTACAGCATCTACCTTCTTCTGATAATGGTGCAGGATTATGCCCACCCACACTTACAAATTCTTGTTTATCTATCTGAACCTTTTCAAGTTCATCAAACTCTTTATTACATAATACACATATCATAGTTCTTTGATGTATTTTTCTGGATTCCACTCAGGATTAGTACAATATTTTCTTTCTAATTTACCTGCTGCATCTGCTTCAAATCTAAGTTTAACATGAAACTCTTTTTCACCAGGTATCTCATAATTGATAGCTTCTCCTAATGGTTCTAACCTTACACTAACTGGTGTCAATGTAGCTACCCACATGTGAACAGGTTCTTCTTCAGTACTTATCTCACCTTCTATTTGAAAAGTGTCAAACATTAAGTAAGGCACATCATCTTTATTATGTTTTAGTACAGTTATTGCCATATCATTTTAATTTTGTAATTAACCATTCATTAAAATCTTCAACAGGATAATCTGACTGACCCATTCTATAAGCTTCTAATAACAGTTGTTTGGTCTGTTCACTAGATTTAATCCTAGGTCTTTTAGGTTTTTGTACCGCATCTCTTTTAAGTTTAGCAGTTGCCATATCTTCACAACATCTTTTACAATAAGGTTGAGATCTTGCGGCTATAAAAGAGCTAAGACATTCAGTACATGTCTGAACAGACTTACCTTCTTTAAACTTGTAAGGTGTAATAATAAACTGATGTAAACTTCTGTCATTTACGTCTAATAAGTTATTGTTTATTATAGTCTTCCAAGACTTAAATTCAACAGGGTAATCCCGTTCTGTACATAACGCATGAATCTTATACCCGGTATGGTTTTCAATAGTCTTACTAAATGTTTTACCTATTACATACCAAGCTCCATCTGTTGTCATATGTTCATATGTAACAATCTCTGCTTTATTATCCATATACAATAAACCCATAGTCCCAGCTTCTATACTGCTGGGATCTAGGGCTTTTAAAACTAATATTCCCTGTTCTAACCTATCCTTCATATTCATTTGGGTATATCCATTTTATTTTATTTTGATCTAAATGTTTAAGAGCACTCTCTACCCACTCCTTGTCCACACTATTGTAGTAACATAGTATATGTATTGTAGCTACGTCATCTGGATTCAAACGTAATAATCTACCAATCTTTTGAGAAGCTTTACGGTTATTAGCATATGCATGCATAATAACTCCAACTCTCAAACCTGGTACTGTAACGCCTTCACTGAGCTGCTCTACTGCACTTAGTTTGTTTATCTTATTTTCCTTAAACATTTTAAGGTTATCATCTGAAGATTTATTCTTAGAATGATATGAGTACTCACACAAACTATCTGCTTGAGCCTGTGTATTAGCAAAGATTATAGTTTTCTCTGCTTGCATATCAAATATCTTTCTGGCATAAACTTCTTTAGATGGAAACTTCTGAATACTTTTCATACGCTGTATCCTACTGATCTGTTCTTGCTTGGCTGTGTTAGCACTTTGCAATCTATTAGTCCAATACTCATACTCTTTAACTTCTGAAGTATGGAATGTACCGTACTGACCTGATCTTTCTATAGTAGGTTTACCATCTAGTGCTAGTTTATGTACAAAAATTCTATAGTCATTTAGAATCTTGTCATTAACTGCATCATCTGTCTTGTATTCATAGACTTTAGGGCAAAATCTATTACACATTTTACCTTTCTCTGTATTACTTCTAACGGGATACGTACCGGTAAGTCCTATGATTATACCACCTAAGCTTTCATAATGCAATAACCATTGCAAATGTGACTGCTTTAATGAGTGACATTCATCTAGATACACTACATCATAGTCAAAGTCCTGTTTGTTTAGAGATAGATATGTACTAAAGTCTACGTGCTCTTCTAAATAAGCATGATTAAACTTGGTCATATCATCTGCCCAAGATTGAAATATACTTCTTTTTGGAGCTACAACAAGAAATTTACTGATATCAGTATAATTAGATGCCATGTGTTTAAGACCCAATAATGTCTTACCCACACCCATAGAGACTTCAATACCGCCTTTACGCAAACCCTTTAAAGCATCTAGTGCTTCACTCTGGATTTGGTTTTTGGTTTTCATTTTCTCTTATAATTTTAAAATAAATTGTTTCAGGTGCTTTATCATAGTAATGTAACAAGGGCTTACCAAAAGCTACTGATAACATATACATGTCACCTTGTTCAAACACCTTAAAAGTATAGTAAGATTTCTCTCCTCTACTTTTACTAAACTCTAAACTTTTTACATTGTGTTCTGGAAATTCTTGATCTGCAAACATAACATATATGCTTTGATCTATCTCTGCGTAATGATTCAGTAATATATCTGCACCATTACAAAATTCTACATTTTCTAAACCGTACTCTTTATCATTAAAAGACCATACACCGTGTCTCTTAATAACCTTAATAGCATTTACATGTATCATAACCTAATTATAATATGAGTACCTGGTTGCTCATCACCGGGATCACTAATGATTATATCAATCATATTCTGGATCATAAGGATTTTCTTCATCTTCTCTGTAGTCATTAATACCTTCAGCAATAAAACTTATACCTTCTTCACTTAATCTTCCTCTTACTGCATTGGTTACTATCTCATCAAATTCTGGGTCAACATCCAGATCTACAAAGTCATCTACTATAACCCTAACTAGTAGATCTATATTAACTAATACTGCTTTCTTTGCCATAATTATTTTTTATTCAAATATAATAATTCATGGAGACTAACTTGCGTATGTCCTGCATTTATTTTACCTAACTCAGGGCCTATAAATCCTTCTCTTTCTAGGGCTTCAGCTAATCCGTGGTTCTCACTATAGCTTTTAATCAGTACTCTATCTTCTCTAAGAGGATAGTCATCTATATTTACTGTTGCGGTAGCTACAGGCGTACCGTCTTGACTGTCAAATAATTGTAATGCAACACGGCCATTACTATAATAGTTTCTGACTACGTTACATTTAAAACCGTTCCATTCCATTTGTCTTATAGGATTATATTCTTGTTTCATTTATGATCCGCAAGATAAACACTCATCATCATCCAGCTCTGGTCTTCTGACAATCTCTGGATTTATTTTAACTTTTAAATCATAAATCTTTTGCTGTATTTCTATATCAGCAAACAGTTCCCCTGTTAGTTGAGCTTTCAACTCTTGAATTTCTTTTTGGTATTTCTCTATTTCTGTCATATGCATAATCCTTAACTCTTAATATACGCAAATATAGATCATAATCAAAGTTATTCCAGAACTTTGCCCAATCATGTGCGTGTGTAGCGTTTCTCATCTTTTTTAATTTTTATCCTAATAATCTTTTAGTTTCTGTGTTGACCTGATCTTCTGACCAATCATTGTGCTTAACATGTAGTAGTTCATGCACTATGTCTTCTTCTGTTAAGTCTCTGTCATGATATATTACTGCCTGTTTAGTAACTGAGTCATAGTTTACTCCTATAAAGTAGCAATCCTCTGGTGGGCAGTCACATAAAACCTGTTCATTATCTAAGAGTTCTAATGTAACTGTCCATTCAGTTAACTCTAACTGCTTAAGCCACTTATGAATCATTCTCTTGCATTTTGTTTCTGATTTTAATACACTTCTCATAATCTTCTACTTCTATGTAGTAGTTCAAAGTTACTAAAGGATCTTCATGATTCACTGGCAATAAAAACATACCGTCTATAGCTAACTCTTCATACGTTGTTTCTCCCATAAATAACTTGTAGGAGTTTTCATAAGCTTTATCCATCTTTGTTTTGGTTTAAAAATAAGTCACTCACCTGATTAGGATAGGTGCATAAATGCTGTATATTCTCATCAGTATTGACATATACCCGATTGCTATTCTTGTGACTCATCTTTGTTTTGGTTTAGTTATTCCATAAAAGGAAACCATTCTGTTATTTTTTTTACAACTTTTTCATCATTAAATAATGATGCAACAAGACCTAAACATAAGCCGCTTAAAATAACTAATAACATCAACATAACCATACCTACTGCAAGATGTAATATAAATGATCCTACAGATGAAGACTCATATAACTTAACTGCTCCCCATCCAATACCATAAATTACTGCAAGGTTGCAACATAACCAGGTTAAATAACCCATTCCTAATAATAACTTTTTCATAATTGTTCTTTTTCTACACTTAGTGCGGTTTTTACTGCTTTATGCCTTAAAGGCTTTATAAAATCAAATATAATACGGGCTTCTAACTCTGCCCAGCTGATCATATCTTCCTCATGACTGTCCCAACAGCCGTCATATCTATAACTTGACATGTGCATAGTTTCATGCATTATCAATAGTGCAGTAGATACATCTTCTTGACACCTAGTAAGGTTTATATAGATAAACTTTTTATCATGATTGTGTGGATCTACATTACAAAGACCTGCAATATAAGCACCGTCTTCTGGTTCATTGTATGCTTGACACGCTGTCCTGGTAAGACCATGTAGTTCATCTACGCCATAATAGTCAAATAAGTCTTCACTTTTATAGCTTAAAAGGAGATCATAGCCTCCCATCTTGATACATAATACCATGTTAAATTCTAGTTATAGAGAAACCTAGTTCTTTGGCTTGAGCGGGGTGCTCTTCTATCCATGTATGACATTGTCTACATACAGCTAAGAATTTAGTTTCATCAGTTAATAAATTACCAATGCGTCCTTGCATATGGTGTACGTCTGTTGCGTGAGTTGTGCAGATGTTTTGCAGTTTGGCTTGGCATAGCGGTGATGATAGTAAAAAGCTCTGACGCAGTTTAGAATACTCACGCTCTTGGCTCATACGTTTGGGAGAACGCTGGGCAATAGGCTTTTGCTTTCTTGTTGTAGGTAATTTACCTTTTGTCATAGTTTGTTTACGTGACCAACAATATTTACAGTACCTACTACCCTCATGATTTTTCCAAATCATGCGCGTATCTCCGCACCCATCACAAAGCTTTTGCTTGGCTTTCATTTTAGTGTCTCAAAGTTTGGTGGTAATACCCCTTTCTCCACTAATTTAGCAACTATTTCTTTCTTCTCAATGCCCAAGTCTTTAAAGCTTGTTTTGCATACATACTTTGGATCCGGCTCAGAATGATTATCTACAATAAACTTGGTGTTCTTAAACAAACCAAATATCTTATTAGTATTTACTATAACCTTCTGTTGCTTCCATAAGTTTAACTCATGCTGTGCTCTCTTATGCACCTTAACAATACGCTTACGCTTTTGTGTGTGCATTGATTTTATTTCTTCTTGCGTGTACATCTTTAATCCAAACAACGCACGCTTGTACAGAAAATTCTGATACTCATTGTAGGGATCTTGTTCATACTGATTATAACGCTTTCCTTTATAGGAACTTCCAAATTCTTGAAAACTAGAGAACTTACCAGTATACTCCGTTCTATCTTGTCTGTTTTCAATCTGAATAATTTTTTGTGATTTGTTCATGGGTACTTACTTTAAATTTTACAAAATCTGTTTATATATATAGTCTATGCAAAAAAAAGGGCAAATAAACACGAAGTGTGCTTACCTACCCTTTTACTGAAATAAAAAAAATGAGGACTTATATCTCAGGTGTCTGACAACCTTTTGAATGCCCCGTGCGCTTTATAGTGACTCTACACTACCTGGCATATCAACAGGATTTAAGATTATAGTGAGAAATCCTCATTAGGTTTCATAGCTGAGTTCTCTTTCAACACAGCATATGCAGCCTTAATTTCATCACCATTAGTATGCTCTTCAGAAGTGTCCTCTGCACTTGCATTAAGTGTAAAGAAGTTCTTTCTGTATATTGGCTGACCATCTTGACAGCAAACTATACCTGAGCTACCCGCAATTTTGTAATCACGCTCTGGATCATTTGCGTTAAACGGAGTCAAAGACTCTTTAACAATGATTTTACCATCTACTAATTCTCCAGCTGTCCAGCCAAAACCTTTAAGGTCTTCTACTAAACCTGGGATTAGTGCTGATAATTTCTTTCTACGGGCAAACCCGCTGTCATCAATTACCATTCTTGTTTGTTCTACACGTATGTGTCCATACTCTGGGTTGTTAGAAGATCTAACAATAACATTACCTGCTTTATCAGCAGCTACTACAACTTTTGCATCCATCTTGATTATATTTTTTGGATTAAACATTTGGTGGGCTATATCTATTACATGTCATACGTGTAGCCCTGTCACATATGACCATATCTTTATAAGGTTCACCTTATTACTTGAATATCTTACATATCTTATCTAGCACTTGCGTGCGCGTAGGAAAGAAGGGGATGGGGTATTACTACGGCTTACTAATCTGATAAATTATTCCAATCTATAGGACCTAGCTTATCTTGCTTATCATCACCGTCTGTACCCATATCAATAGAATTATCAGAATCTTTTTGCTGTTTGTATTTATAACCTTTTGTGGGATGAGGTGGCTCTTCACCCAGTCCGCTATGGACTAACTGATGGAGCTCATAATCTGATAAGCTCAAGTACTCCTCAATGCTGAGGTATATAACTTTCCCACTGGGTAACTGATACAACATAATAAATACAAAACGTTCAAATATAATATATTTACGCTCTACTTGTATCTAAAGTTGTGCAGTTTATTTACTTTAATACTAACTCAAGTAAAATTCCTACGCATAATATAGCTACAATAACCATTTGAATACGCGCATTTCTTCTCTGATTAGTTAGAAATTTATCAGCTAGCGCATCTATACGCTGTTCTATATCCCTATTTCTACGCTCAAACTTGTCCAAGTAAACATATTTAATTGGTCTACCTGGCTTCTTTTTCTTCTCTTCCATTTTTAAAATTTAAATTCTTCATCTGGAAATTCTTCTGTAGAGAATCCCTTTACACTGTCTTCTGATGTCCATGTGGTAACCCAATCTTCTTCACCATTAGTTCCTATTACCTGTAACTGTATACAGTATACATCTTTATGATATGGTCTTACACTTATAATTTTTGAAGTCATATACCCTGTCTTGTCAACATATTTATCTGCCGTAGCATCTTTGTCTACGCTGTACAAATATAATGATTCTAAATCAACATAAACCTCATCATCTTTAGCATACTTTAGGTCCGGTTTAATACCCAATGCAGCTTTAAACACCGCTTCCTTATCACGGTCACTAGTTATAACACTACCAAGACATACCGCTAGATCTTCTTGGCCTTCCTTAATAGCAGTTTTCAGGATATTCACAAAGTATTCCTGATCTATGCTAACATTAAAATAATCTTTCATAGCTAAAAAATAAATAAAAAAAAGCACTCCCCGTAAGGGGAGTACCGAATAAAAAAAAGATAAAGTGTTTAAACTTTATCTGACTCTGTAGACACATAGTCTACCTTACCATACGCATCACAGAATCCTGCACTGCATTTGCTACTACCACAGCTAGCTACTAAACAAGCTAATACTGTGATAATTACAAACCATGCAATTACTGTTGCGCTTATACTAATTTGTTTCATGGTCAATTGAAATTTAATTAATAAAAAAGCTAAAAATGTGGTAGTTTCCAAATGTTGCCAGGCACTACCAAGCCCCGAATCTTATTCAGCAAATAAATCTAGTGCGTGTGCCACCGCTCTATACCTATCTGTATCCACAGCATCAAGCATAAGATCTTTAGGTGTTGCCACCTGACCTTTCAAGATTGCTGTCAATATAGAAGGGCTAAAGCCACTTACTAAACCTATTCCAGAGTCCTCTGCCCCCGCTGGTACATTACCCAAACGCCCGTTAACATTCCAGAAGATAATCTCTGGCATAACATAACCGCTTGCTGCGTACTTAGCTCTAATGGCATCAAGATTGGTACCTCCCTCTTGTGCCTGATCAAACTCCATATCACTAATGATAAGTAGCTTTGTAGGCATTTCTGATTCAGGCAATCCCTCTCTTACAGCACTGTTTAACACTAGGTCAAACGTTGCTTGTAAGTTAGTAGACATACCCCAATCAGCATAAGAAAGGTTACGCATTCTTTCTGCAAGGTTACTACCTTGAACATAGTGCATACTAGGATTACTACTGAAAGTAATTACAGCATCCTTGAAGATACCTTTATTTCTTTCAGATATGTAAAGCCCTAGTGCTACAGATACATCCATAGGTAGTCCTGTCATAGAACCACTCACGTCACAGACTGGTAGGATACGCTCCGTAGAACCTTCCATATAGTCTGGCAATGACTGCCATTGAGCTTCCACTGCAGTAACTTCTTCCCCTTTACATACAGCTTGGTATAGCTGATGTGGATGAAGTACTGCCGCATTGACCTTGGCTGTGCCTTCCAACACTGACTGGTTGTGAGCTAAGAATCTAGCCTCATCACGTCTTTGGAACGTGTTGCGGTATTTATTCATAGCTATAGAAGGTACGGTACTATAGTCTATAGAAGACCAGTCACCGTTACACATCTTTGTCTCAACCACTTGTGTCTTAGCAACAAGATACTTACGGAACTCCTTGGGAGTCATTCCTTTGTATCTGTGCATAGCAACAAACCATGGGCCCTTACGTGGGAACCACTTGGCAAGGAGGTTAGCATGCTTGTTCTCTTCCAGCTGAATAGCTAGAAAGTTTAGGCTATTTTCAGACACGTCATCAATGATGAACAAGTCTTTCCAAGAACCAAACTCAGGAACATGTATACTAACGACTTCCCACTCATCATTGTGTACTTCCTTACAGAAGTTAGCAATGATTCTGAAAAACCTTTTCTCCCCAGCTCCGCCTCTACAGTCTCTTGCCCAGAATAAGATCTGGTATGCAAGATTTCTGTTCTCCGCGTGTGCTTTAGAGAATGCATGGCAGATATCTCTGTCATCCATATATCTAGAAGCACCTGCTATAAAGAACAGGTCAAGGCAGAAGGACAATGACGTTGAGTGCGTCACTGCTCCGTTAGCTGTTAAAGTATTGTACTGTCTAGTTGCGTTAACTAATTTACTCATAAGATAAAATGTATTTGTGATTTATAATTGGGTTGCAAAAAATATGGAGGAGAGTAGTGCTTATGGCTATCAACCATACACTCTGTTAGGAACCAGATTACTAAAAGAGTATATAGCATTTAACTATAAGCCTCTCCTCCGTTTGACATCTATGTTTAAATATAAATGTGCTGAAGTAATCTTTCTTATCCTAAGAACAAACAGGTTAGTAATCTTTTATGGTAGATCACACCTTCTGCTATTTATCTGTATGTAAATAGTGCTGAACTAACCTTTACTTGTTCTATTCTGTATTAACCTTTAAACATTACACCATGAGCGTAATATCTTTTAGCGACCACGCGCTATATCATTAAGCCATTCCCAATCAGGTTCATCATCCTCTGGGTGGCTGTTATTTTCTTTTTCATCTGAAGGCGGGTGTCCTCCCTCCTGTATAGCTAAATACTCTTCATACTCTTCCTTACTATGGAAACCATAATAGTGATATAGAAGATAGTCTTTATTAGCTTGTTCAATATATCTGTTAAACTCTTGTTCAAGTTCATTATCCC
>Ga0208794_1000368_pt1 | contig 31158 bp, 28 predicted proteins | sample 32_taG_FD_184106 | JGI IMG/M metagenome (GOLD analysis project Ga0208794, IMG submission 184106) | Marine viral communities from the Gulf of Mexico - 32_GoM_OMZ_CsCl metaG (SPAdes) (version 2) | ecosystem: Environmental > Aquatic > Marine > Oceanic | place: Atlantic Ocean: Gulf of Mexico... | reverse complement strand
CTCAAAAATCCCATGTCGATCACTCCAAATCCCCCCAACCAAAACCGTCGGGGAAGTGTGTTCACATGGGTCAATTCTCAGTGACAATTTATGGGGCTACCGGGTCAGTTCTCAGTGACAATCAACACCAGATACCTCGGGATGCCGGTCGGTTTGGGCTGCCTGGCTTTCGGCACAGCATTGCTCAAGTTGCGCTCAGTCTTTCCGCTCCAGAACAGGAACTGGAAGAGGTTGCGAAGATGCGATGGGCCTGTCTTGTCCCGCGGCGCGTTTTGTTCCTTGCGCAACCAAAGTATGAACCCAGTGATGTCGTCTGGCTTGATGGTGTTCAAGTCACCCAGGCCAGAGCCGAACTTCGCAGTCAGGAACCGATCAAAGAACCGTAGGCAGTGATAAATTGTGTCCTCAGACAAGCCGCGCTGACTGCGAAGATAGGTTTCGTATTCCCGTTTCAGGCAGGCCCTCGGTGACATGTCGAGCGGCGGTTCTGAGCGCGGCGGTGCGCCTGCATTTTCAATGAGATAATCCCTGAACCGATTGATGCGGTACCGACAGTGCTTTTGGTCTCTCGCAGAAGCCGCACTGATGATCGACGTCGCCAGATGGTCCACACGATCATCGGTCAGCTCAGTGGGACAGACGTCTGCCTCCAGCATCGCCGCCCAAAGCGCCTCGGCTGTGGTTCTGTAATTGGCGATGGAACGGAGGCCGTATCCCTCCGCCTCGATCTGTAGGGCAAAGCGATCGGCATGGCTGCCAGCTTTCAGTTTCCGCCTCGTCGTTTGATCTGGGTGCGTATCGTTTTCCATGAGTGTTTCCTTCTTTTGGTTGAAGGTTGCACCTATGGCAGATCGCCGGCCCCAATTGCGCAGTTCGCCACGCTCACATGGCGGTTCTGAACTACAGTCTTATGCAGCCGGAAAACGACAAAAACCGCAGGAAACAAGACTTCGCCTGAACAAGCGCGGCATAAACCGGAGCGCGGCATTATGGGTCAGCTCATGCGCCAAGGTGCCGTAATACCCTGCGGCCCTGTGAAAGGTGCCAATCGGCGGCATGTGAATGCGGTCGGTCTTGATGTTGTAATAGGCGCGCGGCTCCTCGGTCACGTCGATCTGCGCGCCACTCGCGGCAAAGAACGCCTCCAACTCGGGGTCGGCCACAGTGCCAAGATCACGGGGCGGATCAGGCTGGATATAGAATTCAGTGGGCAGGCCCTCGATCTGATCGGCGTTGAACACACGGTAGGCCTTGGCATAGGGGATCTGGCGTTCCTCGCCGTTCTCGTCCTCACGCTCGACGGTGCCGTATTTCACCACGGTTGCGGATTTCTCGCCCTTGCCGACACGGCCCCCAAGCTGCTTGGCCTGATTGAACGTCATCCAGCGGGCAGAGGTATAGTCCTTGGCCATCGCGGTCGCCCAAAGCATCAGGATATTGATGCCTCGATAGGCTTCGCCGTTGAACCGTTCCGGCAAGCTGACCGATGCCCCGCCGCCGGTCCATGGCTTGCGCCAGGGCGGTGTTCCCGCCTCGATCTGCGTGATGATCTGATTTGTGACATGGGAATAAACGTCAAATTTCTCTTTGGTCATTTGTGACCCTCCTTGAGTGACGCGGTCTGGGTCTATCGCCCTTTCCGCCAATGGGCGGGCCTTCCTGTTCTGGTCTTTGGAATGCCCATGCATTCCGAAGGGCAGAGGAGGTAAGGGCAAAGCCCGTCCTGCGGCCTGGCGGGGCCGTGACAACCGGGTGGAGGGCGTGAATTTGGGAGGGAACCGCGCGCCTGCGCGTGGGAGGAACCGGAATTCTCGACCGGAACCGACGCCAACGGCGGCGCTTGCCGGTTTTCTCGGCCCTGCCAGGATGGCAGGCGGATCAACAGGATTTGGAAACTGTCAGGGTTGGGGTGAGCGGGCGTCAGCCCGTCGATCCCCTGCCCTGTCTATCGCACACAGCGAGACCGGCACACTGCCGGGACCACTGACCACTATAGAGCCATACCTAATTCGATAATATACGATTGATGCCTTCGTTAGATTCCGGCACAAGACGACCATCATTGTTTCTGTTGGTATGCGCGATGAACCAGACGATTGACCTCGAACTAAACGTCACCACCGAACAAGGCCTTCGGGCACTTGCTGAGGAGGGACACACGGTCGAAGTGCTGTGCAAAGCCGATCCTGAACGCAAGGGACCAAGCTGGTACGGCCTGTGGATCATGCGGACGGTTGGGAGTGATGGGCAGGCGAAAATCCTTGTCACTGCCAGGACGCGCGTGACGCAAAATGCGATTAGGGTGCGCGAATTCAAGACGGCAACCGGCGTGATCTCGTTTTTGATTGGTGTTGGATTCTCTCAGGCGAGCATTCCCATGAAGAACGGGGAAACGACCTTTCATCGTCTCGTCAGTGACTGAGGCCCGAATCGCGGTCGATATCACGATCCTTCTCGACTTCCTGATCCTTCTCCCGGTCGCGTTCGTCTTCAATCTCCAGCGAAAGGGGCGGCCCCATCCCATAGATTTTACTGCTGCGCGGGCGGGCCTTGGTTTTGATCCTGCACAACGAGCTCGTCAGGGACTCCCGGATGAGGTCATTCTGCAGGGGTGGCTCTGCGGATTTCCGAATGGCGTCGTGAGCGTGCGTAGACAGCTGAGGTTTCCTGAGACGGGGCTGGTTTGGATCAAGAGCGTGTTCTGAACTCCTATGTAAGTTTGCGCTTTCGACCACCGGACTGACTTTACCGGAAGCTGTGGCTGTGATACTAAACCTCAGAACATAGATCCAGAGATCGGTGGTTTGATATCAATGCCAGGGCGCAAAACACAGCGTGAACAAGCAAAAGAGATGCTCTGGGAGAGGGGCATCGTCCGGCTGTCTGAATTCAAGTCAGCGGGCATCACGGCTGCGACCATCGGCCGGATGCGGGACGATGGCGAGGTAATTCGTCTGGCGCGAGGACTATATCAACTACCGGATGCACCGCTGGATGCCAATCACAGCCTTGCCGAAGCGGCGAAGCGTCTTCCCAAAGGTGTTGTCTGCCTTACATCCGCGCTCGCGTTTCACGAGCTCACCGATCAACTGCCTCGGTCCGTCTGGATAGCAATCGGCAAGAACGATTGGTCCCCGCAGGATGAGCCAGCGCTGCGCATCGTTCGGTTCACGGACACTCTCCTGGCCCAAGACGTCAAGATGACATCGATTGAAGGCGTCCCGGTCAAGGTCTTCGGTGTCGCCAAAACCATCGCCGATTGCTTTCGGCATAGGCGGTCGGTTGGTCAATCGGTTGCTCTGGAGGGGCTTCAGGAGGCGCTGAGACAGCGGAAGGCTACTCCGGCAGAGATTGCACGCTCGGCGGCCAGCGGCGGCGTCTCCACAATCGTCCGCCCGTATCTCGAGGCGCTCACGGCGAATGGTTAGAGAGATCAAGAATATGGGCGCGTCGGTTCGCTCGCGGCTGCTCAAGATCAGCAAAGACAGCGAACAAAGCTATCAGCTTGTCCTCACACGCTATGCCAATGAGCGCTTGCTCTATCGCTTAGCAAAGTCTGCGCATGCCGAACGTTTTGTTCTCAAAGGTGCTGTTTTGTTGATGGCTTGGTTCGACGAACCCTTTCGCGGCACCCGTGATGTCGATCTACTGGGCCACGGAGATCCTGACCCAGGCGCCGTTCTTGGCGTTTTCAAAGACATCTTCGCAGGGGACGCACCGGACGGCGTCCAATTTGACGCCGACGGTGCGCAGATTGGACGTATCCGCGAAGACACCGAGTATGGAGGGCTGCGGATCAAGACCACCGCTAATGTTGGTGGTGCCCGGGTTTCGATCAGCGTCGATGTCGGGTTTGGCGATGCCATGGAGCCCGAACCACAGATTCTTGATCTGCCTGGACTACTCGACATGCCGACTGCGCCGCTCCGGGGGTATGCGCGCGAAACCGTCGTCGCGGAGAAATTCCAGGCGATGGTGGCCCTCGGCCTCACCAATACGAGGATCAAGGACTATTATGACGTCTGGTTGCTCAGCCGATCATTCGAGTTTGACGAAGCGCAACTCGGCCGCGCAATCGCGGCGACATTTGAACGGCGCGATACGGCCGTTCCGACAGAGACCCCAGATGCGTTGACGGCCGCGTTCAGTAAAGACGAAGCCAAGCAGCGCCAGTGGGCGGCTTTCAGTCGAGACGTTTCCTTCGACCCGGGACCGCTGCCACGCGTAGTTGAAACGTTGGCGGGATTTCTGATGCCGGCCGCGGTCACCGCAATGCGCCACAAACCGCAATCGAAAGACGACCAATCATGAACGGGAAGAAAGTGAATATCTATGCTTAGTCGGGGGTCCGTATGACGCCATTGAAAGCCACATATCCATGCCTCTGGCACCGTCGTGAACGATCAGTTTAAAGGTCTGTTCGCATGGGAAGATTACATCGCAGCATTGGAGGCAGCATCACCTAAAAATGAGACGCTGTCCGGGCTTTCTTTCGGATCATGTGTGCAGCCTCGATCCCGGCGATCGTTTTGGGCGGGACGCTTTAAGCTGTGAAAACTGTCCAAATTTTTGCCCGACCCCCGGTGTCAATTCTGCGTGGAAATCAACGCAATCGCGGCCAACCGCGCGCCGCATCTGTCACAAATGCTTAAAATTCAAGCACCCAAGAGCGCGCCCAAGCTGGCTTCCCCAAGGCTGATTTCATCAACAGAGTTACCCCCACTTTTTGGGGATAACTCTTGGGCAATAAATGGTGACGCGCTTGCAGAGCATCGTCATAGAACAGACCACCTGTTTTGTACCGGCTATAAGCATGACGTGTCTCGTAGATAGATCTCACCTGCGACCATGCCAACCTGCTCAAAATCTGTGAGCTCAGATAAAACCGCAGCAAACTGCGCTGGCTCCACTGCTAGGCTTTCCTGAATAACTTCCGGTGAAACCGCTTCCATCGGGCTGACAGCACCTCGTTTCTTCAATTCGTGCAGAATAGCTTGTTTCATCGAAAGTCTCCTCACTGGGCTTGCCCGGACAGTAAATGATCCGCACATCTATACCCACATACCGCATCAGATGAATGTAACAACGTGACCGCAAACCCGTGAGTTCGCCGGTTCCAAACACACGCGCTCTCAAAGCGCACCTCGCCCGATGGATGTTATAAAGCACGGCTCCCCCTAAGCAACCCGTTGAACGATCGACGCCAGCCCATATGGGCCGCTTCATCGGGCAATCGCAGATTGGAAAGCCGTTCATCCCGCGTCAGTCATTTCTAACCCGTCACGCAGTTGACCTCTTCCTCACCCATCAACATAACGATGGAACACGCCCCGCGCGCCTTCATGCTTCGATATCAGCAGCGAACCGCAATTCACGCAATGGACGTACCCGGCGTATGGAAGCTTGATAGATCTCATGTCCTTTGTAGGCATCGAGTGCTGCGGAATCCTCGAATTCGCCGTATACAACCACGTCGACTTCTTGGCTGATAGGATCGGACTTCCGGTTCGCTGTCACTTCCAACTTCAACGCATGGGGAATCCCTTTCAGGATAGAAAGCCCGTCTAAAATGTCCGTGACGTCGCGTTCGGATTTGGCAGTAAAAAAGACGATGTGCCGGATCAATTTCTTTGTCCTTAGGTGAAGGTCATGGAAGCCTCTTTTGCACTTACAGCTTTGCAGAGGCAAGCACGCCGGTTTCTTCCAAAACCCGCCGGAGCAACCCAACAGGTGGAACCACGACCTATGGGTACGCGATCATTCGGATCGTGCCACCGTTACCCGCTTGCCCTTACGTAAGCCGCCCCCTAAACATCCCACCACCGGAAATCTCAACGTTGCCGGTTAGACCGCACTGCCCGGAATGGGCTGTAATAACCCGAGGATATTTAGCACTTGCTTGATCAGACCGCGCTGCGCACCGAACTTGCCCATCACTACGATCTTGCCCCATCCGCCGAACTGGCCGCGGCGCATGCCGGGATTTACAGCAAGATGGAGCGGGTGATCTCGCCGCCCGACTGGGCGATCTTCGCCCCCTATGTGGTCGCGATCAACGCGTTGAAGAAACAGCGCAATGCAGTGATCCTGGCCCACAACTACATGACCCCCGAGATCTACCACGGCATCGCCGACGTTGTCGGCGACAGCCTGCAACTGGCGATCGAGGCAACAAAGGTCGAGGCCGATGTCATCGTGCAATGCGGCGTGCATTTCATGGCCGAAACGTCAAAAATACTGAACCCGTCCAAAACCGTGCTGATCCCTGATATGGAGGCAGGCTGTTCTCTGGCCGAAAGCATCACGGCAGACGGCATCGCACAGATGCGCGCGCAATATCCCGGTGCGCCTGTGGTCACCTATGTGAACACCACCGCAGAGGTCAAAGCCGCGTCAGATATCTGTTGCACCTCGTCCAATGCCGCGCAGATCGTCGCGGCACAGCAAAGCGATACGGTGATCATGACGCCGGACAAATATCTGGCGCAGAACGTCGCCAAACAGGTGCCACACAAACGCATTGTCTGGTGGGATGGCGCCTGCATCGTGCATGAACGTTTCACCGCGCAGGATCTGAACGATTTCCGCACATACAACCCCGACACCCGCATCATCGCGCACCCGGAATGCCCACCCGATGTCGTGGAAGCCGCGGATTTTTCGGGCTCAACCAGCGGCATCATCGCTTATGTGGAACGCGAACGCCCCGCCAAAGCAATGCTGGTAACCGAATGCTCAATGGCCTCGAATATTTCCGACAGCCTGCCGGACGTAGACTTCGTGGGGCCATGCAACATGTGCCCTTACATGAAAAAGATCACACTCGAAAAAGTGCTGTGGACCCTGCACACAATGCAGGGGGCGGTCGAAGTGGATGCTGCCGTGGCAGACAAGGCGCGCATCGCCGTAGAGCGCATGATTGATCTGTCCCGGCAGTTGGCCTGCTGATCGCATGAAGCGTATCAACACGGGTCGCGTTGTCATCGTCGGCGCGGGGCTGGCAGCGCAGTATGCAGCGCTGCATCTGGCACCGCGCCCGGTGTTAATGATCTCGCCAGAACCGTTGGGACAAGGCGCATCCTCGGCCTGGGCGCAGGGCGGCGTGGCCGCAGCGATGCATCCGGCAGACAGCGCCGCCGCCCATGCCCGCGACACGGTGCAGGCTGGGGCAGGTACGGTGGACGCGCGGGTCGCGCAAGCTGTGGCCGACGAGGCGCGGATGCATATTCTGGACCTGACTGAACTTGGCACCATCTTCGACCGGACTCCCAAAGGTGGATACGTCATGTCGCGCGAGGCGGCGCATTCCTTTGCCCGCGTGGTACGCGTGCGGGGCGATCAGGCCGGGGCCGAAATCATGCGCGCCCTCACCGCACAGGTGCGCGCCGCCCCACATATTCAGATCCTGGAGGGTGTGATGGCCACCGGCCTTGAAATGGCGAACGGCGCCGTGTGCGGCGTCGAGGTGGTACACTGTACCAACGGTCAATCCGCGCCCTGCCTGATCCGTGGGGCCGCCGTGTTGCTGGCAGGGGGCGGTTCTGGCGGACTGTTCGGGCTGACAACCAATCCGCCGCGTGTGCGCGGCCAGGTGATCGGCATGGCAGCACGCGCGGGTGCGGTGATCGCCGACGCCGAATTCGTGCAGTTTCACCCCACGGCCATCGACTGCGGCCTGGACCCCGCCCCATTGGCCACCGAGGCCCTGCGGGGCGAAGGTGCCATCCTGGTCAACCGCCACGGCATCCGGTTCATGCAAGAGGCCCACCCCGACGCCGAACTGGCCCCGCGCGACATCGTGGCCCGCGCGGTCTTTGCCCAATCGCAGGCCGGACTGGCCCCGGCGTTGGACACACGCGCGGCCTTGGGCGCACGATTGTTGCGGGACTTTCCCGCTGTCGCCGCCGCCTGCCAACAATCGGGACTGAACCCGCTGGTCACTCCGATCCCCGTGGCAGCCGCCGCCCATTACCACATGGGTGGCGTTGCCACCGATGCGGCGGGTCGCACATCGCTGGAAGGACTTTGGGCCTGCGGCGAGGCGGCCTCGACCGGATTGCACGGTGCGAACCGGCTGGCATCGAATGGTCTGCTCGAAGCCTTGGTCTACGGGCGGCGCGCAGCGGTTGACATGGATGCCGTCCTTGGGCCTGTTCCAACGAAACAGGCGGCTGTCTCCTTGCCTGATCTGCCGCCCGCAACAGCACCGCGCAGCGACCTGGTGAACCGGCTACGCCAAACGATGACGCATGGCGCAGGCGTGATCCGCACGGCCCAAGGGCTACAGCGGACCCTGAACGAGATCGCCACAATCGAAGCGGACCAACCCGATTGCACCGCCTTGGCAAATATGACCGCAACCGCAACGCTGATTACGACCGCCGCGCTGAACCGGCGCGAAAGCCGCGGGGCGCATTTCCGGTCTGACCATCCCGACTGCGACGGCGCAACCGGCGCGCGTTCCTTTCTCACACTCACCCAAGCGCGTTACTCCGCGCCACTGGAGACGACATGACCCAAGGCCCCCTGCCCGACCTCATTCTTGAACCGTTGGTCCGCGCCGCATTGATGGAAGACCTAGGCACCTATGGCGACATCACCACGCGCACGGTGATCCCCGCTGATACACGCTATACCGCACGCTTGAATGCACGCGCAAACGGTGTGCTGTCAGGCACACAAATCGCGGCGCTGGCGTTCCGGCTGATTGACCCAGCACTAAAGGTCACCGCCCACAAAAGCGACGGCGACAGCATCGCGTCGGGTGATTTGCTGATGCAGATCGAAGGCCGCGCCGCATCTATCCTGTCGGCCGAGCGGGTGGCGCTGAACTTTGTCGGCCGTCTTTCGGGCATCGCCACTTTGACCGCCAGCTTTGTGGCCGAGACAAAAGGCACCGCCACGCGCATCACCTGCACCCGCAAAACCACGCCAGGTTTGCGGCTGGTCGAAAAGCAGGCCGTGCTGCACGGCGGTGGGTTCAATCACCGGTTCTCCCTCTCGGATGCGATCATGATCAAGGACAACCACATTGCCGCTGCGGGCGGTATCCGGACTGTGTTGCAAGCCGTAAAGGCCCAGGCGTCGCATATGGTCAGAACCGAAATTGAAGTCGACCGGCTCGACCAGTTGCAAGAGGTGCTGGACGAAGGCGGCGCGGACGTGGTCCTGCTGGACAACATGGACACGCTAACCTTGCGGGATGCTGTCAAGATCAATGCCGGTCGTCTGGTGCTAGAAGCCTCGGGCAACATGCGCATCGACCGCATCGCCGAGGTCGCAGCGACCGGCGTCGATTACATCTCGTCAGGGGCGCTGACACATTCCGCACAGACAATCGACATCGGATTGGACTTCTAATCTGCAAACTCACCGCACTGTTAGCGCAATAATATTACGCTGCGCTTGCAAAGCACCCCAGGGCCTCTTAGTGAGTTGCCCTAACGTAAACTTTGGATGTTGAAATGAGCCGACCTGCACAGATCAAAGCGTTGAACGCCGCCGATATTCTTGCCCGCAAGGGCGCGACGCCCCTGGTTTGTCTGACCGCCTATACCACACCTGTGGCAAAACTCGCGGATGAACACTGCGATCTTGTGTTGGTGGGCGATAGTGTGGGGATGGTGCTGCACGGTCTGACCTCAACCCTCGACGTGACCATGGAAATGATGATCCTGCACGGGCGCGCGGTGGCGCGGGGCATCACACGGGCCTTGATGGTGATCGATATGCCTTTTGGCAGCTACGAAGAAAGCTCGGCCCAAGCGTTTCGCAACGCCGCACGGCTGATGGCTGACACCGGCGCCGGTGCCGTCAAGCTTGAAGGCGGGCGGCACATGGCCGATACGATCCGGTTCCTGACCGAGCGAGGCATCCCCGTGATGGCACATATCGGGCTGACCCCGCAGGCGGTAAACGCCATTGGCGGCTACAAGGTGCAAGGCCGTGGAACAGATGCAGCGCGTATTCGGGACGACGCCCAAGCCGTTGCGGATGCCGGTGCGTTTTCTGTGGTTCTGGAAAAAGTCCCGGCCGCCTTGGCCGACGAAATTACGGCCCAAATTGCCATCCCCACGGTCGGTATCGGGGCGTCAGCTGGGTGCGACGGCCAGATCCTTGTGATTGATGACATGCTGGGACTGTTCGACGCCTTCAAGCCGAAATTCGTCAAACGCTATGCCCATCTGGCCGCTGATGCATCTACAGCCATTGAAACCTATGCCGCTGAAGTCCGCGCGCGCACCTTTCCTGCCGCCGAGCACGTATTCACTGACCAAGGAACCGCCTCATGAAAATTATCCGCCGTAAATCCGAGTTGCGTGACCTGACCAACACCTGGCGCCGAGCGGGGGATACGATTGGTGTGGTCCTGACGATGGGTGCGTTGCATGATGGACACCTGAGCTTGGTCAAAGCCGCCCACAGCCGCGCCGACCGCGTCATCGTGACAATCTTTGTCAATCCGCGTCAGTTCAACAACCCCGAAGACCTGGCAAAATACCCCAAAACCGAAGACAATGACGCCCGCATCCTCGGGCCACTTGCGATTGACGTGCTCTATATCCCCGAGCCCGAGGAAATGTACCCCACAGATTTCTCCACGACGATTTCCGTGTCCGGTGTCAGCGCCGGACTGTGCGGCGGCGACCGGCCCGGTCACTTCGATGGCGTGGCGACCGTCGTGACCAAGCTGCTGCTACAGACCGACGCCGATTGTACGTTCTTCGGCGAAAAGGATTATCAGCAGCTGCAGGTGGTCCGTCGTGTCGTCGCTGACCTTGATTTGAAAACCGAAATTGTCGCCTGCCCAACGGTTCGCGAGGACGACGGCCTTGCCATGTCTTCGCGCAATCTGCGGCTTGGGAAGGAATCGCGTGAAGTGGCGCCTGTGATCGGACGTGTGCTAGAAAGCGCGGCCAATGTAATCGGTCAGGGCGGCAACGTCGCGCAGGCGCTTCAAACCTCACGTCAGGCGCTCCTCGTCGCTGGCTTTGACGACGTCGACTATTTTGAATTGCGCAGCGATCCCAATTTACAGCCGTTGATGTCGGCGGACCGTCCCGCGCGCCTGTTCGTTGCCGCCTGGCTGAACGGTGTGCGACTAATTGACAATACGCCGGTCAAAGCTGCATCTCACGCGCCAATCGAAGCCGGAAGAATACCTGAACCCGTCTGACGTCAGCCGAATGCGACTATCCAAATTAGGATAACGCTATAGAATTGAGAGGACCAGCACAGCGACGTTGATGCCTCAGTAGCTACGGCCAACACGCGTGGTGGGAGCCGAAGATTCGGCGCGCCCCGGGTCATTGTGACGGACAAGTTGCGGAGCTATTTCAAGTCTATCCGCGAGTTCGCTCCGCGCGCTGTTCATCGCGCGCACAAAGGTTTGAAGAATAGAATTGAGGGCTCGTACAGGCCGAAACGAAAACGCAAGAAAGGGATGGGCCGGTTCAAATCGCCTCGGCAGGCAAAGAGTTTTCTTACCTATCACGATCACGCAAACACGATCCTCCGCCCCCAATGCTATCGGTTTTCCGCAATCTCTTACCGCCACGCTAGAGTTGATGCTTTCAACCTCTGGAATACTGATGCAGCAAAAATGGCCGCTTGAAAATCCGAAGGGTCGCATTTCTCAAGAGCGCGACAACAAATCGGCAATGCGCCCCGCAAACATGCTGTCTTTTGAAGTGTGTCACGACAATCCATGAAGGTGGATGTAGCGCAGGAATGTCGATGCCAGATTGCTCTGGTTGTCGCCATGCCAGATCATTTCGACCACATGCTCGGCATTGGCGTCGTCCACTTCGATATAGATGACATCGGCCATGGAAGACCGCGACAGCGATTGTGGCACCAGCGAAATTCCCATGCCCTGCGCGATAAGGGCAATCACCGTAAACCAGTGCTGCACGTCAAAAAGAGCAGAAGGTTCCACGTCGGCTGCGCGCAGCAGGCCGACGATACGGTCGTGATAATGGGGGGCGAATTCGCGCGCGAAGACCAGCACCTTTTCACCGGCCATCTCTGATATCGCGATGCGGCTGCGACCGGCGAGTCGATGCTGGCGCGGCACACAGCACATCAAACGCTCGGTTTCGATGCGGTGGGATTTGATCTCTGGCGGCAGCGGTACGGCGTGAATGAAGCCGATGTCCACCTTGCGCTGCAACAGGCTGTCAACCTGGCGCTGCGTGTTCATTTCGTGCAGGGACAGTTCCGCAGCGGGATAGAGATCTTCAAAATTCCGGAGCGATCTGGGCAGGTTGCGAAACAGCATTGAGGGGACGAAAGACACCGAAATACGCCCCGCCGCGCCTTTGGCCTTTTGTTCCGCCAGAGCCCGCGCTGAATCAAGTTGCCCCAGAATTCGGGCGCAATGATCGGCGAATATCACCCCTGCCGGGGTCAGCCGCACGCCGCGTTTCCCGCGATCCAGAAGCGCAAAGCCCAAGTTGGCTTCGAGCTGTTTCATGCTGGTGCTGAGCGGTGGTTGCGAGATGTTCAGCAACGTCGCCGCGCGCCCGAAGTGCAGCTCTTTGCTGAGAACAAGAAATTGTTCGAGCTGTCGGAACGTGATGGCCATGGTGCTGGTCCATTTGCTTTTTGCTATCGCGAAATACGAAACTAATATTGGTATTGGAATTGTCTACAGGTCAAGGTCCGGCGGTAAATGCGCAGGCCGGAACGTGTCTGCTCGATGACGACCCGAGGAGACGACCAGATGCCGACCATTCACAAGAACATCCCCGACAGCGCCGGTTTGAACGCCTTTGCGGCCGATACTGCGCTGCAGGACCTGACCCGGCTGTATCTGGGTCAGGACGCGCGTTACCTTGCTGAACTGGACCGCATGGGCGCCTTGGTTGGCAGCGCGTTGGAAAAGCTGGCACTGACGGCGGACAAGAACCCGCCAACCCTGCAAATTCGCGCCCGCAATGGTGCCGATCTGGAGGCGGTGCACAAACACCCTGCCTATGTCGAACTGGAACGCTATGCGTTTGGGGAATTCGGCCTTGCCGCGATGTCGCATCGTGCAGGGGTGTTTGGGTCCGAAACCCCGCTGCCGCCGATGATGAAATACGCGCTGGTCTATTTGTTCGTGCAGGCTGAGTTTGGTCTGTGCTGTCCGTTGTCGATGACGGATTCTCTGACCCGTACATTGGTCAAATTCGGCTCGAAAGAGCTGATCGACACCTATTTTGACCAGTTGACCAGCCAGAACATGGACGAGGTTTTCCAAGGCTCGATGTTCATGACCGAACAGCTTGCCGGATCGGATGTGGGGGCCATCGAAACCACGGCGAAGCTGGTTGATGGCGAATGGAAGCTGTCCGGAGACAAGTGGTTCTGCTCGAATCCCGATGCCGCGCTTGGCATGGTGCTTGCCCGGCCCGAAGGTGCAGCCCCCGGCACGGGCGGGTTGTCATTGTTCCTGCTGCCGCGGATTTTGCCGAATGGGACCAGGAACGCCTACCGCATTTTGCGGCTGAAAGATAAAATGGGCACCAAGTCCATGGCCAGCGGCGAAATCGCCCTGGAAGGGGCCACGGCCTATCTGGTGGGTGATGCCGGGCAGGGCTTCAAGCAAATGACCGACATGATCAACATGTCGCGGCTGGCAAATGGCGTGCGATCGGCGGGGTTGATGCGGCGCGCGGTGTCCGAAGCCCTGTTCATCTCGCAGAACCGGACCGCCTTTGGGAAGCAGTTGATCGACCTGCCGCTGATGCGTCGGCAGCTGATGAAAATGCTGGTCACCGCCGAGCAAGGGCGTTCGATGGTCTTTCATACGGCACGCGTGTTGCAGGCCGCAGATGCGGGTGATGCCGAGATGGCCAGGGTCCTGCGTATCCTGACGCCGTTGATAAAGTTCCGCACCTGCCGTGACGCGCGCAAGGTCGCGGGCGACGGCATGGAGGTGCGCGGCGGCTGTGGCTATATCGAGGAATGGTCGGACGCGCGGGTCCTGCGCGATGCCCATCTTGGCTCGATCTGGGAGGGCACGAGTAACATCGTGGCCCTTGACGTGGCGCGCGCGGTGCGTCGTGCCGGGGCGTTGGATGCCTTGCGGGCCTATGTCGGCACGCTTTTGGATGACGCCCGTGAGGCGGGCACCGACGTTGCCAAGGTGGCGGCTTGTTTTGACCGCGCCGCCGATCTGCTGGATGGCGTTGCCAATGACCGTGCGCGCGAAGGCGATGTGCGCGCCGCTGCCAGCGCGGTTTACAATGCCACCTCAGCGGCGATCATGGTTTGGGAAGATGCAAAGCTTTCGGGTGATGCCGGGTATTCCGGCGACCGCAAGCGTTTGGCGGATGCGGTGATTGCCCACAAGCTGACCGCGCATGATCCTTTGGCCGCACCGGCCGCCGGATCATCCGAAGACGATGCCGCCATTGCGGCGCTGTTGAATCGCGCGCTGGTCAGCGATGTCACCACGCAAACGCAGATTGCAGCGCAATGACGGCGGTTCCGAACACAAGTGCGCTTGATGGCTTGAAGGTCGTCGATCTGTCGCGCGTGCTGGGCGGGCCGATCGCCGGGCAGATACTGGGCGACCATGGCGCGGATGTGATCAAAGTCGAGCCGCCCTCGGGCGATGAAACCCGCGAGTGGGGCCCGCCGTTCCAAGAGGAAACCGCATCCTATTTCATCGGCATCAACCGCAACAAGCGCGCGCTGGCGCTGGATTTGCGGCAGGAGGAAGGTCGCGATGTGCTGATGCGCCTGTTGGCGGATGCGGATGTCGTGCTTGAGAATTTCAAGACCGGCACGATGGAACGCTGGGGCATAGGCCCCGAGGTTCTGCGCGAACGGTTCCCGGCCCTGATCTATTGCAGGGTCAGCGGATTTGGGGCCGACGGACCAATGGGCGGTTTGCCCGGCTATGACGCGATCCTGCAGGCCATGGGCGGTCTGATGAGCGTGAACGGCACCGAGGAGAGCGGCCCGACACGGGTGGGACTGCCGCTGGTTGATATGGTCACGGGCATGAATGCGGTCCAGGGCATATTGCTGGCGCTGCATCATCGCTCCAGGACCGGAATGGGTCAGTTCATCGAGGCGGCACTGTTTGACAGCGCGTTGTCGCTGTTGCATCCGCATGCCGCAAATTATGCCCTGTCGGGAAAACTGCCAAAGCTTACCGGCAATGATCACCCCAATATCTCGCCCTATTCGGCCTATGCGACGGGCGGGCGGCCGATTTATCTTTCGGTTGGAAACGACCGCCAGTTCGCGCGGCTGTGTGAATTGATAGACGCCCCTGACATTGCGACCGATCCACGGTTTTCCTCCAATGGAAACCGTGTGAAAAACCGCGCGGCCTTGCGCGAGGTTCTCGAGGCGGTTCTGGCCAGTCACGACGCCAATACGCTGGCCACAAAGCTGATCGAAGGCGGTGTGCCGGCGGGGCCGGTTCTGGACGTGGGCGAAGCCTTGGCGCATCCGCACACCGCACACCGGCAGATGCGGGTCAGCATCGGGGATTACACCGGCTTGGGCGCGCCGGTCAAAGCGGCCGCCACGCCGGCCAGCTATCGGCGCAAGCCGCCGAAGTTCGCAGAGCACCGCGAGGAGATTCTGTCAGAGGCAGGGTTCTCTGCCGATGACATTTCGGCACTGACCCAGAAAGGGATCACACCCGACAAACGCAACATCTGAGGTCCAAAGGGACAGCAGACGGATCGAACGACATTCACAGGGAGGAACCTACATGTCTAACATTTTGCTCAAAACACTTGGTGCGACGGCGATTGCCATCGCGTCGGTCATGCCGGCCGCGGCGCAGGAAACAGAGCTTGCACGCTCAATGCTCTGGTCGACGTATGACGTCGGATCCAGCGGCTATACCGAAGCCTCTGCCGTGGCGGATGCTTTCGGCAAGAAGTTCGACACGCGGGTGCGGATCATGCCCTCCGGCACCTCCATCGGGCGCCTGCTGCCGCTCAAGACAGGCCGCGTGCAATACGGCTGGCTTGCCAACGAGGTCTATTTTGCGACCGAGGCGCTTTATGATTTCTCGGTGCAGGAATGGGGACCGCAGGATTTGCGTATCGTCGCCGGGCGGCCGTCGACCTTTGGCATGGCGATTGCGACCGACAGCGGTATCAAGACCATCGCGGACATTCGCGGCAAGCGCGTGCCACGGATCAAGGCAAACCCGTCGATCAACATCAAGGTCGAAGCAATGCTCGCCTTTGCGGGTCTGACATGGGATGACGTACAGGTTGTCGAGGTTCCATCCTATGGCGCGGCGCTTCAGGCGCTGGTCGATGGTCAGGCAGATGTTGCAGGCACCACACCAACCGCGGCCACTCTGTACGAGCTGGAAGGATCGTCGCGCGGATTGAGCTGGGCGCCCCTGCCGGAAGACAACGCAGAAGGCTGGGCTGCGGTGACAGATGTCGCAAGTTTCTTTGCCCCTGCAACCGTCACCACCGGCGCGGGTATCTCTGAAGACAATCCGGCACAGATTTTTGCCGTGCGCTACCCGATGATCACGGTTTACGCCGATGCCGATGAAAACGAGGTCTATAACTTTATCAAGGCGCTGGACGAAAGCTTTGATATCTACAAGGACGCAACATCTGCGATGCCGAACTGGGCCATCAGCGAGGCCGGCACAACACCGCAGGACGCGCCGTTCCATCCCGGAGCCATCCGATATCTGAAAGAGATCGGCGTGTGGACGGACAAGGACCAGGCGTGGAACGATGCGCGGCTTGCCCGGCTTGAAAACGTGATGGCCGCATGGGAGACCGCGACCGAAGAGGCGATGGACCAAAACATCTCTTCCAAGGACTGGCCGACGTTCTGGGAAGAGCACCGGGCTGCAATCGAAAAATAATGTTTGTCCCCGTCCTGAAACAATGGACGGGGACCATTTTCCTGACCGCTGACCCCGAGGTATCCAAATGCAAGCGTCCAACGAAGGCCCGATCGAGCGACTGAACACCCCCGCCCGCATATCTGTGGGCATCCTTGGGGCAGCAGGCCTTGTCGGCATTGTTCTGCAAACCTTCAATCTGTCGCTGTTCGGGGTCTTTCCGCTGTTGTCGAACAGGTACTATTACCTGTTGATCGGGATTTTCCTTGCGGCGGCGTTTTTGTTGCTGCCGCCGCGCACCGGAGCCATGCAGATGCGTGTCAATCTGGTGGATTGGGTGCTTGCTGCGCTTGCCCTGGCGTCGGGGATCTATTTTGCGATCAATGCCGAGCTGATCTTGACGCAAGGATGGGACGTGGTGGCGCCGACTACGGCTGCGGCCGTGTCGATTGTGATGGTGCTGCTGTCGCTTGAGGCGCTGCGCCGGTCTGGTGGCACGCTGCTTTTGGTGATTTGCGCATTCTTTGCCACCTATCCGCTTTTTGCAGAGCATATGCCCGGATTTCTCTGGGGGCCGTCTTTGTCGCTGACCGAAACAGCGGCGGCGCATGTGATGGGCGTGGAAAGCCTGATCGGAATTCCATTGCGCGTGGTGGCGGATACGCTTGTCGGGTTTATCATCTTTGGTGCTGTGTTGAACGCCGTTGGCGGCGCGCAGTTCTTTATGGACCTGTCCATGGCGCTGATGGGCCGCCGGCGTGGCGGGTCGGCCAAGGTCGCAATCATTTCAAGCGCGCTGTTCGGTTCGCTGTCCGGTTCGGTGATTTCCAACGTGCTGTCCACGGGCCGCATGACCATCAGTTCGATGAAGAGGGCCGGATACCCCGCGCAATACGCGGGCGCAGTCGAAGCCTGTGCCTCGACAGGGGGGACGTTGATGCCGCCGGTCATGGGGGCTGTTGCCTTTATCATGGCGTCATTTCTGGACATGCCCTACACGACGATCATCGTCGCCGCGATTGTGCCATCGCTGCTGTATTACATCGCGCTGTTGCTGCAGGTTGACCTGTTTGCCGCGCGCAAGGGCATTGTCTCCCCTGCAGATCAGGTACTCCCGATCTTGCGCGAGGTGGTGATGCAAGGCTGGCACCATCTGTTTTCGCTGGCGGCGCTGGTTGTGCTGTTGTTCGCGGTCAGCCCGTCACGCGCGGCATATTACGCCACCGCAGCCATGCTTTTGGTTGCACTGCTGCGCCATCGGCAGATCCCCAAACTTGCCGCGGCGCTTGGCCTGGTACAGGGGGTCACACGTGACATTGCCTATCTGATCGCCACGCTTTGCGGGATCGGGCTGGTTGTCGGATCGCTTGCCATCACCGGCGTGGGCGGTGCGTTTTCGCGCGAGCTGGTTCAATATGGCGGGCAGAGCACGCTGTTGTTGCTGGTGCTGGGCGCGATCACCAGTTTCGTTCTGGGCATGGGGATGACCGTTTCGGCCTGTTACATCTTTCTGGCCACGATCCTTGCGCCTGCGCTGGTCAAGCTGGGGCTGTCGCCCATCGGATCGCATTTGTTCGTGCTGTATTGGGGCATGCTGTCCTATATCACACCACCGGTTGCGCTGGCCTCGATCACTGCGGCGCAAATCTCGGGGGCCAACGGCATGGCGACGGGGTTTACGTCGATGCGACTGGGGACGCCCCTGTTCATCCTGCCCTTCGTCTTCGTGTACGAGCCTGCATTGCTGCTGCAGGGCGGGGATGTGGTTGCCATCGTCATGGCGATCAGCACCGCTATTGCCGCGCTGGTTGCCTTGTCCTGCGCGCTTGAAGGATATGTCTACGGGGTGGGCCGAATCTATCGTTTCGAGCGGCTTATCGTCGGCATTGGTGCGATTGGATTGATGGTTCCGGACCGGTATTTCGAGCTGGCCGGAGTCGCGGTTCTCTTGCTGGGTCTCGCCATAGCATGGCAACGCGGAAAATCCGTTCTCGCAAATCAGTGAGGTATTTAGGCGCGCTGAATCTGCCGAGACACGCCAGTTTTGATGATGGCGTTGGCGATTGCCCTCAACCCTCGTCCGAATGCCATTGTGAGGGGACTGTTGCGTTAATCGGATGAGTGCAGTGGCGAGCCCTTTAGTCTTTAGGCTCCAGACTTCGGTAACGGGGACGTCTCAGTCAAGCGCTTTTCGACATAGGCATCCGACCGCCTGGTTGCGGATTTGATCACAGTTTTTTCTGTGCCGTTCTTCTATCTCCGCTGCCTTCGTCTGAGATCACCCCGATGCGCCGGGCTAGCGCGACCATGGCGCGCTTGCCACCACGACGGCGGGCGACCTGCGCTGCCCATGTTCTCAGCCACGTCGAACGCCAGCGGTGCAACATCACGGTCGCAGCCCGACATAACGCGCGGCGCAGGTTGATATCACCTGCCTTTGTGATGCCGCCCGAAACGTCGCGTTCGCCCGATTGGTTGCGCGATGGCGTCAGACCGACCCACGGGCCAACATTCTTTGAAGCTGTGAACCGGGTGGGATCATCAATGGTTGATTTGTTGGTTAGCGTGACAACGGCCCCAACCCCGGGCATCGACATAAGTCGACGACAGACTGGTTTCTCCTGCGCCATTTGGCGAACAAGGCGTTCTAGTCCCGCCAATTCCTGTCGCAAGGATGCCCGCGCCCGAAGCATTGGCCCTGTCGCGGCCTCCAACATCGAGTTGCAGTCCGCCAGTTCGCGGATTCGGTGTTCATACCTGCCCCGAGAGATGGCACCAACTTTCAACCCGAAGTTCCGCAACAGCCCACGCATGGACATTTCCAAGGCAATCATCCCCTGCTGTATGGCCTTTCGGGCCCCGAGCACGGCACGGACCTCTTGCGCAGAGAAGGATTTACAATGAACCGGCCGGAACCAACCGAGGTGAAGTAGGCGCGCGATGCCTTCGACATCCCGCCGATCCGGAGCCTAATCGCTACAGACATGTTTCGGCTATTGGCCAGGAGCAAATCATGAACTTCATGACAAATTATCTTGCAACCATTTCCACAATTCTGACTTCAATTCGAGTCCGATCCCCGGAACGTCGGGAAGACAGACGCGCCCGTCTGAGACCTTCTGATCATCTGCAAATCCTCCGAGCGGCTGAAATACGCCGGGATAGCTTTCGTTGCCGCCCAGCCCCAGTCCCGCAGCGATATGCAGGGACATCTGGTGCCCTCCGTGCGGATGCAGACGTCTGCGAGACCAGCCCATCTGATCCATCAACGCGAGTGTCTTCATATAGTCCGAGAGTCCATAGGAAAGCCCAGCGTCGAACTGAACAATGTCTCGATCCGGTCGCATGCCTGCATATCGGAAAAGGTTGCGGGCATCCTGATGGGAAAAGAGATTCTCGCCAGTCGCGAGGGGCGCTTCGTAGCTTTCGGCCAGCACAGCTTGAAGGCGAAAATCTAGGGGATCGCCTGCTTCTTCGTACCACCGCAGACTGTACGGCGCGATGGCGCGGCCGAATGCCAAAGCCTCATCGAGGGTAAAGCGACCATTCGCATCAACCGCTAAGCGGCTGCCATCATGTCCAAGTAACGCGAGAGCGGCCTCAATGCGGGAGATGTCCTCCGATAAAGGAGCGGCGCCGACCTTGATTTTGACTTCGCGGTAGCCCCTATCCAGATACGACCGGATTTCATCCTCTAAACCAACCATTCCACCTGAACCATAGTAGCCACCCGCGGCATAGACCGCGATGTCGGTGTCTGCCGCGCCCGCGCGAAACCGATCAGCCAGAACACGGTAAAGCGGGCGTTCTTCGGCTTTCGCCACAAGATCCCACATTGCCATATCTAGCGCGCCCATGGCGACCGCCCTGCCTCCGTGCCCACCCGGTTTTTCATTACGCATCGCGACGGCGGCGCAGTGAATTGGATCTAAAATTCCAGCATCGTCCAACAGAGCATCGGGCGGCTCAGCCATCAATCGAGGTATGAGTCGGTCGGTCAGGACTCCCCCCTCCGCCCACCGCCCGATGGATCCGAACCCGTACCCTACCAGCGTCTTGCCGTTTCGCATCTGATCGGTCACGATGGCGACAGCGCTTGTCCTGAGCCCGGCGAAATCCACAACGGCGTTCTTGCCCGGGGAGCTGATAGGAAGATCTGCTTGGCGAATACTAACGATTTTCATTTTGGATGACCCATTAAGCCGCCTTTAGCCATAAGGACCGGGTCGATCAGCCGATCGTATTCATCTGCGCTTAACAAACCAACGGCCAAGCATGTTTCGCGCAGCGAAGTCTCGCTCGCTTCCGCTTTGCGGGTCAATCGTGCGACCGCATCATAGCCCAGTCTTGGCGTCAGTGCAGTTGCAACCATGAGCGACATCTCGACGTTGCGCGCCATGCGAGCACGGTTCGGTTTCAACCCAATCAGACAACCGGATCGGAAGGCATCCAGTCCATCCGCAAGTGCCGACACACTTTCCAACAATGCGTGGATCAGGACGGGCTTGGCGACGTTCAACTCGAACAGACCTGAGGCACCTGCCGCAACCACCGTCGTATGATTACCGAGCGCGCGGTGGCAGACTTGAAGAAGCGCTTCGGCGAGGGTCGCATTGCGCTTGCCCGGCATTATCGAAGACGACAGACCATCGTCGGGAAGCTCCAGCTCTCCCAGACCCGCGCGGGGGCCGGACGCCAGCAAGCGTATATCGTTCAAGATATGGATCAGCGAGACCGCCACCCCCTCGCAGGCCGCGGAGGCCGCAACAACCGCGTCGTGCGCAGCCATCCCCTCTCCCGCGACAGAAGACGGCGTGAAATCAGCGCCCGAACGACGAGACAGGACATTGCAGAACTCCTGCGCAAAACGATGCGGCGCATTCAGGCCGGAACCGGCCGCCGTTCCCCCCTGCGGGAGCCTGTGAAGGTCTGGCAAGGTGGCGCTGACCCGTAGCTTTGCCCGTGCGATCTGAAGACCGTAGGATGCGAAGTTTTGTCCCAGCGTGACCGGCACCGCATCATTCAGATGTGTGCGTCCCAGACGAACGAGATCGTGGTAGGACTGCGCCTTCTCCTCGAGCGTCTGTTGAAAACGCGACAGGGCGGGCAGCAGACGACCTGTTATCGCCTCGACCGCAGCGATCTGCATGACCGTCGGAAAACTGTCGTTGGATGATTGGCTACGATTGACATGGTCGTTCGGATGGACTGGCGTGCGGGTGCCAAGCCCCTGCCCTGCCATTTCGTTCGCGCGGTTGGCCAGAACCTCGTTAGCGTTCATGTTGGTCTGGGTCCCGCTGCCGGTTTGCCAGATCGGCAGCGGGAAATGATTGTCGAACCGGCCCTCGCGCATTTCTTCGGCCGCGCGGCCGATCAACGTCGCGATCTCGTCGGGGAGCATGCCGAGCGCAAGGTTGGCCTCCGCCGCTGCGCCCTTCTGAAGCGCGAAGGCGCGGATCACTCCGACCGGCATCTGCGGGCCCTCAATCGTAAAGACGGCAAGCGCACGCTGTGTCTGCGCGCCCCAGTAGCGGTCGGCGGGAATTGCCATGACACCCACCGAATCTGCCTCGTTTCTCATTCTTTCGGAGCAAATCATCGTCCCGCAAGCACCCGGTCGACCATTTCTGGCGCCTCGCCAAGATAGTTGCGGGGTTCTGTCAGCGACTTCAGCACCTCGCCCTCGAGATGGCTCGTTAGCACCACTTCATCCTTCAACGCGTCATACAACGAAATGCTGCCTTCTACCGCACGGCGACAACCGGCATAGACGATGTCGTGCGCTTCCTTGCGTCCCGTGTGGGGGGCCAAAGCCATCATCACCGCTTCGGCCACGATCAGCCCCCGGGAATGGTCAAGGTTACGCCCCATATTTTCGGGATAAACCCGCAGACCCTCGAGCATAAATTCAGCCTGGGCCAACATCCCTGAAATCGTGGCGAAGCCTTCCGGGACTGCAGAGAACTCCAGATGCCAAGGACCGGTGGCGCGTTCATGGTCATGGATCATAGCGTCAAGCATCGCCGACGCGTGGTTCCGCATCAGGCGGGCCCCCGCGAGGATCAATTCGCAGGAAATGGGATTGGCTTTCTGCGGCATTGTGGAGGATGCGCCACGATGACGGACGAAAGGCTCTGCCACCTCGCTTAGCTCAGTAGTCATCATGATCGCGACATCGCCCGCGATCTTGGCAAGACTGCCACCGATCAGCGCCAAAGTCTGGACGGTTTCTGCAATGCCGTCGCGGATCGAGTGCCAAGTGATCGATGGGACACCTAGACCGAGCTCGGCGGCAAGGGCGGATTGGGTTTCCAGCCCCCGCCCAGACAGTGATGCAAGGGTGCCCGATGCCCCTGAGAATTGGACATTGAGCACCCGCGGCGAAAGCTGTTCCAGCCGCTCTGCGTGGCGATCGAACCCAGACAGCCAAGTTGCGGCCTTATATCCGAAGGTCACAGGCAGGGCGTGCTGCATGTGGGTCCGGCCTGCCATCGGCGTGTCGCGATGAGTCCGTGCCAGCCCTGCAAGCGCGCTACGCACCCCCTCGACCCGCCGAGCGACAAGCTCCAAACCATCCCGGATCTGCAGAACCGTAGCCGTGTCCATGATATCCTGGGTTGTCGCCCCCCAGTGCAAATACTTACCAGCCTCTCCCGCCGTCGCTGAAAGCTGCTCGACAATGGGCAGTATCGGGTATCCGACGATTTCGGTTTCACGCGCCAGCCGGTCGTGATCGAGAGGCTGGAGGGAAGCGGCCGCAATTCCGTCGGCCGCCTCCGCGGGGATCAACCCTAGACCGGCCTGCGCCCGCGCCAATGCCACCTCTACCTCGGTACAGGCGGCCAGGTAGCGTTCCGAACAGAAGATCGCGCGCATTTCGTCGTCGCTGAAACTGCGGCCCCATATGGGAGAGTCGAGCGCTGTCACGGTTTTTGGCAAGTAGCTTGTCACGGGTGCAGATCCTTCGGTCATTTATGTCCTACTCCGCCGGTCTCACGGCATAAGGAACCTCGATGCCATTTTCCTCGAAATATCTGATCGCGCCCGGATGGTAGGGCATGACCGTGTTCATCGCGACGTTCTCAAGCAAGGTTTCCTTTGCCGAGCCATGTGTCGCTAGAAGCGCGTCGTGGTTCTCGAAGATCGCCTTGGTGATCTCGTATGCCAGGCTCTCAGGCATGTCCTTTGACGCGAAGGCGATGTTCCACATTCCGAACGTTTTCACTGGCTCATCAAGCGAAGAGTATGTGGCTGCAGGAATTTCCATGATTTGTGCATAGGGCACGCTTTCCTGGAGCTTTGCGATTTCATCGTCGTTCAGACCGAAGATCACGGAGGGCTGCAGCGCCTCGAGCTCCGAGAAGGCGGACATCGGCAAGCCTGCGGCGGTCGCCACCGCATCTAGGCGGCCATCGGCCAATTGTGACGTCTGGTCGCCGATCGGACCGTTCTGAACGTTGACATTCAATCCAAGCGCTTCGAACCAACGCTCCCAATATGTGCCGCCGGTGCCTCCCTTGGGGCCTGTGCCGATGGTCTTGCCGTCGAAGTCGGACACCTTGACGATCCCTGACCTCGCAAGCGCAGCGGCCTGAAAGGGGGTCACATACATCGGGAAAAGTGCGCGAACGCCATCGTATTTTGTGCCGAGATCCATGTCCATTTCGCCCTGAATCGCCTCAAAGGCCGGGCCCAGGGTCGTGAGACCGACGTCGACGCGCTGCTTGTTGACCAGCACGAGGTTCTGAAGCGGTCCCTGAGTCTGCTGCGTCGAGGCAGGAACACCCAGCGCGCTGGAGATCACGCTGGCCACGCCTTGGCCGTAGATCGCATAAGTGCCTCCGGGCGAAGCGGTGGCAACCACAATGTTGCCGGGCCAATTGCTGCGGTCCGCGTCCTGCGCAAAGGCGGTGGTTCCGGCCAGTACCGCGACTAGCGACAGGCCGATAAGATTTCTGCGTTTCATGGATAGTCCTCCCTTTGAAAATCAAACAGTCTTAGTTCCGCGCCCCGTCCCGCCCGTACGAGCGAGCCTGAGGGCGATGAGCGCCGCGCCGACGGCGACGCCCGCGAGGTCGGTGTAGATATCCCCGGCAATCAGAAGCAGGGCGGTCACACCAAATCCGATCCGCCAGAAGCCGCTAAGCGTTCCGGCGAACCAGCCGCCGCTGGCGGTGGCAAGCGCCCACACGCCAAGCAAGGCGGTGGCTGTCGTCCGAACGATTTCCCATACGGACCCGTTCATCAGCACCCCTTGGTTGTGGATGAAGAGAAAGGGAACGATGAATGCCGCCAGACCATACTTCACGGCCTTGAACGACGTTTTCCAGGGATCACCGCCCGCCAGCGCGGCGCCCGCAAAGGCCGAGAGCGCGATTGGTGGCGTGATCGTCGAGATGACTGCATAGTAGAAGATGAATAGGTGCACCGGCAGGACATCCAGCCCGATCCGTTGCAAGGATGGAGCAACCACCGATGCTGCGATGGCATAAGCAGCAGTTGTCGGCATGCCCATTCCTAGGATCAGCGCGATGACCATGGCAAACACCAGCGCCAGGAACTCGCTTTGCCCTGCGACCCCGAGAAGCATGGCCGAAAACCTTCCGCCAAGACCGGTCAGCCCGATCACACCAACGACAATCCCTGCGCAGGCGCAAACGGCTGCTAGTTGAAGACACTGACGCGCCCCGATGCTCAACGCTTCGAGGATATCCTGCACAGTGCCTCGGATCGCCGCAGACATTCCATCGGTCCGGGCAGCAAGGGCTGCAACGGCAAGCGTCGCTGAGCCAGTGCCCATCGCAATGATGCCATGTGTATTTGCGGAAAGATAAGGCACCGCCAAGACAGTCACCAGGACCGTCGCGACCGGCACAGCCAACAGCCGACTATCAAGACCCATCCGTTGCTGCAGCATGACGAGAACCGCGATGGCAATGCCCCATGAACCGGCAGAGATGATAGAGAATCCGGCAAATAGAAAGATGATCAACAAGGCGAGCGGAGCCAGCATAAAGCCGTCCTTGGCCATTGGCTTCAGATCGGGCAGTTCCGAGCTGGGGAGACCTTCAATACCTTCCTTGCGCGCTTCGAGATCGATCTGGATATAGACTGCGAAGTAATACAACACGCAGGGTATCAGTGCCGCAACGATGATCTCAGTGTAGGGGATGCCTGTGATTTCCGCCATGATGAACGCACCCGCTCCCATGATCGGTGGGGTCAGTTGCCCTCCTGTCGACGCCGCCGCTTCGATCCCACCTGCACTGGTGGGCTTGTAGCCGACACGCTTCATCACCGGGATGGTAAAGGTACCCGACGCGACCACGTTCGCCACACCGCTGCCCGAGATCATCCCGAACAGAATGGAGCCGAACAGCGATACCTTCGCGGGTCCCCCGCGCATCCGCCCGAAACAGGCGAAGGCCAGGTTCATAAAAAAATCGCCGACTTTCGAAACTTGGAGAAATGCCGCAAACAACACAAAGAGCACGATGTACTTCGCCGCCGCGGCAGTGGCGATCCCAAACACGCCCTCCATCGAATAGACGAAGGTCGAGAACTCATCGACCCCAAAGCCCCTGTGATAAAGCACGCCCGGCAACCAAGGCCCAACGAAGCCGTAGACGATAAAGATACTCGCAAGGACCGGCAGGGCTACCCCTGCCGTGCGCCGGGTGAATTCGATAACGACGATGATCCCGGCCAAGGCAGCCACGACGTCCCCTGCCGTCGGCAGGACACCCGTGCGGATGATCAACTCATCCAGATTCCACAAGATATAAAGCGAAGCGAAGATTGCCAGACCTGAGAGCAGGAAGTCAAACGCGGGGACTTTGTCACCCGCTTTTCCGAAGGGGGCATAGAGCGCGAAGGCTATAACCGCGGCGATATTGACATGCAGGACACGAAACACCCAAGCGTCAAGCTGGAAGAAATTGAGCACCAACAGGTGAAAGACAGAGTACAGAACACAGAGGGCGGCGACCATCGCTGTCTGCCATCCGCTCAGGTTCCGGATTTTGGACCCAAAGTCGAAAGTTTCGGCGTCCCGTGTCGCGTCTTCATTATACGCTTCGTTCTGCCCCGGTTTTATCTCGGTCATGCATTCCCCCCGCAGCAGCGTTCGAGCTTATATGTTCGGACATACTACTTTGTTCGTACATACTATGATATCTGGAATTCTGTCAAGTCGGGCTGTATGGAACAAGAATGTCTCGTCAACCAATCTATGCCGTCCTTGCCGATGAACTGGTGCGCGACATCAGAACGGGTCTCTACCCGCTCGGATCCTTGTTGCCGACAGAAATTGAAATGGCGGAAGACCGGGGGCTTTCCCGCTCCACCGTCCGTGCAGCACTCGGACGGTTGGTGCAGCTCGGATTAGTGACGCGCCAGAAAGGCGTCGGAACGCGAGTAACGTCGATCGAGCCGGGCAGCTACAATCCCTCGACAACCTCGATTGAAGAACTTGCACATTTCGGCGCCGCGACACACAGGACGTTGCTTGGCATCGAAGAAGTCACGCTTGATATGACCCTTGCGAAACGGCTCGGCGTCCCGGCGGGCAGCCGCTGGTTTCGCGTCCGCACGCTACGTTCGGACATCAAGACCGCAGCTCTGCCGATTTGTTTTACTGAGAATTATATCGATATCGAGCTGCCGGGTGTGATCCACGATATCGGCGACTACTCGGAGCTCATCGCGACCCGCATCGCCAGCAGATACGGCAGTGTGGTCGATGAAGTCCGCCAGGTGATCCGGCCACGGATTCTCGATGAGGAACTTTGCAGCCTCCTGCGGACTGCTCCAAACGAACTCGCACTTGAAATACGGCGACAATATTGCTCGGCTGGGCGGCTGATTTATGTCAGCCTAAGCCAACATCCCGCAGACCGGTTCGAATATCACATGTCCCTCAATCGCTAGGCTGGGCTCTTTTTTCGGGTTTGTGTCTCTCAAGCCACGCGTAGGGTTAATGAGGGAGCCCGTTGAGCTATCCTAGTCCTACGTTTGAAAGGAGCCTTGCTCAAGGGTGAGGTTACCTTGGCCATGATGCTGCTGCGGCAGAGTGAATAAATTCAACCGCACCGCCCACCGACAGAACCTCACGACGGCCGGTACAGGAACCGCCCCCCGGCGGCAATGATGTGCCATTAGCCAAGCCTACCCCCCATACACTGCAACGTTGCAGCGCCGCACGTTGTAATCTGTATCATCGCACGGGTATCGGCATCCGCAGCACTGTCTCAAGGCTCCTATTACGCATTTGGCCTGCTGGCGGTGACAACCTATGATGGCGTCGGTATTTCTGAAGAAGATCGGAACCGAGATCGTGTCACCGTCGAGGCTCCGCAAGGCACATTGTCCCTGTCCAAGACAGTTCGCAATGTGACGCAAAGTACACCCGAGGGTGTCAGCAACGGCGCGGGCGCTGGAGATGTGCTCGAGTATAGGATCTACTTCGAGAATACTGGGACGCTGCCGGCATCCGACATCCAGATATTCGACAGAACGCCGCCCTACACGGTCTTGGCCGGTCCGGTGCCGAGCCCCGTGACGATTTCAGGTGGAGTCACCTGATCTATTCTATCGCCGACCGCAAATAGCCCCGGCTATTCGGGTGACCTTCGTTGGGAATGCTCCGGCTTGTATCCCGCGGGGGCACAAGGTGCCGTGAGCTTCCAAGTGAGAGTCTCTCCCTAAAAGGAGGAGGTACGCCGCGTTCACAAGCTCTGCCTCTTGGCCTTTAGCATTCCTGATGGGAGCTAGATCTGCGGACATTCGGTCTCCAACAGTCTTGCGCGGTCCGGTGCAGACAGATGCCAGGTCTTTCCCGAGATGTATGCGTCGAGAATGTCTTGTTCCGGCAAGCCCATGAAACGATAAACAGAACGACCGAGTTTGCACTAGGCCCGGCATCGGAGATCGGCGAGATGTGAGGCTACGAGCGAAAAGTAACTTTTTCTCAGTGTCTTAGAGCTAGAAAAGATCGACAACATTCTACCCGAAACTGACCTACGATACTTCCGCCGCAACCCCAGCATCCTCCAACTGCTCCCGATCGGAAGATCGTGCAGACTCTCCAATCCGAAGGCGACGAGGAACTGCTCGGTGGTCACGAAGATGTAAGGCGCCCCGCGCCGGGGCGACCTCGGCCCGGTCCCGATCAGGTCGCGGCTGATCTCTTGGCCGAGGATATCCTTCAGCCTATCGCGGGTGACCGGCTGGTGAAAGGTGATGGCGGCCAGCACCGCGATGTCGAATTCGCTCAGGTCCAGCAATTGATCCCCGACATCCGCCGCTGCGCGGATCGCGGGCGCGTAGGCGGCCCGCGTCTGGAACATCCAGCCGCCGGCGACTTGAGCGATCTCGAAGGCGCGCCCTTCCAGATCGGCGGCAAGGTCCTCGACCAGCTGATCGACCGACACCTCCTGCCCCACTACCCGGGCGAAATCTTCGCGCGGCACAGGGCAGGCAGAGGCGAAGAGCACCGCCTCGATCCGGCGCATCCATTCCCGCCAGCGCAACTCTGGCGGCAGGTCGGGCAGCTCGCAATCCAAATCAGGGTCAGAGCGATCCTTCGCCATCGCTACAGCCCGTAGAGCCGGAAGGTGTCGCGCCCGGTCAGCTCGCGCACAGCGCCGAGTTCGACCAGCCGGCCGCAGAGCCGCCGCGCGGTGCGATCCGGCAAAGGCAAGGCCGAAGGCGCCACGGCATCGCGGGTCAGGAACATCTCGACCGCGTCGCCCGCCTCCTTGGCCCGCAGCCAGCTGCAGCACAAGATGTTCCCAACCAAGCGCCTGAGCCAAGGCCGCGTCCGCAAGGATTAACGCAGCCACATCGGCGCGCGGCCCCTCGCGCAATAACGCCTCCAACACCATCGCGGCCCGGGTCACCGGCAACCCTTTCCCCGCATCAAGCCACCCGGCAATCGAGCCCGGTTCGAGGGTCGGCAAGGGTCGGCCTAGAGCTTTGATCGACACCGGTCGCTCCACCGCGCGCCGCCAGGCGAGGCAGATCGCGCCCGTCGGTCCGGGCAAATCTCCGGGTGTCGCGTTGCCCTTTAATCTGAGACGCGACGCGTTTGGCGACAATTTTTGCCCTTAATTGTGAGATACGGCTGTCATGGGGCCCCTGTTTCTCGCGCACCTTTGCGCGATGTGATCAACCGCGGCAAGCAATCGAGGCTCCTTCTCGAAGGCGCGCAAGAGAGCAACCCTTGCATAGTCGTCGATGCTTTTGCTGACGATGGCTGCCTTAGCCAAGGGATGAGATCGAGCGGCGGCGATTGCGGCGAGGCAGAACAGCCTAACTTCCGATCTGGGGTTCTGGACAGCGAACGACGGATCCCCGCGGAAGGTTTTGAGTGACATGGCAAAGGTGACCGCGCGCATTGCGCGCCGAAGTTGCTTGGGGCCGCGCGAGCGCGCGGCGCACTCAAGCATCTCTGCCCCGCGGCGCGCTCGGTATATCAGTTTTCCAGATATTTGTTCCTCACGGAGTTTGCCAAGGGTCTGCACAAGTCTCGTCCCGCAAACTTGGCAGTCAAATGCCCAGGCCCGCCTCCAATGCCTGAGCGAAAGACCCTCTCTGGCGCATTGCATGCAATGCTGGAATGGCATCTGAGCCGTCAGCGAGGCTTCTCGTGGCGTCATTGCCGGAAAGGTCAAAGATCGAACAACATCTGGGTTAACCCGTGCGGCGTTGGCAATCTTCGCCGCCGCAGCCGCGTCGACGTTGAAGTCCAAGGCGGTGCCATGCGCGGTATCGATTCTGAGATGAGCCAGTAGTTCCGCATCATCACAGTAGTTGGCCGCCGCCAGCCGAGACAACCAACCTGACAACAACTCGTCTGGCAGCGGCGCGACAGTCTTGGGCAGCGGGTGCGGCTTCACACCCGGGACTTCTGGAGCCGCCGATGGGGGTTCGCATGGCGCGACCAAACCGGCGTCCATTTTGCGATTGCGTCATCGGTGATGCATTCCTCGCCTGTGATAATGGCGTCGATGGAAAGATCCTTGACCAGAGCGAAGATGCGCGAGGTCACCCCACCGGTCAGTGCCAAGACCTGCTTGAGAGATTTGACCTTCAGGTTGGACTTCTTTTCCAGTGGCATGGCAGCAATAAGGGTCTGGATCATGTCCGAGAACTCGGCATCGTCGCGCCAGTTTGGCAGATGATGTTCGTCCAGCCGTCGGGCAAGCTGGATATCACCGCGAATAGCATCGACGGCCTCGCTGACCCCAAGGCAGACCAGTGACACCTCGAGTTCATTGCTGAGATACCGCAGGACATTGAGAAATCGGCGCTGTTCGCGGTGGGTC
>Ga0208794_1000366_pt1 | contig 31358 bp, 31 predicted proteins | sample 32_taG_FD_184106 | JGI IMG/M metagenome (GOLD analysis project Ga0208794, IMG submission 184106) | Marine viral communities from the Gulf of Mexico - 32_GoM_OMZ_CsCl metaG (SPAdes) (version 2) | ecosystem: Environmental > Aquatic > Marine > Oceanic | place: Atlantic Ocean: Gulf of Mexico... | reverse complement strand
ACGCGGCGCCGCGGCGCCGCTGCCGATGGGGTTCGCCCGGCTCGCCTCGGGGCGCAGCAGCGTGATCATCGACGCCGCCGCGCCGCCGGAGGGGCCGGGGGCGACCATGGCCCATGCCTCGACCCTGGCCTTCGAGATGACCGTCGGGCGGCGCCCGCTCATCGTCAATTGCGGCTCCGGGCTGCGGCACGGCCCGGATTGGCGCCGGGCCGGGCGCGCCACGCCGTCGCATTCGACGCTGTGCGTCGAGGGCCGCTCCTCGGCCCGGCTCGATCAGGCCCCGGATGGCCGCGAGACGCTGCGCGACGGGCCGCGCGAGGTGCTTACGCATCGCTTCGACGCCGAGCGGCTGCAGCGGATGGAGGCGAGCCATGACGCCTGGCGCAAGGCGTTCGGGCTGACCCATGATCGGCGGCTCGCGCTCGACCGGGGCGGCGCGGTGCTGGTGGGGGAGGATCTCCTGACCACGCTCGGCCCGCCCGACGAGCGCGCCTTCGAGGCGGCGAGCCGGGCCGGCCGCCATCCGGGCGTCGGCTTCGCGATCCGCTTCCACCTCCATCCCGACGTCGTGGCCGAGAGCGACCCTCACGGCACCACGGCAAGGCTGACGCTGCGCTCGGGCGAGGTGTGGGAGCTGTCGCATGACGGCGGCGCGCGGCTGTCTCTGGCGCCCTCGGTCTATCTCGAAAACAGCCATCCCGACCCGGTCCCGACGCAACAGGTGGTTTTATCCGGCCGCGCGATGGCCTATGCGACGCTCGTCCGCTGGTCGCTCGTTCGGATGGGCGACGGCGTGCCGGCCCCGCGCGACCTGTGGCGCGGGGAGGACGCCCCGGCATGAGTCGCGCGGACCAGACCAGGAAGGACGACCCATGACCTCGCTTGCCCCGCTGCGCCGCGCGCTGCTCTCCGTCTCCGACAAGACCGGCTTGATCGACCTCGCCCGCGCGCTCGACGCCCGCGGCGTCGAGCTGCTCTCTACCGGCGGCTCCGCCAAGGCGCTGCGCGAGGCGGGCCTGCCGGTTCGGGACGTGGCCGAGGTCACCGGCTTCCCCGAGATGATGGATGGCCGGGTCAAGACGTTGCACCCCAAGGTCCATGGTGGCCTGCTGGCGGTGCGCTCGGACGAGGGTCATGTCGCGGCGATGCAGGAGCACGGCATCCCGGCGATCGACCTGCTGGTGGTCAATCTCTACCCCTTCGAGGAGACGGTCGCGAAGGGCGGCGATTACGACGACTGCATCGAGAACATCGACATCGGCGGCCCGGCGATGATCCGCGCCGCCGCCAAGAACCACGCCGATGTCTGCGTGGTCACCGATGTCGAGGATTACGAGGCGCTGCTCGCCGAGCTCGACGCCCATGACGGCCAGACCGACCTGCCGTTCCGCAAGCGGCTCGCCCAGACCGCCTATGCCCGCACCGCCGCCTATGACGCCGCCGTCTCGACCTGGATGGCCTCCGCCATCGGCGAGGCCGCGCCGCGCCGCCGCGCATTCGCCGGCACGCTTGCCCAGACGCTGCGCTACGGCGAGAACCCGCACCAGCAGGCGGCCTTCTACACCGACGGCTCGATGCGCCCCGGCGTCGCCACCGCGACCCAGATCCAGGGCAAGGAGCTGAGCTACAACAACATCAACGACACCGACGCGGCCTATGAGCTGGTGGCCGAGTTCGGCGGCGACGCGCCCGCCTGCGCGATCATCAAGCATGCCAACCCCTGCGGCGTGGCCACCGGCGGCTCGCTCAAGGAGGCCTATGCGCGGGCCTTCGATTGCGACCGCACCTCGGCCTTCGGCGGCATCGTCGCGCTGAACCGCCCGCTCGACGGCGCCACCGCCGAAGAGATCGCCAAGATCTTCACCGAGGTGGTGATCGCACCGGGCGCCGATGACGACGCCCGCGCGGTCTTTGCCGCCAAGAAGAACCTGCGGCTGCTCGTCACCGACGCGCTGCCCGATCCGCGCGCGCCCCGCCTCGCCTACCGGCAGGTGGCGGGCGGCCTGCTGGTGCAGGACCATGATTCGGGCTTCGTGTCGCGCGACGACCTCAAGGTGGTGACCAAGCGCGCCCCCTCGGCGCAGGAGCTCGACGACCTGATGTTCGCCTGGACCGTGGCGCGCCACGTGAAGTCGAACGCGATCGTCTATGCCAAGGGCGGCCAGACCGTCGGCGTCGGCGCCGGCCAGATGAGCCGACTCGACAGCGCGCTGATCGCGGCGGCCAAGGCGGGCCGCATGGGCGAAGCGCTGGGCCTCTCCGAAAGCCCGGCCAAGGGTTCGGTCGTGGCCTCCGACGCGTTCTTCCCCTTTGCCGACGGGCTGATGGAGGCCGCCGGCGCCGGCGTCACCGCCGTCATCCAGCCCGGCGGCTCGATGCGCGACAACGAGGTGATCGCGGCGGCCGACGAGGCGGGTCTGGCGATGGTGCTGACCGGCATGCGGCACTTCCGGCACTGAGGCGGGCAGGATGCGATTGACGCTGTGGACAGGCTTCTGGGTATTTCTCGTCGATCAGGCGGTGAAATACCTGGTGGTGCACGCGCTCGGGCTGATGGAGCGGCTGCAGATAACCGTGATTCCCGGCATTCTCGATTTCCGCATGGCGTGGAATCGCGGCGTCAATTTCGGGCTCTTCGCCGGGTTCGACATGCGCTGGATCCTGGTCGGACTGGCGCTGCTGATCTCGGCCGCGGTGCTGGTCTGGATCGCCCGCGAGGGCGGCGGCCGGATGATGCGGATCTCGGCCGGGCTTCTGGTCGGCGGCGCGCTGGGCAATGTGGTCGACCGGGTGCTCTATGGCGCGGTGGCGGATTTCCTCAATGTCAGCTGCTGCGGCATCGAGAACCCCTATGCCTTCAACGTCGCCGACATCGCGATCTTCGCCGGTGCGGTGGGGCTGGTGCTGTTCGGCGGCGACAAGCGCTCCGACGGTCAGAGCCCCGGCCCGCAGGCCGGGCGGGGCGGTCGGCGCAAGCGCGGCACAAAGAGCCCGTGACCCGGCGCGCGAGCTGGGCTAGGCAGGACAACGGACGAGATCGACGGGGACGACTTATGCGACTGGCACTGGCCGCGGGGCTGACCGCGCTGACACTCGCGGCCTGCGGCAAGGGCGGCGACGGCCCGGCGGGCCCGGATCCGACCACCGTGGTGCCGCAGCGCCCGCTCGAGATCCCGGCCCGGCTCGACCTGCCGCCGCCGGCGCCCGGCACGGCCAACCGCGCCGACCCGGCGCCCGCCGAGATCGCCCTGCGCACCGGCACGACCCAGACCGCGCTGCAGCCGCCCTTCTGAGCGCTCGCGCCGGCTCACGAAGCCGTGGCGACGCTTGCGGTGCCCGGGCTGTGCCGTAGGTTGTGCGCAGCGAAGGAGGCACTTCATGCTGCGCAGACTGGCCCTGGCCGCCCCCCTCATCCTGGCGCTGCCCGCTGCGGCCCAGGAGGCCGCCCCCGCGGCGGATGACGCGGTGACGACCTACACCCTCGACAACGGGCTCGAGCTGGTGGTGATCGAGGATCATCGCGCCCCGGTCGTCACCCAAATGCTGTGGTACCGGGTCGGCTCGGCCGACGAGCCGCAAGGCGCCTCGGGCGCCGCGCATTTCCTCGAACACCTCCTGTTCAAGGCGACCGACGATCTCGCCGCTGGCGAGTTCTCGGCGACGGTGGCCGCGAATGGCGGCTCCGACAACGCCTTCACCTCGACCGACTACACCGCCTATTTCCAGCGCGTCGCCGCCGACCGGCTGCCGCTGATGATGGCGATGGAAGCCGAGCGGATGAACGATCTGCGGCTCACCGATGCCGATATCGAGACCGAGCGGCAGGTGATCGTCGAGGAGCGCAACCAGCGCACCGAGAGCAATCCGGGCGCGCTGGCGCGCGAGCAGATGAACGCGGCCCAGTATCTCAACCATCCCTACGGCGCGCCGGTGATCGGCTGGATGCACGAGATCGAGGGGCTGGGGCATGACGAGGTGCGCGCCGTCTACGACGCCTATTACGCACCGGGCAACGCCACCCTCGTGGTGGCCGGTGACGTGGAGCCCGAGGCGGTGCTGGCGCTGGCCGAGGAGCATTACGGCGCGTTGCCCGCCGAGGAGGGCCTGCCCGAACGCGCCCGCCCGCAGGAGCCGCCTCAGCGTGCGGCGCGCCGGCTCTCCTACGAGGATCCGCGCGTCTCGCAGCCCTATCTGCTGCGCGGCTATCTCGCGCCCGAGCGCGATTCGGGCGACCAGCGCGAGGCGGCGGCCCTCACCGTGCTGGCCGAGATCCTCGGCGGATCCTCCTTCACCTCGGTGCTGGCCGAGGAGCTGGTGTTCGAGCGCGAGATCGCGCTGAACGCGGGCGCGGGTTATGACGGCATGTCCCTCGACGACACGACCTTCACCCTGTCGGTTCTGCCAAAGCCCGGAACGGGCCTCGACGAGGCCGAGGAGGCGCTCGACGCGGCGCTGGCGGCCTTCCTGGAGGCCGGTCCAACCGAGGAGCAGATGGACCGGGTCCGCACCCGGCTGCGCGCCGCCGAAATCTATGCCCGCGATTCGGTCGAGGGGCTGGCGCGCCGCTACGGCGCCGCGCTGAGCCAGGGTCTGACGGTGGAGGATGTCGCCGAGTGGCCCGAACTGCTGCAATCGGTGACCGCCGAGGAGGTGGTCGAGGCCGGTCGCGCCCTGTTCGACCCCGACCGCAGCGTCACCATGACCGTCACCCCCGAAGAGGAGGCGTCCCGATGATCCGCGCATTCAGCCTCGCCATTGCCCTGACGCTCGGCACCGCCGGTCTCGTGCGGGCGGAGATCGGGATCCAGGAGGTCACCTCGCCCGGCGGCATCGATGCCTGGCTGGTGGAGGATCACTCGATCCCTTTCACCGCGCTGGAGATCCGCTTCGAGGGTGGCACCGGGCTCGACGACCCCGACAGGCTCGGTGCCGTCAACCTGATGACCGGTCTTCTGGAGGAGGGGGCGGGCGAGATGGACGCCCGGGCCTTCCAGGCCGCGCGCGAGGATCTGGCCGCGAGCTTTTCCTTCGATGTCGGGGCCGACACGCTGTCGGTCTCGGCGCGGATGCTGACCGAGAACCGCGAGGCGGCGGTCGACCTGCTGCGCGCCGCGCTGGTCGAGCCGCGATTCGACCCGGTGGCGACCGAGCGGGTGCGCGGGCAGGTGCTGTCGATCCTCGCGCAGGAGGCGCAGAACCCGCGCCGCATCGCCGGTCGCGCCTTCTACGAGGCCGCCTTCGGCGACCACCCCTATGGCCGGCCGGACAATGGCACGCCCGAGAGCGTGGCGGCGCTGACCCGCGAGGATCTCGTCGCGGCGCATCAGGCGGCGCTGACCCGCGACGGCGTGCATGTCGGCGCGGTGGGCGACATCACTCCCGAGGAGCTGGGCCAGCTGCTCGACGAATTGCTAGGCGATCTGCCGGAAAGCGGGCCCGAACTGCCGGGACATGTCGATTTCGGTCTCGAGGGCGGCATCGAGGTGATCGACTACCCCTCGCCGCAATCGGTGGCGATGTTCGGCCAGCCGGGGCTCAAGCGCGATGACGAGGATTTCTTCGCCGCCTACGTGCTCAACCACATCCTCGGCGGGGGCGGCTTCGAGAGCCGGCTGATGACCGAGGTGCGCGAGAAGCGCGGCCTGACCTACGGCGTCGGCACCGATCTGGTGCCGCTGGAGAATGCCGAGTTCTGGGTCGGCTCTCTGGCCTCGGCCAATGACCGGGTGGGAGAGGCGATCGAGGTGATCCGCGCCGAATGGGACCGTATCGCCCGCGACGGTGTCACCCAGGAGGAGCTCGACGCCGCCAAGACCTTCCTCACCGGGGAGTACCCGCTGCGCTTCGACGGCAACGGGCCGATCGCCGACATCCTCGTCGGTATGCAGGTGACCGGGCTGCCGCCCGAATACGTCACCGAGCGCAACGCGCTGATCGAGGCGGTGACGCTCGAGGAGATCAACCGCGTCGCGGCGGAGCGGGTCGAGCCCGACCGGCTGCATTTCGTGGTGGTGGGCCGACCCGAGGGGTTGGCGCAGGACGCGGCGGCCGGGCCTGAGGTGGTGTTGCCACGGGTGCTGCTGCCTGCGGAGTAACGCCCCTCGCGCGGCGGCGCGGGACCGTGCTAGGCTCGCGCCATGACGCTGCACGACACCACGCCCCCGCGCCCCGTGATCCGCCAGCTCGACGAGGCGGCGATCAACCGCATCGCCGCGGGCGAGGTGGTCGAGCGTCCGGCCTCGGCGGTCAAGGAGCTGGTCGAGAACGCGCTCGACGCCGGCGCCCGCCGGATCGAGGTGACGGTGGCGGCGGGGGGCAAGCGGCTGATCCGCGTCGCCGATGACGGCTGCGGCATGACGCCCGAGGAGCTGCCGCTGGCGCTGGCGCGCCACGCCACCTCCAAGATCGACGGCTCCGACCTGCTGGCCATCCATTCCTTCGGGTTTCGCGGCGAGGCGCTAGCCTCGCTCGGCGCGGTCGGACGGCTGGTGCTGACCTCGCGCGCCGCCGGTCACGAGGCGGCGGCGATCCGGGTCGAAGGCGGCCGTCTCGGCCCGGTGACCCCGGCGGCGCTGGGACGCGGCACGGTGGTCGAGCTGCGCGACCTGTTCCACGCCACCCCGGCCCGGCTCAAATTCATGCGCACCGACCGTGCCGAAGGGCAGGCCCTCGCCGAGGTGCTGCGCCGGCTGGCCATGGCGGAGCCGCATGTCGCCTTCATCCTGCGCGACGCCACCGATGGCCGCGACCGCGAGATCCTTCGCCTCGACGCCGAGAGCGGTGATCCGGTCGAGGCGCTCGGCAACCGTCTTGCCGCGATCATGGGGCAGGAGTTCCGCGACAACGCGCTGCCGGTGGATGGCGAGCGCGACGGGCTGCACCTCACCGGCTTCGCGGCGCTGCCGACCTATTCGCGCGGCGCCGGGGTGAGCCAGCACGTCTTCGTCAACGGCCGGCCGGTGCTCGACCGGCAGCTGACCGGGGCGCTGCGCGCGGCCTATATGGATTTTCTGTCGCGCGACCGGTTTCCGGCCGCCGCGCTGTTCGTCGAATGCGAGCCGCATCTGGTCGACGTCAACGTCCACCCGGCGAAATCCGAGGTCCGGTTCCGCGACCCGCAGGCGGTGCGCGGGCTGATCGTCTCCACCTTGCGCGCGGTGTTGTCGGGGGCGGGGCACCGCGCCTCGACCACGGTTGCAGCGGGCACGTTGGAGGCGATGCGACCCGGCCCGGCGGCTGAGAAGCCCCCGGCAGGCGATGCCGGCGGGCTGATCGACGAGGAGGACCGCCCCGGCCGCGCCGCGCCGCCGCCGCGCATCTACCAGATGGAGCGCCCCACCGCCCGGGCGATGCAGGTCGCGCGGCTGGGCCAGGCGCCGGGCATGGCGGAGTCGAGCTTCGGCTTCGAGACCGCGCCGCCCGCGATGCCGGGCCGGTTTCCGGGCACCGAGGCCCCGTCGGCGCGGGTCGAGCCGGAGGCCGAGACGGGCGCCGAGGCGCTGCCGCTCGGCGCGGCGCGGGCGCAGCTGCACGGCAACTGGATCGTCGCCCAGACCGAGACCGGCATGGTGCTGGTGGACCAGCACGCCGCGCATGAGCGGCTGGTCTATGAGCGGCTGAAACGGCAGATGGCGGAGAACGGCGTCGCCGCCCAGGCGCTGCTGGTGCCGGAAATCGTCGAACTGGGGGCGGGGGCGGAGCGGCTGCTCGAGGTCGCCGAGGATCTCGCCGGCCTGGGTCTGGTGATCGAGAGTTTCGGCCCCGGCACGGTCGCGGTGCGCGAGACGCCGGCGCTGCTGGGCCGGATCGACGCGGCCGCGCTGCTGCGCGACATCCTGGACGAGCTCGAGGATCTCGACGCCTCGACCGCGCTGCCCGCGCGGCTCGACGCGATCCTGAGCCGGGTGGCATGCCATGGCTCAGTGCGCTCGGGCCGCCGGATGCGGGCCGAGGAGATGAACGCGCTGTTGCGCGAGATGGAGGCGACGCCGGGATCGGGTCAGTGCAACCACGGCCGTCCCACCTATGTCGAATTGAAGTTGGCGGATATCGAGAGGTTGTTCGGCCGGCGTTGACGCTTGCCGGGGATTACCTCACGTCTATGTGAAGTGGTGGCCAGGGAACGAGGAGCCAAAGGATGCGACTGGGTGTGAAGACGGGGGCCGCCGCGCTGGCCTTGTTTCTGGCGGGTTGCGGCGAGGTCGAGCCGCTTGTGATGCCGCTGCTCGAATCGGCGGCGCTGCCGCCGGTGGCACCGCCCGTGGCGGCGGTGCGGGTGCTGCCCGAACCCCAGCCCTTCGAGCCGGAATATGCCGAGCGGCCCTTCGAGAAGGGCCCGATGTCGGTCATCGCCCCCGACCCGCAGGGCGACATGGCGACATGGCGCCTCATCCCCTGCCAAGGCGGGCAGGCGATCTGCGTCAACGGCCATGCCGGACGGCTGTCGATGGCCGAGGACACCTATGTCGTCAGCGGCGTGCACGGGATGAGCTTCCATCTCGAGACCGGCGGCGGCGGCTTCGTGACCCGCAGCGGTGGCGGCAAGTTCGCACCCTGGAAGGCGCCCCTCGCCTGGGAGCATTTCCCCGAGATCGAGCTTACCGCTCTGGCCCGACCGGCCGTGGTGGTGTCGACCCCAAGTCGCCCGCTCGTCATGAAGTGACGCATCGAGGGGTTTCGCCCCGGCGCGGCCACGGCTATGGAGGGGGCTGACGAAGCCCAAAGTGGCCGGAACGGTCGGTGGTGCGGGGGTCGACCCAGACAGGGGACCGGAGCGCCACGTCGTCCTCGACCCGTCGCGATGCACGCGGCGGGCGCCGGCCATTGCCAGATCGAGAGGTCCGCGATGCGCCACATCCTCCTGCCGACGATCCCGCTCATCATGCCGGGGATGGCCGCGGCCCATCCGGGCCACATGACCGACCTTGCCGGGCACGACCACTGGGTCGCCGGGGCGGCGATCGGGCTGGCCATCGCGCTCGGGCTGTGGGGCGCGTTGAAGGGCGGACGCTCCGAGGAGAAGGCCGAGGGCACTGACGAGCAGGGTGACGAGGCCAAGGCATGAACGCCCCCAAGACCGGCGTGATGATCTGCGGCCATGGCTCGCGCAGCCAGTCGGCGGTGGACGAATTCGCGGTGCTGGCCGAGAAGCTGCCTGCGCTGCTGCCGCCGGACTGGCCGGTCGAGTACGGCTACCTCGAATTCGCCAACCCGGTGATCCGCGACGGGCTCGACCGGCTGCGCGAACAGGGCTGCACCCGCATCCTCGCGGTGCCGGGCATGCTGTTCGCGGCGATGCATGCCAAGAACGACATCCCGACCGTGCTCAACACCTATGCCGCCAAGCACGGCATCGAGATCATCTATGGCCGCGAGCTGGGGGTCGATCCGCGCATGATCGCCGCCGCAGCCGACCGGATCCGGAGCGCGCTCGACGCCAACCCCTCCGACGTGCCGATGCACGAGACCTGCCTCGTGGTGATCGGGCGCGGTGCCTCCGACCCCGACGCCAACGGCAACGTCGCCAAGGTGGCGCGGCTCCTGTGGGAAGGGATGGGCTTCGGCTGGTGCGAGACCGGCTATTCCGGCGTCACCTTCCCGCTGGTCGAACCCTGCCTCGAGCACGTGGCGCGGCTCGGCTACCGCCGCGTGGTGGTGTTCCCCTATTTCCTATTCTCCGGCATCCTGATCGACCGCATCTACGGCTTCACCGACCAGGTGGCCGAGGCGCATCCCGAGCTGGACTTCGTCAAGGCACCCTATCTGGGCGATCATCAGGAGGTGCTGGCCACCTTCGCAGAGCGGGTGACCGAGCTCGGGGGAGAGGCCGTGCCGCCGACCTGCGGCATGTGCAAGTACCGCACCCAGGTTCTGGGCTTCGAGGCCGAGGTCGGCGCGGTGCAGGAGAGCCATCACCACCATGTCGAGGGGCAGGGCGCGAACGCGCCGGGCTCCAACGTGGCGGATTGCGCGCTCTGCGCCGATTTCTGCACCGGCATGTGCCGGCTTGATGCCGAGGCGCGCCACGCCCATGCGCATGCGCACGGGCTGCCGCACGATCATGACCATGACCACGGACACAGCCATGATCACGGACACAGCCATGATCACGGGCACGGGCACGGGCACGGGCACGGGCACGGGCACGGGCATCACCATCATCACCACGGGCATGACCACGACCACGATCATCACCACGCGCCCTATCCGCAGGCCGACCACCCGCTCGGCCCGCTCAGCGTGCTGAAATCGCGCAAGTGAGCCTCGCCATTCCTCAGCTACGCAGATCCGCCGGTTCGCGCCGGGCGGAAGGGAGGGCCTGATGCGCCCCTACGAGACCGACCCGGCAAGGATCTATGCCCAGAGCTTCGCCACGGTGCGCGCCGAGGCACGGCTGGATCGCTTCCCCGAGGAACTGCAGCCGATGGTGATCCGGCTGATCCACGCCTGCGGCATGGTCGAGATCGCCGATCGGCTGGCTTTTTCCCCGGATGCCATGGCGGCGGGGCGCGCGGCGCTGGCCGCGGGCGCGCCGATCCTGTGCGATTGCGAGATGGTGGCGGCGGGGATCATCCGGCGGCACCTGCCGGATACCGAGGTGGTCGTGACGCTCAACGATCCGGCGGTGCCGGGGATGGCACAGGCGCTCGGCACCACCCGCTCGGCCGCCGCCGTCGATCTGTGGCAGGAGCGGATCGAAGGGGCGGTGGTGGCGGTCGGTAACGCGCCGACCGCGCTCTTCCACCTTCTGGAGCGGCTCGATGCGGGCTGGCCGAAACCGGCGCTGATCCTCGGCTTTCCGGTAGGCTTCGTCGGCGCGGCGGAGTCCAAGGCCGAGCTTGCGGCCGACCCGCGTGGCTGCGATTTCGTGGCGCTCAGGGGCCGCAAGGGCGGCTCGGCCATGGCCTCGGCGGCGGTGAACGCGCTGGCCAACGGCATATCGGAGGAACGGGGATGAACGCGGTCGCAACCCAAGAGCCCTGGCTCCACGTCGTCGGAATCGGCGAGGACGGCATGGACGGGCTGATGCCCGCCACCCGCGCCGTGGTCGAGGCAGCCGAGATCATCATCGGCGGCGACCGGCATCACGAGCTGGCCGGAGCGGTCGGCGCCGAGCGCGTCGCCTGGCCGAGCCCCTTCGACGCGCTGATCGACCGGCTGAAATCCTTCAAGGGCCGCCGCGTCGTGGTGCTGGCCACGGGCGATCCGCTGTGGTTCTCGGTCGGCGCCCGGATCGGGCGGTCCATCCCGGCTTCCGAGATCGTCTACCACCCGCAGCTCTCGGCGTTTCAGCTCGCTTCGGCGCGCATGGGCTGGAGCATGGCGGATGTCGAGACGCTCACCGTGCATGGTCGCCCCGTCGAGCAGATGATCGCCTTCATCCAGCCGCAGGCGCGGCTGCTGATCCTGACCACCGGGTCGGAGACGCCGGGCCAGATCGCTCGCTTCCTGACCGAGCGCGGCTTTGGCCAGAGCCCGATGACCGTGCTCGCCAACATGGGGGGCGAGGACGAGGCTCGTTTCGAGGGACTTGCCGAGAGCTGGGACCACGAAGTGCCGCCCTTCAACACGCTGGCCGTGGACTGCGTGGCCGCCCCCGACGCGGCGCTGCTGCCGCGCGTGCCGGGGCTCGACGACGCGCTCTTCGTTTCCGACGGCACGATGACCAAGCGCGAGCTGCGCGCCGCCACCCTAGCCAAGCTGATGCCGATGCGCGGCGCGCTGTTGTGGGACATCGGCGCGGGCTCGGGCTCGGTGGCGATCGAATGGATGCGCGCCGCGCGCTATGCCAATGCGATCGGCATCGAGCCGCGCGCCGATCGCCGCGCCATGGCGGCTCAGAACGCGCTGGCGCTGGGCACGCCGCGGCTGCGTCTGGTCGAGGGCGAGGCGCCCGGCGCGCTCGATGGGCTGCCCGCACCCGATGCGATCTTCATCGGCGGTGGGCTCTCTGCCGAGGTGTTCGAGGCGGCTTGGGCGGCGCTGCGGCCGCTTGGGCGGCTGGTGGCCAACGCGGTGACGCTCGAGAGCGAGGCGGCGCTGATCGCGCTGCATGCCGAGCATGGCGGCGAGCTGGTGCGGATCTCGGTCGCGCGCGCGGCACCCGTAGGCCGGCTCACCGGTTGGCGTCCGGCGATGCCGGTGATGCAGTGGAGCCTGATCAAGCGATGACCGGCACGCTCTACGGCGTGGGCCTCGGCCCCGGCGCGCCCGACCTGATCACGCTGCGCGCCGCGCGACTGATCGAGAGGGCGCGGGTCATAGCCTACCCGACGCTGGCGGGCGGCGCGAGTTTCGCGCGTTCGATCGCCGCCGAGCTGATCGCGCCCAGGGCGCGCGAGATCGCCATGGACGTGCCGATGACGGTCGAGCGTGCTCCGGCGCAGGCGGCCTATGACGCGGGTGCAGCAAAGATCGCCGAGGCGCTGGAGGCGGGCGAGGATGTGGTCTGCCTGTGCGAGGGCGACCCGTTCTTCTACGGCTCCTTCATGTATCTCTTCGCGCGGCTGGCGGACCGCCACCGGGTCGAGATCGTGCCCGGTGTCACATCGCTCACGGCGGCCGCGGCCGCCTCCCGCAGGCCGCTGGCCGCGCGCAACGAGCGGCTGACGGTGCTGCCGGGCCCGCTGCCGGAGGCCGAGCTGCGCGCCCGGATCGAGGGCGCCGAGAGCGTCGCGATCATGAAGCTCGGCCGGCATTTCCCCAAGGTGCGCGCGGTGATCGATAGCCTCGGCCTGACATCGCACGCCACCTATGTCGAACGCGCCACGCTGGAGGCGGAGATCGTCCGCCCGCTGTCCGAGGCGCCCGATACCGCGCCCTATTTCTCGATGATCATCCTCACGAAGGGAGCCGATCCTTGGCTGTGACCCCCGTTGTACTCGCGCTCTCCCGCTCGGGCGAACCCGTGGCCCGTAGCATCGCCGAGGCGCTCGGCGCGCCCCTGCACGGCCGCGAGGGGCGGGTGGAGCGGGCCGACGCCTTCTTCGCCGATGCGCTCGAACATGCACGCGATCTCTTCGCCGCGGGAACGCCGGTCGTCGGCGTCTGCGCGAGTGGCATCCTGATCCGGGCGGTGGCGTCGCTTCTATCGGACAAGCGCGCCGAGCCACCGGTGATCTCGGTCTCCGATGACGGCCGCGTGGTGGTGCCGCTGCTCGGCGGGCATCGCGGCGCCAACCGCCTCGCGAAACGCATCGCCGAGGCACTGGGCGGCACCGCAGCCGTCACCACCGCGGGCGACGTGGCGCTCGGCGTGGCGCTCGACGAGCCGCCCCTGGGCTACCGGCTGGTGAACCCGGACGATGCCAAGGGGGCGATGGCGGCGCTGCTATCGGGCGGCGGCGCCACGGTGATCGGCGAGGCGTCTTGGCTGGCCGAGCTGCCCCGGGGCGATGCGCTGAAGATCACCGTCTCGGATGCCCCGCAGCGCGGGCTCGGTCCAGAGCATCTTCACTTCGCGCCGCAGCGCGCCGTGCTGGGCCTCGGCTGCGCCCGCGACTGCCCGCCCGAGGAACTGGCCGCGCTGCTGCGCGATGTGCTGGCCGAGGCCGGGATCGCGCCCGAGGCTGTGCAGGCCGTGGCCTCGATCGACCTCAAGGCGGACGAGCCCGCGATCCTCGTCGCCGCCCGTGAACTCGGCGTGCCGCTGCGCCTCTTTACCGCCGCCGAGCTGGAGGCCGAGGCGCCGCGCCTCGCCACCCCATCCGAGGTCGTCTTCGCCGAAGTCGGTTGCCATGGCGTTTCGGAGGGTGCGGCGCTGGCGCAGGCCGGGAAGGACGCGACGCTGGTCGTCACCAAGCGCAAGACCGCCAACGCCACCTGCGCGCTGGCCATGACGCCTGCGCCGATCCTCGAACTGCGCGGCCGCCGTCGGGGTCGCCTTTCGGTCGTGGGCATCGGGCCGGGCCAGTCCGGCTGGCGCACGCCCGAAGCCTCGCGGCTGATCGCGCAGGCCGAGGAGTTGGTGGGCTACGGGCTCTATATCGACTTGCTGGGACCGCTGGCCGCCGGAAAGCCCCGCGCCGACTTCCCGCTGGGCGGCGAGGAGGATCGCTGCCGCTACGCGCTGGAGCGCGCAGCCGAAGGGCGCGACGTGGCGCTGATCTGCTCGGGCGACGCGGGCATCTACGCCATGGGCGCGCTGGTCTTCGAACTGCTCGGACGTGACAAGGACAAGGGCGGGGTTTCAGATGCCGCGCGCCGCATCGAGGTCACCTGCACGCCCGGCGTCTCGGCGCTGCAGGCGGCGGCGTCGCGGGCCGGTGCGCCGCTGGGCCATGACTTCTGCGCCATCTCGCTGTCGGACCTGCTGACCCCGCGCGAGGATATCGTGAAGCGGCTGCATGCCGCGGCGCAGGGTGATTTCGTCATCGCCTTCTACAACCCGGTGTCGAAGCGGCGCCGCACGCTTCTGGCCGAGGCGCGGGAGATTTTGCTCCAACACCGTCCCGCCGACACGCCGGTGTTGCTCGCCTCGTCGCTGGGCCGCCCCGAAGAGGAGATCCGCTACCGCCGCCTCGACGAGTTGCAGGTCGACGAGGTCGACATGCTGACCGTGGTGCTGGTCGGCTCCTCGCAGTCGAAGCTGGTGAAGCTGGGCGAGGGGCCGCGCATGGTGACGCCGCGCGGTTACGCCAAGAAGATCGACGCGCGCTGAACCGGCGTCGCGGCGGACGACGCCGCGCGCCACGCCCCGCCGGGGACATCTGAAAGGGACCACCGCGACATGACCGTCTACTTCATCGGCGCCGGCCCGGGCGATCCGGAGCTTCTCACCCTCAAGGCCGCGCGGCTGATCGCCGCCTGCCCGGTCTGCCTCTACGCCGGCTCGCTGGTGCCGCAGGAGGTCGTGGCCGGTGTGCCCGAGGGGGCGCGGGTCATGGACACCGCGCCGATGACGCTCGACGAGACCCATGCCGAGATCGTGGCGGCGCATGGACGGGGCGAGGACGTGGCCCGGGTGCATTCCGGCGACCCCTCGCTCTACGGTGCCATCGCCGAGCAGATCCGCAGGCTCAAGGCCGACGGCATCCCCTACCAGATCATCCCCGGCGTGCCCGCCTATACCGCCGCCGCCGCCGCGCTCGGCCAGGAGCTGACCATCCCCGAGGTGGCGCAATCGATCGTGCTCACCCGCATGTCGATGAAGTCGACCTCGATGCCCAAAGGCGAGACGCTCGAAAACTTCGCCGCCATCGGCACCACGCTGGCCATCCATCTGGGCATCCGGGCGCTTCGCGACATCGAGCGGCGGCTGACGCCCTTCTACGGCGCGGATTGCCCCGTGGCGGTGGTCTACCGCGCCAGCTGGCCCGATCAGCAGGTGATCCGCGGCACGCTGTCGGACATCCATGCCAAGGTCCGCGAGGCCAAGCTGACGCGCACGGCGCTCATCCTCGTCGGCCCGGGGCTGGGGGGCGACCAGGGTTTTCCGGACAGCGCGCTCTACGATCCCGCCCAGCCGCATGTGCTGCGGCCGCGGGTTCGGGCCTGACGGAGAATTTTCGGAGAACGTCGCTTGAATTTCACACTCCGCTGCGCAGGATGGAAGCAGTGGAGGATTAAGAGATGACCGATTTTTTGACCAAGGACCTGCAGGACGCCATGGAGGCGGCCCGCCGCGCCGCGCAGCGGCGCTCGGCTCGGCTATGCGTGCATGACGGCGAGGAGGTTCACCCGGTTCTGCGCATGTGGGAGACCGGCTTCGCGCTGGCCGCCAAGGACGCGCCGATCCTGCACGGCTTCGTCGATCTCTATGACGGGCCGCGTCATCTCTACCAGTGTCTGGTCATGACCAGCCGGGTCGAGGAGGGCGAGCGCGTCTACGAGTTCAAGCGCCACAGCCGCGTCTCCGAGAAGCCCCCGGTCGATTTCGAGCGCGAGGAAGCCGAGCCGGCGCTGCGGCTGCCCCGCCTCTGAAGCGCTACTGAAGGTCCGCGAAGGCGGACTGCAGCCGCGACACGGCCTCGGCCACGCGGGCGCGTGGCGTCGCGATGTTGAACCGCTGGAAGCTTTCGCCGCCGAGCCCGAAGCTTGTGCCGTGGTTCACCGCGATCTTCGCCTCGCCCTCGATCCGGGCGAGCACCTCCTCGCGGGTCATGCCGGTCCCCGAGAAATCCACCCATTCGAGATAGGTGGCCTCGAGCGGCATTGGCCGGACGCCCGGGATCGCGGCCACACCCTCCTCGAACAGGCGGCGGTTACCGTCGAGATAGCTGCGCAGCGCCTCGAGCCACTCCACCCCCTCGGGCGACATCGCCGCCGTGGCCATGGCAAGGCCGAAGCTGTTGGGCGACAGGCCCAGCGCGCCCATCCGCGCGGCGAAGCGTGACCTGAGGGTCGGGTCGGAGATGATGACGTTGCCGATATGGGCGCCGGCGATGTTGAAGGTCTTGGTCGTCGCGGTGAGCATCACCAGCCGGTCCGCGACGCCGTCGAGCCGGGTCATCGCGGTATGGGTGACGCCGGGCATGGTCAGGTCGCAATGGATCTCGTCGGAGACGAGGATCAGGTCGTGGCGCCGCGCGAACTCGGCCCAGCCCTCCAGCTCCGCCCGGCTCCAGACCCGGCCGCCCGGATTCTGCGGCGAACACAGGATCATCACCTTCTCGCGCCCGGTCATCATCGCGTCCCAGGCCTCGAAATCCGGCAGGTAGCGCCCGTCCTGCAGCGCCAGCGGGCATTCGACCACCTGCCGCCCGGCGGCGCGGATCACCCGCGCGAAGGCGTGGTAGACCGGGGTGAACAGCACCACCCCGTCGCCCGGATCGGTAAAGGCGTCGACGCAGACGCCGGTCGCGTTGACGAGGCCATGGGTGGTGAAGATGTCGCCCGGCTCGGGCCGCCAGCCGTGACGGCGATCCATCCACCAGCCGATCGCCTCCTTTTGCGCCGCGTCCGAGGCGGCGTAGCCGTAGATGCCATGCGCCGCCATCTCCTCGACCGCGCGCTGGACGCAGGCGGGCGGCCGGAAGTCCATGTCCGCCACCCACATCGCGATGCCGTCATCGGGGCTGACCCCATAGACCGCCTGCATCTGGTCCCATTTGGAGCAGTTGGTGCCGCGCCGGTCGATGATCTCGTCGAAATCGGGGGTGGTGGGGTCGTGACGCATGGGTTCTCCTGTCGGTCGCGCGAAGGCTGCACGGGCGGCGCCGGGCGTGCAAGGGCCGCGATGTTGCCATGCGCGCCGCTTGGCCCTAGATCGGCGCCATGACATTGCGCCCCATCCTCATCCACCCCGACCCGCGTCTCAAGACCGTGGCCGAGCCGGTGCCCGAAATCACCGACGAGATCCGTCGCCTCGCCGACGACATGCTCGAAACCATGTATGACGCGCCAGGCATCGGCCTCGCCGCGCCGCAGATCGGCCGGCTCAGCCGCCTGCTGGTCATGGACGCCGCCAAGGAGGAGGAGACCGCGCAGCCGATGGTGCTGATCAACCCGCAGGTCACCTGGGCCTCCGAGATGCGGTCGGTCTATGAGGAAGGCTGCCTGTCGATCCCCGAGCAGTTCGCCGATGTCGAACGCCCGGCCGAGGTCGAGGTGCGCTGGCTGGGCCTCGACGGGAAGTCCCATTCCCAGCGGTTCGACGGGCTCTGGGCCACCTGCGTGCAGCACGAGATCGACCATCTCGATGGAAAGCTCTTCATCGACTACCTCAAGCCGATGAAGCGGCAGATGATCACCCGCCGCATGGTCAAGCTCAAGCGCGAGCGGGCGCGCGGCTGATGGCCGTACTCGACATCGTCCTGCATCCGGCGCCGGTGCTGCGCGCGGAGGCGAAGCCGGTGACCCTGTTCGACGCGACGCTGTCGCGGCTCGCCGCCGACATGATCGAGACCATGTATGACGCGCCGGGAAGGGGCCTCGCGGCGCCGCAGGTCGGGTTGCCGCTCAGGGTCTTCGTCACCGATGTCGACTGGCGCGAGGGAGACCCGGCGCCCAAGATCTTCGTCAATCCCGAGATCACTGACGCCTCGAACGAGACCGTGCTGCGCGAGGAGGGGTGCCTGTCGATCCCCGACACACCCTGTCGCGTCCGCCGTCCCGCCCGGATCGAGCTGAAATGGCAGGATCTGACCGGGCTCGGCCACGAGGCCGCGTTCGACGGCGTCGAGGCGACCTGCATCCAGCACGAGCTCGACCACCTGAACGGCATCTTGTGCATCGACCGCCACGAGGAGGAGACCGAATGACCCGCCCCTTCCTGCGCTGGCCGCATGCCACGCTGCGCAAGCCCGCCGCTCCGGTGCCAGAGATCACCGACGAGATCCGCGCGATCTGGGCCGAGATGATCGAGGCCATGGAGGCGATGCCCGGTGTCGGCCTCGCCGCGCCGCAGATCGGCGTGTCGTTGCGCCTCGCCGTGGTCGATGCCTCCGACGGGCGCGGCCAGGCGGTACGCATGGCCAACCCCGAGATCCTGCATGCGAGCGTGCAGCTGCGCGAGCACGAGGAGGCATCGCCCAACCTGCCCGGCGTCTCGGCGGTGATCTCGCGGCCCCGCGCCGTGACCGCCCGGTTTCTCAACGCCGAGGGCGAGATCGAGGAGCGCGATTTCGTCGGGCTCTGGGCGACCTCGCTGCAGCACCAGATCGACCACCTGGAGGGCCGGATGTATTTCGACCGGCTGAGCCGGCTTAAGCGCGACCGGTTGGTCGCCAAGGCGAGAAAGTTCTCCTGATGCGCGTCACCTTCATGGGCACCCCGGACTTCTCGGTCCAAGCGCTCGACGCGCTGCTGCGGGCGGGCCACGAGATCGCCTGCGTCTACACCCAGCCGCCGCGTCCCGCCGGGCGGGGCAAGAAGCCCCGGCCCAGCGCCGTGCAGGCCCGCGCCGAGGAGCTGGGGCTCATGGTGCGACACCCGGTCTCGCTCAAGGGGGCCGAGGCACAGGCCGACTTCGCCGCGCTGGAGGCCGACGTGGCGGTGGTGGTGGCCTACGGCCTCATCCTGCCGCAGCCGATCCTCGACGCGCCCCGGCAGGGCTGCCTCAACATCCACGCCTCGCTGCTGCCGCGCTGGCGCGGTGCCGCGCCGATCCAGCGGGCGATCATGGAGGGCGACACGGAGACCGGCGTCTGCATCATGCAGATGGAGGCAGGGCTCGACACCGGGCCCGTCCTGCTGCGCGAGGCGACGCCGATCGGCGCCACCGATACCGCCGCCGAACTGCATGATCGGCTCGCCAAGATGGGCGGCCGGATGATCGTCGACGCCCTGCGCGAGCTGGCGGATCTGCGGCCCGAGCCGCAGCCCGAGGACGGCGTCACCTATGCCGCCAAGATCGACAAGGCGGAGGCGCGGATCGACTGGACCCGCACGGCGGCCCATGTCGCGCGCCAGGTTAACGCGCTGTCGCCCTTTCCCGGAGCGTGGTGCATGGCGGGTGACGAACGGCTCAAGATCCTGCGCGCCGCCGCCGGTCCGGGCGAAGGCGCGCCCGGTGCAGTGATCGGCGAGGGCGTCGTGGCCTGCGGCGACGGCGCGGTCGAGCTGCTGGAGATCCAGCGCGAGGGCAAGAAGCCTCTGCCGGTGGCCGAGGCGCTCAGGGGCAAGGCGCTGCCCGAAGCGCTCGGCTGACCTGCCGAAGCGGCGTTTCACGGGGTCAGAAATACGTAGGGGGCTTAATCGGCCCGCGTCGCGCCGGCCGACATGTCGCGCCATGCGTATTTGGAGAATGGTGAAGGGGATCAGCGCCTGACGATCAGCCGCGCGCCGCGCGCGATGTTGCGGGCAAGCCAGATCAGGTCGGGACGCGAAAAGGCCACGCAGCCCTCGGTCGGGAAACCGGCCCGGCGGCGCTGGTGCAGGAAGATGGCCGAGCCCGCGCCCGGCGCGCCCCCCTCGTTCCAGTCGGTCACCAACACGATGTCGTAGAGCGGATCGGCCCGGCGCAGCACTTCGTGGCTGGCGGGGTAGGGCGCGCGGACATGGCTGTTATAGACCGCCTCGCCGCTGGCGTCCGACCACAGATCGCCGGGCAGGATCGGCTCGGCCCAGGGCTGCGGCGCCGGCAGCCGGTCGGGACGGTAGAACATGCCGGTGATCCGGTGCTCTCCCACCGGCGTCGCGCCGTCGCCCTCGCGCTTGTCTGCGCGGATGCCGCCCCGGCCGATCGAACAGGGCAGATGGCGGCCCAGAACCCGCAACCCGCGGCGGGTGAGGACGAGATCGGCGGGAGAATGGATCACAGCAGATGCCCCGACTTGGCCGCCTTGGTGGCGAGGTAATGGTGGTTGTGCAGGCCGCGACCGACCTTGAGCGGCACCCGCTCGTCGACCGCGATCCCGGCCTCCTTCATGCGGGCGACCTTGTTGGGATTATTGGTCAGCAGGCGGATGCGCGAGAAACCGAGCCGCTTGAGGATCTCGGCGCCGATCCGGAAGTCGCGCTCGTCATCTTCGAAGCCCAGCCGGTGGTTCGCCTCGACCGTGTCGAAGCCCTGGTCCTGCAGCGAATAGGCCCGCATCTTGTTGGCCAAGCCGATGCCGCGGCCCTCTTGGTTGAGGTAGAGCAGCACCCCTTCACCGGCCTCGCCCATCTGATCGAGCGCGGCATGCAGCTGCGGGCCGCAATCGCATTTGAGCGAACCCAGAACGTCACCGGTGAAGCAGGCCGAGTGCAGCCGCACCAGCGGTGCCGCGTCACGGGCGGGCTTGCCGATCTCGACCGCGTAATGCTCCTCGCCGCCATCGCCGGGACGGAACACGTGCAGCCGGCCCTTCTCGGCCGCCTCCATCGGCAGCCGCGCGGCGGCGACGGGCGCATAGGCGGGGGTGATTGCGGGCGGCAGCGGCAGGTCGAGCCGGGTGAGCTCGTGGGCCGCCGCGAAGCCCGCCGCGTCGTCGAGCGGCAGGACCAGCGCCGCCGGCAGCAGCCGCGCCGCCTTGACCAGCCCGACGGCGGCGCGATGGGTTTCGGCCGATCCCTCGCGCAGCGTCGCCAGCGGCCCCTTCATCGGCCGGTCGAGATCGCCGGCCGGGTCGGCCACCGCCCGCACCCAGCCGCAATCGACCTCGGAGGGGAGCACCACCCGCGCGACGTCGCCGTCATAGGCGCGCGCGCGCAGCGTCTCGGCCCGTCGCCCGGTGATCGCCAGAACCGGCTGGCCGCCCATGGCCCGCAGCTCCGCTAGGCGCTCCGGACCCGCCGTTTCGGCCGCCAGCACCAGCGCGCCCTGTCCCTGTCCGAGTACCACCGGCACGCCCAGCCGCAGATCGGCCAGCGCGCGGGCGCGGCGCTCGACGGGATCGGGACGGAAGGGCATGGCGTATCCTTGGCGGGACCGGAGCATCCGGCGCGGGAGGCGAATGTAACATTTCCCCGCCCGGCCACAACTCGGCGTGAAACAACCGCAGCAAAAGCAGCAGGAAACTTGAGCCACACGTATTCGTTACACACATGTTGGCTGAACGGGCATGGAGACGAGGCGATGGCACAGGTGAAAAAGATCCTGTTGGTGGATGACGAGGACGACCTGCGCGAAGCGCTGAGCGAGCAGCTCGTGATGACCGAGGATTTCGACGTGTTCGAGGCCGGCAACGGTCAGGAGGCCATGGCGCAGGTCAAGGCGGGGCTGTTCGACCTGGTGATCCTCGATGTCGGATTGCCCGACACCGATGGTCGCGAGCTCTGTCGGGTGATGCGCAAGCAGGGCGTGAAATGCCCGATCCTGATGCTGACCGGTCATGACAGCGACAGCGACACCATCCTGGGGCTCGACGCGGGCGCCAATGATTACGTCACCAAGCCGTTCAAGTTCCCGGTCTTGCTGGCCCGGATCCGGGCCCAGCTGCGGACGCATGAGCAGTCCGAGGACGCGGTGTTCCAGCTTGGGCCCTACAGCTTCCGCCCGGCGCAGAAGCTGCTGGTCACCGAGGATGACCGCAAGATCCGGCTGACCGAGAAGGAAACCAACATCCTCAAGTTCCTCTACCGTGCCTCCGAGGGCGTGGTGCCGCGCGACGTGCTCCTGCACGAGGTCTGGGGCTACAATGCCGGGGTGACGACGCACACGCTGGAAACCCACATCTACCGGCTGCGCCAGAAGATCGAGCCCGACCCCTCGAACGCCCGGCTTCTGGTGACCGAATCGGGCGGATATCGGCTGGTCGCCTGAACCGGCGGAACCGGGGCCTCGGCGCGGCGTTACCCTGCCGAAGCCCCGTGGCTGGGTTACGCCACATACCTCCCTGTTGGACTTGGCCGGGCCCTTGGCCCGGCTTTTCTTTGCCCGGCGTCGCGGCGGCGTGAAGCTTGGCATTCAGTCATTGGGGTCCGGGACATCAAGGCTGTAGGCTGGAGGTGACCGGGACAGGAGACGACCATGAAAGCCGCCATTCTCGCCATGACGACGATCCTGCTTCCGGCCCTGCCGGTGGCGGCCGAGACCGGGACCGAGACGCTGCGGCTGCGCAACCGGTCGGGGGTCGATCTGGTGCGGTTCTTCGCCTCTCCGGTGACGGACGAGTTCTGGCGCGACGATCTCCTCGGCGACTACGTGCTGGGCTCCGGCCGCAATGTCGACGTCACCATCCGCAACGTCTCGGAGTGCTTCTACGACCTGCTGATGATGTTCGCCGACGGGGCGGTGGTGCCGGGCCGGGTCGATGTCTGCAAGGCCGACAGCTACACCATCGAGCCCTGACCTCCGGGAGAGAGGGGCGGGTGGCGCTCGGCCGTCCGAGCCGCTAGGCAGGCCCGGCCCGACAGCCGGAGACCTCGCATGCCCTTCACCCTCGCCACCTGGAACATCAACTCGGTCCGCCTGCGCGAGACACTGGTGAGCCGCCTCCTGCAGGAGGAGGGCCCGGACGTGCTGTGCCTGCAGGAATGCAAGAGCCCGGTCGAAAAGATCCCGCTCGAGGCGTTCAAGGCGCTGGGCTACGACCACATGATCGCGCGCGGCCAGAAGGGCTATAACGGCGTGGCGATCCTGTCGCGCCTGCCGATCGAGGAGGTCTGCGCGCATGACCATGCGAGCCTCGGCCATGCCCGGCACATCTGCGGACGGCTGGAGAACGGCGTGACGATCCACAATTTCTATGTCCCCGCAGGGGGCGACGAGCCGGACCGCGAGATCAACGAGAAGTTCGGCCAGAAGCTCGACTACCTCACCCATATGCGCGACGACTTCCACGCCAACCGGCCCGAGCGCGCGATCCTCGTGGGCGATCTCAACATCGCGCCGCGCGAGGACGACGTCTGGAGCCACAAGCAATTGCTCAAGGTCGTCAGCCACACGCCGGTAGAGGTCGAGCATCTCGCGCAGGTGCAGGACAGCGGGTCCTGGGTCGACGTGACCCGGCAGGACATCCCCGAGGGACCGCTCTATTCGTGGTGGTCCTACCGCGCCAAGGACTGGGAGGCGGCCGATCGCGGCCGCAGGCTCGACCATGTCTGGGCGACCTCGGACATCGCCGGCGCGGCGCATGGCAGCCGGGTGCTGAAATCGGCGCGCGGCTGGGAGAAACCCTCGGATCACGCCCCGGTCTTCGCCAGCTTCGACCTGTGAGGGCTTGGCGCATCCGCGCCCTGCCCACATATAGTCTCATCGGAACACGAGGCCCGTCAGGGCCGCAACGCATGCAAGCAGGAGCTTTTCAATGCTCGGTCTCAACGACAGCGCCCCCGCCGCCCCCAACAAGGACGACCTGATCCGCGAGGGCTCCGACGCCACCTTCATGCAGGACGTGGTCGAGACATCGAAGACGGTGCCGGTGATCGTCGATTTCTGGGCGCCCTGGTGCGGGCCGTGCAAGACGCTCGGCCCGGCGCTCGAAGCGGCGGTGACCAAGGCCGGCGGCAAGGTGCGGATGGTCAAGATCGACGTCGACCGCAACCAGGCCTATGCGGGCCAGCTGCAGGTGCAGTCGATCCCGACCGTCTACGCCTTCTGGCAGGGCCAGCCGGTCGATGGCTTCCAGGGCGCGCTGCCCGGCTCCGAGATCGAGAAATTCGTGAACAAGCTCGTGGCGCTGGGCGGCGGCGAGGAGGATGGCGGGCTGTCCGAGGCGATCGCGGCGGCCGATGCCATGCTTGATGAGGGCGACGCAGTGGGCGCGGCCGAGGTGTTCGGCGCGATCCTGCAGGAGGACGACAAGAACGCGCCGGCCTATGCGGGTCTCGTGCGTGCGCATCTCGCGCTCGACCAGATCGACCAGGCCGAGGCGATCCTCAACGGCGCGCCCGCCGAAATCGCCCATGCGCCCGAACTCGACGCCGCCCATGCCCAGATCGCGCTGGCGCGCCAGGCCAGCAATGCCGGCCCGGTGGCCGAGCTGCGCGCCCGTGTCGAAGCCGAGCCGGGCGACCTGCAGGCGCGCTACGACCTCGCCACCGCGCTGCATGCCAAGGGGGAGACCGCCGAGGCGGTGGATCAGCTGCTGGAGATCTTCCGCCGTGACCGCGAATGGAACGACGGGGCGGCCAAGTCCCAGCTCTTCACCATCTTCGAGGCGCTGCCCGCCAAGGATCCCATCGCGCTCGCCGGTCGGCGCCGCCTGTCCTCGATGATATTTGCCTGAGGCGGGGGGCACGCTAGGTCGCCGGGCATGATCACAGCCGCGGACCTTCCCGAGACGATTCCGGTCTTTCCGCTTCCGGGCGCGCTGCTCTTGCCGCGTGCCCGGCTGCCGCTGCACATCTTCGAGCCGCGCTATCTCGCGATGATCGAGGACGTGATGAAGACGCCGGAGCGGCTGATCGGGATGATCCAGCCCTATGACATCCCCTCGGGCGAGACCCGGCTGCACGCGATCGGCTGCGCGGGACGGCTGACCGCCTTTTCCGAGACCGAGGACGGGCGCTACATGGTCACCCTGTCGGGGATCTCGCGGTTCAGGGTGACGCGGGAGGTGGATGGCTTCACCCCCTATCGCCGCTGCGAGGTGAGCTGGACCGGCTTCGAGCGCGATCGCGGCGCGGTCGAGACAGATCCCGGTCTGGAGCGCGAGGCGTTCCTGCCACTGCTGGGGCGGTTCTTCGACGAGCGGGGGCTGTCGACCGATTGGGACAGCCTGCGCGAGGCCGAGGACGAGTTGCTGATCAACTCGCTATCGATGCTCTGCCCGTTCGACAGCGAGGAGCGGCAGGCGCTGCTCGAGGCGCCGACGCTGCCCTTGCGGCGCGAGACGCTGGTGACGTTGATCGAATTCGCCCTGCATGGCGGATCCGGTGAAGAGAGGATGCAATGAGCGACGACCCGAACCTGCCCCCCGATACCCCGCCGGATCCGGTGCCGCCGCTCGATCCCATTCCCGATCGCGAGCCCGATCCGCGGGCCGGGCGCGCCGCCTTCGACCGGCGCATGCTCGAGGCGCTGGTCTGTCCGCAGACGCAGGCACCGCTGAGCTACGACGCCGATCGGCAGGAACTTGTCAGCCGCGCCGCCGGGCTTGCCTACCCGATCCGGGGCGGCATCCCGGTGATGCTCGCCGACGAGGCGCGCCAGCTCGACTGATTCTCAGCGCATCAGCTCCGGCAGATCGCCGGTCAGCCCCGCCGCCTCGCGGATCATCGCCCGCCGAAGCGGGGCCACGGCGTTGATCGCGCCGAGGCCGAGATCGCGCGCCAGCCGCAGGCCGGGGCGGTCGTTCGAGAACAGCCGCGTGGTCAGGTCGGTCGTCAGCGCCAGCGTCGCCACGTCGAAGCGCCGCCAGCGCGCGTAGCGGTCGAGCACCGGGCCGGCGCCCGGATCCTCGCCGCGCCGCCGTGCCTCGCTCAGCACCTGGGCCAGCGCCGCGACGTCGCGCAGCCCGGCATTCAGCCCCTGGCCGGCCACCGGGTGCAGCCCGTGCGCCGCGTCGCCGACCAGCGCCAGCCGGGCGGCAGTGAACCGCTCCGCGAGGCTGAGACCGAGCGGGAAAAGCCCGCGCCCGCCCTCGAGCCGGATCTCGCCGAGGAAATCGCCGAAGGCCGGGCGCAATGCGTCGAGGAAATCGGCGTCGTCCATCGCCGCCAACGCCTCGGCCCGCGCGCTGCGCTCGCTCCAGACGATCGAGCAGCGGTTCTCGCGCAGCGGCAGGATCGCCAGCGGCCCGCCGGGCATGAAGAACTGGTGCGCCACGCCGCGATGCGGCAACTCATGCGTCACCGCGCAGGTGATCGCGCTCTGGTCGTAACCGCGTTCCTGCCGCCGGATCCCGGCCCGCGCGGCGGTGCCGCTCGCCCGGCCGTCGCAACCCACCAGCAGCGCCGCGCTCAGCTTCTCGCCCGCATCAAGGGTGACCTCGACGCCGCCCGGCTCGACCACCTGCGCGACGACCCGAGCCGGCGCACGCAGCGTCACGCCCTCGGCCTCCGCCAGCGCCGCCCCCAGCGCCGCGCGCAGGTGCCGGTCCTCGACCATGTGGCCCATCGGGCCGTCTTCGATCTCGGCCGAATCGAAATGCAGCCACCACGGCGCCGGTCCTTCGCCGGCGCGGCCGTCGGTGACCTTGATCTCGGTCATCTCTTGGGCATCCGGCGCCAAGCGGCCCCACAGGCCGAGCCGGGCCAGCATCCGCCGCGACCCGGCGGCGATGGCGTAGGCGCGGCCGTCGAAGGCGTCGCCCTTCGTCGGGCCGGCGGCGTCGACAAGGGTCACCGAAAGCCCGGCGCGGGCGAGGGCGAGCGCCAGCACCGGGCCGTTCAGCCCGCCGCCCGCGATGAGGATGTCGCTGTCGTGCTTCATGCCGCTGACTATGGGGCCGGGGCCGGGATTGTCCATGCGCCCGCGCGCCGTTAGCGTGTCGCCCGAGCGGCGCGCAGGGGGATCTCATGGACGAATGGCGGAGCATGGGCGCGGCGGCGCTCGGACGCGGCATCGCGGCGGGCGAGATCGACCCGGTGGCGCTGGCGCAGGTCTTTCTCGATGCGATCGCGGCCCATCCCGACAGTGCGCGGATCTATGCGCGCACCACGCCCGAGCGCGCCATGGCCGAGGCCGAGGCGGCGCGCGAGCGGGCGCGGGGCGGACGCAGGCTCGGCCCGCTCGACGGCGTGCCGCTGAGCTGGAAGGACCTGTTCGACAGCGCCGGCTGCGGCACCGAGGCCGGCACGCGGCTGATGGCCGGCCGGGTGCCGGCGCGCGACGCCGAGGTGCTGGCCCGCGCCACCGCCGCCGGGACGGTCTGCCTCGGCAAGACCCACATGACCGAGATCGCCTTCTCGGGCCTCGGGATCAATCCGCGCACCGCGACGCCGCCCAACCTGTTCGACGCCGACGCGGCGCCGGGCGGCTCGTCGTCGGGGGCGGCGGCCTCGGTGGCGCATGGCCTCGCGCCGCTCGCCATCGGATCGGATACCGGCGGCTCGGTCCGGGTGCCGTCGGTGTGGAACGGGCTGGTCGGGCTGAAGCCCACCCATGGCGCGCTGCCGCTGGCCGGGGCGGTGCCGCTCTGCGGTCGATTCGATACCGTCGGTCCGCTTGCGCGCAGCGTCGAGGACGCCAACCTCGCGCTCGCCGCGATGGGCGGGCCGTCGGCCGACCTGCGCGGCGCGCGGCTCGACGGCGCGCGGCTCTTGGTGATCGACACAATCGTCATGCAGGATCTCGACCCGACGGTCTCGCGCAGCTTCGACGCGGCGCTGTCGCGGCTCGACGCGGCGGGGGCCGAGATCGTGCGGCGCTCGCATCCGGCGCTGGAGGAGGCCTACGCGCTGGCGGGCGCGCTCTACACCGCCGAGGCCTGGGCGTGGTGGCGCGAGCGGATCGAGGCGGACACGGCCGCGCTCTACCCGCCGATTCTCGACCGCGTGCGGGCCGGGCAGGGGGTGTCGGCCGCCGACTGGATCGCCGGCTGGGACCGGCTCCACGCGCTGCGCCGCGACTATGCCGCGGCCACGGTCGGGTTCGACGCGGTGATCTGCCCCGGCGTGGCGATCACCCCGCCCAAGGTGGCGCCGCTGCTCGAGGATGCCGATGCGTTCCGCGACACCAACCTCAAGACGCTGCGCAACACCCGTCTGGCCAACCTGATGGGGCTGTGCTCGGCGGCGCTGCCGGCGGGCGATCCGGGCTGCGGACTCCTGCTCAACGGCGCGGCCGGTCAGGACGCGCGGCTGTGGCGGCTGGCAGCGGCGGTCGAGGCGGCCTTGGCCTGAAAGCCACAAGCGCGGCGCTGCGGGGGCGAAAGCTGGACATCGTCCTGCCCGCACGGGTAGTTTCGTGGCAAGAGGGGCAGGGCCATGACCCCCGATCATGAGGCAGCGATGGATTTTCCCGAACGGTTCTCGGACCTACCGGAATACGCGTTCCCGCGTCTGCGGGCGCTGCTCGATTCGCACAAGCCGGGCGGCGCGCCGCTGGCGATGACGATCGGCGAACCGCAGCACCCCTATCCCGACTGGGTCGGGCCGACCATCGCCGCCGCGGCGCAGGGATTCGGCAAGTACCCGGTCAACGAGGGGTCGGAGATGCTGCTCGGCGCGATCTCGGGCTGGATCGCCCGGCGCTACGGCATCGCGGTGCCGCAGGACCGGCTGCTGGCGCTCAACGGCACTCGCGAAGGTCTCTACAACGCCGCCATGGCGCTGTGCCCCGAGGCGAAGGGCGGGCAGCGGCCCTTGGTGCTGATGCCGAACCCCTTCTATCAGGTCTATGCCGTGGCCGCGCTGTCGGTCGGCGCGGAGCCGTGCTACCTGCCCGCCACCGGCGAAACCGGCTTTCTGCCCGATCTCGACGCGATCGCGCCCGAGACGCTCGACCGCACGGCGATCTTCTATCTCTGCTCGCCCTCGAACCCGCAGGGCGCGGTGGCCTCGGAAGCCTATCTCAAGCGGCTGCTGGAACTGGCCGAGCACCATGATTTCCGGGTCTTCGCCGACGAGTGCTATTCCGAGATCTGGCGCGAGACGCCGCCACCCGGCGCGCTCGCCGTGGCCGAGGCCATGGGCGCCGATCCCGAACGGCTGGTGGTGTTCAACTCGCTTTCCAAGCGCTCGAACCTGCCTGGCCTGCGTGCGGGCTTCGCCGCCGGCGGCCCCGAATCGATTCGCCGGATGCGCCAGCTGCGAAACTATGCCGGCGCGCCGTTGCCGCTGCCGCTGCAGGCGGTCGCGGCCAAGGCGTGGTCGGACGAGGAGCACGTGGTCGAGAACCGCGCGCTCTACGCCGCGAAATACGACATCGCCGATGCGGTGCTGGGGGGCGTGCCCGGCTACGCCGCCCCCGAGGCCGGGTTCTTCCTCTGGCTTCCGGTCGGGGATGGCGAGACGGCGGCGCTCAAGCTGTGGCGCGAGACGGGGGTGCGGGTGCTGCCCGGCGCCTATCTCGGGCGCGAGGTAAACGGAGAAAATCCCGGCAAGGGATATGTCAGGGTCGCCATGGTGGCCCCGGCGGATGAGATGCAGCGCGGGTTGGAGACACTCCGCAGCTGTCTCTACGACTGAGAGGACGAGGCGAAATGGCGTATCAGACGCGGGGGCGCGAACCGCTCTTCGACAGCAACACCCAGGCAGCGCTGGAAAAGCGCGGCAAGGAGCTGCTCGGACTTGTGCTGATCGCTCTGGGGCTGATGGTCGCGATGATGATCGGCTCCTACAGCCCCGACGATCCGAACTGGATGCTCGCCTCGGACGCGCCGGTGCAGAACTGGCTGGGGCGCTTCGGTGCCTCGGTGGCTCAGCCGATCGTGATGATCGTCGGCCGCGGCGCCTGGATGCTGCCGCTGGTGTTCCTGACCTGGGGCGTGCGGTTGACGCTGCACCGGGGCGAGGACCGGGCGATGTCGCGGTTGATGTTCGCGCCGATCGTCGTCGCGCTGGCCGCCGTCTTTGCCGCCACGCTGACCCCGCCGGATGGCTGGAGCCATAATTTCGGGCTGGGCGGGCTGTTCGGCGACACGGTGCTGGGCCTCCTGCTCACCATTCTGCCCTTCGGTGCGGGCTTCGGAGTGAACCTGCTGGCGCTGCTGCTGGGGGCGGGCACGCTGGCCGCCGGTGCCTTCGTCACCGGCTTCACCCGCGACGAGACGCAGGGGCTGTGGCGGTTGCTGCTTCTCGGGCTGGTGCTGGCCTATGCGCTGGGCCTGCGGCTGATGGGCCGCGGCGCCGCGGTATCGATGCGCGCCGCCGAGGTGATGCGCGCCCGGATCGGCGACGAGATCGAGCAGCGCCGCGAGCAGATGCGCCGCGACGCTGCCCTCGCCGCCGAGGAAGAGGCCGCCGCCCGCGCCGTGCCCGAGCCGAGCCAGACGCAGCGTGTCGCCGCCGTGGTCCGCGCCCATGCCGCGCGGCGCATGGCCTCCGTGTCCGCCCCGGCGGCTGCGACCAGTGAGCCGGACGAGGCCGCTTATGCCGCCGAAGAGGATGACGAGGCGTTGATCGAGACGCCGTCGCGGCGCATGCCGCCCGCGGTCACGCGGGTGATGCCGCGCGCCGCCGCACCCGTCCCGCCGCCGCCGCCGATGCCGGAGGCCGATGACGCCTATGGCTGGCCCGAGCCGGAGTTGGCCGAAACCGTGGCCGAGGACATGCCAGCCGCGCCCGCGCCCGCGCGCAGGCTGCCGCCGGCACCGCCGGGCACGCTCGCCGCGCCGCCGCGACCGACGCGTTCCGAGGAGCCCTCGGGCGGCCTGCTGTCGCGGATGCCGCAGCTCCTGCGCCGCAGCGAGCCGCGCGACGCGACCACCGGCCCGGTCGAGCCGCCGCTCACCGCTGCCGCCGCTGCACCGGCCGAGCCGGACGGGGTCGATGACCGCATCCGGTCGCGCATTTCGGACGCGATCCGCGCGCGCACCGGCCCCGACACCATGCCGCCCTTCCAGAACGGCCGGATCGAGCCGTCGCTCACCCGCGGCCGCGGTCCCAAGCCGCTGATGATCAACAAGACGCCGCGCGCGGTCGCCGGTGCCGGTCTTGCCGCAGCCGGGGCCGGTCTCGCCGCCGCGGGACAGGCGATCGCCGGTCAGGCGCTCGGCACGCGGGCCGCGCCAACCGCTGCGCCACGGGTCGAGCCGCCGCTGGCCCGCGCCACGGGAGCGGTCGAGGTGGAGAGCCATGCGCCCGCGCTCGGTGCTGCCATGCCGGAAGCCCATGCATCGCAGGTTCAGGCCCCCGAAGTGGCGCCGCGCGAGATGCGGAACTGGGACGCGCTCGAAGTGGAGACCCGCGAGCCGGATACCGACTGGAGCGCCGAGGAGACGGCCGGGTGGACCGATGAGTCCCAGAGCGACCACGTCGCCGATGCGACGGCGGATTGGGCCGATGAGACCGCGGCGGACTGGGACGCTCATGGCGTCCATGGCGAAGCCGAGCCCGAACCCGTGACCCCGCAGGTCGCCGCACCTGCGCGTCCGCAGCCCGCGCCGCTCACCGCGCGTCGCGATCCGGTGGCACCGGCTGCCGAGCCGCGCCCGGCGCCGCGCCCA
>Ga0208794_1000364_pt1 | contig 31568 bp, 67 predicted proteins | sample 32_taG_FD_184106 | JGI IMG/M metagenome (GOLD analysis project Ga0208794, IMG submission 184106) | Marine viral communities from the Gulf of Mexico - 32_GoM_OMZ_CsCl metaG (SPAdes) (version 2) | ecosystem: Environmental > Aquatic > Marine > Oceanic | place: Atlantic Ocean: Gulf of Mexico... | reverse complement strand
AAGCATTGTCTCATTAATCTTTTGTGAAGACACAGCCTCATCAATAGACTCTTGGGTATATTCACTACCTGTCGAGTTTAGGTCAAGTTTACTATCATCAAACTCATGTTCGTAATACCTTATTGGAGTCCAAAATTTATTATCAATCATTTCTTTCACCTGAACAGTAAATAACATCTTTTTGAAAAAAGAAGGTCTAGTCCTATGTAGCATCATCAATTTACTACCTTCCATATATTGCTTTAATCTAAATGGTGTGGCTGTAAAACCAATTACCTTTTTAGCACCAAGTTTTTTCATAAATTTAGAAAACATAGAACCTGGCTCAGGAGAATAGCTTTTATGTGCCTCATCTATTAAAACAGTATCAACACCCATTTTTTTTATCCTATCTGCTATATCCTTAACACTACCTAAAGTTGCATAAGTGAGCTTAGATAATTCTTTTTCACCAGCACTAGCACTATATATAGTAGCATCTCCTCCGAAATCAATAAGCTTCTTTATATTCTGATCTAATAATTCTTTAGATGGTTGCAATACCAAACATGGTTTACCCCATTCTTTAGCTAATTTACTTATAACTAAGCTCTTACCTGCTGCTGTAGGAAGCGTTATTATAACTGGTTGTGAATAAGAACTATTAAGATAATTCAAGCCCTCATCAATAGCCCTCCTCTGATAGTCTCTTAATTCCCACATACTAATTTATTATTTTTTCCTTAGATGCTATCGAAACACTTTGTATAATTGATTGAAATACAGATGTATAATAGTCATACATATTCTCTGTTTTTATAAAAAACTTTATAAGACTTTGTATAACCTCTATTCTTTCTTTATAAAATTCAGTATCATAAACTAATTCCTTAGCTGCTGTTATATTCTTTTTATCAACCATTATTAGATTTATACCCTCAGCCTTTATTTGCTTTCTCTGGTCCTCTAGATATGTATGTGATGCACCCTTATATTTTTTAACATTACTAAATAATTTAGCAAAATACTGGAATTCACCAACAAATTTTCTTTTCAATATTTCCAAATCAGATATAGCACTAATACCTTCTATTTCGGAATACTCCATACACAATGCATCTAACTTCTTACAACATTGCGTAATCTCTTTAACAGTTTCCTGTTTAAAATCTACAATATCTTCTACTTTAATCATTCTTACTTCTTTTTTCTTCTTTATACTTAATATACTCTAAAATTTCAGGATGCCTATTTTCCATCATTTCACTCATAACAAGTGGTATAGGAGCATTATTTAGTATATTCAAATCTATAGACTTAACTGTTTCACCATCATTAACTTTTCTAACTTTTTCTGTAAAGCTTCTTATATTTTTATTTATCCCATCTTGGAATTTTATTTCTCTAGCACCAATTGAATCTTCATCTTCATCTTCCTCTAAATTTATCTGGCTAGACCAATCATATGATCTAAGATAGTTTTCCCCTCTCACTTTATAAATGCGTTGAAATTCTAAAAAATCTTTCATAACCTCTTTAACAGTTTTATGAGATACATCTTTATTACATATATCATATAAACTTTTTGCATTAGCTAGATTAGTTTCTGTTAGTAACACTTGTAAATCGTGTTGTCTTTCTTTGTCTGTAAATCTTAATGAATCACTAGACCAATCGTTATTTTTTACATGTTGTAATTGATTCTTTGTTGTAATATAAGTAGAATCAATAAAATCTTTTATTGCTATATCTAATTCCATAATTTATCTTTTTATTCCCCATCCAAGTTCTATAAGCTTACCATAAGCTTCTTTTGCATTACCATCACATTCTACCTCAATAAAAACCCCTGTTGGGTTGTATCCCCTATCAACTTCAAATGAAGTAGATGTACTAAAACAATTGAATATTTTAGTATCCTTATCATACAAAGCTGAGGACTTAGAGTGGGTGTGGCCTGCCCTTCTAAGCCTTGAAGTTTTGTTGTTATCACTTACAACCTCCCACCCATTTGAAATAAGTATTTCAATTGAGTCTCCTTGTTGGTTAAAGTGTTCAAAAGGAGATACTTCCCATTTATCAGGGGAATCGTAGACTTTATAACCTTGCTCTTTTAACGAAACATCATTGAAAGATCGTGCCACTTCTACAAGAATATCATACTCAGATTCTGATATATCTTGCATTTTCCCATAAACATGTTCATATCCTGGTGATGGTGCTATAATAAAGTAACCACCACAAGCTTTTTCTGTACCTGATCTAGATTCTATTAATACTCTAGATTTATCATTTCCTGCTATTTTTAATGCCTTTGCTCTAGTGTCTGGATTACTAAAAGCATGCATATAAGTTTCATGTTTCTCATATTCAGTTGTTACCCTAGATGCAAATTTCTGATTTCCAAATAATCTAGTTTTTGGAACCATAAATACCATATGATAACCACCATTCTTTGTTTTCTGTATATAAGCTTTTTTTAGTATAGAATTAGGAACAGATTCTTTATATCTATCCCACAAATCATTTGCTAAATCGTATTTTAAATCAAAGTCTATACAAAACAATCTAGACCTACCACCTGTCAAAACACCTAAATACCTAGCTTTCCTAAAATTAGAATCAACTTCATCTAATCCCATAGGGGATATTTGAAATTTTCCCCAATTTGGTATCAAAGGTGTTTTGTTTTCTCCACAAGGAATTACAGAGAATCCATTTTTTATATAAGTTTTTGCAAGTTTTTTTATATCCATTTTACAAAGTTATTAATTTATTTTAAATATTCCAATATTTTAGTGGACTTCTGCATAATTATCCCCAATCAATACATCAACCTCTAATATTATTGGTAGTTCATAAGCCTTGTTTACTTTTTCCATTGCTTTATGTAAATTTTCTTTTACTTGTTTTTCTTCTCCTTTTTTAACGTAAAGTAAAACTTCATCATGGAATTGTGCTGAAGGGGTTATACCATACTGCATCATGAAATATACCCATGTATCAAAGAATTTTGCACCACTATTCTGATTACAAGCTGAAAACTTGATATGATCAGAAGTTAGGTATAACCACAATTTACTATATGGATTATATACCCAATCTTTACCATCTACATTTTTAACTTTCCTATCTTCAGCATATTGTTTTACTGACCAATTTCTTTTCCAATATGCATCAATAATTCCTTCAGCTTCTTTTACAGGTATTTTAGCTGATTCTGATATCTTATTTGCACCAGCACCATATGTACATGCATAATTAACTGTTTTAGCCACATGCCTTTTTTTAGTAAGTTTACCATATAATTCTTCCATTTGCAACATTGTTGCATTTTTATAGTCCTCAGGTATCAGTTCTTCGTTTTTATCTTTTTCCCAAGACTTATACCACTTGAAGAAATTAACTTCAGATTTTGAAAACATCTTTGCACTTAGCCCAATATCTAAGTGTGCATCAAAACCTTTAGTATTCATTTGTTCTACATACTCCTTATCATAGGAATAAATGGCTATTTGCTTAGTTTTATCTTCTAATGAACCAACATCACTACCAACAACAGAATAACCCTCTGGTGCTATTATAACTGATCTTATTAATTCGCCATATTGCTGAGTTGGTTTTGGTAGATTTACAAATGGTTTTTTATGTTTTAATCTAAATGTTTTTGTAAAACCATTTGCTTGTGCTGGTGCATATCCACTATTGTCTACACTCTCAATTATACCCTTAAGTATACCATACCTATGTTGAGCCACAGATAGTCCATCTAAAGCCTCTAACTCTGGGTATTTATCAATAAGTTTATATACACTTTTACAAAGATTTTTATTATCATCTCTTAATTGTGGAACTTTACCATTAGCACCATCTTTAAATATTTTAGGTTTCCACCCCTTACTTGTTAGAAAATCCTTTATTTGTATTGTAGATGCTGGATTAGGCTCCTCTTCACTATGTAATACTTTTATTTCTCCATCATAATCTCTTGGTAAATCACACCCATCTAAATATGTTAACCATTTCTCACCAGCTACAGATAAACTACCATCTTTTTTGTACAATCCTCTACTAGGTTTTGTAACAATTTTATATTTAGGTATTGATGGCATAATCTTTTTTAACTCTTCTTTCTTTTCCTCAATTATATCATTGAGATATTCTAGATTTTTGTTTGCCTGTTTAGTATCTATTCTAAGTGGATTTTTATTTTGTTTCTTTAGACATGTAGTTTTGAAATTAAGATATTTTATAACACTAACTATCTCCTCATCAGAATCATATAATTGTCTAAAGACATTCAATGATTTAACCCATAAGTTAGTATTTATCCTAATATCCCCCTCACAACGTTCAACATAATCTTCATAAGATAAATTTTCCCAATCATCAATAGCCACTTTCTTTGTTTCAGATGTAGCAAATGTTTCTCCCCAACTCTCTAGAGAATGTTTTGTTCTCTCATTATATAAATACCAAGAAATCGGCAAAGTATCAATAACCCCACATTTGATATCAACACCTGGATAAAGCTTCTCAATAGCAGGTATATCATACATAATAATATTATGACCTACCATTACATTATTAGAATCCTCAAAGAATGACTTAATCTTACTTTCATCATTCATAGATTCAATAGTCCATTTACCATTATCAGATATATAACCAATAGACATAACATGTAACCTATCCAAATCTTCTAACATACCATTAGTCTCAATATCAAATATTATTACTTTATTTAAGTCCATAAAATATTAATTAAATTCTACACCCTTTGCATTAGTAAGAGCAGTACTACTGAATACAGGAATATCTATATCTTCATCTTCTGCCACAGTATTATCTTTTTTGTTTTCTATTTTCTCTTGTCTTAATTTATTGAGGGTATCGCTATCTAAATCCATTTCCTCAATGAATAAATCTTTAAACACAGCCTCACCCTCTCTAACCTTTAGAACGTGATAAAATAGCTTACCTATTGTATCAAAACTAGCCTTACTACCTTTCTCACTAACAAAATGTTCAGCTAAATATTCATACCTACTAGTATTAACTTTCATATACTCATCTATACCAACTTTATATGGATTAAATAGTGCAATTGAATAAGATGTTATCTGTGTCATAAATTCAGAGCCATACAAGTCTCCAGGGTTAGGAATAGCTGCATTATTCTTTTCTGATATTCTACCCATTATACTTCTATTCATTTGGGATAACATTATGAAATATACATTCTCATAATCTAACTTTAATCTATTCATGTACTCCACAACATCCTCTAAAGCTTTTTTCTTATCCCCACCAGATATTAAAAGAACATGGTCTATAGCTACAAAAACAGCTTTTTTATCAACCATCCCATCTAAAAACTCTTTACAACCCTTATAAAATTGATCAGGACTTGTAGGAGATTGACTTATAAATTGTCTTTCATCCTTCATTGATTCATAACACTTTTTTGCTATTTCTTTTTCCTCTTCTGTAAACTCTTCAAATAATATCTTTTTTTTCGATTTATTCATCTCTCTATGTATACCCCTAAGAACTATATTAAAAACCTTCATCTCTAGGGATATATCCAAGAAAACATAATCTTCAGCCTCACTATTTACATTTAAATCTAAAATGTTTTTCTTCATACGAAAAAGCATCTCACTCTTTCCATGACCACTTAATGCACTAATAAGTAATATATCACCATTAAGCAAACCACCGATATGAGAATCAATACATTCATATCCAGTTTTAACTAACTGTTTTTCACCAGATTGAAACTTTTTAAGTTCCACAAAGGCATCTTTAACAAGACCATTTATTTGCTTAATTTCCATTATTTATACTTTTAAATTTGTTATCAAACTTCTCCTTATTCCTTAAGTAGTATTGATATAATTTAGATTCACCTAAATCAAATCTAGTACTATAAGCAGATGGTGCTTTGAAAAATAAGTATTCTAGTTTTTGAGACCATTTGTATGCCTCTTCATCATTTAGAAATTCTTTACATAAGTAAGCCAAATGATTTTTACTTATCCCTGACTCTGCTCTAAATTGTGCTAACATTCTTTTACCCTTAGCCATATTGCCAAGCTCTTTACCTTCTTTTTTATAAACCTTAGCCAACCAATTATAAACAGTTACATCCTCTTCTAAAACACCAGCTGTAGATATATCATCTAATATTGAATCTCCCTTTTTAGATAATCTCATTCTCTTGTATTGAGAATCTGATTTATCACCTTTTATATAATCAACAAGACCTTCTTGTTCTAAAAAGAATATATCAACTTTTTGACACATCTTTTCTATATCCTTCTCTCTATCTTCATATTTATTTTGTTTTATAGTCTGTAATATAATAAAATCATATACGGACATCTTTTTTTGTTCTAAATACTCAAAATTAATCCAAGCCATACTTTTTATATTTACTCTTATCGTGTACAAAATCGTGACCATCACCATATAAATAATCTCTTATCTTATGGTAAAAAGTTGTTTTTGATGAACAATTTGGAATTATCTTAGCAAATCTTCCTATAGCTATCCTCCAACTAGTTTCAAAATCTTCTTCTAATTTCTTAAATTGGTGTGTATATAAAAGATTATCAAATTGTGCATGTTCATCTATTGTTAGGTACAAAAAGTTTAACCTATTATACCTTAACTCTGGATGCCTACTCTTATCAAATAAATGGCAGATATTAGCCTTTGTTGGATGAGATATTTTTACACCGCTTTGCTCACTAGAATCACATCTAGATATATGATGTTTATAGTACCAATCCAAATCCTTATCTTCTTCTTTTTTCTTTTTAGCTAAAGCTAAGCCTTTATAAGTTTGGCTTGATTTATCATATCTCATTTTACAAGACGGGCAAACCTTTAATCCTCTATTTGAACCAGTTCTTAAGGTACTCCTTATACTAACCTTTTGGTTACAACCATCCATTTCACATTCGTAAGACTTTCTTATCATTTTATAAAAAATATACCCATTGAAAATTTTAAAAATCTAATCTCAAAAGACAAACCTTCAATGTCATTTGGAACAACTATCTCAATAGTTGGTATTATTGTAAACTCTCTTTCTCTTTTCTTTAAAGCACAAAATGCTATATTAATTACCTTTGATCTTAATAAAACTGTTGTTATCATAATATATATTTATTTGTTACAAAATTACAAAAAAAGGAGGACTTTTCAAAAAAATCCTCCCTAAAAATTTAAACTATTTTTTTATTTAACCATCACAGGCTATACAATCTACCATAGCTGCTTTGGCTATATCTCCTCTTAAAACAGACTCTGTTCTCATGTAGTATAATGTTTTTATACCCTGTTTCCAAGCCTCAATATGAACTTGGTTTATCCATTTTGGAGAAGCTTCTTTTGGGAACGCTAAGTTTAATGAAACAGACTGATCTATATATTGCTGCCTTATACCAGCTTGTTTCACTAAATCTAATTGATTTAGCTCTTTAAATGTTTTAAATACATCTTTGAATGGAATAAAGTCTGATTCAAAACCTTCAAATTGTTCTTTATTAATTAGTTTACCATCAACAAATCCCCAATCATTTAATTCATCAATACCTAGTATAGAACCTCCATCTTCCAATATCTTATCCCAAATTTCCTTACTATTTATTTTTATCTTCTTTAAGCACTTCTCTAGCGTTGGGTTTTTTCTAATAAATGTACCCTTAGCTGATTGTTCAGTCCAAACATTAGCTGGCCATGGCTCTATTCCTGCTGAAACATTACCAGATAGTTTTGAATTAGAAACAGTCGGTGCTATTGCTCTTAAGTGTGTATTCCTCATGCCTGTTCCAACACACCATAATGGCTCACCATACTCTTTTGCCATATCTCTAGATGCTCTATCCGATTCTATCTTCATTTGAGAGAACACCTTTCTTGTATGATGTTGTGCAATTAAACCTTCAAATGGAATACCTTTTTCCTGTAAGTATGTGTGCCAACCAAGAACACCTAGACCTAACGCCCTACCTTTCTCAGCTGATCTTATTGTATTTTCAAATCCCTTCATGAATTTAGCCCTTTGTATAAACTCATCAAGTACACCATCTAAAAATAAAGTTGCTGTATATACCAAATCTGTGTTTTCCCACTCATCATATTTTGCTAAATTTAAAGAACTTAAACAACAAACAAATGAATGAGATTCATCAGTATGTAAAACAATTTCAGAACATATGTTTGTCATAAAGACTTTAAGACCATTATTTTTATACGCATCTGGATTCTGATTATTTACATTGCCCTTAAACATAATATATGGCTCACCTGTCTGTCTTCTTTTCCTTAAGACAGCCGCCCATTTCTTTCTAGCTTCTTCATCACCCTGTTCAACCATACGCATAAACTTATTAGAAACAATAACACATTGATGCATATTTAAACATTGCCTATTAACATCTCCTTTAGGTTCTCTAATCTCTAACCAATCCCAAAAATCGTTATGTTCTATATTTAAGTTAACAGATGCTGCCCCTCTTCTAACGTTACCTTGATTTGTTGCAAGTATCGTAGAATCATACATTTTTATAAATGGTATTACACCATCTGATGTTCCATTGTTTTTTATAGGAGAACCTGCTGGCCTTATCTGATTTACACCTATTCCAACACCACCCCCATGCTTTGCTAATAGCATCATCTCTAGATTCTTATTTCCAATATCTAGTATACTATCTGCTGCATCTATACCAAAACAACTTATTGGTAAACCCCTTTCTGTTCCTGTGTTAGCTAAAACAGGAGAGGCTAAACACAACCAACCCTTCCATATAAAATCAAAGAATTTACTAGCGAGTTCTGGCTTACCCAATCTTTTGGCTACTGTTGTGCTAACTCTCCAATAAGCATCCTTAGGTGATTCACCCTCTAATAAATACCCCCTAGATATTGTTTTTAGGTAAACATCTGTACAACCCCACTCAGGTACATCAACCCCTCTCTCCCAATTAAGTTTTTCTAATAATTTATTTACTTCATTCATTTTTTAGTTTTTTTAAAATATATCATCCCAATCATCATCTTCTCCTGCTTTTGCATAATCTGTAGGTCTTATAGCGAAGAAATCAGTATGCGTAGTACCACCTGTTAGATGATAAAACCACTCTAAATTCTTAGCTGACTCTTCATCATAATAAAAATAAAAATCCCCACCAGGAATAGCATTATAACCTAATTCCCCAAGTTTTTCATTTGCCCTTTGTTTTATAAAGTTCTTTAAATCTTCAGCTTTAAGATTTTCTAAATCACCCATTTCAAACATCTTATCAATAAACTTGATTTCCATTTCAACCATTAATTTTGCTGCTTTTATGACATCATCTTTAACCAATTCACTTAAATCTGTGTACTCTTGGCACATATGTCTAAATAACTGACAACCCATTCTTGAATGTAGTGACTCATCTCTTACTGACCACTTCATCTGTTGACCTATACCTTTTAACATGTTTCTCATTTGAAATGAGTATAAAACAGCAAAAGAACTATATAGAGAAACACCTTCTGCAAATGCTGAGAAAATAGCTAAAGATTTAGCAACCTCTTTTCTAGCCTTTGGTACAGAAGATAATTCTGAATGAGTCCAATTATTTGATGTAGACATTAAGTATTCAAATTTATCAGCTATAGATGGTTCATGTAGAAATGCTTTAAAATCTTCTAACCCAAGTGTTTCATTTAAGTACGAGTAAGCTGTTGCATGTATTGTCTCTTGTGATCCAAATATCATAGCCATTTGCTTTATCTCATGCTTTGGAAACCAATTAGTAACCATACCTGTCCAATAATCACTAACAGCACATTCAGTTTGAGCAAATCCTAATAGTATATTACCTACTAAATTCTTTTCTTCTTTAGTTAGATTTTCGTTCCAATCCTTTATATCACCTTGCATAGATATTTCTGTATGTAACCAAAAAGCCTGTGCTTGAGGTAACCAACCTTTAGTATAATACTCTGGATACTCAAATGGTTTATACTCCACCCTTTCATCAAATAATCCCATATTTCTTTTAATTTTAGAGGTTAAAAAACCCCTCACTAAATTTGTAAGGGGTTCATACAAATATTTTTTAATAAATTACAAGTTCTTCTTTTCCTTGTATTCTTCCCACGCCTTTGTAACTTCTACTAATATTGGATTTCTTACTACATCCTTATTAGTAAAAGTAAATTTATTAACTCCTTCTATACTTTTTATCATATCACCAAATTCCATTATAGAACCTTTAGCTTTTCTTAAATCTGACTGATAAAAATCTCCTGTAAAAATTATCTTAGAACTTCTTCCTAATCTAGTTGTTGCTAATATCATTTCATCAACTGTCATATTCTGTGCTTCATCACATATAATTATTGAATTATTTAATGTTGCACCTCTTAGATAATTTAATAGTTCAAATTTTATTTTTCCAGACTCAATTAAATCATTAGTATTTGATCTACCAATTAATTCATCAAGCGTATACTGAAAGGCTTTAAAATGTGGTTCTATTTTATCTTCCAACTCACCAGGTAAGAAACCAAGTCCTTGAGATGCTGATTCAAAAATAGGCCTAATCAATACAAGCCTCATATTCTCTTTTATAGACTGATGTAAACCTCTATACAAAGCTGTTATAGATTTACCTGTACCAGCCGAACCATGACATATTGTTATAATAGATTTATCTATAGTTTTTATAAAATCAATTTGTTTTTGATTAGGCTTAAAAAACTTATCTAATCTATTAAGTATGTCTATCTTTGAAGATTTTTGTGATAAACTTTCATACTCGTCTAACCCCTCAATATCCTCATCTGTTAATTTTTTTGTAGGTCTATTCTTGTTCCCCATTATCAATCTTTATTGAACACTTTTTTAAAGCAAGCTTAGGAATCTTTACAACATCTCCACCTGTACAACTAAAAACGAAATTACTATAATCGTAATCAACTTCCGTAAACGTATTATTGTATACTTCTTTTTTGTTTCTTGTTATAGTTAACCTTTCACCATCTAAGGTAATATTATTATTATATATAACAAATTTAATTTCGTCATTTACCATTTTATCAGATATTTTTTTAAAAACCCCCCAACAAATTTTTAAACTTGCTAGGGGGTGTGTGTTATGGGACTTACTCCATTGGCATGGTGTACTTTTTTACTTTAACAAAGTTTTAAATAACTTTTCTTCACTTTCTTCAAATTTATTCTTTGCTAAACAAGCCTTAACTATGTCAACTAACCTCTCCTTTTCTTTAGTTTTTAAACCCTTAGCTACCTCTAGCAATCTAGCTTTTTGTGTATCATTAACTTGCTTAGTCATTCCAATCGCTGTAATTAGTGGACTATTTTCAATTTTTCCACCTCTCTCAATGTAATATTTTATAGTTCCACTATTTCCTTGAAGAGCTAGAAATAATTCTATTGATGCTATAACATCTTTGTTACAGTAATTAGCAATTCTTTCAATCTCTCCTTTATAAAAGGTTTCGGTTACCTGGCTACCTGATATATCATCTTTTGGGGTATCTATATTTGCCAGCATACACATTGAATCTAAAGATATGTTATTGAAATATGTACCCTTCGTGATGTCCATTGTATCAAATAGATTCTCAGCTATAGTCCATGGTTTTGCTCCAGAATCATTTAAAGTCTCTGGCAAACCTATTTGAACACCTGATTCAAAAGCCTTAAGTCTAACTACAGGTAAGTCAAATCCAATTATATTATGGCCCGCTAAAAGTTTTCCTGTTTCATTTACAATAGAATAAAATTCTTCTATTATATCTTTTTGATTACCTGTAATTGCTTTATAATAAATTGTATCACCTTTTACAAAACCAACACTTATACAAACGATTTTGTTAAACTCCGGTTTTAAAGCAGCATTCATTTTGTAACTTCTTACAATTTCATCATGCTCAGGTATCTTATTTGTTTCTTTATCTCTAATAAACCAGGCATACAAGTCATACTCTTTTGTATCAATTATGGGTTCTGGATTACGAGATACTGTCTCTATGTCAAAGAATAATAAATCTTCGACGTTCTTGGTTCTTACTCTTCTATTCATATGTTATTTTTTCTTTTTCTTTACTTCCTTAATCTTCTTTTCAGAATCTTGTGCATCTAACTCATCCATTGTTGATGTATTACCATCTTCAATATTCTTTATGTGTTGTTCCATTAATTGAATAGTCATTTTTGCAAAGTTATTTTGTAATAACTCAGAAGACCTAATAGTGGCTTCCAATGTCTTATCAATATTCTCTAATGTGTTTTTAGTGTAAGTTAAAGTATTTAAGAATGTTGCGAACAACTCGCCCTTCATAGTTATACTTGATTCTGAAGAGTAACCCCTATTAGAATAACCTTCTTCACTAAGTTTAACTAAAAGCTCATCAAAAACTTTATTTACAGCTTCTCTTTCCTTTCTAGATTCCTCTAGTAACTTTTTTGCATCTACTTTTTCTTCACTCATTTTATTTGGATTTTAATTAATTTGCTATTATTCTCATCTCTAATTCTCTTCTGGCTTTCTCAAACTTTGGCTCATCAGTTTGATACATTTTTTCATCTTCTATAACTTGCCAATGTTTTGAATTAGGCTCTTTAACGTAGTGTCTTTTTTCTCCATACCAAGACACCCTACCATTTACCTCTTTTCTTTCTATGATAAAAGATCCTAAGAAAGATTCAACCTCATCTTCGAATCCCTTACCAAACATAAACCATTCTGATTTTGCTACTAACCTCATTATTTATTTGATTTTAAAAAAACTTTATACAAATCTGATATTTCAGAAACTACTTTCTTTATATCATCAATAACGTAATCTACTCTGTCTCTATAGATTTCTCTATCATTATACCAAACTTCATTACCAACTGTAAGTAAGTCCCTTCTTTCTACAAGACCAAAGCAATTACCTTTCCTTTCTATCATACAGACTTCCGCTTTCTTTGGAAACTCTCCTGTTTCTTGTTTTACCCAAGCACTATAAATATCTAATTGGTAGTAGTCATCACCATAGTATTTTTTAGAGCTATTTTTACTACAAGTTTTGTAATCTCTTATATGAGTTAAATCCTTTGTAGCATCGTCTATATAACCTTTTATAAAAACATTTGGTAGTATCTTTAAGTTCACTTCTACTTGAAAATTACCTAATGGTTCTATTTTACTTAGTGTATTCTTTTCATCTTCATTGAAACCACTAATTACTTCAGAAACTAATTTTTGATTATTATTACTTCTCTCCTTGTCAAGTTTTTTTAACTTAGTTTTATTTAGACTCCCATAGCATATATAATCTTCTACATCTTGTCCAAATTCTGCCCACCCTTGATCAGGATGAGTTTCATTTAAGAAGTATGTTCTAATGTATTCATGCTTGCCTTCTATTCCTAAATTAAAACTTTTAAGACTTTTAAACGAATTGTATTGAGAATAAGATATATAATAGTTTCCATCCTCTGCTTGTCTTGGTAATATGATTTTTTCCATATGCAAAAATAGTAAAATTTTACTTAATATCCAAGATATTTTTAAAATTCGGCTTAAAATAATTTTCTCCCTTTAAGATTTTACCATCTTCTCTATATATAGGTTTACCATTCTTATCAAGCTTACTCATATTAGACCTATGTATCTCATTAAATATGTTAACAATGATATCCCCCATACCATGTGCTAGTATAGTACCACATAAAATATATAGTTGATCACCTAGAGCATCAGCTATTTCCTCAATATCGTTATTATTACAAGCATCTAGATACTCTGTATTTTCTTCCTCCATTAAAGAATGTCTCAATTCTGAATCTGATTTACTAATTTGTGAGGGGGATTCAGACAATTTATCTTTTAAACCAAATGCCTCATGGAATTCCTTTACTTTTTTTAATTCTTCTCTCATTTCTTTAAAATTAATTTTCTTATTTCATAACCTAAATCAGCATCATTGGGTTTGGTAGACACTAATTTTTTAACTTCTATTGCTATCTTAATTAAATCATCAACTCTCTTATTAACTTTCATTTTATTAGTTTTTTAATTTTTTTATAAATAAAATATGATATACCTATTATCAATATGTATATTACTAGCATTGCTACCTTGATATTTTTAAAAAAACCCCCCACCTTCTAATTCAAAGAATGGTCTAATTAATATTACTCCTAGTGTAAATCCTGTAGAAAAAGCACACGCAATCCATATTCTCTCTCTTAATGTTTTTACCTCTATTGTAAAGTGGTTCATTGGTAAACAAACAAAAGGAGTTATAAAAACAGATATAGCCATTCCTACATAATTATTATCTATAAGGAATCTCATTCCAGCTATACTATTAGCTTCTAACAATATGGCAGATATAAATATTATCAATAATTTAATTTTAAAAGATATCTCTTTTCTATTTTCAGCCATACTACTTTTCAATGACTTTATAAACTTCATGAGACTCTTTCTCTGCCCATGTTATCATTTCTTCTTCTTTGTATATATCATAATCATGTAATTCAAATGATAAGTGCATCATCTCATGCATAATATGTCCAAATGTTTCAATAGGATTATTACATCTAGTTAAATTTATAAATACAAACATCCTATCTCCAACTTTATACATACGATCATCTTTGGGTACATAATTACACAATCCACAAATGTAAGCACTATCCTTTGTATTAGGATGATTCATAGATTCTTTTAATGATAAACCATGCATCTCCTCAACATTGTAGTGTCTAAACAAATCACTAGAATCATAGCTAAGTATTAAATCGTAATTATCTTTTTTTATGACTATCATTTTTTTTAATATAAATAACTTCTATAGGATAACCATTCTCATCAAAGAAAATTTCTTTTCCCACTTTAATACCATATTCCCATTCAGTGTAGTGTTTAACTGTACCATCTGTTCTAAATGTGAATCTTTCCCCTTTTAATCTTCCTTCTTCATCAAATGTTTCAACCATTGCTATATTACCATCTTTATAATAGGTTATCCACCTACCACATTTATTGGTATCACAATATGGACCAACTTGTTCATAATTACTCTGCGGAAGAGGTAATTCCAATTGGGAATACAAATTTAATGAAATAAATGTTGTAAACAAAAAAATTAGTTTTTTCATAGTATAAAAATTAGTAAAGCAATACTACATATTGTTTCTATTATTAAAATTGTTTTTAGCATTCTATTTTCTCTCATTAATACTTCTATAACGAAGTCTTTATCTATTAAATCCATTACTCTTTTTTTAAAATTTTATTACTCACTTTATTTCTAGCCCTATCATTTATGGGGATAGGATTCCCATCTTCATCAATGTGTACAAACCTTATCTCTGTTTTTAAAATTAAAACCTGTTTTCCAGTATAAACACTGTGTGCTCTAGCCTCCATATGTAAAGCTATAGATGTGTTACCTATGTAAGTAGGTAAGCCATATATCTTTATTAATTGGCTCTCTCTTGCAGGTTTTTCAAAATTACATTGATCAATACTTACTGTTACCATTCTAGGTGTATCACATAGTTGCATTGCATAAGCAGCAGCTGAAGCATCAATCCAGGCCAAAAGTTTACCACCAAATAAATTACCATGAAATCCTAAATCTGATTTTTTTATAGGATAACTATTTATTAATTCCATTTAATTATGTTTTTTACTTTGTTCTTCATAATCAGCGACAATAACCGCTATAGAAATGTAAGACATAATTACTACATAAATCCAAAATACTACCATACTTAATCTATTACTGTTTTTAAATTTAAAATTGTTTCATCAAAAGATTTTATTAGAAAGTCGGCAACCTTTTGCACTCTATCATCTTTACACTTAAGCATATCACTATCTAAATAGTATTGAAGAGTTCTTTTAGGTATATGTATATCTATTTCATTTAGAACTCTATGCAACTGTAATGTACTTATATTTCTACTTTTCATTCTATCATATAGCCTTCTATTCTCCTCCATTTGCTAATTTTCTTAATTTTTTAAAATATGAATCTAATGCTTTCATACCATTAGATATCTTATTACCATTTAAATCTGTTACAATACACATTTCGTAAGCCATACATTGATTACGATTTAAGTAAAACTTCTCTGAGTCTGTCTTTAACTTACACTCAAAAGTTCCTTTATCTGTCACTATTTCATCATTCATACTTTATTTTTAGAGTTTATATAACTAATTCCCCATTCTTTTGCTGATATAGGATCGGCAAATCCATCCTTACATTCTTCAGTAATCCAAGATGTCTTACCTTTTTTATATATAGCAACTATCCATTCTTCTGGATTTATTTTAGCTAGTGGACTAACTTGAATCCACCATCCTGATTTATATATTGTTTTATTCTCGCAAAATATCCCCATAATTTTTAAATTATTATTTTAATTATATTTACCCATATATAGCAAGATACCACAAATATAATAAACCATGTTATTGGTTTTACAAATCTATTCATCTTTGTTTTGCTTATCTCTAATTTTTATACATTTTTCATAATCTTCAATCTCTTCAAAATACTTTAATGTAACTGAAGGATCTTCATGATTGACTGGCAATAAGAACATACCATCTTCAGCTAACTTATCATAGGTTGTTTCTCCCATTAATAACTTGTAAGAGTTTTCATAAGCTTCACTCATCTTTGTTTTGGTTTTTGAGATTATTAATTTTATCTTCTAGTCCTTTAAGAGCATACATTCCATCCTCTTTAAAGTACGATACTATTTCTTCTAATTCTTTAATAAGTTCTTCTTTACTCATCTTTGTTTTGGTTTAATTAATTGGAACAGTTCTCCAATACTCTGCATTTGGGTCTGTTTGTTCAATTTCTTTTTTAACATCACCTATTGTGTAAACTCCTTGTGCTGTGTTATCTAAAGGAATTACAGGCGTATCGTCTAGCAGTAATTCTGCTAATTCATTTATGAATCTCATTCCATTTCCATTACGAAATGCTACTTCAACCATATTATCTTTTACTTTTACTCCGAATGTTGTACTCATTTTTATTTTATTTTAATTAAATCCTCTACCACAATTTATCATTGCTTTAATTCTTTCTTCATCTATCCATTTTAAATATTCATGAATAGATTTTAATTTTTTAAATATTTTTTTCATCTACTATAATTTTATATGTTTCTATCTTTGTTTCATTGATAATATTCTAAAATATATTTCAATATTAAAATGGTCCCAATGGTTTGACCAATCAGCTAAATTAGTTGCATTTCTCATAATTTTCTAACAATTTTTTTATTATTTTCCCAAACAGTCTCAATTTTTATTGAATTAATAGTATCACTAAGTTTATCATATTTTTTTGATATATCTCCATCCTTATTTTTTTTAAACTCTATTTTATATGAAAATGAGCAATCTTTGTTGTAGCAATTAAAATATTCTTCACCATTATTACAGTGGTAATCATTAAAACAGCTATTACATTTTGGACATTTTTTATTTATATGTTGTATGCTTTTCATATATTACTTCTAATATTTACATGTTAATATTAAATCTGTGTATTTATCATAGTATTCATTAAATAGATCCTGTGCCTCCTCTGTATATGTTGTTATAGAAGCTTCTTCATCTTCATATATTTTTATAGATTCTGACCAATCTCTCTCTAATTCCATATGTGCTAGTTCGCTTGCTAACTCTAATACATTTATTGTTAATTTTTCCATAATATTTTTTTGATGATAGTAAAAAATGTGCTAAGACCTTTCTTTTATACGTTGAAGAATAATTGATATATCTCTATCCGTAGGCTTATACTCACCCATATAGCAAATAGGAATATCATCCCAAGCATTAATATAATTAGTAACTTTAAAACCTCTATTAATACATTCTTCATACAAACTTATATATCTATGTTTAAGATAACCCAACTTATCATAAAAGAACTTAACATGGCCTGTGCCTAGTTTAAATTCTTTTGGTTGACCATCCATACTAAATCTACCTGACCTAACAACATTAGGTATTCTTTTTATTTCCCTATGCTCAGCTATCAAATGTTTCGTTGATAAATTGGCGGGGGGAATTCCAACATTAATTCTTGTCATTTTCTTTTTTTTCTTTTTCGTTACAATCTTGACAAACAACTTCATACGAACAACATTCTCCCGTATAGAAATCCCATGCCACTTCTCTATATAATTCCTGGTCCAAATTTGGATCATACAAAAAGTCTTTTTTGCAAATACTGCAATCTGTTATTATCTTCATCTTTTATACCTTTAAATATTTCAACTATAACATCAACTGTCCATCCATCACCTAAGAGACATGCTGATTCATTTCTTGTTAACTCTGATGTGTATCCAGGTGGTACACTTTGTGCCCTTTCCATCTCTTTGTTTGTCATGTATCTAACATCACCTTCTTGGGCTAAACTATAATCTTCTTTTAGTTTATTATAAGTTTCTTCGTCTTTGAATATAACTTGCCAAAATCCATATAGAAAATACCTTCTAGCGATTTTAACTGGATTTTTTAATGGTCTAGAATAACTCTCAAGCAGACATAAACCCTTTTCTCTATCAACATACCCATCGTCAATAATGTCAGATAATTTAATTTCCCTATCTTTGATATTAGTATTGAATGGTATATTAGTCCAATAAAAACGGTCTCTCAATACCCCACTAACTAATGAAGAGTTAATTCTAACAGGTTGTACCCCTAGTTCTTCGGAGATAATATCTTGCCACTCTTTCTTCATTCTAACATTTTCCAAAAGAAAATAAGTTGGTTTTACTTCTTTTAATAGCCTAACATACTCCCAGAATAATCCACTTTTTTCACCATCAAGGCCTTTTGTCTCTTTATTAGCTCGACTAAAATCTTGACAAGGACTACCACCAATTAACAAATCAATCTTTGGTAAATCACTAGCTTTTATTTTAGTCACATCTCCTAACTGAATTGTGTTAGGATAATTACTTTGTGTAACTTTTATTGCATGTTCTTTTATCTCACCTGCATAGTATTTATTCACTTTAATACCCGCTTTTTCTAGTGCAATTTGACCACAAGACATTCCGTCAAATAAGCTTAATACATTCATGATTTTTATTTTAATAAATTGTTTAATTCCTTCTTTATTCTTCTAGCATTCTCACCCCTCCAGGTTGTTGCATTAGATAAAAAGTATCTAACTATAGTTTTTGCGTTATCCATACCATAATTATCATCAATACTATCTATAGACCTCATTGCGGAAAGGTATGGTACAGCACCAAAGTTTACCTTATTTCCCCAATCTTTTTTTATCTCATTAGCAATTTCATAAATTTTTCTTTCCATAATTATTTTTTAAATTAATACAATTTCATTCCATACAAAATACTCCTCTTTATCATGTTTTCCCTCAAGGATACGAGATGGCAAATAACCTACTTTATCTGCTATATCCTCAACCCTAAGTATATATTCCCCTGACATAAGAATATCTTCTTTTATCTGTTTAACAAGCATATGAGTTTCATACCTGTCCCAATTGTCAAAATACCATTCAATAAGGTTTTCTTTTTTGACTCTTAAAATAACTTTTTCTTCCATAATTAAGCAACTTTATTTAAATACATTTTTAAAGAACATAATATAGATGATATTACATCTACAGTCCAACCATTACCAAAAGCATGTTTCATTTGGTTATCTGTCATAACTAACTTAAGCATGTCTATTTGTTGATCGCTTAATGTTTGCAACCTTCCACATTCTCTAGCTGTTAGTTTTTTTATTTTACCACTAATAAATATACCTTGATTACAACCTGTGTTTAAGGTATTTGTTTTTTGTTTAGCAACTCTACCCCTCCTTGTATTAGAATTTGGGAAATCTAGGTTTATAGTATCAAAATTATTAACTACTAAGTAACCTTTTTTTGTTGCATTTTTAACTCTCCATTCGCCATCTTCAAACCATAGAAAGCCATCAGGCATATCAACAAATGAATCTTCCTCATCGATTATATCTAATGTTGTTATTTTTTTATCTATTGGCTCAATAAAACCATCTATGTTAGTCCAATACAATCTTTGTCTTTTTTGTGCAGATACAAGCGTACTATCTATTAGATGAGGTTTAACACCTAACTCATTTGTAATTATATCTTCCCATTCTTTTTTCATTACAACATTCTCTAATAGAAATTTTACGTTTGGATTATAAGATTGTATCTCTCTAAGTAATCTAACCCATTCCCAAAACAATCTTGAACTACCATCAAATCCGCTACCATCTCCACTCCGACTAAAAGATTGACAAGGACTACCACCAATCAGTAAATCAATTTTTGGTAAATCTTTAGCCTTTACATCTAAAACACTACCAATGTGTTTTGTATCTGGATACAATGCTTTTGCACCCCTAATTGCTGATTCATTAACTTCACTAGCAAAATAATTTGTGACATTAATATTCAACCGATCTAAAGCCATTCTACCACAGCTAATCCCATCAAATAAACTTAATACATTCATAATTTAATTTTTTACAATTATACAAATTTTTTGTAATATATCCTAATAAAAATACATTTTTTAATAAGGAGCCACTCCAATAAATACATATCGACCTCTTCTTTCTTTATTAGATTTCTTATAAGAAACCTTAGCACATAGCTCATTTCCTGAAGATAATCGTTTAGCAATCATAATTCTTACAACATCCCCTTTATTTTTTTCAACGTATTCCCTAGACTTTTTAATACAATCACCTTGTGTTTTACCTTCACATACTACACGATTACCACTTACACCTTGATAAACTGTTTCCCACTTTCTAGTTCCTTTTTGTGCTATATTATCAACTTGTGATTTTGTTTTATTTTTATTTGGTATAGGTTTGTCTATACATATACCTATTACTTCTGTCTTACCACAATAATCTAGCGCATCATTCTCTAACTTATTTAGATTTTTACCATTGTATCTATTAGTCCAATCATTTACTAAGCTACAATTATTTATACCGCCATTGTAATAATCTGTTCCTAACTCTATCTCAGAAACCTCTCTTGCAATTCTAAACGCTTCAGCCATTGAATCGCCTTTTTCGTAAACCATTATATTTATTGCTCCCATACTATATAATTTTAAATAAAATATCCTTGATACTCACATGTTACTGGTGGTTGAGCATTTAACCATAATTGTTTATAATCTTTTGTATAATCTAAAAGTCCTTTTGTTACTAAAATAGGAACCTTAACTTTTAATTTATCCATATGATTTATATCTCCAGAACTATCATAATCAAAAACTATATCTATACCTAATTTTCTATCATGGTCAACATCACCATTACATTTTTCTAGCACATTCATTTCAGCAACTAATTGATAATAATCCTTACCACCAAATACACCATATCCTTCATAATCTTTTTCAATATAGACGTTACCTTTATCATCTATCATTGCAACACTTATTGTCTTCCTGCTAGAATAGGTGTTATAAATTGACTCATTTGTGTCACATGTTTTCCAACTAAAAAACCCCATAACTTTTATTTTTAAATTATTAATTAACTACAACTTTTACATAAATCCTGGTCTTCTATACCAAAATTCATTTCTTTTTTTGTAAATCCACCACCACAGTTATCACAGCAATATGGTGTTTCTATTAAATCTCTTTCCACAACTCCATTAATAGCGTAGTAAACTTCATTAATCTGTTGCTGAAGATATGTTCTTTGACAATCTGTTGATGTATTCCCTTTTTCTGGCATAGTGCCTACTAAATTTTCTAGCTTACTTAAAATATTTTCAGCTTTTTGTTTAAATCTATCTATTTTACTCATCTTAATAATTTTTCTGTTTCTATGTTAACTTGATCTTCTGACCAATTAGGATACTTTATATGTAATAATTCATGTACTACATCCTCTTCGGTAAGTGGTCTATCATGGTAGATAGTTCCATTTAATTCTTCTTGTTTACCAATAATACCTATAAAGAACTTATCTTCTTTAGATATATCTTCTGGGTATGTTACAGATTCTGGATTTATCTCTACTGTTTTAATAGTCCATTTTTCCAACCCTAATTTTTTAAGCCATTTATCAATCATAATTATTTATTTTATTTTCTTGTTCATCAACTACCTCAATTTCTTCTTCTTTTTTTAATACACATTCAGCACAACATCCAGTGTCACCATGTGCAATTGTTAGAGGAGAGAAAAAGCTAACCACCCCAGCCATTAAAAAACTAATTATTTTTATTACCTCTTTCATTTTTTACGATTTACCTTACTAAATAAACTATATTTATTCTACCTTCTTTATCTAAATGAATCTCTAATAACTCATCCATGTTACCTGATTGATTATTATATTTTGTATGAGATATAACATACTCATCTACAAAACCAGATTCATCATCCATATTATAATCTTCAGTTGGTAATCTCATGAATGTACCTTTACTACCTTTAACTTTAAAAAAGTGTGGTAAATCTTGTATTCTTTTAATCTTGTTAAGTTCAATAACTAATGAGGAATGTTCACTAGTTGTTGGTATAGGTAAATGCCCAGCCATAATTTATTATTTTTCATTAATAATCTCTAATATTCTTTTAACTAATTCATATGGAGTTATAGTTCCATCTTCAAATTCTTCAATTTGAAATAATATTTTTTCTTTCATTTTTATTTTATTTTAATCTGATTTTTATTCAAATAATCATCAAGTTCTTTCAAACTATTAAAAGTTTGGCTATCTAAATGTCTTTTTGTATTTGGAGTGTATGATGAAATAGTAACTGATTTCTTACCAATTACTGCTTTCTTATTGAGCCTATTATGTTCTAATTCATTGTGTGGTGCATCGTGCTTTCTTCCAAATTGAGAATCTTTCAAAATTCTTTCTGCGAACTTTTCAAACCCTAATTTACCTTCATCTTTTGTACTTAATTCAATAAAAATCATAATATTAATCATTAATCGTTATATACTCTACATCCGTATCGATATCGTCTAATATGTTAATTGCATCTTGCAAATAATCTTTCATGTTACTAACCATTCCTTCTAAATCATTAACCCTTTTGCAATGCTTTATTTCATAGATGTCATGACCTATTTCTTCAATCATTCTGACTGCATCCATTAACTCAGGAACGCAGTCCCATCCATCTTCTGTTGTTTTAATTTTTTTCATAATTTCTATTTTTTAATGTTCCAATATAAACACACTCTTCTTACCTTTACCTGTCATACCACTACATAGTCCACATTTATCACATGATGCCTTGAACCCACCCTCTTTAGAGGCAGGGCAGTTAACATAACCACTAGGCTTTTCTTTTATTGTGATAAATGACTTCCAACCCTGGGCCCTAGCTTTTTTCTCCATTATATCTGTATGAACGGATGCCATAAAGTACTTGTTGAAATCTCTATTTTTTATCCATTGATGTGTATAACCTGTCCATGTCTTAGCATTACTAACAATATCTGTAACTATGTCTATACCATGTAAAACTGGTTCGCCATATGTACCAAATCTAACATACTTACCTCTAGATATATCTAGTATCTCACGTTTGATTGAATCATTAAGTATTGGTAAATCAGCAAAAGACTTATAATCCTTTGATATAGACCTAAGCATTGACAAGAAACCCCTAGCTTGAGTAAACTTATGAGTATAACACTTACCATAAGATCGCATAGGACAATCAAGACAATTGCTATCAGCTACAGCGAAGAAATCTTTAAGAGAACCACCACCACTTGAAACATAATCATATTGACTTTTAGAGAATACATATGTCTGTATAATCTTTTCTTTACTAGAAGAACATATCTTTTTATTGGTAGTAGTACCAAGTCTAAATATATGAACCTCGTTATCTTTTCTAAAAACTTTTCTCATAATGTAAATTTAATTATTTATTTTTTATTTAGCAAATTTTTTGTAAAAAAGCCCCACGCACAACCAAAAAGCAAAAAAAAGGTTGATTGTGGGACTTTTAGCTATGAAAAAAAAACATTGAAATGATGATAGTAAAACCTACCAACTAATTTCTATATCTTCTAAATCTTTGTGAAATTCTTCTGGTATGTATTCTTTTATACCATTTGTATCCCAATCACTTCCATAAAATCCACCACAAGAATCGGAATGAACCCAACCAACACCAGGCGCTGGGTCCCACTCTTCAATTTGAAATAAATATACATCACCTTCAAGATACTGAGCAAATGTCTTTATCTCATTATTTAGATATCCTTCTATCTTTTCTACCCACTTACTAGTTACCTTAGATATTGAATACTCATTTCTTACTCTTTCCTTTGATACATAGATATATCCAACCTGACCACTATCCCAAGGACATGAATACCCTGTTGTGTTAATTGTCACACCACTATGAATGTAGGTATAAACAGGTAGATATATAACATCATTTAGCTTAAGATTTTTATCTTTAAGATATAATTTAAAATCTTCTAAATGGTTACCACCCTCTCCACTATAAGGATTATCTACATCACATAGTGTGTAACTTCTGCAGTATCCTACAATTTCACCTAGGTTATCCCAATCTCTAGGACTATCACTAGGATCATCTTGAAATATTCTTAATCTTTTTGTTTTCATAATTAATACATTTTAAAGTTTGGTACTAATTCAACTAAATATTTTGGTTTTGTTCTAGATACAGATATAATGTCTCTAGACCATCTACCTAAGTTAGGATTATCTAATCTATAATCTCCACCACCTCTACCATTACCTTCGCAAGTAAGAAGTGGAAGTGGATGAACTCTCCAACCATCTTTATCCTTTGGTACTTTATTTTTATCTACAAATTCTTTTTTTGTATGATTTATAATGTATCTAACATTTAATGGTTTTAATTCTTTTTTGTTTTTGAATTGATTATATTCATCACACTGTTCATACAAGTTATGTAACTGAAACTTATCAGTATCTGCATAATCTCCTGCCCATACTAAAGGTCTCATGTGCCACATATTACCATCAGATAACAACCTTTCTACCATGCCAACAAAGTTATTACCAATATATGAATGTTCCATTAATTTTAATCCATTATCATACTCATGTGAGTATATCCATTGTTCTTGCAATTCGTTATCTAAACAAATTGGCTTATAATATTGTCCCATAATTTTTATTTTTTAATCCCAAACTCTTGTTACTTTTTGATTAAATGGGTTGTACTCTACTTGCTTACCCATTATCCAATCCCCTGATTCAATCTCTAGTGTCTTATGTTCACCGAACTTACCACTAGGATGTTCATGTTTTAATAAGCTATCTTTTTTAACTTTAAGGCTAGAATAATCTTCCCTAACCTCATCAATTAAAAAATCTCCGTACAATGTGTGTTGATGAACACCTTCGCCTAATAGTAGGACTTCTTTCTTTTTTCTTTTCATGATTATTTATTTTAACTTTCTAACTCTAACAATTCTAAATATTCTTTACCAGTTAAGTGTCTTGGCTCGCATAGATTATCTTTATTAATCGGCTTAACCAATATACAATCACCTTGTCTTACAATTTTCTCTATGTTACCCTCAGGTACATTAGTTGTAATAGTCCAGGCAATTGAGTCAATAGCTGTTACTTTATTCTCTTTGTTCCAAGGACTTTTATCGTTTGTATTATAAACAGAATTTAAATCAACCCATATTAGATACTCTCTATCTGTTGATGTATCTTTGCACTTTACAAAGTGAGAGAAGGTTTCTGCATATCTATTATTCTCTTGAATAAGATCATTATTACTTACTTTGAATAACTCATATACATCTTTGAAATCAATCTCTTCCCTTACACCATTCTCATTTATCCAAGTTGTTTTTTTAAAAATGGCTTGCCTATCTACCTCTATTGGATTTACTTGCCTGATAACTTCATCTATTCCAAGATAGCCAATTGCTATCCTTCTTTGTTCTAAGTTAATCATCTTTGCAATGTCTACAAATGTCATTGGTTCTATATCATTCCAAAAATCTTTTAGTTCATAAAATGGACATTCGCCACTTTTTAATTTAAGAACTCTGCAACCCTCGTTAAAGGGGAATATCACGTTGTTAATTACTATTTCCATCTTATTCTTCTCTATATGTATAATACTCGTTACTTATTTCAATTATTAGTTTGCCTGAACTATCTATAATTGGTTTAGCACTCTCAAATGTATACCAATCATTAATCTCTTCACTTAAATCACTTGGTTCGAATGAGGATGTTACATAATCAACTTTTTCTTCAATTGATTTTATTAACTTTGATAAATCATCTGTCATAATAAAATCATTTTTAAAGTTTATATTACAACTCTCATCGTAAGCACCATTAATGTTTTCAGTATGTTTTAAGATAAAATTGGATTGATCTTCTGTCAATTCTATTTCTATTGTACTTGGGTGAGATTCGCACCACTCAGACTCTGAAGATTTATTATATATGAATGTATCTTCATCCAACTCAATATATACAGTACCAGACTCACCCATGTAATGTCCATCAGATGCTTCATAAAAGTCAACCCTACGATACACCTCATCTTCAAAATACCCATCTAACTCTGAATCGTTTACTAAGTTATCATCTTTATCATAGATAGCTAGGGCCGTTTCATTCATTGAGTCTCCACCACAACTGAATTGAAACTCTACTCTATCTACATTTTTCTCTTTCCAAATTTTAATTATCTCTTCCATCTTTGTAATACTTTAAAATATTAATTAATCTATCTACTAATTCTTCTTCTGACTCTATTGCTAAACTTTTAATGTCAGAATAATCTAATTCATCTCCTGCATATTCAATAATTGCATGCACTAACTTTTCTCTCATATTACTTCTTTTACTTCACAATAATCTTGTAATTCATATAAAGGTATTCTACCAAATGTTACTGAAGAATAATATCCCTGTGATTCATACTGTGAACTCCAATCTCTGAAGGCCTGTAAAACTTGGGAGTCATTAATATACTCATCAGTTGGATGTATAGTAAACCCATCGGGTGATATCACCACATACTTTTTTTCTTTTTCCATAACTTACTTTTTTATTGATAAACTTAATTTTTGCTTTAAATCATTTGCCACTTGTGTAGCCTCAGGATTATCCACATCTTTAACCCCATTACACATCCAAGCCTGGACTTCCATATGTTTAAGGTAGTCCTGTGGTGTTGGAACAAACTTCATCCTAAAGTCCTCAGCCACATGAAGCATAGCTATATCTACTGTGTCTACTGATTTACCATCTGAATTAGTTATATTATATCCGAATATCTTCGGTATGATATGGTAACAGAACCAAGTATTATGAGTTAAGCTTCGGCTTGTATTGTTATTCATTGAGGCTTTAGGGCTATCAATTAATTCGTGTATATCGATATAATCTTCAACCTTACCACCCCAACGCTTAACACTACTCTTTGAATGTATCAATGGATTCGCCATAATTATTTATTTAATTTATACATATTGCATTTAAATCTCCTTTATGAGAATCTTCCTTAAATGTTATAAAACTACCACTTTCATATGTACCTATACATGGTGTAAACTTAACTTTATCAAAGTAATTACCTTCATCATCACTCGAATAGACAACATCTAATTCTAGTAGTTCTTTATTTTCTTTTACTAATTTATTAATATTTTTTAAATAATCTTTTAATTTCATAGGTTTAATTTTAAATTATAATTTTCAATCTCTTTATAAACATCTCTAACCATTTCGGTTATAATGTCTGTGTATGTATCTTTATCGAGTTCAAATTTATTTAGTACATCTTCAACATTTTGTTTTACAGTCATATCTTTGTAGTTATATTCTACTGCCTCTTTTAATTTACCACTCTTTGATATATCTCTTTTGAATAATTCTTTTTGCCAATCTTTGTCAATATCATGGATACCTAACTCAAGATTCTCTTGCCAATCTTCTAGTTCTTTATAGTCAACATACTCAGTATAGAACATATCTGTAAATACCTCATAGCAATATTCTAATTCATCCTCCATTCCATTCTCAAATATTAAGAACCTAACAGCTGCACCCCAAGCTGTCATATCATCTTCTTTAATATCGTTTTCGAAGTCATCTGTATTGTTTGATGTGTGAGATAGAAAGCCATCATAACTTGTGTAATTCCTTCTTAAAAAATCGGCAAAGTCCTTATGATTCAGACAATACTCAACCAACTTATCAAAAGAATCGGCTGAGATATCAAAATAAGATACATCATGAGAAAAATTATACTCTCTAGGTGAACCATACCCCTCATTACTATACTCAATATCAATATCCAATACATCCCTAAAGATATCACACAAATGTTCTTCAACAAAATCTTGTACACAATCATTCCAATCCTTCATGTACTTTTCATTATCAAAGTTCATCCAATAATAATCTGGATGTACATCAGTATACCCATCATAAAAATCTTCTTCAATAATATCTTCATGAAGAGTATACTCACTATTACCACATCCCCAATAAGTACAGAACTTACCATCTAAACCAATCAAGTTGGTACTCAAAGTTAATTTTTTCATAGCTTTTATTTTTATTTCCTAAACCATTTACCTTTATCATTTTGGTATATTAAACCTTTATCTTCTAATATAGATACAGCAAGAGAACTAGCATAGTCAAATACTCCTAAGTCATCTTGCCATTTTCTTTTTTCTACATCATTTCCGTTATCGAGGAAGAATATATATTGGTTCCATTCAACACTAACATCTTTATAAACTGGATCTACCCATACATCTAGCCAACCCTCGATATCATCATGTAAATCTTCAATTAAAACACTAAATTGTTCTTTATGAGACTCTACCTTTTTTACTTGCATCCAAATATTCATGATTTTGTTATTTAATTACTCACTACTATTAATATCTCTCTCCTTTAGGAATAGTATTTGAAATGTGATAAATTACATCTTCCTCTTCTTCGTAAATTACCTCTACTGCCGCATAGTTATAATTAAGAAACATTTGTTTTGCCTCTTCAACTACATCGTCTTCAGTTTCTCCACTAGGAATGTGAATGCTAGATTCACCACTATCTCTATCTCTTTCAGTTATCCAATACTGAATTATTATATCTTCAACTTTCATCTTTATTTTGTTTTAAAATTTAATACATTGACTCTTCTATTTTTGACTCAAAGTCTAACATATCGCACCCCTCAAAGTAACCATACAACCAATTAAATGATTCATCATCTGTCACATCAAATCCTACACCTGTAAACCAATCCATAAATACATAGTGAATAGTTCCATCCTCGAAGAATCTAATCTCATCACTTGGACCACCCCATGACAACTGATATCTAAAATATGGTTCATCCTCTTCATCACCTTCAACAAAATCAAAACTTAATCCATACTCATGAAATTGTGGTAACTCTTTGTCAGATTCTACACCATTAAATTTGTAGTAAAACATCATTACCTCAGCTTCTCTTTCAAGGTTTTTAATACCTCTATTTTTGAACTCTATGTCTCCATTTAAAAATACTGTTCTCATTTTTTCAATTTTTTTGTAATTAATATACTAAATAAACATTTCCACCACACTTTAATTCAAATATAGTATCTAAATTAATCATTCTCCACCCCATTTCTTTTACATCATAAATAGGCTTAAGACCTCTAGGTGCTGGATTATATGATAAACCTTTACCATTTACACCTTTCTTAATTCCTACTCTAGCATTCATAACACGAACACTACCATCTTTCTTCATAAACTTTACGGTAAAAAATTTACCTCTAGTGCGATTGATAACCTCAACAGCACTTGCTCTTGTAATTGTTTCTATTTTCATAACTTTTAATTTTTAATCTTCTAAATCTGCCCAATACTCATTGTAACATTCTTGTGAGCAATATTTATCATCATCATCTAATTCCTTACCACATTCTCTACATGTGTATGTTTCTTCTTCATCTTCTTCAAACATATTCTTATTATTTTATGTAATTAAAAAAATCGGCTTAAAGTAATAAAAACTCTAATACCACTCTAAAAATAGTAATTGATATAACAACATATACCAATGACACAATAAACCTATCTATTCTACTCATATCTAATTTAATATAGCCTTAATAACTTCCCTTTGTTCATCATCTCCCCATAACTGAATAACATCAGTAAGACCAACAATTCTCTTATCATTTTTATCCCATGTAACAACAACAGATTCACCATGATTGTTATTAACAATAGTTACACATTGTAACATTCTAACTTTTGTTCTCATTTGTTTGCTTTTTAAAATTTAAAACCATCTATTCTTATTGTCTTATCACTTTCACTTAAAACTATAAAATGTCTCTTACACCAATCAGTAAAATCCATTCCATCTATTTGAAAATATTTTTCATCTATATTAATACATATATCAGTCTCTTCTAGATAACCTAATATAAAATCATCTTCAGTTAAATAAAACTCTGACTGACTTATAATGATGTCTCTAATGTATTCATTCTCTTGTTTTCTTCTTTTTAAGGATTTCTCTTTAAAAAAATCAATTGCTGTTAGTACTTCCATGATGTTTATTATTTATTCTTTACTTTTTATTCTTTCGTCTTTACCCTTTACTCTTTATTCTTTACTCTTTCGTCTTTCGTCTTGAAGTTATAAAGGGTATTATAAATGCTATCAATGTTATTGCTGAAAATATGATATCAACAAACTCACTACTCAATTCTATAATGAATGCTGACAAACATAACTTGATACCCAATAAACCTATAACTAAGAATGCAATCCTTTCTAAATTTGGTATTGTGTTTAGTAACTTGATTAGTCTTATTGTAGCAAATCTTATTGCCAATATACCAATGAATACACCTAAACAAATCAATATGTAGTTATCAGTAAATGCAACCGCACTGAATATATTATCTATACTGAATACAATATCCACAAATTCGATCATCACTACTGTACTCCAAAACTTATTTAGAAATGGTATCTTAAATTTCTTTGCTTGTGGATTATCTGAATTTCTAAACGAACTAATACAAAGATAAACTAGATACAATCCACCTAATATCTTAAGCCACTCTAATTGGATTAGATACACAGCAAATAAAAGTGCTAGACCTCTAAATACATATGCACCCACTATACCATATGTTAGTGCCTTCTTATGTTGATTTTTTGGTAAATCATTAACCATAGTAGACAACACAGCTGCATTGTCTATACTTAGCACTATCTCTAATAGCACTAAATTTAAAATAATTATAAGTCCTGAAATCATGATTACAATTTAACTATATGATAATACGAGTATAAATATACCACTTTATTCCACAATTTGACACAAAAAAAGCACAAGAGTATACTACCAAACTCTTATGCTTTTGCGTATTTCGCAACTTTTTTGTGATTTTTTACAAACTTTGTCGACTTTTTTGCTTAAAAAACAACCCCAACAACGTTAT
>Ga0208794_1000363_pt1 | contig 31587 bp, 45 predicted proteins | sample 32_taG_FD_184106 | JGI IMG/M metagenome (GOLD analysis project Ga0208794, IMG submission 184106) | Marine viral communities from the Gulf of Mexico - 32_GoM_OMZ_CsCl metaG (SPAdes) (version 2) | ecosystem: Environmental > Aquatic > Marine > Oceanic | place: Atlantic Ocean: Gulf of Mexico... | reverse complement strand
GGATATAGTGGAAATAGTTATCACAATTCAGATGACATAGGAATAGCAAAAGATTTTAATTCTTCATACTATTTAGATGTTATTGGAACTTCCTATTGTCGTTCAAGAGCAATCGCATGTACCAAAGATGAGTACAAACAATTTGAGGCATGGCGAATTGCAAAAGGCAATTTGGTATCTAAACACCAATCATGGATTGATACTATTACGAAACAATGTGAACAATTAAAAATCGGATTGAAAGCATATAGATATTTAAGTGAGGGAATTGAACTTGCAACAGAACTTGGAATACAAGTTGATGAGGCAGATTTAATCCGAACTAATAGTACAGGACTAACTATCTATAATCCGAGTAATTTGGCTAGTATGATTAAAGGCATGAAAAATAAAACTATCACTAGAGAACAGAAGATAGCTTTAAGGCAGAAATACGAGCAAGAAAATAGTTTGAATTAACTATTGACACTATGGGACAATTCATATAGGATTGTCCCATAACAATTAGAAAGGTATAATTATGGAAAACAACACAACATTTAAAATCACTTATTATTCTAATAAGGATAAAAAGCACATTACTAGAAATGGTAAATGGGACGAGAAGTGCAAATATTGGACTTCTAAAATGGGTGCAAAATTAATCACATACTTTGACATGGATAAGCAAGAATATAGATGTGCCAAAGGCAGTTGGAAAGTGAGGTATTAATGAAACTATTAATTGGTTTATTTGGTTACATACTTTTAATGCTAGGTGTTATCCTAGCATTACACTATGATTTCACTATTGGTGTAATAATTTCTTTTAGTGGAATTTTTATGTTTTGGGCAATGCTACCACAGTACGATGACCAAAGTGAAAGACTCAACAGATATCGAGGTAGACATGAATAACTCAACTCAATTTGATTACGAAGAAATCAAACAAGCATGGTATAATTATTGTAACGAAAGCTTAGAAACTTTTCATTATGGTTTTTATTTACAACTAGAAAAAATCGCGAAGAAGAATGAGTTTAAAAATAGATTGGGGGTTTCAAATGTCAAATAAACTTTTTTGCCAAGGACCACATTGTCATACTTATCCCACCTCGGACCGGTTTTTAAAATCTAAGGGAATAATTCGAGGAAGATATGCATACGCAGAAAACAAGGAAAATAGTGCTACGCGTTGGGGCTATCAATTTCCAAACTCAGACAAGTATTTTTGTAGTCAAGGTTGCAAGAATGAATGGCTGAATGAAAACATGACACTCGTTGAAATGAGAATACCGGTGCCCTTTATAACTGAGCGAAGAATAAGTCATGGTTATAGAAAAGTAACTACTAGCCATGAGGGTTGGCAAGGCAATACTTATAAAACTACTAGAATAGAAAAAATAGGTGTTGACAATGAGGACCAATCTGATGTAGGATAATCCCTATAAAAGAAAGGTATAATTATGGAAACACAAACTAAAATAAATACAGACGCTAGTGAGATGTGGTACATCGAAGATGTTAAAGATGAGCCCAATCTAAAACAAGCACAGGAATTCGTTGGAGGAATGGTTGAATGTATAACATTCCCTAATGGAGATTTATTAATAGTAAATGAAGAGGGCAAGTTAATGCAACTGCCTTTAAATCCGGAGGCCACATTGCTTTGGAGAATTACATTTACTAAAGATAAATATATTACCGGCTATGATGATTTCGTTGTAGGTCCGGCTATTTACATCAAGAAACATGCTCTAAAAAATTGGGCATAACCTTTCTACTGACCTCGGCGCTAACGCGCCGAGGTTTCCACAGACACAAAACATAAATCAATAGAGGTACCACACACAATCCCGATTAAATTCGGATTTAAAAAATCGATGTTCTTCAATAATAAAAAGGGGTCCCACTACTCTGGGTTGAATTGCTTGATTTAGACACTTAATGGTGGTAAAAAACTTCTTGAAGTATTATAAAGTAGTTATGAAAGAAAATATTATAGAAAAAGAGTGGAAAAGCCCTGCTTCAAAAAAATATTATTTTAATAATAAAGAAAAAATTCTTAAAGGCCAACAGAAAGCCAAAAGAGATTATTATTATCGTAATAGAGAAAAAATTATTGCAGATAAAAAAATATATAGAGCCAACAATCCTGAAAAAGTTAAAAAGTGGAGAAGGACTTGGTATAATAAAAATAAAGAAGAAATTGCTTTAAAAGCAAAACTAAAAAGAGGTGCACCAATTATAAGAGAATGTTTATGGTGTCTTGATACTCTTCCTGAAGGCAGAACTAAGTTCTGTAAATCCAGGTGCCAAGATAAGTATAAAGTTTATGATAAAAGACTGGGTCCAATATGGATGTGGCGTTTATATTCTAAATATAAAATATATAGATTTTTTTATAATTACTTACCAAAAATAAAAAGTATTTTTGTAAAAAAAATCCCAAAATTTTTTAAAAAAATTTTTTTAAAATCCAAAAAGAAACTAGAAAAACTTAAAGCCCGGCTTAATCGTTATCATGTGTATTGTTATAAAGCAAAAGTATGTGGTCACTGGATGTTTTATATAAGTAAAGCATGTAAAAGAACTGAAAGAACAAGAGATTTTTGTAGCACTAAATGTAAAGAGTTAAATGCACAACAAATACTAGAAAACAAAAAACAAAGAAACCTTGCAGCATGGGGCACGGAACACCGACCTGATGAAGAAACAAGAAGACTTATTCAGAATAAAAAACATGCTGAATGGGATAAACAAAAAAAGATTGATGATCCTGGACACAAATTAATAAGAAGAACAAGACTTAGAATGAAAAAAGTTTTAGGGAGAGGTTTTACTAGAAGACAAAGAGGGGAAGTAAGTGTATACGAACAACTTGGTGTTAAGAATGGAAAAGAGCTAAGAGAACATTTAGAATCTAAATGGCAACCTGGAATGACTTGGGAAAACTACGGGTTACAACCAGATGGATGGGTTATTGATCATATTGTCCCTTTAAAATATTTTAAAGATAACTTTGATTTAGTAAATGATCTTGAAGTTCAGAAGAAAGCTTTTGGAATCCAGAATCTACAACCACTTTGGTGGCTGGAAAATGCCAAAAAATCTGCTAAATTAAATTATGAATCTGAATAATATAGATATAAGTAAATTACCTGCTGATATTAGAAAAGAACTTTTGCAATTACAGGTGTTAGTTGCACAGAAAAAAATTAAAAATCGTGCCAAAGATGATTTTATGTCTTTTGTTAAAGCTGTTTGGCCAGAATTTATTGAAGGTCCACACCACAGAGTCATTGCTAAAAAGTTTAATGACCTAGCTACAGGTAAAATTACAAGATTAATTGTGAACATGCCACCTAGGCATACTAAATCTGAGTTCGCAAGTTATCTTTTGCCAGCATGGATGGTGGGCCGTAATCCAAAATTAAAGATTATACAGGCAACTCACACAGGAGAACTTGCTGTAAGGTTCGGTCGTAAGGCTAAAACACTAATTGATAGTGAAGATTATAAAAAAATATTTGATACAACGTTAAGAGAAGACTCTCAGGCTGCAGGAAGATGGGAAACTGCCCAAGGCGGAGAGTATTTTGCTGCTGGTGTTGGCGGAGCAATCACGGGCCGTGGTGCAGACCTCTTGATCATTGATGATCCGCACAGTGAGCAAGACGCATTATCAGTAAGTGCGTTCGACAATGCTTACGAATGGTACACATCAGGTCCGAGGCAACGTCTTCAACCAGGTGCAAAGATCGTTTTAGTTATGACACGTTGGTCAAAAAAAGATTTAACAGGAATTTTACTCGATAATCAGAAAGATGTTAAAGGTGATCAGTGGGAAGTGGTGGAATTCCCGGCGATCTTGGACCACGGAGAAAATAAAAAACCGGTTTGGCCACAATATTGGAAATTAGATGAGTTGGAAAAAGTAAAAGCGACACTTCCAGTTGGAAAATGGAACGCACAATGGATGCAAAAGCCAACTTCGGAAGAAGGAGCGCTTATAAAACGTGAATGGTGGAAGAAATGGGACAAAGATTGGTTGCCAACTTGTCATTACATCATTCAAAGCTACGATACAGCGTTTTTAAAAAAAGAAACGGCCGATTATTCGGCAATTAGCACTTGGGGAGTGTTTTATCCGAACGAAGATAGCAAACCAAATTTAATTTTACTCGATTGCATTAAAGATCGGTACGAATTTCCAGAATTACGTCGTGTGGCGTTAGAAAATTATAAATATTGGACTCCTGACATGGTTATCGTGGAACAGAAGGCATCAGGAACACCTTTAACGCACGAATTAAGACAAATGGACATTCCAGTGATGACTTTTACTCCAAGTCGTGGTAATGATAAGCACGTACGTGTAAATTCTTGTGCCCCTCTATTTGAGGCCGGAATTATTTGGGCCCCTGATAGAAAATTTGCAGAAGAAATGATTGAGGAATGTGCATCATTTCCTTACGGCGATCATGACGATTTAGTTGACTCTATGACTATGGCTGTCATGCGATTCAGGCAGGGAGGCTTCCTACCCCATCCAGAAGATTATGAAGATGAGAAAACGGAATCTAGGAAGATGGAGTACTATTAATGGCAGGAAAAACAGGATTTGAACTAGTTAAACGAGCAATGCTTAAGGAGCTGATGAAAAGAGGCGACGATGGCATTATGCTTACACTTCCTAAAAACGAAATTGTAGATTTAAACGCTAGAATTACAATGGATCGATTAATTAGAAATGGTTATGATCCTGATTCTCTTACATCCGTAGATCAAGTTCTTAATATTTTAGATAATATTAATAATCTTAACACAAAAGTTCTTTCAGGAGACGACGCTGCTAGATTTTTAAATCAAGCATTTGGAAAAAAAGGTGAAGTAATTCCATTTCCACAAAAAAGAAATTTTAAAGAAGAAATAGAAGCCATGGTAAAAGATGGCACAATCACTAAAGGCACAACTAGTAAAAAAAGTGACAAAGTTTTAGACCGAGAAATGTTTAAAGAAGCAAACGAAAGGTTAGGTAATAAAAATCAAACAGATATTATTACTGAGACTATAACAAAAATGACAAACATGGAACCTGTTACAGCATTAAAAGAAGCTAACAAAATTATTGGTCGAAAAGGAATTTATAAAAATTTAACAGCAGAAGAATCACAAACAATTTTAAAAGGCACAGATGATTGGATTCATCAAAGAGATCTATCCGATAGATGGGATTATAAAAAAAATAGACCCTTTAGAGATGATCCTGATTTTGATCCCGATGATCCGGACTATTTACAACGTATGAAAGATGAAGATGCACCAGATTTTGCAAAAGGAGGACGTGCAGGTTTTTATGATGGTGGTTATGGTAAAGAAGCTTATAACTATTTAAAAGAAATAGATACAGATATGCACAAAGGTTATCAGTATTACAAAAGACATGGTGGTAAGAAAAGTTTTAGCGATTATGTAAGATCAGCTATGGAGAAATATTTTGCAGATGGTGGACGTGCAGGATACTATGGAGGTGGTCTTACAGAGATTGAACCAAGTCTTTCTGATATTGGTCATGGCTCAGATGCATTAATGGCTAGAACAAGATTGCTTTCACCAAACAATCAAGCAACAACTTCTACAGGTTTAAATTATTTACTTGCTGAAGATAATGACAATTTAAGAGTTCCTTTTAGGTATGGAAAATCAGTTGAAGACAATCCAATGAAAAGAGCACAAGAAAAAATAAAAAGAGATAATCTTCTTCAACAACTAATGATGCTACGTAAGTTTACTATGTTTGGAGAGCCTATGAACTTTCCTTATAAGTCTTTAGAAGATATTCCAAAAGAAGTTTTAGAAATGTTAATGAAAGACCCTAATTTTGATTTAGAAACTTTTTTAACAAAAGTAGCATGGAGTGATCCTGATAAAACTAGAGTACAAACAAAATTAAAAGGCGATGATGAAGCATGGGGTTTATATAGTCCAATGTCTGATATGTCTTTTTTAAATTACCAACAATTTGGAAAATCAGAACCTATAGGTGATGGTTTACTTTCTATAAAGTCACCATCTGATTCTGATAAAGTTCAAACTATTTTACATGAAATGAGACACGGTAAAATGAAAGAACCTTGGTTTATGCAATCTAGTGCTGTTCCAGACTGGGTTAGAAAATATGAAATGGCAGGTGGACCACATTATTTAGACGCTGACATAGAAGATGAATTTGCAAAATACAGAGGTGACCAACAACAAGTATCGGGTGAAGAATTGTACGTTAGATTTTTAGATCAAAAATATGGCGACGTAGCTGAAAAAGGAACAATTGCTGGATCAGATTATAAACCATACTTTGATAAAATATTAAAAGACCACTGGGAACCTTATGCAAAAAGATATGAAGAAATTTTAAACGAAGAAAAAAGAGTTAAAAATAAACCATATGGTCTAGCAGAAGGTGGACGTATAGGTTTTGCTGGCGGAACAGATTTAAGAAGACGTGCGTTTTTAAAATTAATGGCAGCTTTAACAGGTGGTGTTGCAGCAGTTAAATCTGGAATATTAAGTTTAAGTGGTAAAGGTGCAGCAACTAAAAAAACAATTCCTTTAATTAAAACAGATAATGTTGCAGGTAAACCTGAATGGTTTGATGCATTAGTTAATAAAGTTATTACACAAGGTGATGACGTAACTAAAAATTTTCAAACTAAAGAACGACAAATTGTTCACAAGAAAAAATTAAATGACGACGAAACTGCAATGGTAACTCAAGATCTTGATGAAGGCAGTATTACAGTTGAACTTGAAAGTCCAAAAAATGTGTATGGGGATAAAGTTCAACTACGATATACAAAACCTAATCCTGATGAAGGCAATCCAAGACCAACAGCAGAGTTTGATGTAGCAGAGTCTGGTCCAGTTGGAAGAGCCGATGGCCCTGATGATTATTCTATAGAAATAGATGAAATCGGTGGTACAAGTATTAAAGATCTTGATTCTGATGTATCTGTACTAAAAGAATATGCAACAGGTAAAAAACCAAATATGAAAGAAATTTTACAAAACATGAAAAGAAAAGATAAAGCTGCAAGAATTTCAGAAGGTGGAGAAGGTGAAATGGATGCAGTCATTAGAAGACAAGGCGAATTTATAGAAAATGATTTGGTAGATCTTGATCCACCTGATTATGCAGAAGGTGGTAGAATTGGAAGATGGATGGGTGGTGGATTTTCAGCAGGCAAACGTACTTTATCTGAATTATTAAAATTTATGGCTAAAGACGCTTCTCACGGTAAGAAACCATCAGAGATATTACAAATGGTTAACCCTAAACAATTTAATAAAATATTAAACGATCCTGCTATGGCTGGTAAATCTAGTCCTGAACATCCTGAAGGAATTGCTTCATTAGTTAAAAATTACATAAAACAAATGCAAGATGAAAGAGTTACTATGATTGACGATCTTATTGGCACTGGAAAAAGACTTAAAAAAACAGATGACGATATTGTAAAATACAAAGAAGTAGTAATAGAAGATATGATGTCTAAAGGCATAGATAAAGAAACTTCTGAACAGATGGCAGAGGTCATATCTAATATGGCAGCAGCTCCATTAAAAAAATACAAAGACGCTCCTAAACTTACAGACCAAGGTTTATTAGAATTAGAAAATATACAAAAGAATTTATTAACTAAAGATCGTAAAGTAAACGCTAACGGTGGTTTACAAACTATGCTAGGAGAATAATGAACGACATACTAAGTCAAATTATAGCCTACGCTCCGAATAAAATAGACACAGAACTAAAAGCAAGATCCTTGGTCCAAGGACCACGGAGCATGTACGCTGGTGGTCAGTTAGTTGCACCATCGGTTGATGGATCGAGACCAGGGTATTCTGGAGAAAAATATATAACACCTGCAAAAAGAAGAGGTGCTGATGATTTTCAAGGTTCAAAATTTAATAGTGTTCCTGATCCAACGTATTCTGATGGAAGAAGAAGAGTTAAAACTAAAGCTTATGCAGAATGGTTAAAAAAAGAACAAGAAAAACATAAAAAAAATCCAGATAGAGGTAAACACCTAACTAATATTAGAAGAGAACCTGGTTTAATTAGAATTGCAGAAGCTATGAGATTCGCTGACATGCATGATGATGCGGAATATATGATGCCAAATAAAAAAGCTATGAAAACTCAAGAAAAATATTTTGATAGAAAAATGAAAGTATTTAAAAAAGGAATGTTAGAAGCAGGGGATATTGTTTATATAAATAATTTAGAAAAAAACATTGATGATGTAATATTTATTGCTGATCAATTAGGAGAAAGTCCTGACTGGGTTTTGGACATGTTGGATGAAAGAACTAATTTTAGAGATTTTTCTAAAGGAGAAAAAGATGTTTTAAAAGAAAGTCCTGAATATAAAAAACCTAGAAATGATTATTTAAAAGTAGAAAACTGGTTGCAAAGAAATGCTAAAAAATATGCTAACCCAGATACTTTTGAAAAAGCCTTAATAAAAAGATTTGGAAAAGACAATCAATTTGTAAAAGATATGAAATCTAATAAACCATTTGCTCAAGTTTATTTTAGTGATGATTTTAAAAAAACAATGCTAAATGCTGAAGTTAGAACTTCGATAAAACCATCTCATTTAAAACAACTTATAAAAAGTTCTTTATATAATTTTAATCCTAAAATTAAAAATGCTGTAACAGCAGAAATTAAAAGTATATTTAACTCTGAAAATTTACCTAAACTTAGAACAGAAGCAAGAAAGCTTTTAAACAATAATAAATTATTATCCACTTTTGGTTTAAATCAACAAATTACAGGTCCTTATGCAAAAATTATACAGGCTGAAATAGGGAGACAAATGTGGGATGACATAAATAACTTTAGACATCCAAGGGTCGGCACACAAGAAATGTTAAAAGCATTTGAACAATTAGTTGCTGAAGAATTTAAACCTATGTTCAACGAAGCAGCAAAAGCGATAGGGCACTCTAAAAATAATAAATGGGCAAAAGCAAAAGAAGCTTTTGGGATTGCAGATAACATTGCGTGGGATCATAAAATTCCATCTTCTTTAGTTGATAAGGGTTATGCTGATATAATAGAATACACAAAAGTAAATCCAACAACTCAAGACTTTAATGCAAGAATAAAAAATGCTCAGTTTGATAGACCTCTTAATCAACTTATAACTAAATTTGAAAAAGCAAATACTTTAGACGCAAAAGCAAAAATTAAAAATAAAATAGATATTCTTAAAGATGATTTTAGTAAAAAGTTTGGTGGTTATTTAGATGAAATAAGTATTGATTTAGATCAAAAAGGAAATTTAAAATTTTCTAGTTCAGCAAGTCCTTTAAAAATGACAGACGATACAGTTGCAATGTTAGGTAAGAGTATGACTCAAGCAGGTGAAATTGATAATAAAAAAATGCAAAAAGTTTTACAAGACTTTGAAAAATATGGTTGTGGTGTAGCAGCAGGTGGTAGAATTTTATTTGCAGAAGGAACACCAGGTGGAAAACCAACTAAGTGTGCAAAAAAAGGAATTGCAAGATTTATTGATGATTTAAAAAGAGGAAACTATTCTAAAGCTACAATGAATCTTTTAAAAGGTGGTGGTAATTTAGTAAAAGGTATTTTGAATCCAATGGAGTTATTAAAACTTAGAAATTATTTTGGTCCAGCAGCTTTAGGTTTTATGGGAGCGTGGGAAACAGGAGTTATTACAAACGATGTTATTGCAAAAGGTACACCGTTAAATGAAGCACTTGCTAATAACTGGTTAACAAAATCTTTCCTACCTTACACAAAAGAATATGCTAAAGCTAAAAATTTATTAGAAACAGGTAAAGTGCCATCTAACATGAAAAAATATGTTAAAGATGTAATACAATTTAACGACGTATTAATGGATATGAAAGCTATGGAAAATAAACAAGCTGGTAGATTAGTTGATCAAGGTGGTTATGGAATGATTGATGGTACTTCTATGTATACAACAGAAGACGAATTAAAAGATCAAGATAAAGTAATGGACAAAATGAAAACAATTACTGAAAATGTTTTTACTCCTGGAAGTGGAAAAGCTATGGAAATGCAAAAATTAATAACTGAAAATGAAGCAACAAGATTGGCTAAAGATGACTATAGCCCTATCTTTGGTTTTGACAAATTAAAAGATGTTAGAACTCCAGGCTATTCTGGTTTTGATTATGTGCCTCCAGAGGTAACCCCTGATTATAGACCAATAACTTATATGGATGCTGAATATGAAGATCAAAGATTACCACTTAATATAGAACAAGCTTTTATGAATAAATATGGATTAAAACCAAGAGACAGTTTAACTAATTATTTTTATAAAGGTTCAGATAAAAATATATTAGAAGAATTGACAGATGAGTATAATAAATTTAAAAGACAAGAAGAAGCATCTCAATATCCTGGTTACTATGGTACTCAAGATGACAGAGAATTTAATTTTATGGAAGGAGGCATAGCTAGTTTAAATGTCAAAAAAAGATAAACCAATAAACAAAAAACCAAATTTAGCTCAGAAACTTCAAGCTAATCCTGGTTTTAAATGGTGGGCAGTACCACCTAAAAAGGGGCCTTTATCACAAGGGTTGAAATTACCGCCAAAACAAGTTAAGAAAGTGTAGGAGAACAAATATGGCAGAAATAGATAAGTCTCTCCCAAATGTTAAACGACCTGAAGAAGAAGTTGCAGTAGGCGTTGACATTCAGGAACAAGAGACACCAAAAGGACCAGTAGAAGTTATTGAAGACGAAGAAGGGGCAACAATTGATTTTGACCCTAGTGCAATGCCTGCACCTGAAGAAGGTGATTTCTTTGCAAACTTAAATGAATTACTTCCAGAAGACGATACAAGTGCAATAGGTAGTCAATTACAACAAGACTACATGGAATATAAAATGTCTCGTAAAGAATGGGAACGAGCATATATCACTGGACTAGATCTATTAGGATTTAAATACACAAACAGAACTGAACCGTTTCAAGGAGCAAGTGGTGCAACTCACCCTGTTCTTGCTGAAGCAGTAACTCAGTTTCAAGCTTTAGCTTACAAAGAATTATTACCAGCAGATGGACCTGTTAGAACAATGGTAATGGGTAAAACAGATCCAATGAAAGAAATGCAAGCACAAAGAGTTAAAAATTTTATGAACTATCAATTGATGGATCAGATGAAAGAATACGAATCTGATTTTGATCAAATGTTATTTTATTTACCACTATCAGGTTCTACATTTAAAAAAGTTTATTACGACGATTTATTGGGACGAGCTGTCTCTAAGTTTGTTCCAGCGGATGACCTTGTTGTTCCGTATACGGCTACCTCATTAGACGATGCGGAAGCAGTCATTCACGTTGTCAAGATGTCAGAAAATGAATTAAGAAAACAGATGGTATCTGGATTCTATTCTGACATCGAGTTGACAAAACCAACTGGTACAGTCACAAACGAGTTGGAAGAAAAAGAGAGAGAAGTCGAAGGACTTACAAAATCCCAAAGAGTAGATCCTTTATATACAATTCTAGAATGCCACGTTAATCTAGACTTGGAAGGATTCGAAGACCTTGGCCCCGACGGAGAGCCAACGGGAATAAAATTGCCTTACATCGTTACAATCGAAGAAGGCAGTAGGAAAGTTTTGTCTATTAGACGAAACTTTGCGCCCAATGATCCAAAGAAAAATAAAATCCAATATTTTGTCCACTTCAAATTTCTGCCAGGACTAGGATTTTATGGCTTAGGATTAATTCATATGATTGGCGGATTGAGTCGTACTGCAACTGCGGCTCTCCGTCAATTGTTAGACGCTGGAACATTATCCAACCTACCCGCAGGATTTAAGCAACGTGGTGTCAGAGTAAAAGATGACGCCGCAAATATACAACCAGGTGAATTTAAAGATGTTGACACTCCTGGTGGTAATCTAAAAGATGCATTCGTATTCCTACCTTACAAAGAACCATCAGCAACTTTATTACAGTTGATGGGAATTGTAGTTCAAGCAGGACAAAGGTTCGCGTCCATTGCTGACATGCAGGTCGGGGACGGGAATCAACAGGCCGCTGTTGGTACGACCGTAGCTCTTTTAGAACGTGGTTCAAGAGTAATGTCAGCAATCCATAAAAGACTTTATGTAGGTCTTAAACAAGAATTTAAATTACTTGCCAAAATATTTGGTGAGTCTTTACCACCTGAATATCCTTATGATGTTCCTGGTGCATCAAGAAATGTTAAAGCAACAGATTTTGATGAGAGAGTAGATATTTTACCGGTAGCTGATCCAAATATATTTTCTATGTCACAAAGAGTTTCTCTTGCACAAGAACAATTAAGATTAGCAACTTCTAATCCACAAATGCATAATATGTATATGGCTTACAGAGGAATGTATGAAGCTATTGGTGTTAAAGACATTGATAGAGTCTTGCCACCACCTCCACCTAATCAACCAAAAGATCCAGCAATCGAACACATCGATGCAATGGCTATGAAACCTTTCCAAGCTTTTCCAGGTCAAGATCATAGAGCACACATAACTGCTCACTTAAATTTTATGGCTAGTAACTTTGTTAGAAATAATCCTAGCATTACTGCGGCCCTTGAGAAAAACATTATGGAGCATATATCATTGATGGCACAAGAACAGGTACAATTAGAATTTCCACAAGAATTCCAAATGTTACCACAAATGCAACAGATGGCTGTTCAGAATCCACAGATTCAACAACAGTTCCAACAGATATCTCAAAAGATAGAAGCTAGAAAAGCTTTATTAATTGCTGACATGACTGAAGACTTTATGAAGGAAGAAAAACAAATTACATCTCAGTTTGATCATGATCCATTATTAAAATTAAAACAAAGAGAAGTTGATCTTAAAGCTATGGAAACAGAGCGTAAGATGAAAGAAGATGAAGCTAGAATAGAACTTGATAGAGCTAAGATGGTACAAGCAAAAGATATTAATGACGAGAAAATTGCACAAAATGAAGATTTGGCTAATTTAAGAGCTGATACAGCAATTGAAAAATCATTAATATCGGCTGATGTTAAACTAACTTCAGATAAAATGAAAGCTAAGGATGTTAGAACCTTGAAAGGTCCTAGATCTTAGTATATAGAAACAATAGGAGTAAATTATGAAAAACCCAAAAATAACAAAACCGGTTGGAGTAAACAAAGATGGTTACGCTAGTGGTGGAGTAAACATAGAGGTTCCTTCTCAAAACTTACATTTAGATCCAAGATCTAAATCAAGTATTAGAGGACAGAACTATGTTGCTCAAGGAGACACTGTAACTGTTAAGGGTACAAAAACTAGAAAACCTCAAAAAGCAACTTGGTTCTAATATGTGGTTGTCGGCAATTAAATTAGCCGTTTCTGCTGGAAGTAAGATTTATGCTAACAAGCAGAGAACGAAGATGGCAATGTCAGAAGCGCAGCTTATGCATGCTTCTAAGATGGCCGCTGGAGAGGAAGCTTACCAAGGTAAACTTCTAGAAGCCCGACAGTCAGACTGGAAAGACGAGGCGGTACTCATAATTTTAAGTTTGCCCGTTTTGGTGCTCGCTTGGGCAGTAATATCGGACGACCCGTCTGCGATGGACAAAGTAAAATTGTTTTTCGAGATGTTTTCGCAACTCCCTTCATGGTTCACAAACCTGTGGATCCTTGTCGTTGCGAGCATATATGGTATAAAGGGAACTCAAATTTTTAGAAACGGAGGAAAAAAATGAGGCAAAACGGAGTAAGATCAAATGTTAGATTTCCATATGGAGCATCTGGCATGAGAAAAGGTGGATCTGCTAAAAAGAAAAAGCAGGGCTACAAAGATAGAAAAGATGAATCTATTGCTATGAGAATCAGAAAAAAAAGAACTCCTGCACAGTTAAAAGCTAGCAGAGATGAGTCTTATGGTAAGTTTGGTTCTAAAGCTAAAAAATCTGGCAAAATAAATAGATAATGGTTAAGCCAAATTTTTCGTATAAACCTAAATCTTGGGTTAAAGGTTATTCAATTCAAGAAGGAAACAACGCTGATGGTTATCCAACAGGTGGTGTTAGAATGGGTTTGAAAAAAGGTGGCTGGATACAAGACGTAAATAAATCTATTAAAAAGCGAGGAACAAAAGGCAAGTGTACACCAATTACTAAACCCGGTTGCACAGGTCGAGCAAAAGCTTTAGCTAAGACTTTTAAAAAAATGGCTAAGAAAAGAAAAAATGCTTAAAAAATTAAAAAATTTATTATGTAAAATAATTGGAATCAAAGCATGTCAGTGCGATGAAGATGAGCATATTGAATTTTTTACTAAAACACCAGAACCAGATGTTCCGGTGCATGAAGAAAAACCAAAACATTGTGGATCACACACAAGATTTATAAAATCTTGCCATCAATGTCTTGCAGTAATTAAATAAAGGAGAATATATGAGCAAAGGAACTCATAAAACTAAAGACGGCAGAACTGCTAAAAAAGGTCTTTGGTACAACATCCATCAAAAAAGAAAAAGAGGTGGTAAACCTAGAAAACCAGGAAGTAAAGGAGCACCTACGGCTGCTGCTTTTAAACGAAGTCAAAAAAAATAATGGCCGAGAATCCAATACCAAGAAATAAGAAAAACTACAGATCTACAAAATCTGGAGCAGGCATGACTCAAGCCGGTGTCAAAGCCTATAGAAGAGCAAATCCCGGCAGTAAACTAAAAACAGCCGTGACTGGAAAAGTGAAGCCAGGATCTAAAGCTGCAAATCGACGTAAGTCGTACTGTGCAAGAAGCGCAGGCCAACTAAAACGATCATCTGCAAAAACACGTAACGATCCTAATTCTCGAATAAGACAAGCACGGAGAAGATGGAAGTGTTAATATGAAAAAACTGCACAAAGTAGCAAAAGCTTTAAACAAAGCTTCAAAGTTACATAAAAAACAGTCTAAAGTTATTAAAAAACATATTAAGGAGATGAAACGTGGAACCAGAACAAGTACTAAATAGTTTAAGACGAGCAATCAAAAGAAGAGTAGACCAACTAGCCCTAAACGTAACGTCCGGTGGGGTTGACAGTATGGAAACATACAAGTATATAATAGGACAAATAAATGCATTGGAATCAGTGCAACAGGAAATCTCTAACCTGCTAAACGATAAGGAGCAAGATGAAAACAGAGGAACAGTCATCGACATCAAGTCGAAAACTAATAACCCCAAATAAAGAATTAGTTGGGTTAAAGAAATCAGAAAAAAAAGAAGTTACAAACGAAAAAGCAAAACTTCCTCAACCTACGGGTTGGCGTATGTTAGTTTTACCATTTAGAATGGATGAGAAATCTAAAGGTGGAGTTATTTTCGGACAAGAAACAATTGAAAGACAACAAGTAGGATCACAATGTGGAAATGTATTAGCAATGGGTCCTGATTGTTATAATGATAAAAACAGATTTAAGGATGGTCCTTGGTGCAAGGTCGGAGATTGGGTAGTCTTTGCGCGTTATGCAGGATCACGTATTGAAATTGAAGGTGGGGAAGTTCGTCTTCTTAATGATGACGAAGTACTAGCAACTGTGCAGGATCCAACAGATATCTTGCACAAATTTTAACATAGGAGGAAACTATGCCAGAAGAGGAAAAGAAAACAGTAGACATTGATACATCCGGTCCAGAAACCGAGATCAATGTACCTGAAGAAAAAGATGAGTCGGTAGTTGATACCGCTCCGAAAGAAGAAACAACACCCACGGAACAAGAAACAGTAACAGAAGAAAAAAAGGAAGACGATAAATTAGAAGAATACAGTAAAGGTGTTCAATCTCGTATTGCAAAACTTACGCGTAAGATGAGAGAAGCAGAAAGAAGAGAAGCTGCTGCTGTCGAATATGCTGCTGCAATCGAAAAGAAAAGAAGACTAGATCAGGATAGATTTAATAAAGTCGATTCTGATTTTACTGCTAAATTTGAGGAAAGTGTAAAGTCTGGAATGGAACTAGCGCAAAAACAATTAGCGACAGCCATTGAACAAGGCGATGCAAATGCTCAAGTTGAAGCAAATAAAAAAATTGCTGAGTTAGCTTTTGAGAGTGCTAAACTTAAGCAAAGAAAAGAAGACATGCCAGTTCAACAGGAAGAGAAACCTGTTAGACTGTCTGACGGTGGACAATTACCAAATGAAACCCCTCAACAAATGCCTCAAGCTGATCCTATGGCTGAAGAATGGGCTGCAAAAAATAGATGGTTCGGAACAGATAGAGCTATGACATTTACTGCATTCGAGATTCACAAGGATTTAGTTGAAAAAGAAGGTTATGATCCTAAATCTCCAGAGTATTATACTGAGATTGATAAAAGGATTAGAGTTGACTTCGGGCACAAATTTGATAATAATGAAACTAAGCCAACGAACAGGGCCGTTCAGTCGGTAGCTTCGGCTAACAGAAGCTCAAAACCTGGTCGCAAAACTGTGAGACTCACATCATCACAGGTAGCAATAGCTAAAAAATTAGGTGTGCCACTTGAAGAGTATGCTAAACAATTAAAACTCACGGAAGGAGCATAATATGACAAATGAAAAAACTTCTCGTGCGGCTGAGACTCGGTCAAAAACTGAAAGACCAAAAGAGTACAAGCCCCCATCATCTCTAGATGCACCACCAGCGCCTGACGGATTTAGGCACAGATGGATTAGAGCTGAATCAATGGGTTTCAATGACCAAAAAAATGTTCATGGTCGATTGAGATCTGGTTATGAGTTAGTGAGAGCTGACGAATACAAAGATGCAGACTATCCTGTTGTTGTAGACGGAAAATACGCTGGAGTCATTGGAGTAGGTGGCCTTCTCCTGGCAAGGATACCCGAAGAACTCGCGCAGTCTCGTATGGACTATCAGAGAAGACAAACTGAAGGACAAGACGAGTCAGTCGAAACCGACTTACTTAGGGATCAGGACAAAAGAATGCCTATCAAAATTGATAGGAATTCGAAGCACACTTTCGGTGGTACTAAGAAGTAATTCCCAAACTATCGATAGTTTTAAATAAACCGAACTGGAGGCCGTTTAACGACGGCAGGTTCATAAGGAGTAATAACTATGGCAAATAGAAACACAGCAGGTTTTGGTTTGATCGCTCAAGGGACAGTTGGTTCTACACCAGCTACTCAAGGTCAAGGCAAATACTACATAGACGCTGGGTACAACCAAGACTTATTCCAAGGTGCTACTGTCAGAATGAAAGACGGTTACATCGTGGAGGCGTCAAGTACTCGAACGTTCTTAACAATAGGTGTGTTTAACGGTATCTTCTACAATGCGGCAACTACACAGAAGCCGACGTGGGCGAACTGGTACAACCAACCTATTACTCCGGCTAACAGTGAAGATGTTACATGTTTTGTAATAGACAATCCATTCCAACTTTTTGTTGGTTCAACTTCTGCAGCAGTTACACAGGCAAATGTCGGTAGAACTGTATCTTTCGCAGCAGCTGTCCCTACAGGAAGTGAAATTTCTGGACAATGTTCTAATACAATGGATATTGGTAACATCCACGATACCAACAATCAGTGGAGAATCATAAGAAACGCTGAAGACCCTGAAAACAATGACCAAACAGCAGCTTACTGCTCAATGGTTTTTGCTCAGAACTTAGGTCAGTACTTATGTAACTCAGCTACTGCTGGTAACGACTGGACAATATAATAGGAGCATAATATGGCAATATCACGAGCACAGCTAGTCAAAGAACTAGAACCTGGCCTAAATGCACTATTTGGGCTGGAGTACAAAAGGTATGAAAATCAGCATGCTGAGATTTATACTACAGAATCAAGTGACAGGGCTTTTGAAGAAGAAGTAATGTTATCTGGATTCGCTAACGCAGATGTAAAAGCAGAAGGTCAAGGAATTGCGTACGACGACGCGCAAGAAACTTACACTGCTAGATACACAATGGAAACGATCGCTTTGGCTTTCGCTATCACAGAAGAAGCAATAGAGGACAACCTTTATGACAGACTTTCTTCTAGATACACAAAAGCTTTAGCAAGATCTATGTCCAATGCGAAAGAAGTTAAAGGTGCAGCACCTTTGAACAATGGTCTACCGTCAGTAGCGGCAGCATCAGCGTTCCAAACAGGTGATGGCGTAAACTTACTATCAACTAGTCACCCGACTATTGCTGGTACAGTTTCAAACACTTTAACTACGCAAGCAGACTTAAACGAAACTTCATTAGAACAAGCATTGATTGATATCGCTGCTATGACTGATGAAAGAGGTTTAAGAATCGCAGCTAAAGGAGTTAAAATGATAATTCCTTCTGCGAATCAGTTCAACGCTGAGAGATTGATGAAATCTCAAGGTAGAACTCAAACTGCTGACAATGACATCAATGCAATCAACTCAATGGGAATGATTCCTCAAGGTTACAGAGTGAACAACTTCCTAACTGACGCTGATTCTTGGTACATTATCACGGACGTTCCAAACGGTATGAAGATGTTCTCAAGAACTCCATTGACAACTTCAATGGAAGGAGACTTCGATACTGGCAATGTTAGATACAAAGCTAGAGAAAGATACGCTTTTGGCGCATCTGACTATAGAGGTATCTTCGGTTGCGAAGGTGCGTAAGCATAAATAAAATTTGTGGCCGGACATAGTTCGGCCACATTTAACAAATAACATGGTGGGATTCATGAAAAGATTCTTAGTAAAAATATGGGCATACGATCATTACGCAAAATTTAATGTTTTGTCGGAAGATAATGCTATTGCTCTTGAACAATCAATCCTTGACAAACTGGGAGAAAAGAGTATAAACTGGGAATATCTCGGAAATTCATATGATAACCGAGTTAATAGAATAACCTATGAGGAGGTTATAAATGATACAAGACCTATACAAACAAAAACGGTCTTGGGAGTTGAAGTGGGAACAGGAGCATCTGTCTAATGGTAGATACACTCTTGAAATGGTTCGGATCGATGACAAAATCAAAGAAGTCATCACTGAAATCAAGCTCGAAGAAGCTAAAATTGCCCACAGGCAAAACACTGTTGAAAGTGTTGCTCCACAAGTTTCTGTAGCTACTTAAGTATAAAGCTACATCGCTGAAATCGCACTTTCTTTACAGGCTCCCTTGCACTCTACTAAAATCTAATATATAAATTACTTACTATACAATTTAAATAAGAACATAGACGCGTATAGTCGACGGCCTAGAGACTATGTTCGGAAACTAGGAGGATAAAATTATGGCAAATACTACATTTTCAGGACCAGTTCGATCAGAGAACGGTTTTGACATGATAACTAAAAACGCAACTACAGGTGCTGTTACAACTAACGCATCTTATGACAAAGGTATAACAGGTGGAGTTCAATCTTTATCTGGAGCTGGCGCAGTTGATATCGTTAACTTAGTAACTGAGGTTACAACTACTGGAGCAGATGCATTGACTTTAGCAGATGGTACAGTTGGTCAAATCAAAATAATTACTATGATTGTTGACGGTGGAAATGGAACTTTAACTCCAACTACTTTTGCAAACGGAACTACAATCACATTCGACGCAGTGAATGAAACTGTATGTTTATTATTTGCAAACACAATTGGATGGGTTGTTGTTTCAAATAGTGGCGCAACGGTAGCGTAATAAATAATTTATTGTGGGGCTTCGGCCCCACATGAATTTAAGGAGAATAATATGTCAATAACATCAAAAGTTAGACAATCTGTAATACTAACTGCAAGTGGACAAATACAAAAATTGATTAATGGAACTGCAACTAATATCACTGCAGCAAACATTATGAATATTTATGCAATGTCAAGTGCAGCAAATGCTGAAATTAAAATTTATAATGAAATAGGAAGTGGTGCTACTGCTTCTAAATTAATTTATCATGGTAAGTTTGGTTCAGCTGCTGATGCTGTTCACGAGTTTAAATTACCAGGAGCTGGTATTTATGCTGACACAGGAATGTATGCAGTTTTGGCTAACATAGACTTTTTTTACGTAGTCGGAACATTTTAGAGGAGTAGCCAATGGCGAATACTACTTCCTCATCATATTCATTTGATCAGGATTTCTCGATAGATGAAATCATTGCAGATGCGTATGAGCGTTTAGGTCTTGTGGGAACGGCAGGACACCAAATAAAAACGGCTAGAAGATCTTTAAACATTCTTTTTCAAGAATGGGGCAATAGAGGAATTCATTTTTGGGAAGTTGGAAATACAAATATTAATTTAGTTGTAGGTTCGTCAACTAATGTTGATGCTACTGCTGAAGGTTCTGGTATTTATACTTTTTATAGAAATTCTTCAGATGTTCCTGGAGGAGGAGAACCACCACAAGCTACAACAGTTCCAACAGCAAACGTTTATGGTATCTCAGATATTTTAAATGTTACTTATAGACAAAATTATAATACCACATCTCAATCAGATATTGGTTTAACTAAAGTTGCAAGAGATGCTTATTCTGCAACAGCAAACAAAGCGTCACTTGGAACACCTTCTCAATATTGGGTACAAAGATTTATAGATAAAGTTACAATTACTATTTATCCTATGCCTAATGCAACTGCTGCATCAAACTATTTAAATGTTTATTATGTAAAAAGAATTCAAGATGCAGGAGCATATACTAACGCAAGTGATGCACCTTTTAGATTTGTACCATGCATGATTTCAGGTCTTGCATATTATTTATCTATGAAGTTTGCACCACAAAGAACACAGGAGATGAAGTTGTTGTACGAGGATGAACTTGCTAGAGCACTATCTGAAGATGGTTCTGCAGCTAGCACTTACATTACTCCGAAGACATACTATCCAAATATATAATGGCTAGATTTGCAAAAGGTAGTAGAGCATTAGCAATCTCTGATAGATCAGGCGCAGCATTTCCATATAGAGAAATGGTGCAAGAGTGGACAGGTGCATGGGTCCATATTTCTGAATTTGAACCTAAGCAACCACAATTAGAACCACATCCAGTAGGAGCTGATCCACAAGGATTAAAACATGCAAGACCTGCAAGAGTTGAGTTTCCTGTACAAGATATTTTACCTAACAATCCATTTACAACAACAGGTGGATCTGGAACTTTAAGTGTGTCTTATCCATCAAATCAAATAAATGATGGAACTACTTATGTTAGATTTCAATCTGTTAAAGAACCTGTAGGTGGTGTTGCTATTTCTACTTTACAATTAGAAACTACACTAAACGGAAATATAAGTGATTCAGTAGCAACTATTACTTTAACAGATGCCACTGAGTTTCCAACGTCGGGTTTTATTATGATAGAAAAAGTTGATACAACTCCGAACACAGCTAATTATGGAAAATATTTAAATGAAGTAATTCAATATACTGGCAAAGCTGGTAATAATTTGACAGGATGCACACGTGGAACATCTGCCCCATTTAAAGGAGTGAGTCCATCTAATACTACAGCAACTACGCATAGCAGTGGAGCAAAAGTTTTTGGATCTTATTTAGCAACTGCTGTTGGAACAACGGTTCAAACAGGCGCTCAACCAGCAACTGAAACACAATACAATTCATTAACAGTGCCATTAGTATCTAATGCTACAAGCACTAAAACAGGAGGCGGTTTTCAATGTACAATTGGACCGATTAATGATAGAGCTTAATTATGGCATATAGTTATTCAGATTTAACAACAGATATTAGAAATTGGACAGAAGTAGATGCAAATGTATTTACTGCTGCTGTTATAAATGGATTTCTTCGTAATGCTGAACACAGAATTAATTTAGATCTTCCTATGGATTCTGATAGAATCATGGCACAGGGTCAGTTTGCTCAAAATTTTAATAGTATTACAGTTCCAGCAGGAACTTTATTTGTAAGAGGTGTACAAGTTTTTAATTCTACAACTGCTACTACAGAACAAGGTTTTTGGTTGGAAAGACGAGATCAAACTTTCATTACTGAATATGTAGGCGAAGCTACAGGACCTTCGGGAGGTCAAGCAGCACAAAACGTTAAAGGTTTACCTAAATATTATTCTATGTTTGGAGGAGCTACAACAGGTACAAGCACAGCTACTTCTGGAGCTATTTATGTAGCCCCTACACCAGATCAAAATTATCAATATATTATTCATTATAATGCTATGCCTTCTGGTTTAGAAACTGAGACAGCTGGGACATATATTAGTAATTATTTCCCTCAAGGACTACTCTATGCTTGTTTATGTGAGGCATATTCTTTTTTAAAAGGTCCAACAGATATGTTGACATTATACGAGCAAAAGTATAAAACTGAACTACAAAAGTTTGCAGCGATGCAAATTGGAAGAAGAAGACGAGACGATTACACGGATGGTACATTAAGAATTCCAATCGAGTCACCGCCTCAGTAATAGGAGAAAAACATTATGGCAATAACATCAGCAATTTGTAACAGCTTCAAAACAGAAGTTCTACAGGGCATTCATAATTTTACTGCTTCCTCTGGAAACACATTTAATCTAGCTCTATACACAAGTTCAGCTACATTAAATAAATCAACAACAGCCTACAGCGCTACAAACGAAATATCTAATACATCAGGTTCAGCTTATTCTGCAAAAGGAAAAGCACTTACAAGTGTAACTCCTGCATTATCAACTGACACTGCGTGTTGTGACTTTGCAGATGTGTCTTGGACTTCAGCATCGTTTACAGCGAACGGTTGTTTGATATTTAATGATTCAGCAGCAGGTGATCCAGCAGTATGTGCGATCGCTTTTGGTGGAGATAAAACAGTTTCTTCAGGAACTTTTACAATTCAATTCCCAGTAGCAGACGCAAGTAACGCGATCATCAGAATAGCGTAAAGGAGTAACGCGGTATGTCCGTTACTAAAACCTTTACAGTAACGGTTGTTAGCACCGGTTCCGGTAACAAATATGTTATCGATGGTGTACAACAAGACACTGTTATTTTAGGTGAAGGCGGTACGTATAGATTTGATCAATCGGCCGCTTCTAATAGTACTCACCCTCTTTTATTTTCTACAACTGACGACGGGACACATGGTGGTGGTTCAAATTATACAACCGGTGTAACTACAGTTGGAACTCCAGGAAATGCAGGAGCCTACACTCAAATTGTCGTAGCAGATCCTGCACCACAACTTTATTATTGGTGTCTTAACCATCCTGGAATGGGTGGACAAGCAAACACCGTTCCAATGGATCAAGCTACTTCAGTCTGGGGTGGAAATAGTCCTTCAGTAGCTTGGAATGTAAACTCATGGCAATCTAACTCAATGACAATGACCTTAACAGGTCAAAGTTCAACATCAAGTATAGGTACAGTTCAAGCTTATCCTGAATCAGGATGGGGTTCTGACACTTGGGGAATGGAAAACTGGGGAGAAAGCTCAGTTGATGTTTATCCAACAGGTTTTGGTTTAACTTCATCAATAGGAACTCTAGATGTTTATGCTTCAAATGGTTGGGGCCGACAACAATGGGGCAACTCTGCGTGGGGAGAAGAATATTCTGTTTTATTATCAGGTTTCGGTTTAACTTCTAGTATTGGAACAGTAATTGCTGAAGAATTTGTACAAGTAGATATAACAGCACCAGCAGGTTTAACTTCTTCAGTAGGTGATCCAATCACTGGACAAATTACTTTTGTAAATCCAACAGGTCAACAAGCTCAAACAGAACTTGGTGATTTTGATAATGCTGGTACTATGGTTGGTTGGGGTAGAAATGGTTGGGGTGAAGAACCATATGGAGATTCTTGGAATAAACTTGTTCAACCTGCCGGACTTTCTTCAGTTTCTAGTGTAGGATCTATTACTCCTGCACAATTTGCATTTGGTTTAACAGGTGTAGAAGCTACAAGTTCTGTTGGTACTTTAGGATTAGAATTTGGAGCAAGCACAGAACCTATAACAGGTGTAAGTGCAACATCTAGCACGGGTAATATATCAATAGGTATAGGAGTTCCATTAACCGGGGTTAGTGCGCTATCTAGCACGGGTGATATATCAATAGGTATAGGAGTTCCATTAACTGGTGTAGAGGCCACTTCAGAAATAGGTGAAGTAGAACAATCTTCTTCTCCTATTATACAACCAACTGGCTATGGTTTAACCTCTTCAACAGGAACATTTACTATCGATGATATGCAGATAGGTTTAACTGGTTTAAGTACTACTTCTACAGTAGGATCACTAACTATTCCAGATGCTACTATTGGCTTAACTGGTCAAGAACTTCAAATAAGTCTTAATGGTCCTGGAATTAGTCCTCTATATTACAGAAAATTAACACCTAAAACTAGCACAGGATATACTATAAAAACACCTGCATAATTATGTTTGACTTGACAATAAATAAATTATATAAATAACGAAAATTAAGTAAACGGATATAAATTATGGCATCATCATATTCTACAGACCTCAAACTAGAATTAATGGCTACTGGTGAAAACGCTGGTACTTGGGGTGATAAAACTAATACAAACTTAAATCTTGTTCAACAAGCAGTTGCTGGTTATCAAGCAATCGATTGTGCATCTTCAGATGTTGCTCTTGTAATGACTGATGCAACTATTTCAAATGCAAGAAATGCAACTTTAAAATTAACAGGCACATTAGCTGCAAACAGAAACGTAACTATTCCTGACAGTATTGAAAAAGTCTATAACATTGTAGATGGAACTGACCACGCAGGATACACTTTAACTTTTAAAACAGCATCAGGTACAGGTGTACTTTTATGCGAAGGCAATAACTACGTAGTATATGCTGATGGAACTAACGTTGTAAAACTTACTGAAGAAAGAGTTTGGAGAACTGTAACTGCAGCAGAAACTGTTCAAGCAGGTGCTAAACTTTTTGTAGACACAAATGGTGGAGCAGTAACAGTTACACTACCTGCCTCGCCAGCTGTTGGTGATGTAGTAAATTTTGTAGATTCAAGATATACGTTTGATTCAAATGCATTGACTGTTGGAAGAAATAGTTCTAAAATAGCAAATGCAAGTTCGGACTTAGTAGTTAATACAGAAGGTGCTGCATTTGGACTAGTTTATTCTGGTGCGAACGTAGGATGGACTTACACGGAGAAATAATATGTCAAATTACGAAGCAACTAAATACGATTTTTCAGGAGCAGACCTTACAGGTATCGAAGGAATTCCTACGGCAACTATTGTACCATGGACAACTGCATCTATACCAACAGGGTACTTAGAATGTGATGGCGCAGCAGTTTCACGATCAACTTATTCTGCTTTGTTTGCAATAATAGGTACAACTTACGGAGCTGGAGATGGTGCATCAACTTTTAATGTTCCTAATTTAGCGGACAACGTAGCAGTTTCAAAATCAAACAATAAGGCTTTAGCATCAACTGGAGGAGCTAACACTGTAGCTTCAACTGGAAACGTTGGAGGATCTACAGCTAACGCAAGTTTATCAACAGCGCAACTTGCTAATCACTCACACAACATGCCGAGTGGTCCTGGACCATGGGGTGGTGGTGGATCCAACAATACTACTCAACAACCTGGTGGTTCTGCAAGAAACACAGGTGATGCTGGTAGTGGTCAAGGTCACTCTCACAACATGAGTGCAACTTTTACTGGTGATGCAACTTCAGTATTGCAACCTTATTTAACAGTGGTATATATAATTAAGACGTAGGAGATTTATGGCAACAAATGCACAATGGACAGTAATATTCGATGACAAGCTAATTCAAAAAAATTATGCTGAGAATAAATGGCATATAATTGATGACGCTTCTTTTTGGGCGAATCCAGCTTATTCAAATTTTTGGGCTGTTCAGTATGGTACAAGTGTAGCAACTGATGAAGTAGAATACAGAGATGAAACTCCTCACTCTACTTGGGCCGACACAGGTGAAAATTTTCAATTGTTTATAGATAAATGGGATGAAGCTCATTTAGCATTCTTACAACAAGAATGGGATGAAGCTCCAGGAAATGCATCTACTGGTGTTCTATATGAATCTGAAGCAGATAAAATAGCTGACAGAGGACCAAGACCTACATCTTACTCTTCTTCATAGTATTAAAAGAAACCACTAATCTTTCTTCGTCTGAATCAAGTTTTTTTACTTGGTGAGGAATATCTGAAGGAAATAATAATAATTTATTTTTTTTAAATTCATAAGAATAAGAACCAAACGATCTGTCATAAAACAGAGTAGGACTTTCCCCTTGTATATAGATTATACCCGAATAATCAGAACCTATATGTGTATGCACATCATGAGAATCATCTTTATTATATAATTGAGCCCAATTATTACGCAATAATAATTCATGACTATCTAATATAGCTATAATTTGTTGTTTAAGATTTTTTAAAATTGGAAAGTTTAAAACATTTAAATATTGATATGTATTTTTTTGTTCATTGGTTTGAACATCTTTAACTAAAAATAAAATTTGATTAATGTCATCTACAGATATCTCTAAATCATATTCATAGAATGCGTTTTGATACTCAAATGGATCAAAAGAATTAGACACTTCGTAAATTCATCCAAGAAGTTGCAATATATTTTTCACCGGATAGCGGTGAATTTCCTCTATGAACATAGGGAAAAGCTGCAGGCCAAATAACTATTCTACCTGTTTTAGGTTTTACTCTTTTTGAAAAATGTAAAAACTCTGTTTCTCCACCTTCTTCAACATCGTTTAAATAAATAGTATAAACCAAAGCTCTAGGTTCATTATGAAAGCCACGACCATGTTCTACATGCCATACATGATAACCTTCAGTAGGTAATGTTTTCTGTATTTTTATACAAGTATAGTATAAATCATTTTGATCATATGCATGACAGACACCTGTGTTTTCAATATAATGTTTTAAAGCTATATCGAAATTAGCTAGCATAACTTTTAAGTCTTCATGCCAGACTACAACATTTAAATGATTACAGAACAACTGTTGATCCTGTTTATATAAAACAGAAGCTTGTTCATAAGACTGTCTATTCATAGTTTTTTCAAACTTATCTTGGTGTTCAAATAGTTCGATAGCTCTTTTACATTCTTGTTCTGTAATATAGCCATCATAGACTCCAATAAAATTATTAAGACTTACTTCTTTTTTTTGATTAAGCTTTTCCATCATTTTCTTTCAATATTAATCTATTGTCTAATAACCAAGTCACAACGACTTCTCTTGAACTTCCTGAGTTATTATTACAATAATGTTCATAACAATCATGAGGTAAGAATGCGACTAGTTTACCTTTCTCTGTTTTAATATGTTTATCATGTCTTGGAAATATTAAATCTGCATTAGGGTTATTAGTTAAATGTATTACAGTAGATAATACTCTAGGAAAACCTGGCAATTCATTTGCTATTCCATCACCATGAATATTTAAATTATCGTTTTCACCATATCTATGAAACGTAAAACCACTATCTTGTAGTCTTGATAGATCTAATTTAAAATCAAATTTTAATTTCTTTTCTACTATTTCATTAAACCGTTTTCTTAATCTATTATCTATATAAACTAATTCTTTTTTATGATCTGAAAACCTCACTGAATTTCCCTGTCTATTAAATTCATATTCTAATGAACTGTCGTCCATATGAGGATGACATAAATTGCTAATCTCATCACAGAATTGATCAGTAATAAAGTTTTTAAATTCCACAAACATAAGTATTGTCTCCTTTCTTATTGACTCCATCATACCATAATCTGATATTATAGCTACTCCATAATCCATAACAAATATCAATATTTGTTTTAATTCTTTCTAATAATTCTTCAAAAGGCATATTTTTAACATGATCTACTACAGCTTTAAAATCTCCCCTTAAATTATTTCTAGCCATTGATTCAGCATGATGCCAAAAAGAAGTTTCATATTTTGAACCATTAAGATAATGCCACAATATAAAATTCTCTACTTGTTTTACATGTCTATGTACAGTGTTGTTTGTTTCTTCTTTGTTAATTACTTTGTTCATATAATCTGAATATGAAACTGCACATCTATAGTAAGTATCCATGGCTGTTGCTTCTAACGGCTCTAGAAAAAATAATCTATTACCGTTTAACATTACTCTATCATTTACAACAGGTTGTTTTTTTACATACTGTTGAAAAGGAAATTTTTTTACTTTATCTACTCCAAGTCTTTCTTGGAAATCTTTTGTTGCTTCTGCCTCTGTTGTAATATTTGAATTATATAAATAACCTAAAGATGTTGTATGAGGTAAAGGAATATAGAAACACCACCCATTTGGATGAGCAATTGTTCTAGTCCATTTAACATCATCAGGAACACGAGGTAAGTTAGCAAGCAATGCAGTGTTGAGAGGATTCTTTAACATTTCATAGGTATCATCTAAAGCTCCCGGTTTACCTCTACAGTCAATAATAAAATCTGAATCTAAAGAATCATATTGCAAAACATGTTCATCTGTTTCTTTCATTTTAATTTTCTTTTTTAATTTACTACATACATAATCTTGAAATGCTGCTGGGTGAAAATGAATAGAATGACTAGTTAAAGCAAAGTCATGAAAGATTTTTTCATTTAATTTACCCCAACCCTCATACATAATACCATGCTTCATAGTGCATTGAAAATCTGGATCATCTATTTTGTAATGAAATAATTTATGTAAAAGGTTTGGAAATAATAATGTAGTACCTTGTCCTGTAGGTACAGGTTTTATATTAGAGTCATACAATAACTCTAATTCTATGTTTGGATTAGCATACGCTAAATACATAGCTGTAATACATCCTGCGTTTCCTCTTCCTAATATCGTTACTTTCATGGGCAATATATATAATTTAATTTTGAATTAAGTAAAGTATATGTAGCGTCATTAAATGTCTCAACCAATGGCCACCCGGCTAAATTAAAAGATGTATTTAACAACAACGGTACTTTAGTTTTTTTATAGAATGCATTTATCAAATCGTAGTAATTAGGATTCTGATCTTTTTTTAAAGTTTGTATTCTACATGTGTTATTAACATGTACTACTGCTGGAGTTTCTTGTTTAGCTTTGTCTTTAGCATGAACTGCAAAAGACATAAAAGGAGATTCATCTAGGCTGCCAAAATCAAACCAATCATCTTTATGTTCGTGTAAGATAGTAGCTGCTGTAGGTCTCCACCATTGTCGACCTTTTATTTTATTAATAATTTCTTTTGCTTTTTTATTTCTAGGATCAAATAACATAGATCGATTGCCCAAGGCTCTCGGACCAAACTCAGACGAACCTTGAAATATAACTACAGGTTCTTCTCTTAAAAGTAATTCTACAGCTTCTACTTGATTCTTAATTATTCGCATATTTAATTCCTGTAAATACTGAAGTAATAGTTTCTTGACCATATGTATTAAGCCATCCATAGTCAGTACAGTTATCACACATCTTTTTTAAATAAAAATAAGCATTAGGGTCCCAGTTTCCATTATCTAAAATAATAGTTTTTTTATAATTAAATTTTTCAATTAAGTTTTTAGCTACATCTTTTCTTTTGTATGACATAACCTCACTATTATCGATTAGAACATAGTCTACTCCGTCAAGAATATCTGGAAACATATCAAAAGTTAATTCATATATAGAAGCATTGTTAGGAAGATTTTCCATCATCTCTAATCTAAATTGATCATTAGATTCTAAAGATATAACTTGTTTAAATATTCTACTAAAATAATGAGTAGATCCTCCGCTTCCAAACTCTAATATAATTTTATCTTTAGTATCTTGTTCAGATATCCATTTTAAAAAAGACCAGGTTAATAATGGTGGACCTATTCTCATATATAATTTGCAACATACATTGCAACTCCTATCGATGTTCCTGCATCATGTGGTATTGGGTCTACAAAAAAATTTATATTAGGATATCTTTTAACAAGCTTAAAATTATTTAAACAATTTAAAAAGTATCCTCCAGATAAAATAATATTTTTAGCATTAATAAGTTCTGACTTTTCTATTAGTTCACAAGTTTCAGCGAAGGTTTCTTTTTGAGCTTTATGTGCTAGTTCAACAGCTGTGTAATCTATCTTATCATATTTTTCTTTTACTTCTGCATAAGGAGCTAGTCCCATGAATTGTCCATACTCTTCACCAAAGCCAGCTTTAATACTAAGGTTAGCATATTTAAGTCCACCTACTATTCTTGAACTAAGTAGTGAATTATTTATGTCTTTAAATTCTTTATTGAAACAAGTGCTTCTAGCATCAGAGTAATGACCACAAACAAAAGATATGTTATTTTTATTTACATGCCATATAGTATCAGTTTCTCGATAACTAGGATAAGAAGATGAATGAGCAGCTCCTCCACCATCTCTAACTAATGCCATTGCCTCATCTAAATTAGAATGGTAAAGCCCAGCTATAGCATGGTACTTATGATGATTCTCTCTATCAAATGAATAACCTTTATAATCTAATTTATCTAAAATTAATTTTGGTAATTCTTTTTCTGTTCCATCCCAACTAGTAATAGCAACAAAATCAAAAGAAAAATTTTTAAAAAGATCTAACCCTTTAACTTCATTAAAGGTTTTTATTGTTGGACCAAATCTTTTTTGTTTATTTATTCTTTCTTCATTTACAAACATCTTTATTTTAGAGTCTTCTATAAAGCAGTAAGACATGTGGTGTGATATGTTAATTCCTAATATTCTCATTTGATAAACATTTGAATAGAAACTCTAGGCATTATTGGACTTAAAACAGGATTAACTTTATGGTTAATAGGAGCTTTTATAATTATTAAAGAATTTCCTACAACAGGAATAAAGCCATGACCGTTTTTACTATGGAACATAAGTTCTCCACCATGCTGTCTATTCCATCTACGATTAACATAAAAGGTAGCGCCATACTTCCAGATATTATCATCATGCCAATTAATACCTGAACCTTTTTTCATAAAATGAATATTAGTTGACATTTCTTTTACATCTTTAAGTTGATAAAATTGATTAAGACGAGTTAAAACTTTTAATTTTTCAAAAGGAGCGTAGTTAGAAACAGTTACTCTTTCAGGGGGTACGATGTTATTGATTAAATCATCGTCCCATATACCTTTAGATGAGTGTAAGTTTATTGAGGCACGTTGTTTAAAAATAGCATTATGAATACCTTGATATGTTTCTTGATCTAAGAAATTTTGTATATAATACAATTGGTCGGGTATTTGGTATATCAATTTCATTTTGGAAACCCATCGTGTTTTGAGTGTAGAAAACAATTAATAGCATAACGAGTGCCTTTGGTAATAGGCTCTGTTCCGTGTATCCATATAGGTTCAGCAGGAAATATCATAGCATCCCCGGTCTTATAAGACTCTTTTATTCTGCCATTAAAGAATGTAAAATCTCCTCCTTCATAGTCTTCATTTAAATTTAAAGTACAAGATCCTCGAGTTCTCCAATCTACATCAGTATGGTCTTTGATATATTGTCCTTCTTCATATCTTAGTATTCTTACGTTTTGACTAGCGTTTAAATTATGGTCAGTAAA
>Ga0208794_1000362_pt1 | contig 31645 bp, 49 predicted proteins | sample 32_taG_FD_184106 | JGI IMG/M metagenome (GOLD analysis project Ga0208794, IMG submission 184106) | Marine viral communities from the Gulf of Mexico - 32_GoM_OMZ_CsCl metaG (SPAdes) (version 2) | ecosystem: Environmental > Aquatic > Marine > Oceanic | place: Atlantic Ocean: Gulf of Mexico... | reverse complement strand
AGTTGAGATAAAATACTATCTTTGTGATGTCTATTGATGATGCCTGTTCTTGGCATCCTTTCTGATAGGTTTTTGTTTTGTTACAGAAAGAGGGGTGCATTCGCATCCCTTTTTTTTATGCTTGACACATTCTAAATAAATTATATTATACTGTGTATGGAGTTGAAAATTAAAATACCCAAGAATTGGGATAGTATTACAGTAGGTAGGTTTGCAGAGCTTTACCCGGTGTTAACATCAGATGGCAAGTTAGTTGAGAGAGTACCTGCATTGATTTCGGTATTGTCGGGAATCCCATTGGATGACATTAAGAAAATCAGCATCGGAGACTACAAGAGGATTGCAAAGCACTTGGAGTTCTTAAATGAATTTAATGGATTGAGAGAGATGCCCGATACATTTAAAATAGATGGGCAGAGGTATCACATCAATACCAACATCAATAAGATGACAGGGGCGCAGTACATGGACTTGATGCATTTTTTAAAGGAGTGTAATAACAATAATTTCCTCATCATTCAGAATCTACACAAGATACTCTCTTGTGTGATCGTACCCGATGAGCGCAAGGCATTCGGTTGGAAGAAAGGCAAGTACAACGGAGAGAGGCATCAAGAGATAAGCGAGGCAATACGGGACAAGATGAGCATTAAATATGCCTATCCTATTGCGCTTTTTTTTTGGACAATCTCTCACGAATTAATAGCAACTATGAAAGACTATGGCAACAACCAACTCGCCAAAGCGCAGGAAATACTAAAGCAGGTGGAGGAGGACTTGAGGCATGGGGATGGTATGTAACATTGGACAACCTATCGAATGGCTGCCCGGAGAAATGGGAATACTATTACGATATGAAGCTCATCGAGTTTCTCAATCTGTTGCTTTACTACAAGGACAAGGAGGAGTATTACGAGAAGTTGAGGCAGTTAAACGAATTCAAAGCGAGGCGATAGATGGCAGAGAATAAGTATCCATTAACAACCGATAGACTACAAACGTGGTTAAATGTCCGTATCCGCAGAATGCAAAGGAACTTAGCTGCTGATAGGAGTAACAACTCCGGGACATTGCGTCAATCATTGGGTAAGAATTACGACAAGAGCATTACTCAAAAGGGAGGGTTTATAATTGGCACAATACAGGCGGAGGATTATTGGTACTATGTTGATGCAGGGGTGCGAGGTGTAGGAGGCAAGAGTGATATTACAGGCAAGGCAATGCCTAACCAAAATAACACATCAGATGCAAGGTATAAATCTAAAAAGCCGCCATTGTTTTGGAATAAAGATAAGGTACCAAGAGGCCCGATTGGAGATTGGGTAAGGACTAAATTAAAAGCAGGAGGCAATGATTACTTTTCTGCTTTGAATATTAGAGAAGGGATATACAGAAAGGGTATCAAGGGCAACAAGTTTGCCTCCTCTGTTTTGACCGATAAAGATTTAAAAGAATTATATGAATCCTTAGCCGAGAAGTTGGCAGAGGATGTTGCAAACCAAATGTTTGAATAATGGCAATAACGATAGTAAATACTCCTGCGGATTACGTACCTGTAAACAATAACGTAATATGGACAGGCACAAGCACCAACGTAGCTCAACCTCAATTTAAATACTTGGTTGATATTGTGATTGGAGCGACAACTGTTTACAGATACAAGATCAAAGCAGAGCCGGGAGGAGTTGGCTTATTGGTTGTTGATGTATCACGTACATTGCGCAACTACCTATCTCAAGACCTGTACCCATTGACCGATACAAATGGAATCCGGAGAGCATCTAATAGTTACCTTGAGTATGATATACAGATTGGCGAGGAGTATGAGGTTGCAGGAACATTAACGCAATTCCCTAACCTAAGCAATGCAACTCACTATGTATTTAATGCTGCCTTATCCTACGTTGATTTTGTTGACTACCTGCCGAGTACCTATCTCGATACTAAATTCTTAACCAATGCGCCAAGATTACAAAATACATTCCTTGAGGGTTGGGGTGCATTACATCTGATGTTGGACACAGGAACAACATTAACAGACCTAACTATTGCAACGTATCTCAACGGCATTATCCAAAATGTTTACAACGTACCCAATACATCAAGCTCACAAATATTTATGTTAGCAGCAGGAGTTGATGCCATCAATGCAATTGATCCTGCGAGGTTTTCAATCCCTCCGGTTCAGCCGATCATTAACAATACAATTGACGAGTATAGAGTAACGGCAAACACATCGGCAGGAGGAGCGGAAACATTCACATTCAAGATAAAAGAAACTTGTTACGACAATGTTAGGGTGCATTGGCTTAATCGTTTAGGAGCTTATGATTGGTTTGATTTTGAACTATCGGCAAAAGATAGCTACTCGGTACAACGGCAAACTATGAAACAGATACCCGATGTTGTTTCTGCTTTGGGTGCAGTAACCTATTCAAAACAGGATAGGCAAACGTTGGATTATTGGGTAAAGGAGAAACGCACAACTGCGCTCACATCCAATTGGATAAGCGGAGAGCAATCCGAATGGTTGAAAGATATGTTGAGCAGTCAAGATATATACCTTGAAATCGGAGGAGAGCTGATAGCGGTTAACATTGATACAACCAATTACGATGTGAAGTATGAGGATAGAGATGAACTCTTTTTACTTGAGGTATCCTTTACTTATGCAATTGATTCTGACAGACAACAATTCTAATGGATAGACAGGAGTTATATATCGACAATCAATTAGTTGAGCTGACGCAGGATGTTGCGGTTGCTTTAAACTTTGCCATCTCGGATATTGCAGAGCCGGAGAAAGTGAAAGCGGATTATTCCAAGACTATAAAGCTGCCGGGCAGCGAAACGATCAACAAGATATTTAGCCATATCTACAATGTCAATATTGACCTTGAGCATTCCTCTGCTACGTTTAATCCGAATATCCGGGTTGAGGCAAGGTATTCTATTAACTCGGTTGAGTTGATTGATGGATTTATTCAGCTAAAGAAAATCAATATCAAGGATGGTTGCATTACTTATGATGTAAACCTGTTCGGCAGAAACGCAAACCTGTTCAATGACATTGGAGAGAAGTTAATGACCGAGTTAGACATTAGCGAGTTCGACCACGATTGGACATTACAGAACGAGGAGGACAGTTGGGCAACACAGATAATACAAGGCGGTGTGCCTGTTCCCTTTGCATTGGGCAATGGTTACGTTTATCCAATGATAGATTACGGATACGATGAGACAGAGGATGAATGGAGTGTTGAGAATTTCCTACCTGCCGTATATGCCAAAACGTATATGGATAAAATCTTTGAGGATGCAGGGTACTCGTATAACTCCACATTCTTAAACTCAACGTATTTCAAGAGTTTGATTATCCCGGCAAGTAGGAATCTAAAACTCACAAGCCAACAGATTGAGGACAGGAAGTGTATCATTAATACTGCCCTGCTGCAAACAGTCAATACCAATAATCACGGCACATTTATAAGCGGTGGTAATTATACAATCAGTTTTGATAACGCAGTACAGGATAATCTTGGTCAATCGGGCATTCCTCCTGCATCAACTACAATAACTATAAGCCAAAGCGGAATATACAATCTAATCGGAGAGGCGAATTACAATGCCGTATTTGATTCGTCTGCTGCTGCTCCCGGTATATCTGTAAATTCATTGGTTTATATGAGAACAAATTTGCAGCTCGTTGTTAACGGAGTAGTTAAAAACATTAGGCAATTAGACATAAGCGCAACCAATCCATTCACAAATACATATACTACTGCAATCAATCCAACTCCTCCGGATGCTAATTATACTCCCGGCATATTCAATCCTGCCTCTGTCAGTATTGTAAATCGCAATAGTATATTTTTAAATGCAGGGGATGTTGTTACACTACAGGTTCAATATATACTACTTATAACAGGAGGCGCAATTGTATCTCCTCCTTATGGTTTATTTGACTTATTTGAGGATGCAGGTACACCGGGAACATACTACACAGGGCAGGTTGATTTGAATATCAGAGCAGCAGACTTGAGAGTTATCCCGGTTGGCTCTAACTTGGTTGAGGGCAATAGTATTGATATGAATGGGATGATTCCCGAAAAGATAAAGCAGAAGGAGTTTCTCAAAGGGATTATCAATATGCACAACTTGTATATCCAACCGGATAGAGAGAATCCTAAACTGTTGGACATTGAGCCAAGAGATGACTTTTATACAACAGATACAGTTGATTGGAGCAGCAAGTTGGATACAAGCAATGAGATACTAATTGAGCCATTGGGCGCATTGAAATTTAGAGATTTCGAGTTTTCGTACAAGTCAGATAAAGACTATTACAACGAGCTTTATGAGGATACTTGGGAGGAGGTTTACGGATACAGGAGGGTAATACTTGACAATGAATTTTTAAGAGGCACAAAGAAGATTGAGGTAATCTTTTCGCCTACTCCGATTATTGGGGATTTAGACCACGACAGGATATACCCGGAGATATTCAAAACAGACAATGCCAATAATAAAGTGCAGATGGATATGAACATACGTATCCTGTACTATGGAGGATTGAAATCAACTAATAACAGTTGGTTGCATACAAGCACAATAGTTGCTGATGTTACTCGTACAGATTATCCTTATGCCGGGCATTTAGATGACCCATATAATCCAACTCTTGACCTTAATTTTGGATTGACAAAAGAGGTATTTTATAGCGGTAACTTTGCAACGGTTAACGGCACAATTGCAGGATTGGTAAACAAGTATTACTACAATTACATCCGGGAGATAAGCAACGAGAATAGTAAGATAGTAACTGCCTATTTTAATCTCAATGCGCAGGACATCAATGAGCTGACATTTAAAAAACAATACTTTTTTAACAACTCTTACTACCGATTGCAACAGGTAATTGATTACTCTCCATTGCAACGGCAATTAACCAAGTGCGTATTTATCAAATTAGCGGAGATTGTTCCATTTGTAGATGCTCCTTTTATTATCAATGGCGGTAGCGGTTCGGTAACAGGGGGAGTTGATAATGAGCCATTGCCATCATTTGACCAACCATTTAAAGATAATAACACAAGATGAGCAGGAGGATTAAGGTATTAGGAAAGGATAATTTTATTGATTCATCAGCAGACCGAGTATTGGTAATAGGCAACAATAATCAAGTATTTGGCAAGGTTGAGAATGTTGTAATCGTTGGCGATAATCAGACAGTTGAGGAGAGCAATGTTGTAGTAATAGATGGCGATGTAAAGCGGTTTAATTATAGCGGTGCAGGAAACAGATTGATTTGGACAGATGCAGCAAACAACAACACAGATGCAAATACAACGTATTACCTTGCCGACACATCAACCAATAACATCACATTTATTCTCTCTGCCAACCAAGCGGATTATTATCCGGGCATGGAGTTTAATTTTAAAAAGTTAGCATCTCCAAATAAGGTATTTATTAATGCAGGAGCAAGCACAATTGATGGCAGCTCTCTTGTTCAAATAAATTCACATTATACAAATTTGACCATCGTATATGATGGCTTTAATTACCACATAGTATGACCTATATAGTTGATCCAAGAGTATTATTATCCGATGCCGTTGCGCAATCGGAGGAGGTTATTGGAATCCGTAACTTATCCAATTTCGTTATTGATGTTAACAGAGGTAAGGTAACAGATTTCAGTTATGACCACGTTGTCGGCAGATGCGCTGATATAGGGAATCAATGGGAGCAAGTAAGACCAAATTGCGGAACGTCTTATACTTGGATGACAACTGCCTCAATCCTTGACATTACAAGCTCAAGCAATCAAGACAGAGCAGCAGGAACAGGGGCGCACAAAATTAGGGTTGTAGGATTGGATGCGAATTGGGATAAGATTGTGGAGGATGTTACTTTAAATGGAGTGAGTACAGTACAGACAACCAATTCATTCATTAGAATCCTAAGAGCATTTGTAATCGAATCGGGAGCGTATCAAGGAATCGGAGCAGGTACAAATGTAGGAGACATCACATTCGATTCACAGACGCAAGGCGAACAAGCATTTCTGTCAGCCGGGAAAGGAAAGACAACATCAAGCCAATGGGCAATACCAAGAGGATTTGAAGGATATCTGACAAGAGTTGCGGTACAAGCTCCCGGAACAAGACCTGTTGATTTTAATCTGTTTGTTCGAAACAATGCAAATGATGTCACTTCACCTTATGGTGGTGCAAGGGTGGTGACTTCCTATGATGAGGTAGGCGGTAGATATGAAGAAGTGCTTTTGTCATACAGAAAGTTTGCACAGTATTCTGACATTTGGGCTGAAGCAAAAACATCACAAGGGACAAGCATAGTAAACACAACATTTGACATAATCACAGTTCCAATAGTTTAAAGTATGGCAGTAGAGGAAAACATAGTTATTAAGGTTGCCGTTGATACGGCAGAATCGCAAAATACATTACAAGGATTAGAGGACTCCATTGATGAATTAAAGAAGTTACGTGATGGCGAACAAATAGGGAGCAAGGCATTCAATGACCTATCTGCATCTATCCAAAAGACAGAGGCAAGGATTAAGGATGTGGAGTTACAATTTGAAAGTTTAGACTTTGAGCAGAAACTAACTGCCGGGACTGATGCCGTTAATACGTTGGCAGGAGGGTTCATGGTTGCGGAGGGCGCAGCCAATTTAATGGGTATTCAATCGGAGAGCTTAGAAAGGTCGTTACAAAAGATGGCAGCAGCGATGTCCTTAACTATGGGATTACGGGACATGGCTAATGGTATAATTGCATTGCGAAAATTAGGAGGAGCAGCAGGATTAGCAAAGAAAGGAATTGACGCATTAAACGCAGCCATGAAAGCCAATCCTTGGGGTGCATTATTGGCTGCGGTTGTTGCCGTTGCTGCTGCGGTTGCGGTCTTTGTAATTAACTCCCGTAATGCTGCAAAAGCGTTGGATGTGCAGTTGCAAAAATCACTGTTACTAAATGAGGCGAGAGTACAAGCAGCCAAAGCAATTGCGCAGGAAAAACAGAATTTAGATTCATTGGTTAAAGCTGCCAAAGATGAAACATTAAGTAAAGAGGCAAGGCAGGAGGCAATCAAGCAAATCAATGAAATTAGTCCCGAATATTTAGGCAACATTACCTTAGAAACAATCAACTCAGAGGATGCTACAATTGCCATTAATAAGTACACCAATGCCATTGAGCGCAAAGCAAGAGCGCAGGCATTTGCCGGAAAGATGGCAGAGATTGAAGCGCAGATATTAGAAAAGGAATTGATGTCTAATGATGAACTTGCAAAGTCAAGAACAGGGTTGCTTGATGTGACAAAGAATAGTATCACATTTATTAAAAGCAAATTAAGTGCTGATGAGGAGAGCTTGACGATGAAAGAGACGCTCATTAAGCTCGGAAAGGAAGATGCTCAAAATGAGATTGCAGGGTTACAGGTTAGGAAACAAGCTCTAAAGGAATTGATGGAATCCGAGCAAGAGGCACTATTACAGGATGAGGCATTTGTAAGGGTAAGAGGGAAGCAGATTGAAGCGACCAAGACATTGACAGATGCACAAAAATCTCTTCGGGAGGAGATGGAAAAAGAGGCAGAGGCATTAAAGAAGATTGAGAATGCTAAAACTGCCTCCATTAATCAGATGCTTGGTATAAGCAATGAGGCATACCAAAAAGAGATTACCAACCTTAGAGAATTAAACGAGGCATTACAAAGGGAATCAGAGATACGGGGAGAAAGTTTGCGCTCTGTTGTAGGTGTACAAAAGGAGGCAACGGATGAGGTTAAGGAGGTATGGATGACTGCTTGGTCAGAGATGGCACAAATGGATATTGAAAACCGAGAGGCAGAGAAAGCAAGGATTGAGGAGGGTTGGAATAGCAGACTTGACAAAGCGCAACAGGGTATAGAGTTTTTAGGATTAATCAACCAAGCATTTATAAAGGATGAGGAGAAACGAGAGAAGATACGCAAGGCATTAGCGGTTGCGCAAATTGCCGTTGATACTGCAAGAGGTATATCAGCAGCCGTAGCAGCCGGAGCAGGTGTGCCATTTCCTGCTAACATCCCTGCAATCATTTCGGGAGTGAGTGCGGTATTGGCAGGAATCATTCAAGCTAAATCAGTTCTTGGAAGTTCTGATGCTACTCCATCGGTTGATAGTGCAATAAGTGGAGCAAGTGCAGGAGGTGGAGGAGTGCCATTGAACAACATCTCAAATACTGCATCATTGGTTGACCAACAACAACAGGAGATTACTACGCAGGTAGTTGTATTGGAGAGCGATATTACAACAACGCAGGAGAACGTAACTGCCGTATCGGAGCTTTCCTCTTTTTAAAATTGACAACATTAAACAACTTTACATTTTAAACTATGGAGAAACTATTTGAACTAATTATCGACGAGGAGGATGAAAGCGGTGTATCAATGATTGCATTGGTTGACCTACCTGCCATTGAGCGAGACTTTCAAATGTTCAATGCAGAGTTCCAAGAATCTTACGATGACTATCCCGAATCAGCATCCAACAACGCAGCCAAAGCATTGAGATGGATTGACGAGTATGAGGATGAAATTAACTGCAATTATACGAGGGTAGGTCTTGCAAGAGCAAGGCAACTCAAAAACGGAGAGGCTTTATCTTGGGATACCATTGGCAGGATGGCATCATTTAACAGACACAGAGATAATGCGGAGGTCAATGCAGAGTATAAGGATACACCTTGGAAAGATTGCGGATATTTAGCGTGGTTACTTTGGGGAGGTACATCCGGGATTAATTGGGCATTGAATAAAATGGAGCAGAGAAACAATGCGCAGTTTAACAAACTTACATTCAAGGTAGCGGATGAAGATAAGCGCATTGCATCGGGTTATGCTATGGTTGCAGACTTGCCGATTTACAGATACGATGAGCAGGTTGGAGACCATTACGTTGTATTTCGTAAACCAACCATTGAGAAGATAGTCAACAAGTTTATGCGACAAGGATTAAACTCGGAAATCAATCTAATGCACAATAGCCCGGTCAAGGATGTTTATGTGTTTGAATCGTTGCTGATTGACAAAGACAGAGGGGTTACTGCTCCCGATGGTTTCCAAGATGCTCCCGATGGTTCATGGTTCGTATCCATGAGGGTTGATAACGACAAGGTGTGGAATGAAATAAAAGAGGGCAAGTACAAAGGATTTAGCGTAGAGGGAATGTTTGCCAAAGAGGAGGCAATACCAACAGATGAGCAGATCATTGATGCAGCCATTGACGCAATCAACGGATAAAATTTGACACATAATAATTTACTTACATTATAAACTAAACAATCTCGAAAAATGAACATTAGAGAAAACTTAAAAAACAACATTGATGCCTTGAGAAAGTTGGCATTTAATGAAGTGGTTGAGGAGGTTGCAGAGCCAACGGCAGAGGCAACTGAGGAGACAATCGAAACATCAACAGAGGAAACAACCGAAATTGAAAAGGAAAATTTTGTTGATGCACAACTTGCTGATGGTACTATTGTAAACATTGAACCCGACATCGAATTAGGCGCAAGTGTTGCCGTTGTAACAGAGGATGGAATTATACCTGCTCCCGATGCAGAGCATGAATTGGCAAGTGGAGAAAAGATAGTTACTGTCGGAGGCGTTATCACAGAGATAATCCCATCAGAGGAGGAAGTTGCAGAGGAAGAGGCAGCAGAGGAAATTGAGGAGGAGATGAGCGATGAGGTAGTTGCTCAAGAGCCAACTCCAAAAACTGTTATTGAAAGAACAGAAGTAGAGAGAAAATTTGCAGAGCTTGAAGAGAAACTTGCAGAGGCATTGAAGTCAAATGAGGAGTTTAAATCTCAAGTAGTTAAGACATTGGAGGAGTTGAGCAAAGAACCAAGCGCAACACCAACAATTAAAAGAAAATCGGATGCGTTCAAAAGAACAGAGCCATCCTTTCAAGATAAATTAAACATAATTAAAAAACTAAAAAAGTAAAAAGATGGCATTTGATGTATCAGCTTTAGTAGATTACGTTGACCAAACATCAACGGATTTATTATTACCTGCGGTAAGTGCAGGAAAAACTGCCTCACTTGTTAATATACAGGTAGGCATCAAGAGTAGTGCAGCACTACAATTATTCGATTCAAGCGTTGTTTTCCAAGACGACGATTGCGCATTCGCTTCATCCGGCACAACTACATTTTCCCAAAGGAATTTAGCAGTTGAGGCAATCAAGGTACAAGAGGCATTGTGCCCAAAAGACCTTGAGGCAAAATGGACACAGATTCTATTGAGAGCAGGATCAAACTATGACGAGTCTGACATTCCTGCTGCATACATGGACATAAAGATGCAGAGACTACAGGATTCTCTTGAACTTGCTGATTGGCAAGGAGAGGATGGAGTTGGTGCAGGTAACTTAGGTTTCTATGACGGATTCATTACAGTTATCGACGCTGCTGCTGCATCTGTTGATGGTAACGTTGGTGGTGTAACTGTTGCAACAGGAATCACTTCAACTAATGCTCTTGACATTGTACAAGGTATTTACTCTGTTATTCCTACAAGCGTATTGAACGCAGATGACTTGGTTTGCTTTATGGGATGGGATTCTTTCCGTAACTTGGTAATCAACATCACAGATTCTAATTTCTTCCACTATGCAACCGATGAGGCGACTGCAAACGGAGAGCTAATGTTACCGGGTACAGGATTGAAGATAGTAGCGGTAAATGGTTTGACAGGTACAAACAGAATCTTCGCAGGTAGAGCATCTAACTTCTACATTGGAATGGATGCAATGGGAGATGATGAGATGGAAATGTGGTATAGCCAAGACGACCGCAACGTGAAGTCAAGCATTTCATTTAAGCGAGGTACACAAGTTGCATACCCTGCCGAGTTGGTAGAGTTTACTCTTGTCTAATTAACTGATTTATAAACTGCAAAGGGAGGGTATATAAACTCTCCCAATGCTTAAAACACTAATAATCAATGAGCTGTGCACTAACATCAGGGGTAACTCGCTATAATTGTGAGGCGCCTGCCGGAGGAATATCCGAAGCATATCTCCTCGCTTTTGAGGAGTTAACATCCATCACAGTAACCAACTGCGAGGTAACTGCAATAACAACAAGCGGTGCGCCATCTACTTGGTACAGATATGAACTGAACGAAGAAGTTGGTTTGTTGGAAACAACAGAAACTAAATCAGTTCAAAACAACTCGCTTTTTTATGATGCTAACTTGTCGTTTACTGTAACGAAAATGGAGGCATCTAAATGCAATGAATTAAACCTATTAGCGATTCAAAGAATCGTTGCCATTATTAAAACAGTAGAGGGTAAATACTTTCTATTAGGCGATGAAAGAGGAGCGCATAAAACAGGTGGAACAAATAACAGTTCAACCGGGACTGCGTTTGGAGACCTTAACGGATACTCCATAAACCTAATGGCAAAGCAGACACACGATGTTTACGAAGTGGATGCAGCCGTTATCGCAGGTCTTACAATAGCAGTATAATACATTCATTCATACAAGATAAGAGGGGGTTGCTTTATGCAATCCCTTTTTTATTTTGACACATTTCGAAAGTTTTATATTATAAGATATGAAGATTAAAAAGCAATTGATTGGCAGCTACATTCAGCACAAGGGAATGAGGTTCTTAATTGAGGACTCTGCCAAGTTTAAGAAGATAGCAAAGGCATACGGATTCGACGTATTTGAGAAAGCAACCAAAAAGAAAAAAGCTGACAAGATAGAGGATGTTAGTACTGACGAAGAATAGTAGTAATACAATCCGGGTATCATTGGCAGAGTTATCAACTTTGTCTAATCCTGTTTACTTGATAGAGTTTATCTCTGATACATCTCTAATCAGTACGACCTGCATTGCTCCCGATACAAGCTCTTATCCTGCAAGGTATAATGAATTTACGATCACAGAGCAAACATCTCCCGATGGATTATTAGCGCAGATATTACTTGAACCTGTTGGGTTCTTTACATACAATATCTACGAGCAGACAAGCGCAACCAATCTTGCTCCCAATGCTCCCGGTACTGTGTTGCTTGAAACAGGCAAGGCAAGAGTATTGATTGACGGAGATAGGCAAAGTACTGCATTTAGTTACTATCAAAATCCGACGCAAGATTTCCATGCTTGGGATGTCTTTGCAAGTACCGGAATTTCTCCTGCTCCTCCTCCAACAGATGCAACCTACCAAAATAGTGATTCAAGTTTTACGCAAGTTATTGCTCCGGGAGTTACCTATACTGCTCCCGATATTTCGTTTACTGATTCAGATGGCAGCGTTTCAAATGTTCCTGCGAATACGGATGTGGTTTGTACGCCGGGAGCATCGGGTACTATCTACGCAAGACCAACGCCACGTTTCGGACTTGTAACAAGTTATGCGACATACGACGATGGATGGCAATACCAAAATGGAACGTACACTACAGGATATGCTCAAAGTGGTGGTATAATACAAACATTGGATGCGACAGATTTGAACGCTGAAACATTGACTTTGGATAATAAGTGGGGAAACAAGAATCGGTTCACAGATGGTTTAGGCGGTCAAGATTGGGCAAATGCAGTCGTTGGAGATTTGACCGATAAAAGATGGTTGACAGAAGACCATCTAACAGGATTAATGTGGCATTATGAAAATATAGCTATTGCAACGGCGAGTACAATAATTAATTCAAATTACATTAATAATTTGAACCTTGCAGCTACTTTGAATATATACGGTCATTCAGATTGGCGAATTGCAGCAATGCACGAAATAAATTCTATTCCGTGGAATGGAACAAGCACCTATTTTAAAAATGCCTATTTCAGACAAGCAGTATTCACATCGCTTTTAGATTCTTGTTCGATGCGTACAACCACACGATATTTCAGTCGTAATATAAACGGAGTAGTCAGCGGAAACAATCAAATAACAAGCTTATCAACAAGAACTGCTTTATTCATTAGAACAATGTAAAATGGAAATTTACTACAAGGAAAATACAGGAATAAAAAATCCGCAAGATAGAAACTTGGACTATTTCAAAATCACTTTGATAGGGAGCAACTTTGAAACAGACAAGACTAATGCTGAAGTGATATTTTATGAATTTCTTGAAGATGCGCAGCAAGACAAAACACCTCCTGCTGCAAGGGTATGCGAATGGAATCCGGATAGCGATTCAACGAGCCAAATGAGGGTAGAACTTTTTGCATTGGCAGAGGTAAGCACAACGGCAGGGGAAACAATAACACTAAATAATCCAACTCCACAAAATGGATAACTTAAAGAATAAATACAACGTAATTGCATTAGATTTCTCAATGTCTAAGCCACCCGAAATTAAGGAGGAAAAAAACAAAGATTACGTTTGTTTCGGCACAGAGAAACAATACAGGAATAATTACCCACAGTATCTGTTGGACTTGTATAATCGTAGCTCCAAGCATCGAGCATTGGTTGATGGCAAAGTAGAATTTTTGACAGGGCGAGGATGGAAGGTTGACAAGACTGCCAACGTAACTAATCAAGCCATTGCCCAAGCCAAAGCATTTATCGCTGCTCCGAATCCCGATGAAACATTGAACAGGTTAAACTACCTTACAAACTTTGACGATGTTCTGTATGGCGGTTACTATTTAGAGATCATTTGGAGCAATGATCGTGAGAGTATTGCAGAGGTAAACTATATGGATTTCCGTTATCTTAGAACAAACGAGGATAAAACATTCTTTTACTATACGCAGGATTGGACACAAAGAAAGCCGGAGAACAATGAGGATTGGGAAGTAATCCCGGCATTCGATGTAAACAACAGAGGAGGAAAGCAGATACTTGCCGTTGATTGTAGCAATTCTAAGGAGGTTTATCCATTGCCAAGTTACCTACCTGCCGTACCACTTATTGAGGCAGATTATGAATTGGCAAACTTTGACCTCAACAACATTAAGAATCAGTTTGTGCCGAGCTTTCTAATAAATTTTTCTAACGGCATCCCGACGGATGAGGAGGCAGAGTTATTGGAGAGACAGATTGCGGAAAAGTTTGCAGGGACTGACAACGCAGGTAAATTCATTTTGAACTTTTCGGATAACAAGGATAGGAGCGCAGAGATAACGACAATTACTCCAAGCAATTTAGACAAGCAATATCAGATATTAGAGGAGCGCATTGATTCAGCATTGACCATTGGACACAGGGTAATTAATCCTATTCTTTTTGGATGGGCATCGGAGGGTACAGGATTCTCCAACAATGCCGATGAGATGCGAGTTGCTCACAGTAGTTTCCAACATCGTTACGTTACTCCAAAGCAGGAGAGCAAGGAGGATTTATTTAACTCCATTCTGTTGGTTAATGGTGTACCCGGCATCCTTGAGATTAAGCCATTAGAACCTGTCAAAGCGCAGATAGATAATGCTACAATGGTTGCCAACTTGACGCAGGAGGAGATAAGGGAAATGATTGGAATGGATGAGCTTGAGGGAGCAACGAATCCTGTTGCTGATGCAATCGGTATGATATCGCCATTGGTTGCAACTAAGGTACTTGACAACATGACCATTGCGGAGATAAGAGCATTGGTTGGATTGCCCGAAGTATCGGAGGTTACGAGAACAACCACAACAACAACAACCGATTTCAATGAGGATAAAGATGTTGAGGCAGCTATCTTAGAGCATTTTAGCAATTGCGGATACGATGAGGATGACTTTGAGATTGTATCATTTAAGGAATTGGAATGTACGAACATTGAGGAGTTTTTAATTGAGGATGACAAGGCGAAAGCGGAGTTGCATAAATTCGCAGCTATACCCGGATTGTCATCAACTGATTTGGCAGTATTGCAACAACTCCAAAACAATCCCGATGCCTCAACCACAGACATTGCACGAGCATTGAAAATAACAGAGGATGAAGTTGCACAGAGCTTGGCGAAATTGGAAACAACAGGAGCAATTGCAATCAGCGAAAGAGATGGATTAGTAAGGAGAGAAGTTACAAGGGATGGGATAGATACAATCGTTGAGGAAGATATAGAGCCGACCTTGATGGTTGTTTATCGGTATGCCCTGCGCTCTGATGCTCCTCCTTTAAAAACAAGGTCAAGAGATTTTTGTATTAAAATGATGTTGCAACGAAAGTTATACACAAGGGATGAAATAACCACATTAGACAATGGTATGGGATTATCAGTCTTTAATTACAGAGGAGGTTGGTATAACAATCCGAGAACAGGCAGAAAGACAAAATGGTGCAGACACATTTGGCAACAGACAATAGTTAGACGTAAACAACAATAGAGAATGGCGAAAGTATTATTTATAACAACCGATTATTACAAGAGCAATACAGTTACATCCGACCAAGTAGGAGACAAGGTATTGGCAGCAACTATTGCCGATGCCCAAGCGATGTACATTGAGCCATTACTTGGTACACGTTTATACGAGGCATTAAAGACTAAGATAATTGGAGGAACATTAACAGGGGATTACTTGACCTTGATGAATGATTACGTGGTTATCACTTTGTTGAAGTGGGTGGAACATGACTTGTTCTACATGAACAATTACAAGAATCGCAACAAAGGAGTATCCACAAAGAATAGCGAGAACGCAACAAGCGTATCATTTAACGAGCTTAATTTCCTAATGGAGAAAGCAGAGCGCAAAGCAAATTTTTACGGCATTAAATTAGTTGATTATCTCGTATGCAATTCCAACCTATTCCCGGAATACTGCGAGAGTGATGAGGGAGGGGAAATTGCTCCTGTAAGGTCTGCTGCTAAAACAGGAATGTATTTAGGAAATGCTAAAGGAAACTATTATACCAAGAAGGATGCGGAATATTGGGAAAACAAAAGAAGATAAGCCCAAGCCGAATAAGTGGAAATGGGGAAAGGCAGAGAAAGAATTGATTAAATACTTTAAACAAAAGTATGGCGATAAAGACTAATCATATCACGTATCTCCAAATGATGGACATCTTTGAGCAGTTTGCAACTGACCATTATGAGATTAATCACTTTGGCAATGGAGACTTTTGGGAGGTAGTTGAGACAACAAAGCTCAACGAATTCGATTACAAGAATTATCCTATCCTTTGGATTGCAGACGCAGGAGCAACGTTTACAGATGGCGAGTTGGATTACTCCTTTCAAGTTATTGTTTGTGATATACAGTTTGATAAGGATGGCGAGGCATTGTATGAGAATCAAATAAAAAGCAATATGCTCCTCATCTATCAAGATTTATTGGCATACCTTACAATCAATCCTCAATTCAAGGGCAATTCTGTCCGTATTTTTGATAGTGGTACATCAACCGGGTTATCCTTTACAGAGAGATTCTCTGATAACTTAGTAGGGTGGGTGTTTGACATTACAATAAGACAACCGATAAACTTAAATATCTGCGAAATACCAAAGGCGTGATGGAGGATAAGATTGATAAAATACTTGAGAATCAGAGCAGCATGAACACATCTCTTGCAGTAATTGAGGAGCGTTTAAAATCTAAGGACAAGCGATTGACTGACGTTGAAAAGGATGTAAAGGAGCTGAATAAATTTAAGTGGGGAGTGATAGGTACTGCTGCCGTTAGTATCTCCACATTCATTAAATCAATGTTCGGATAATGAGGTACAAGATAACTGACAACTTTTACTTGGATGAATTCATTCACCCGGATTATATGAGGAAATTCGGACAGAATGCTTTGTGGTTCATTGACCACAGAATTGTCACAATTGCCCAAGAATTAAGAAATGACTTAAATGTCCCTATTATAATCAATAACTACGAGACAGGAGGAGGGTATAAATCCTCCGGATTAAGAACATTGGGCAGTAAGGTTGGCGCAAAGTATAGCCAACATAAATACGGCAGAGCAATCGATTGTAAGTTTATCGGGTTGGAGATTCGGGAGGCATACGACTTCCTCCTCCACAACCAAGATAAATACTTTAACATCGGATTAACAACCATTGAGAACATTGAGCATACTCCTACTTGGTTGCATTTAGATTGCAGGTTGACCGGGTTGACGCAGTACAAAATTGTAAATCCATGAGCAAAGAGGAAAGACAAGCAAAGAGGGCAGAGCGCAAAGCAAATCGAAAGCCATTTAAGGATACTGCGGTAGGGGTATTCCTAAAGGAGAAAGCTCCCGATATTTTAGGGGGAGCGGTATCAACTGTTGGCGATGTGTTTAATATCGGAGGATTGAATAAGATTGGCGAAGCAATTGCAGGGAGTAATGACCTTTCTCCGGAAGACAAAGAGGAGGCGCAGAGGTTGTTGCAATTGGAGATAGATGAGCAAAAGGAATTAACCAAGAGATGGCAGAGCGACAATGAGCAGGAGTTACAATTGCCTAAACTTATTCGACCATCCATCCTTGCATATACTTGGGTACTGTTAACGGTGTTGGTAATTTTAGATGCTTGTGGTATTGTTATCGATTCGGTTTACATTCGAGTATTTGAGATACTTGCATTGGCAGTAAACTCTGCTTACTTTGGCGCAAGGACAATAGAGAAGTATCACAAGCGTAAATACTAATGAGGCGCAAACGTTTATTCTATGACATCGAGACATCGTTTAACATCATTGCTGATTTCTCCTGCGGTTACAATAAGATAATCCGACCTAATCAGATAATCAAAGAGAGGCAGATTATATGTATCTCCTACAAGTGGGAGGATGAGTATGAGGTGCATTCTCTTGATTGGGGTAAACGGCAATGTGATAAAGCTCTCCTCAAGAAGTTTGTAAAAGTAATGGCAGAGGCAGATGAATTAGTTGCCCACAATGGCGATAGGTTCGACATCAAGTGGATTGCATCCCGGTGCTTATATCATGGCATTGAAACGGATGTAAACTACCGAACCATTGACACGTTGAAAATGGCAAGGTCTACCCTGTATATGAACAGTAACAAATTAGATTACTTGGCAGGATACTTTGACATCGGCAAGAAAACAGATACAGGAGGATTCGATTTGTGGAAATCTGTTTGCCTTGACAACGACCAATCTGCTCTAAAGAAAATGGTTGAGTATTGCGAAAACGATGTAATGATATTGGAGGGGGTATTTAACAAGCTGCGAAAGATTACGAAAGCCAAGACACATTATGGCGCATTGTGGGATGGCAACAAGTTTACTTGCCCGGAGTGTGGTACTGCCCATGTAAGAATGCGCAAGAGATATACAACCACAACAGGAGTGATGCGTTTCAATATGCGCTGCAAAATGTGTGAAACTACCTACACCCTTTCGGGGAAACAATACCAAGAATTGCTAAATTACAAAATGCTAAACGGAATCAAATGAAGATGAGAAATAAGGAGAACAATTACAGAGCAAGGTATTACACGAATGAAGCAATCCGCAGGAGGATTGACATGAGACTAAAGAAGATGCACAGGTTAACTCCTTTGATGGATGCAACCGATGTAACAGTTGCGGAGCTTAAAGGTTTTCAAAAAGAGATGGACAGGTTGAATGGAGAGATTAAGGAAATAGATGCGGAGTTTTGGGATGAAATTAATCTGATCTCCTCAGTATCTTAATTGCATCGTCAAGGCAGGTAATTACGTTGTATTGCCCTTTCCAAGTATCGGCAAATTGCTGCTCTGCCTCTGTTAGTTTCTGCGCTGATTTAGGTTTGTTTCCATCTTTGATTTCAAATAGATAGTTTCTGCCCGACCTACCTACAACAATATCCGGGAATCCCTTTCCACAATCAGAAGTGATGGCAACAGAATAGCCCATCTTGCGGAGCATTGTAACTATTTCATTTTGGTTTGAATCTATCCTTGCTGCTCGTCTGCCCATTGCTTAAAAATACGAAATAACAATTGCAAGTTCATAACTTTTTTATTTAACATCCGTACATTGTATTGTTAATTTTATATATTTGAGGAAACAAAACAAAACAAAATGAAAGAATTTCCAACATACAGATTAAAAAACCAAAAAAGTAAAGGTTACAAAGGTTTATATAAAAAGCTCTTTAACCTGTTAAATAAAGATTCAATCTTTTCTGAATGTTACGATGAGGAGTCTTGGTACGAGGGCGAAGATATGATTGTTAGAACTACTTGGGAAGTAGAAGGCGAATTGCCAAAAGGAATAACAGAGTACGAATAATAACCAACAGGGGGAGCAATCCCCCTTTTTTAGTTGACAAAAATGAGAACAATAAAAGTACATCAGACAGTAAAAACTAAAGAACAAGCAGAAGAAATAATCAACGAAGCATTTAAATCAGTAGCTGACAAATATGTCTTTGCCATTTGGAAAAATGAAAGTTGCAAATGTGATTGTGGCGAAAGTCCATTATTGACCTACAATGCTTTCAATGATGAGGGCGATGCTATATTTTATTCAGTTGGTATTTGTGATGGCTGTGGTGTTGATGACCCATCTACATCCGCAGTCTTAAATATAAAAATTAGTTTAAGATGAAAACATTTACTTGGATAGCAGGGAGCATGTTGCTCTCATTGATCACTTGCCTTACTATCAACTTAAAGACAGGAGGTTACTTTTTTCTTTTTACATTTATATACAGTTTATTTTTGCTGATATGGATGAGAAAGAAACAGTAAAAGCGAATAAGATGTGTAGCCAAGCGTTGGCATACTTTTATGTAATGGCGCAGATACGCAACCGGGAGCATTCATTTGAAATGCTTTGCAGCAAGGGGCATATAACTCCATGGACATTAGGGCAGGACAATTGGGCAAAGTTTGTTCCCTTTCCATTGGATGATATAGATATTATGAACTAAGGCGAATCCCGACAGGAGGCAGCTTGTAAACTTAAAAAAACGTAGGGTTTATGGTGCTTAACTTTTGCCCGGTTTGGGGTTCGCTTTTTAACAGAACAAAATGAAAGAAAAAACTAAAATGTATATTTTGTTTGTAGTGCTCTTTTTATTATGCTTGGTAGGTAAGTGTTCAGCGCAGACAATTAAAGCCGTTAAAACGCAGCTAAATGCGTCAGAGGTGCAACATAAGGACATTGTATTACGGCAGGTTATACTTGAGACAGGTTGGTTAACATCTTACTCCTGCAAACATCGCCATAACTTATTTGGATTTCGGTACAAAGGAAAGTATTTAGAGTTTGATTCTTGGGAGGATTCCATTGCATACTATTCCCGGTGGCAGAAACGACATTACAAGGGAGGGGATTATTACCAATTCTTAAAGGATAGAGGATACGCAACCGATACAAACTACATCAGCAAACTAAAAAGAATAAAGATATGATACAGAGTAAAATGAAATTTAGCGCCAACGAACAGGCAAAGGAATTGATTATAATCTTTTATCCGGGTTCAGATGTTATCCAAAACTTTAGTGATTTTATGGATGGAGATAAAGAGGATTGGAGGTGGGAGAGAGCCATTGAGTTGAGCGTTAAATGTTGCGACAAGATAATACAGGCATTGGAATCACAGAGGATTCAGAGCTTGGATGTTAACGAGTATTGGGAAGATGTTAAAAAAATATTGGAATCAAAATGAGACAAAAATTAGATTTATTAAGCGAGGCAGCGGAGGAGCTGACAACGATTCTGCAAGTATGTTGCGAGGCATACGATGTAGATGTTAATGAGGTAAAGAGCCGGAGCAGGAAACGAGGAGGAGTAATGGAGGCGAGACAGATGTACTGCTACGTTGCCTGTAATAAGTTTGAGCATAAACTTGGGAACATCGCTGCCATTATCAACCGAGATCATGCAACGGCATTGCATTCTATCCGGGTAGTGCAGGATTATTTGGATACTAAATACACAGATACGACAAGCAAGTACAATCTGATTTGTGATAGTTTACTTTCTCTTGACAGGATTAAATTAGTGGACTTGGCAAGGAAACGTATTGAGCGTAGAGATAGGTTGAATGAACGTGATAAAAGATTTATTAGGCAGTTCAGTTATTAACATTAATTTATATATTTGTGAAACAAACAAAAACCAAAATTATGACAAACATTAACAAAACAATTGAGGATTTTTATGACTTTATGGATGAGCATAAAGACCTTAACTTTCTAAGAAACAAGACAAAAACAATGGTGCGAATCCTTGAGGATGAGGAGCAGAATGCCAAAGTATTATACTGCTCCGCTACAATGATGCCCATTGGTTGCATCATGCAATATACAGATGACGTTGAGCATTTTCTTGAGTGGTTGGATAAGGATGCCAAGTTATACGAGCAGGGCGAATTAATTGACCAATATTACAAATGGAGAGAGGAGGTTGAGAATGGAGAACATGACTAACGAGGAGAGGCAGTATTGGATTAATGCTGCACCAAAAAAGCAAAACAATTACCAACAATATAAATTCAAAGCAATGACTAAATCAGAGAAGTTAAATGCGTTGTATAAGAAGTACAACCTAACAAAAGACGATTACTTTAAACACAAGTTTTACACGATTATAACGAGGTCGGGAATAGACAAAATCCAAGCACAAGCAGGTATTGATATTGAGTATCAACTGCAATACAATTCAGCAGATAACAAGTGCGTAATTATCCAAGCATTTGCGCAGATGGGAGATGTACAGATACAGACCTTTGGAGAGGCATCCCCAAGCAATACAACCAATGCTTACCCGGTAGCGATGGCAGAGAAACGAGCAATGAGCAGAGCGGTATTAAAGCTCACAGGGTTTTACTCCTTGCAAGTGTTTGGAGAGGATGAGGCAGATGACTTTAAGAGAGGGGGTGCGAAATGAATCTCCCGGAGTTTAAAATAAGATGCTCTGCCATCGGGCAGATAATGACCAACAGTAGAACAAAAGGGCAGCTCTCCAAGACTGCGCAGAGCTACGTGGAAACGTGGATAAAAGAGCAGATATACAAGCGCAGGAAAGTTGTTACAACCAAGTATATGGATAAGGGTAACATGGTTGAGGATGAGAGCATATCTTTTGCAGGTAGGGTTCTCAATGCAGACATCAGTAAAAACGAGCAGAGGTATGAGAATGAGCTGCTTGTTGGTACTCCCGATGTGATAACAGAGGATTACGTAATTGATGTCAAAAACTCTTGGGATTGTTTCACGTTTCCCTTGTTCTACGAGAACGTACCAAACAAGGATTATTTTTATCAAGCTCAAGGGTACATGGCATTGACAGGATTAAGCCATTACAAGCTAATTTATACCCTGTTGGATACTCCCGATTCATTGATAGAGAGGGAGTTTAAATATGCAAGTGAGTTAGACTTTGATTCATTTGCAAAGAATTACAGGTACTCGGAAATTGATGAGGCGTATCGTATCAGAATCTTTGAGATAGAACGAGATGACGATGTTATTGATGCCATCAATGGGAGAGTAATAGAGTGTAGAGAATACATAAAAAACTTAATGTAATGAGTCAGCAAAATTTATTTCCCGATTTAGAAAATGAATGGGAAAAGGAGTGGAAAGATATGCCCGAATTTAATCAGCAAGATTTAACAAGTTACAGAAAGTTAATAGTTCATTTTAGGAATGAGAAGGATATTGCTATATTTTCAAAATTGATAAATCAAATAATTACTCCAAAAGCAAAATCAATTTGGTTTCCTGTGATGGATAATAGAATTGCATCCGATAAAATGTACATTGATGAATCTTAAATATCCAATTTATATACCATCAAAAGGAAGGCACGAGAGCAGATTAACAATAAAAGCTCTAAATAATATGGGTGTAGATTATCGGGTTGTTGTAGAGCCACAAGAATTTGAACAATATTCAAAGCATATTGATAATAAAAACCTATTAACTCTGCCGTTTTCAAATTTAGAACAGGGTTCAATTCCTGCAAGAAATTGGATATTTGAACATTCAAAAAAACAAGGTTACAAACGGCATTGGATAATGGACGATAATATTGAGCAATTCAATAGATTGAATAATAATTTTCAAGTAAAATGTAACACAGGAGCAATATTTAGATGCGTTGAGGACTTTGTTGATAGATACAAAAATATTGCATTGGCAGGATTAGAATATGACTTTTTTGTAAAGAGTAGATGTAAATGGAATCCATACAGAATGAACACAAGAATTTACAGTTGCACTTTAATTGATAATTCTATTCCTCACAGATGGAGAGGTAAATATAATGAGGATACCGATTTAAGTATAAGAGTTTTAAAGGATGGATATTGTACTGTTTTATTTTTGGCTTTTTTGCAACAAAAATCACAAACACAAAAGATAAAAGGAGGTAATGAAAAAATATATAACGAAACTAATCAGAGAAAAGAATTTGCTGAATCGTTGGCAAAACAACATCCCGATGTTGCAAAAGTGGTTTGGAGATTCGGGAGATGGCATCATCAAGTAAATTACAAGCCATTCAAAAAAAATAAATTGATTCGGGTTGATAATTATGATGATATTGTCAAAGACCGAGTTAATGAATATGGAATGAAATTAATAACAATAAATAAATAAACAGATATGAGTGAATTACATTTAACAGGTACAATCAAAGTGATTGGAGACACACAGGAGTTCGATAGCGGATTTAAAAAAAGGGAGTTTGTTGTAACTACTAAAGAGGAATATCCGCAGCACGTTAAGATGGAATTTTTCCGGGATAAGTGCGACATTCTAAACAAGTATAAAGTAGGAGATACAGTTACAGTATGGTTCAATATAGGAGGTAGAGAATGGGACGGTAAATACTTTGTCAATCTCAATGCTTGGAGGATTGCAATGACATCCGAATCTAACTTTGAAGGAATCAAACAGGAGAATCCTAACCAACTTAATGGAGAGATGGCAGAGGATTTCAATGAGAATCAGCAGAGCATTGTTAACGATGAATCTGATGAACTACCATTTTAAATGAGGGATTTATTTGTTGATATAAGCAAGGTAAATGAATTGGTGGGGGCGGTTAGTTCTGCTCCTGCCAATGATATTAATGCGCTGCTTGATGTACAGATGCAGTTGAGCGTGTACGGTTACTACATTGCCGAGCATCTCGGAGAGCTTTACGAGTGGTATTGTATGCGAGAGGTTGAACGCAAACAGGAATACGGACAGTACATGAGCGAAACAACAGAGGCAATAGGCAAAGCGAGGGAGATGTTTTACGTTGATTCAGATGCCTTTGAAAAGGAGAAACAAGCGGAGGTAAATTACAAGCGGATCAAATTACTACTTGACCAAGTGAACCAAACGTTGCAAGTGCTATCTGTAAAAATCAGTTGCTTAAAAAAGGAGTTGGAGGGGAGTAAGAAACTATGAGATTCGAAACAGAGCAGGACAGGATTAACGAGTATAGAATCATGGATTGCTTTTCATGTGGGCATCCCTTTAAAAAGTTAGGTAGCCATGATGTTGATTTTGTTGTACCCGGCAGATGTTACGTCGAGATAAAAGCCAAGAAGTTTAAGCATGATAAATATCCTGCGCAATTAATTTCGTTAATCAAGATAGTAAAGCTCCAAGAGAGGAGCAGGGAATTACCTGCTTTCTTGGTGTTTGGGTTTACTGATTGTATTCTATATATCAAGGTTGAGGATATTAAAGGGTATGTTAAATGGAGTGGCAGAAAGCAGAGAAAGGGCGCAACGAATGACATGGAATTGTGTCTATTTATTGATGTTAATAACATGACAAAAATGCCTATAAATTACGAGCTGATTGATTCAGATAATCAGTTGAAATAAATATCTTTGTAAGGTGGTTTGCGAGGCATCGCAGTAAAAGGTTGTTGGTTTATGCCCTTTCCACCTTTCTTTTTTTTAGCATAGACCGTAAAAAATAAACCATTATGGCTAAAAACAAAAATTCATTTGTTCTTTACTGTGACTTGATTCACACAGTAGACAAGCTCCCGGATGAGGTTGCAGGGAAGTTGTTTAAATTAATCCTTGACTATGTAAACGATAAGAATCCACAAGTTGAGGATGTTCTTTTATCCGTTGCATTTGAACCAATCAAACGACAATTAAAAAGAGACTTGAAAGATTGGGAGCGTCAGAAACAGAAACGCAGCGAGGCAGGTAAGAAAGGGATGCAAAGCAGATGGAACAAGAACAAAAGCATAACAAAGGATAACAATGTTATAACAGAGGATAACAGTGTTATAAATGCTATAACAAAAATAACTGATACTGTTACTGTTACTGATACTGTTAATGTAAATGATAATGTAACTGTTACTGTTACTACTAAGGATGCACCAACGATTGAAATGGTGCGAGAGTATTTTAATAGCAGAGGATACGTTGAGGAGTTCGCAGATAAATTCTTTCATTATTACAATTCTTTAGATTGGTTAAATACCAAAAACAAACCAATAGCCAAGAAGTGGCGCAATGTAGCTGAGCAATGGATGGGAGAAAAAGATGCTATCCAATACAAGAAAGAGGAGGAGATGGATGCCTATGAGAAACAGGAGGCACACATTAAGAAACTGCGAGAGGAGGCACGAAGATGGGGATAGTACAGTTGCAGGATATTAGGGATGAGGTTATACAATTATACAAAGATGGAGGCGGTAAGGTATTCTATTGCGGATTTAAAAAACTTGCTCCGCATTACAACATAAAGGAGGGCAGTTGTACGGATTGGACAGGTTATCCCGGTAGTGGTAAAACAGAGTTATTATTTGAGCTGCTAAAAAACTGCTCGGAGTATTACGATCATAAGCATCTGATTTATATGCCCGATGCCGGGAGCAATGCAGAGGTAATTGCCAAGCTCCTTCACAAGTTTAGCGGTAAACAATTCCATGAGCATTACTACGATGCACAAGGTCAGAGGCAAGAGATAGAGAACAGAATCAGTTTACAAGAGGTTGACAGGTATATCCTTGATGTGTTAAACTACTTTCATATCTACAATCCAAAGCAATCCAACAGGTCAAAGCAAGTAACTCCTACCGAGTTTTGGGAGTATGCCGTTGCCAATAAAAACAAATTGAATTTATTTAGTGCGGTAATTGATTCGTGGAACTATATGCGCCATGATACAGATGGATTTAGCAGGGAGGATAAGTGGTTGGAGGCAACGTTATCCAATAGAAACGAATTGGCAGAATCCTCCGGGTTACATTTCCACACTATTATTCATCCCAAGACTGCAAAAAAGGATAAGGATGGAAGGGTTGTTATGCCCGATATGCATCAGCTCAAAGGCGGTAGCGAATGGGGTAACAATGCTAAGAGCGTTATCATTGTGCATCGGGATTTCGATAGCCATACAACAGATGTAAAAGTGGATAAGGCAAAGCCCAACATTGTAGGGGTAAGGGGTACTACCTGTTTATCCTATGACATAAAGCAAGGCAAATACTTTGAGATACTAAGGGGGGGCGATAAAAAGTATGCAGCTCCTCTCGGAGAGGGGGAGGAAATAGAGAGACAGACAGAGATGGAAGTAATGAACAATGAAGTGTTAAAAGAATTTAGGGGAGAACAGGATTGCCCTTTTTAGATAATAGTTAAATTGAACAAAATGAACAAAACAAGACTGAAAGTAGGCACAGATTTTAGCGGAATTGGTGCGCCCGAAATGGCTCTAAATAATTTGGGCATTGATTACGAGCAGGTTTTTTCCTGCGAAATAGACAAGTATGCAAGAGATTCATACGATGCTATCCATAAAGCTCCCGGAAAATTCTACATTGATATAACCAAAAGGAATCACAAGGATGTAGAACAATTGGATTTGTACGTTGCAGGGTTTCCCTGCCAACCATTCAGCAATAACGGGCAGCGCAAAGGTTTTGACGATGTAAGGGGTACACTATTTTTTGATGTTGCCGAGTTTATCCGAATCAATCAACCGAAAATGTTTATCCTTGAGAATGTAAAAGGTTTACTCTCTCATGATAATGGCAGAACATACCAAACCATTACAGACATCTTAACGAATTGTGGTGGTACACTAAACGGTCAAATGTCCTTAGACGTATTTGATGATGGTTTAGGGTATCACGTATATGCCCAAGTATTGAACACGAAAGATTATGGAGTACCCCAAAATCGGGAACGCATTTTCATAGTCGGATTTAAGGAGTTTAGGTCGTTTAAATTTCCGAAAATTGAGCCATTAAGATTGAGGTTAAAGGATGTATTGCAAACCGAATGTGATGAGAAGTACTATTTGAGTGATTCAGTAATAGAGAGATTCGTGTTGGAATGGGATTCAGGACAAAGCAAAGTAAAAATAAAGAGCAACACATTAAGTGGTTATGAAATAGCGGAGTACGGGGATAGCATCAACTATACTTATGCAGACTCAAAAACACGTAGAGGTCGTGTAGGTAAAGGGGTTGCACAAACGTTAGATACCGGATGCACACAAGCAATTGTACAATCAAAAATTAGAAGATTAACTCCGCTTGAATGTTGGAGGCTACAAGCATTCCCGGATGATGCTTTTTTTAAAGCTCAAGAGGTATGCTCCGATACGCAACTCTATAAACAAGCCGGAAACAGTATCAGCGTAAATGTATTGGAGAGGATATTAAATAAAATGATATGACAAAAACAGAAAATGAAATGCACTTCCCTTTCGCATTGGATAGCATTTTTAAAATTGAGGGGCAAGTGTATGAGCTGCTTGATAGAGTTGATTATTGGGATTACAAAAATCAAAGAGAATCCTTTAAATACAAAATGCGTAAATTTGATGATGTTGGCAGTTGGTTTGAGGTTTCACATGAGAAATTGATTGCAACAGATTACGAGGTTGTACACAGAGCATTGTTTATGAGACACAGGAGCAAATGGATGAATTAAAATTGATTGAAATCCGCGTAAAATTGATGGCATTGGCTGAAAGGATAAAAGCAAAGGGTAATCATTCCGACGAATTGCAGACCGTATTGGAGGCGAATCTTGCTATCCGTACATTGGAGAAAGATTATAACAAAGCGGTGGCACAAGCTCACAGGAAACAGGTGCAATGGGCAGAGTTATCTATGCAGAATAGCCAACTAAAAAAGCAAGTAAAAGCATTGACAGAGAATGTCGAGTTATGAGGATGCAATTACAGAGGTTTACAGGTTGCTTGAAGATTTGAGCAAGAAGATTACGCGCAACCGAAACGAGGCAGATGAATTATTGCAGGAGGTTATTATTCAGATACTTGAAAAGGACAAGGAGCAAATAATGTCGATACACAGAGAGAATAAATTGATTGATTACTGCGCTAAGATTATGCTGATCAATTATAATAGCAGCTACTCCCGATACAATTACCAACGATTAAAGCACCGGAACAATTGTCCTCATTCGATTGATTACGAGAATTTTATTGAGCTTTATCACTTTACCAATGACATAAACGGAGGGTATAATCGGGATGAGTATGTTGAGCAAAGGAGGGTTATCCAATTTATGCAGGGCAGCAATGACTTTGATGCTATTGATGTCGGATTGATGAGGGCATACTTTGGGGTTCAATACAACTTCAAAGAAATGTACAATGAATTGAAAGAACAGGGCGCAGGTTCGTTCAGTTACGGATGGTTGCACAATCGTTTAAAGAGGGTTAAGAGTTTGATGCCCGAAAACTTTAGGGAGTTATGGAGGAGTTAAAAGCATTGATATTTTGCGCAACTGTTCCTTTCTTGGTATCGGATTATCTGCCCGATTTCATCAAGAGGGTTACTGCTCACAAGTATCTGTATTACATCGGAGCAATCCTACTAACTGCACTATCTTATAAGCCATTGAGCTGCCCGGTATGTTTATCCATTTGGATAGCCATCATGATCACATTGACAATAAACCAAAACTTTATATTATACATTGGAGCTTGTCCGATTCTTGTAGAGGGGATTGAGCGACATTTGAAACTGTTTAAGTTATGAGCTACTACACAGATTTAAAACAATACGATGACATCCTGTTTATGTATTACAGGACACAATCAATCAGCAGAAACAAAGGAGAGGAGGTACGGCAATTGCTTAACCTGTATGAATCCGAGACAGGCAACAAGGTTGATAGAGGATGCAATGTATGCGTTGCAAGAGCCTTGAGCCGAATAACAAAAAATTACTTTCAACTCAAGGAGCAATATGCCAACAGACGAAAGGGAAAGGAATGAATCAATTGAACGAACAGGAGAGGAGAGAGGAGGATGTTTGGAAACTGCCCAATAACGAGGGGTTGATTGTTTCTAACGATGGGAAGATATATGCTTACATTAAAACCAATACTTACGTCAATGTTGCAGAGATTAACGGAGTAGGTTTAAACGATGAAGCGCAGGATACAATTAGAAAGGTCAGAGATGCAGGGCATAACTTTTGGATTGACCCATCGAGTATATCGTTGGATTTCATTTGTTGGTATTATATCGAAGATGCTGACAACTTTTTTATGAATTGAATGAGTAAAGAGCTGACAATAAAAGAGAGAAAGTTTGCAGAGTTGGTTGTTGAATTGGGCAATCAATCGGAGGCATATAGACAAGCATTCAAGCCAAAGAATAGTGATAAAAGTTGGATAAGAACAGAGGCAACAAAACTGATGCAAAAACCAAACATAACCCAAACGGTGAACCAACTCAAGGAACAGACTGCCGAGCAACACAGTATCAACCGGGAATGGATAGTGCAGAAGTACATCGGGATGGTTGAAACTTTTGAGGAGATTAAAGCTTTGATGAAAAAAGAGAAGTTGACCAAGACAGACAAGGAGAAGATATACGCCATGAGTAATAGTGGATTACTCAAGGGTAGTGATGCTAAAGGTGCATTGGATTCATTGGCTAAAATGCTTGGGATGAATGAGCCGGAGAAGATAAAACAGGAGCAGAAAATAACTATCGAAGTAAAGCGCAACAGAGATGAGGAATGAGCTACAACCAATGAAACGAATAGTTGTAACTCAACAAGAGATACAAGATGCTATGAAACACAATATTCATAGGAATCGTAAAAAATATACTCGTAAGAAAAAACACCAAAACAAAGATGAATAAGCCACAGGAACACGACCCATTATTAATCCTGCTGATTATCTTAGCGGTTGGAACGTTAGCGGTATTATATCACTTATTGATTCAATGAAAGTTACTCCGATATTCGAAAAGAATTACGATGCAACCGAGAAGATTGTGATCAATCGTGGAGGTACGAGATCAAGCAAAACTTACTCCCTTGCGCAGCTCTCCGCATTGTGGTTGATGACAGGATGCTATGGGGATGGGCAGTATTGTCACGCAGGTACTTGGAGTACAGTTCGTAAGTATCGGACAACGTTGGACAATACAGTTGTAAAAGACTTTGAGGAGATAATGCACAACGAGGGATTCTACGAGCAAGTAGAACATAACAAGACCAAGAAAACGTACAAGTACGAGAACAGGATTGTGCAATTTATGGGCGCAGACGATGAGCAGAAGTTACGAGGTAACAAGCAGGACATCCTCTATTGCAATGAGGCGAATGAGCTGAACTACAAAAAAGAGTTCTTCCAACTGCTGATAAGAACAGAGAAGAAAATATTTTTAGACTTTAACCCGGATGATGAGGATGTATGGATAAATACCGAGTTGGAGCAAAAGAGAAAGCAACAGGAGAAAGATGTTGCCGTTATAGTTAGTAATTATAAACATAATACGTATCTATCCAATGCGTTGGTAAAAGAGATTGAGTTGCTTGAGGCAACAGATAAATCCTTTTGGACAATTTATGGATTGGGTATGTATGGAAAAATAGAAGGGAGAATTTATGAAAGTTTTGAGTTATGTGATAGCATCGATAGTAGGATTGGTATTGTTGCCGTTGGTATTGATTTTGGTTATAGCAGTAGCCCTGCAAGTGTTGTTGAAGTATATCGTGATGGCAACAAGCTATATTTTAGAGAAGTGCTTTACCGGGTTGGCATCAACAATAGAGAACTATATCAACAGATTAAGCAGCAAGGTATAGACCTACGGACAAAGTTTATTGCTGATTCAGCAGAGCCAAAGAGTATAGATGAATTGTACAGTATGGGGATGAATATCCATCCTGCTAAAAAGGGCAAGGATTCAGTTAACAACGGCATCGACATTTTAAAGCGATTTGATTTTGTAGTGCAGAAAGATTCAACCAATCTTATCAAGGAGTTAAAATCCTATAAGTGGGAGATTGACAAAAATGGCAAAGCAACAGGTAAGCCTATCAAGATGTTTGATCATTGCATGGATGCGATACGCTACGTGGCATTAAATGAATTGGCAGAAAGCAACAGAGGGGTATATAAGTTGAGATAAAATACTATCTTTGTAAAGTCTATTGATGATGCCTGTTCTTGGCATCCTTTCTGACAGGTTTTTGTTTTGTTACAGAAAGAGGGGTGCATTCGCATCCCTTTTTTTTATGCTTGACACATTGTAAAAAAATTATATTGTATAGTGTATGGAGTTGAAAATTAAAATACCCAAGAATTGGGATAGCATTACAGTAGGTAGGTTCGCAGAGCTTTACCCGGTGTTAACATCAGATGGCAAGTTGGTTGAGCGAGTACCTGCGTTGATTTCGGTATTGTCGGGAATCCCATTGGATGACATTAAGAAAATCAGCATCGGAGACTACAAGAGGATTGC
>Ga0208794_1000360_pt1 | contig 31761 bp, 37 predicted proteins | sample 32_taG_FD_184106 | JGI IMG/M metagenome (GOLD analysis project Ga0208794, IMG submission 184106) | Marine viral communities from the Gulf of Mexico - 32_GoM_OMZ_CsCl metaG (SPAdes) (version 2) | ecosystem: Environmental > Aquatic > Marine > Oceanic | place: Atlantic Ocean: Gulf of Mexico... | reverse complement strand
CCCCAGGCTTTCCGGTCCGGCCCAGCCGAACCGGATCGCATCACGCCAGCCCGGGAAGCCATTCTCCTCGGCCAGGCGAGCTGCCGCATCTGTGTCATAGGGCACGGAGATCAGCGCTGTCTGCCATAGCCCCTGCCGCCGCTCGATCACGGCGTAATGCGCATCGGGCGAACCGCGCACCAACTGCATCCCCACCGAACCTGGATTGACGATCAGCCGCCCATCGCTGAGCCGTAATGTCCGCGCAATATGCGTGTGTCCGCATAGGATCACTGGCAGGTCCAGACCCAGCGCCTCGCGCGCCACCTCCTCCTCCGAAGGCAGAATGGTTGTGCGCCCGTCATAGAAGTTATCCAGCCACGGCGCCTCGTCGCTCTTCGGCGTTCCGTGGCAGAGAAACACCGCGTCGCCCAGCTTGGTCGTCGCCGGCAGGCCTGCCAGCCACCCCATCTGGTGTGCGCTGAGCCGGGCGCGGGCGAATTCATCCACCGACGACGGATCATGCCGCAGCGAAGGGTCCACCACCCACCGGTCGTGATTGCCGCGAATGCAGATGGCGCCAAGCGCCATGATGCGCTCCGCCGCTCCCGCCGGGTCGATCGGACCGCTCACATGATCGCCCAGGCACACAATGGCCTCGACACCATGCCGCTCGATATCGGCCAGTACGGCATCGAGTGCCGGCACATTGCCGTGAATATCGGAAAGGACCGCGACCCGCATGATCCGGTCAGCCTGCTCTAGGAAGCGGCCTTTTCGCCGCGCAGCGCCGCAATTTCCTTGCGTAGCGCTTCGATTTCCTCGCCCTGCACCTGCACCAATTCGCGCAGCGCATCGAAGTCCTCGCGCTTGACCAGGTCCATGTCGTTGACGATCCGTGTGGCCTGCGACTTGACGACGGTTTCCACTTCCCGCCGCACGCCATCAGCCACGCCAGCGGCCTCGTTCATCACCCGGCCCAGCCCGTCGAAAATTCTGTTGTTCTGGTTCATGGCACGGCTCCCTATCGTGGAAAGAGTTCTCTGCCCGATATGTAGGCGAAGGGCGGAGCAATGACCAGTGCGCCCGAAGCGCCCTCCTCCACTATGGCGTCGAATCGATCTCATAGATCTGCAGCCCCGCCTCAGGATCGCTCAGAGGCTTGAGCCAGCTCCACCCCAACCCCGCAAAATCGTTCAGACCCGCGAGCGCAGCCGTCGGGTCGATGCCCCGGCAGAACACGAGATAGTCAAGCTTGCGCTCCTGCACCACCGCAAGTGCTTCGGCCTCTCCGCCCTCGAAGAACCGGACCATATCGCGAAGCCCATCCTCATTGCGGTGATAGCCCGCCGAGACAATGGAGTGCGGAGATTCCAGCAGCAATTGGGGTCCGATCAACAGAAACGACATCATGTTGCCCGGCGGCAATGCGTGCAGTTGCTCATAGGCCGACCGTTCTTGGCACCCCGACCAGGCGGCGGCCCTCGACATATCGATCGGGGGCGACCAACCAAAGGCGGTATCGCTCAGCGCGAAGAGGACAAAGTGGCCCGCTCCGGCAAATGTGACAAAAGTCAGCACGACACGGCCAACGGACACCCAGGACTTGTGCCGGCGAAAGTGTGCCCAGGAGAGCGCTGCCAGAAACGCCGGCCCCGGCAGCAGGGCGATGCTGAGCAGGCGGAAGCCGCGCACCTGCAGACAGAACACGACGAACAGGGCAAAGCAGAATCCGCCCAAAACAGCCCAGCGCCAACGCGTCTGCCGTGGCGCCAGCAGGGTGGCCAGCACAATGGCCAGCGTGCCAATTACGGGAGCGACCAAAATGGACATTTGCGGCCTCCAGGAACTGGCCCAGATCCAGACCGGTTGGGCCTCGCCGATCTCCGGCATGAGGATGCTGGCCACATCAGCGTCGAGATTGCCATAGGGCCCGCCCATGCATTCGGGAAAGATCCATAGGCATAGAGCCACGGCCACAATGGCCAGGGTGCCCAGCGCCACAAACCGCTGCCAGGGCCCGCCAAGGAAGGGGGCAACGGCCACAGCCGTGAGAATTGCCACGCCGAACAAGGTCCCGGCCACCACATAGCTTAACGACAGAGCGTCGCAGGCAGCCAGCAGGACTGACGACATCGGCGTGCTGATCAATAGATGAACAAGCAGCGCCGCCGGAAAGCTCGCGGCAACGGCAAGCAGCGGACGCCTGCCCTGGTCCGGATCGACTACCCAATAGAGCCCGAAACAGACAAGCACCACAGCAACAGACGGCAACACTTCCGTGCCGATCGCCAGACCCGTTGCAGCGAGCGCACCGGCCGCCACGGCCCAGCCAGTTTGATGCCTGCCCAGCAGGGTCGCCAGGATCATGCCCAGCGTCAAAGCAGTCTGCACATTGTGGTGATCCACGCGCCCCGGCACGAACTCGGTATAGACCGACAGGGTCAGAGCCAGCAGCCCAAGTGCGGGCAGACGCGAGGCCCTGCCGCCAATGCGCTCCGACAATTCGGCTACCAGTGCGACAACCACCAGCAGAACCAGGAGCGGCCAGGCAAAGGCAGCCCAATAGGGTGCCGCATCCTGCGCAAAGGGCCAGACCATTGCCGTAAGCAGGGCCAGCGGCGCATCGATCAACCGGGACCAATGCATGGGCGCACCAAATGGCGCATTGTCACGGTGCTGGGTCGTATCGAACCAATCCTGGCCATTGAACAGGTCGATCGCCTGAACCAGTCTCATGGCGTCGTCGCCCGTGACCTTGGGAACCGTACCGCTCACCAAGGTAGGCAGGCTGAGTGCAGCGGCCAGCAGCACCCAGACCACCAATATCTGGGTCAGGTTCCAAGCCGTTCTATTCATTGCATCTCCCCGCGCCGCGCGGCATCTCCCGTCGAACATAGAAAAAATCGGTTAAGTGGAGTTGAAACCCCGGACCAAACAGTTCTCCCCACCCCAGCAGCCGCCTGCGGACACGGCCAACAGGAGACACCCGCTTGATCTGTCTGGACGGGGCACATCTCTCCAGTGGGAGATTTGAATGGAGAAGGGCGCGAATGGCGAGACGCAGCGACATCTTCACTACTGAGGACGCACCGCCTTCGGACACGTCCGCAGGAACCGCCAGCCCCGGACCGACCGGCCCTTGGGCACGTCCGCGCGTCGAACAGCTTGAACCAACAGCACCATCGGGCTACGGCATACACAATCCTGCCACTTGGCGCGCTATCCTGCGGTCGACACCCGGAGCACATCTTGCCCTTCCCCAATATTGACCCAATCGCCTTTGCCATCGGCCCCATTGCCATCCGCTGGTATGCCCTGGGTTATCTGTTTGGAGTTTTGCTGGGCGCCGCCTATGGCTTTTTGCTCTTGCGCAATGAGCGCCTCTGGCATCGCGGCGCGCCGCCCTTCCCCGCCAAGGATATCTGGGATTTCGCCTTCTGGACCATGCTCGCCATCGTGATCGGCGGGCGCCTGGGCTATGTGCTGTTCTACAACCTGCCCTATTATCTCGAGAACCCCACCGAGATCATCAACACGCTTGATGGCGGCATGTCCTATCATGGCGGCATGCTCGGGCTGATGCTGGCCGTGGTCCTGTTCACCCGGCGTCACAAGGGCAACTGGTTGAGCGGCCTGGATCTCATTGCAGCGGTATCCACCATCGGCATCTTCCTTGTCCGCATCGCCAATTTCATCAATTCCGAGCTTTATGGGGCGCCCACTGATGCACCCTGGGGCGTCGTCTTCCCCACCGATCCGCTGCAGGTCGCCCGCCATCCCAGCCAGCTCTATGAAGCCGCGCTTGAGGGCCTGCTGCTCTTCTTCATCATCCGCGTCGCCACCCATGTGTTCTACGCGCTCAGGAAGCCCGGCCTGGTCGCCGGCATCTTCGGCATCGGCTACGCGATCTCGCGCATGGCCGTCGAATTCGTCCGCCTGCCCGATGCGCAGCTTGGCTATCTTTATGGCGGCTGGCTCACCATGGGCCAGGTGCTCAGCCTCCCCATACTCCTTGGCGGCCTGATCCTTGTCATCTATGCGGCCACCCGCCGCGAAAACCCGTTGCGTCCATGATTGAAAAGCCCACCGCCCCCAAGCTCGACAGCCTGACGCTGGAACAGCAGATCGATCTGCAGATCGCGACATCCGGTCCGATCTCGGTCGCCACCTATATGGGCCTCTGCCTCACCCATCCGTCCAAAGGCTATTACCGCGCTGCCGAACCGCTCGGCGCCAAGGGTGATTTCGTCACCGCGCCGGAAATTTCCCAGATGTTCGGCGAGCTGATCGGCTTCTGGCTGGTCAACCTCTGGCAACAGATGGACGAACCCAAGGCCTTCACCCTGCTCGAACTCGGCCCAGGCCGCGGCACGCTGATGGCCGATATCCTGCGCGTCGCCTGCCGCGCCCCCGGCTTCCGCGATGCCTTGCAACTCCGCCTGTTCGAGACCAGTCCCGTGCTGATGGCCGAGCAGAAGGCAAAGCTCGAGGTCTATGACCCCAAATGGCTGCAGGATTTCGAGAGCTTCGACGACGGCCCCGTGCTCATCATCGCCAATGAGTTCTTCGACGCTCTGCCCATCCGCCAGTTTGTCCGCAAAGCAGATGGCTGGCACGAGCGTCAGGTCGGCCTCAAGGATGGCAAGCGCGCCTTTGGCCTCTCGCCCACACCCATATCGCCCGCCTCCATGCCCGATGCGGTGGCCAATGCCGAACCCGACACCATGCTCGAGGTCTGCTTCGCCGCTGCCGAAGTGCTAACCCGCCTGGGCAAGGTGATCGCCCAGCAGGGCGGCGCCCTCCTCGCCATCGACTATGGCTACGGCACGACGCAAACCGGCGACACCCTCCAGGCCGTCCGCCGCCACGCTTATGCCGATGTGCTCGAAGCGCCCGGCGAAACCGATATTTCTGCCCATGTCGATTTTGGTGCCTTGGGCAACGTCGCCCGCGCCGCCGGCCTCGCCACTCAACCCTTGGCCACTCAGGGTGACTTCCTCACCCGCCTCGGCATCGGCGAGCGCGCCGCAGCCCTTTCCGGCGCCAATCCTGGCTCCGCCAACGATATCCGCACCGCCCATGACCGGCTGGTCGGACCCGACCAGATGGGCAACCTATTCAAGGTGTTCTGCGCCCACAGCCCCGGCCTGCAACCACCCGGTTTCACCGCATGACCGCGCCATTCGAACGAGCCCCGGCACTTGCCGTCATCCCGACGATCCGCCACGGCTTTTTCGGCCGCTCCGGCGGAGTGTCCAAGGGCGAATTTGCCGGACTCAACGTCTCGTTGAGCGTCGGCGATGATCCCGCCACTGCCGAAGCCAACCGCCAGATCGTGGCCGACACTATTGGTCTGGGCCCGCTCAATATTCTGAAACAGACGCATTCCACCCGCGTCCGGACCCTTACAGGACCCATCACCCCCGGCACTATCGACGCCGACGCTCAGGTCACCGCCATCCCTGGCATCGCCCTGGGCATTCTCACCGCCGACTGCACGCCGATCCTGTTCGCCGATCCGGAGGCCGGCGTCATCGGCGCTGCCCATGCCGGCTGGCGCGGAGCCGCCGAAGGCATCGCCACCAATACGATCGCCGCCATGGTGGCACTCGGCGCTGACCCGGCGCGCATCCATGCCGCCATCGGGCCCACCATTTCCCGACCCAATTATGAGGTCGGCGACCAGTTTCGCGACGATTTCCTGGCCTCGCACCCGGATGGGGAGCAATTCTTTGCCACCCCGGAAGGCGGCAAGCCGCATTTCGACCTGCCCGGTTTTGTCGAAGCGCAATTGCGGGCTGCCGGCCTCGCCTTGGTCGAGAATCTGGGTATCTGCACCTATGCCCATCCCGAACGCTACTTCTCCCATCGCTATGCCACCCACCAGCAGACCAGGACCGGCCGCCAGGTCGCTGTCATCGCAATGACATGAGGTTTATTTACCGCTAAGCCCAAAGTGGCGTTGTCACGCCTGGAACTTGCCGCTAAAGCTGCCCGCGAAACTGGGAGGTCCCCACCCGAGGGACCGGCTGAGACAGGATCGCGCCCATGAAGCTGGTGACCGGCAACTCCAACCGCCCCTTGGCCGAGGCCGTCGCCAGCTATCTCGAACTTCCCCTCACCGCCTGCATGGTCAAGCGCTTCGCCGACAAGGAAGTCTATGTCGAGGTGCAGGAAAATGTCCGCGGCGAGGACGTGTTCATCCTCCAGTCCACCAGCTATCCAGCCAATGACAATCTGATGGAGCTGCTCATCATCACCGATGCGCTGCGCCGCTCCTCGGCCCGTCGCATCACCGCCGTCCTGCCCTATTTCGGCTATGCCCGCCAGGACCGCAAGTCGGCGCCCCGCACACCCATTTCCGCCAAGCTGGTCAGCAACCTGATCACCGAAGCCGGCGCCAACCGCGTGCTGACGCTCGACCTGCACGCTGCGCAGATCCAGGGCTTCTTCGACATTCCCACCGACAATCTGACCGCCGCCCCGGTCATGGTGCGTGACATCAAGGACAATTACGACGTCAGCAATGTGATGATCGTCTCGCCCGATGTCGGCGGCGTGGTGCGCGCCCGCAATGTCGCCAGCCGCATCGGGGCGAGCCTGGCCATTGTCGACAAGCGCCGTCCTCGCGCCGGTGTCTCCGAAGTCATGAACATCATCGGTGATGTCGAGGGCCAGACCTGCATCATGATCGACGATATCGTCGATAGCGGCGGAACCCTGGTCAACGCCGCCGAGGCCCTGCTCAAGGCCGGCGCCAAGGAGGTCTCGGCCTATATCACCCACGGTGTCTTGTCCGAAGGCGCGGCCGAACGCATCGGCGCCTCCAAGCTCAAGGAACTGGTGGTCACCGACTCCATCCTCGAAACCGAAGCCACCAAGGCCGCCGCCAATATCCGCCGCATGTCGATCGACGCGCTGATCGGCGAGGCCATTGCTCGCACCGCCAGCGAGCAGAGCGTCTCGAGCCTTTTCGACTGAGAAGCGTCCCGCAGGGAAAATCAGTCCTGGTGCACTGATTCTAGCCGACTTCGCAGACAATTCGTGCAGCGAAGGCGTCGCTCCAGTGCAGCCGCGCCAGTCAAGAAGGCCATGAGAGCTATGCTCGAATGGCTCTCTTCCGCTATCCTTCCCCCTTACCAGGGAAGGAGATCACCATGCCGCGCTTTCTTGCCTCTATGTGGGCACACAGAATTCCGAAATCCAGAAGGCCTGGGACAACCTGCCCGAGGCCGAAAAGGCCGAACGATCCCAGCGCGCCATGACCGAATGGGGCCACTGGGTCGAGCGGCACAGGCACGTCATCGTCGATGTGGGCGCGCCGCTGGGCAAGACGCTACTGGCCTCGCCGGAGGGCATAGCGCCCACCCGCAACGCAGTTGCCGCCTATGTCATCGTCGAGGCAGACACGCACGATGACGCTGCACAGATGTTCAAGAACCACCCACACTTCACCATCTTTCCGGGAACTGGCGTCGAGATCATGCCCTGCCTGCCCATGCCGGGGGCTTGAGTGTCCGGATAGGCGAGAATCTATTGCCCGGCGCCCCGTATTCCTCTATATCCCGCCGCCATGAAGCGCTCGTCACCCCTGGAGGACGGGCGCGTATGTTGTTGTAGGAACGACATACACCAACCCAGAATGGATGATTTCCATGGCTGCCAATAAAGTGCTCAAGGCACAGGCGCGTGAGGGAGTGGGCAAGGGGGCCGCTCGTGAGCTGCGTCGTCAGGGACGTGTTCCCGCTGTTATCTATGGTGACAAGAAGCCCCCCGTCACCGTTTCCGTCGAATACAAAGACGCACTGAAGTTCATCTATGCCGGCGGCTTCAAGTCGCACATCCTCGACCTCGACGTCGACGGCACCGTGCATAAGGTGATCCCGCGCGACTACCAGCTCGACGTCGTCATGGACCAGCCGGTTCACATCGACTTCCTGCGCGTGTCGGGCAATTCCAAGCTGCACGTCGAAGTGCACGTGGAATTCATCAACGAAGAGAAGAGCCCCGGCCTCAAGCGCGGCGGCACGCTCAACGTTGTGCGCCACACCGTCGAGCTGATCGCCCCCGCCAACGAAATTCCCGAGCACGTCACCGTTGACCTGTCGGGCACTGAAATCGGCGACTCGATCCACATCTCGGCCGTGACCCTGCCCCAGGGCGTGACGCCGGCAATCACCGATCGCGACTTCACCATCGCGACCCTGGTTGCTCCGTCGGGCCTCAAGTCCTCCGAAGCTGCCGATGGCGGCGCCGAGGCAGAAGAAACCGCTGACGAGGAGTAATCCCCAATTCAGCGACGAAACGTGTGAGGCGGCCTATGGCCGCCTCATTCATTTGCAAAGGCTGGTTTGATGAAATTACTTGTTGGACTGGGCAATCCCGGCGCCCAATATGCGGGCAACCGCCATAATATCGGCTTCATGGCCATCGATGCCATCGCCGCAGCCAATGGCGTGACCAACTGGAAATCCAAGCATTCCGGGCTTCTGGCCGAAGCCAGCATTGGCGGCGAGCGCGCCCTGCTTTTGAAGCCGCAGACCTTCATGAACAAGTCTGGCGACAGCGTCCAGCAGGTCGCCCGCTTCTACAAGATCGAGAATGCCGACATCATCGTCTTTTACGACGAGCTCGACCTCGCGCCGGGCAAGGTGCGGGTGAAAGTGGGCGGCGGCAATGGCGGCCATAATGGGTTGCGGTCAATCGACCCGCAGATCGGGCTGGACTACAAGCGCGTTCGCCTCGGCATTGGCCATCCGGGCAAGGAATTCGTCACCCACCACGTGCTCGGCGACTTCGCCAAGGCTGATCAGGTCTGGCTCACGCCTTTGCTCGACGAAATCGCCCGACAGGCACCGCTTCTGCTAAGGGGCGACGACAACGGCTTTATGAACAAGCTCGCTTTGGCAGTGAAGGGCGATGAACCCGCCAAGACCGAAAAGCCGGCGCCCAAGGCGCAGAGCCATATCCGCCAGGCCCGCCCTGCAAAATCGCAGACGGAACTGCCCAAGTCCGGCCCCATGGCCGACATGCTAAGCAAACTGTTCGGCAAGCGCGACTAGTTCGCGCGTCGGTCGTCTGTCCCGACGGCCAGATCACGAATGTCTCGCGCAGCTTGCTCCCGCGCCACCGGCTTGCCAATATTGCGGCATGCCACTCAAAGCCAGTCGAGCCTTGCTGACCGCGCTGCTGTTCCTGTTCCAGCTCTGGGCACCTCAGGGTGCGGCTCAGGAGCTGGAGGTCCGAACCTGCCATGCGTTAGAAGAACGAGAAATTTGCATCGCAGAGCACAGTTACAAGGCCGACGTGTGCGCCGCCATCGCGATCTTTGCCGAGCACTGGAGCCTGCCTGCGGATTACTTTGCCCGCCTTATTTGGCAGGAGAGCCGTTTCAATCCAGCGGCCGTCAGCCCTGCGGGAGCACAGGGAATTGCGCAATTCATGCCATCAACTGCCCGTCTGCGCGGTCTGGTCAATCCGTTCGACGCGACTGAAGCAATGGCGCGCTCAGCCGAGTATCTGCGCTTCCTCGAGATCAAGTTTGGCAACCTCGGACTTGCTGCTGCTGCCTACAATGGCGGCGAAGGCAGGATAGGGCGTTATGTTGCCAATGGCGGCGGCGCTCTGCCCGCCGAAACCCGCGACTATGTTACGATCGTTACCGGCCATTCCGTCGAGCAGTGGCTCATCAACGCCGTGGGAGAGGTCGACTACACCTTGGACAAGGGAAGTGACTTTCGCACAGCCTGTGTCGCCATGGCCGAGACGATGCGCCCTCCCAGCCTCACGACTGCGTCCGCCCAGTGGCAACCCTGGGGTGTCTTGCTGGCGCAGAATGCTTCCGCCGACCGGGCACGGAGCCGCTTTCTTGCAACCCAGACACGGTTCAGCAGCCTGCTGGCCAATGAGCAGCCGATGCTGATCAGCGTTCGCAACCCGAATTTTGGCAATCAACTGCGCTTTTCGGCGATGGTCGGTCGCCCGAACCGCCAGGAAGCCGAAGAACTGTGTCAGCGTCTTCTCGCTATGGGCGGCAACTGCATCGTACAAAGAAACGCCCCTTGAGGCATCCAAACGACAGAAGCACCACCCGGCCCGGGCCGGGAGGTGCTCTTCAAGTTGCTCTATGCAACAGCGGCCTTGCGTGGCCCCCGCGCCCATTCGGGCAGCCATTCGCCATGACCCTCGATCAGATCGTCGACGACGTTCCAGATCTGGTCCAGATCCAGCTCGGCAGCCGTGTGCGGATCCATCATGGCAGCGTGGTAGATATGCTCGCGCTTTTCTTCCATCAGCGCCCGGACGGTGAGTTCCTGCACATTGATATTGGTGCGCATCAGCGCCGTGAGCTGGGGCGGCAATTCGCCGATATAGGTCGGCTGCAAACCATTGTCGTCAACCAGACACGGCACCTCGACGGCAGCATTGTTCGGCAGCGAGGTGATGACGCCATTATTGCGCAGATTGCCGTAGATCACCGAGGGTTCGCCGGTCCAGACCGAGTTGACGATGGAACTGGCATACTCCTTGGATTTGGCCACTTCGATGCGATCGGCATTGCGATAGTCATCCGAAGTCTTCTTCCACTTGGCAATCTGCTCGACGCAGCGCTTGGGATATTCATCGAGCGGAATACCGAATTTTTCGATGATGTCCTCGCGCCCCTCCTTGATGAAATAGGGCGTGTATTCGGCAAAGTGCTCCGAGCTTTCGGTGACGAAATAGCCCAGCCGCGTCATCATCTCGTAGCGCACCTTGTTGGGGCAGCGTGGGTTCCAGCCCGGCTTGGGAGCCCGGCCCTCGCGATAGGCACGATGCAGTTCGGGGTAGAGGTCCTTATAGGTCCCGTCCGGCTGGCGATGCTCGAACTTGAGATAAAAGGCCATGTGGTTGATGCCGGCAGAGCGGTAGCGGATTTCCTCGTAGGGAATGTCCAGATCGTGCGCCAGCTCCATGGCCGTGCCCTGCACCGAATGGCAGAGACCCACCTGCTTGATAGACGGGTATTTTTCCGCAATCGCCCAGGTATTGATGGCCATCGGGTTCACATATTGCAGCATCACCGCATCAGGCGCGACCTGCATCATGTCTTCGCAAATGCTCCACAGATGCGGCACGGTCCGCAGGCCCCGCATGATGCCACCAACGCCCAGCGTATCGGCAATGGTCTGCCGCAGGTTGTATTTCTTGGGCACCTCGAAATCGACCACCGTGGAAGGCTCATAGCCCCCGATCTGGAAGCAGACGACCACGAAATTGGTGCCGTCCAGCGCCTCGCGCTGGTTCGAATAGGTGGTGACTGTGGCCGGCACGCCCAGCGTCTTGACCAGCTTGCCGGCAATGATCGCGCTTTCTTCCAGGCGCGTGGGGTTGATGTCCATCAGCCGGATTTCCGCGCCCGCCAGGGCAGGACGTTGCAGAATGTCGCCGACAATGTTCTTCATGAACACGGACGAGCCAGCACCGATAAAGGTGATTTTGGGGTTTGCCATTGGGGATGCTCCGTAACTGGCCGGGACCGGCCTGCGGCTCCTCCTGCCGCGTTGATCCCAATGCTATCGGCAATCGCCGATGATGCAATCCGGGATGGAATGCCTTTATTCCGGTTTTCTAAGAATCCCGTTCGGCGGCGCCGCGGGACTGCCCGCTCCAGCGCCGAAATGCCTGAGGACTGTATCCCGTTGCGCGGCTGAACCGGCGCGAAAAGTAGAATGGACTGTCAAACCCCACCTCCGCAGCAATTTGCTTGACCGGAAAACTTGTGCGCCGCAACAGGTCGCCGGCCCGTCGCAACCGCGCTCCTTCGAGATAGCCCTGCACGCTCTGTCCGGTTTCCGCGCGAAACAGATGTGACAGTCGAGATGGAGACAGCCCGGCCTCCCGGCTGACATCCTCAACGCTCACACGCTCGGCCAAATGGGCCTCCATGAAGGCCATGGCCCGCAGCACGCGCCTGTCCAGATCGCCCGTTTCAGGCGGATTATGCATGTCGCATTGCAGCAGCAGCGCTTCCAGCGCGTTCATCGCCAGCGCGTCCGCGCGGCGCTGGCCACTGCCAAGCAGGTCGTGCACATGCAGGAATTGCCCAACCAGAGCATCTTGGTCACCCTCCGGCCGCAACACCCTCAGCCCGCCGTCTAGGCGAGGCCAGCGCAGCCAGTCATGCCAGTCCGCGCGCGGCTGAAAATGCGCCCATACCAGTTCCCACCGCGCAGCATCGTCGGCAACGCCATAATCATGCGGCGTTCCGGGCGGCAGCAACACCCAGTCCCCGGGCTCGGCGCGAAAGTTACCGGCCCCATGCCCAAACCGTCCACCGCCGGACAGCGTCAGAACCAGAAGCCAATCTCCGACGCCTTTTGGCCGATAGGCCCGATAACCCGCGGCCTCGTCAAAATGGCCCGTCAGCAGGCGCAGGACGTCATCATGCGGGGTTTCAACGGTTGAAATCATAGCAGGATAATACATGCCTTCGGCAGTCCAAGCCATGGCTCTGCTGCGTCTGGTGGCTATGGTTGGGCCCAGGAGGAATGCCAATGACCCTATCTAGCGAACAGCGTGCCGCCTATGCGCATGACGGCTTCCTGGCCCTGCGCGGCCTGATCGCCCCTGACGAAATTGCCCTGATCAGAGACACCTTCATGGCCCAGGCCAGTGAAGGCCCGGTTCCGGGTCTCTCTGACATACGCAGCGGCAGTCCGGCGGGCAGCGACCCACTGGCGCGCTATCCGCGCATGATGCATCCGCACAAGCATGACGATAAGCCGGTCGGCCCGCTCGCCCGCCGCTACATGCTCGACGCCCGCCTCGAACCAGTTCTGGCCGAGCTTTTCGGCGAAGCGCCCTATGCCTGCCAGTCCATGTTTTACTTCAAACCACCCGGCGCCCGCGGCCAGGATTTGCATCAGGACAATTTCTATCTGCGCGTGAAGCCCGGCACCTGCCTGGCCGCCTGGATCGCGGTCGACGATGCGGACGAAGGCAATGGCGGCATGATGTGCGTGCCCAAAACGTCCAGCCTCGACATCGCCTGTCCCGAACCATCCGATCCGACGCTGTTCTTCACCTCCGACCACGTCGAGCCTCCGCCCGGACATGAGCCACGCATGATGAATCTCAAGGCAGGCGATGTGCTGTTCTTCAACGGCAGCGTCATCCACGGCTCGACACCCAATACCAGCGCAGACCGTTTCCGCCGTTCGCTGATCTTCCATTATGTGCCGGCCAGCACCGTCGAGATAAGCCACTGGTACGAGGCCATCAGTTTCGCGGGAGACAGGATGGATATCGCGATCAACATGGATGGTGGCCCCTGCGGCACCGCCCAACCGATTCCGGCCGGTCCGCACTAGCGGGTTGATACCTCTCTGGACTGCCAGAACGGGCCGCCGATATCCGCACTTGCCCCCAATCCGGCAAGGGATATGAGAGCCCGGCTCCAGACCAGCGCCATCTCAAAAACAAAAAGCCGGCGCTGCGTTTTGCGCAGCCGCCGGCTTTCCCTCAATTCGATTAAGAAACGAGCCGCCTCAGACGTTGAACTTGAACAGCATCACGTCGCCATCCTTGACGACATAATCCTTGCCCTCGTCGCGCGCCTTGCCCGCTTCCTTGGCCGGCACTTCGCCGCCCAGGGTCACGAAGTCTTCGTAGCCAATGGTCTGGGCACGAATGAACCCGCGCTCAAAATCAGTGTGGATCACCCCGGCCGCCTGCGGAGCCTTGTCACCGCGATGGATAGTCCAGGCGCGCGTCTCCTTGGGGCCGACCGTGAAATAGGTCTGCAGGTTCAGAAGGTCATAGGCGGCGCGGATCAGGCGATTGAGGCCGGGCTGCTCAAGCCCTAGCGAATCGAGATACTCGGCCTGCTCGTCATCGGGAAGCTGGGCCAATTGGCTCTCGATCTCGGCCGAGATGATGACGACACCCGCATGATTGGCCGCGGCATAGTCCTCGACCTTTTTCGAATGCTCATTGCCCGTCGCCGCCGAGGCCTCATCGACATTGCAGACATAGAGCACCGGCTTGCTGGTCAGCAATTGCAGTTCGTCGAAGGCCTTTTCTTCTTCCGGGTCGCGCTGGACAAAGCGGGCCGACTTGCCGTCGCGAAGGACCGCAAGGGCGCGGTCGACCAGCTCCAGCGTCTGCTTGGCCTCCTTGTCATTGCCCTTGGCCTTCTTCTCAAGGTTGGGGCGCCGCTTTTCGAGACTCTCGAGGTCCGCCAGCATCAACTCGGTCTCGACCACCTCGGCATCGGCGAGCGGATCGACCTTGTTGGAGACGTGAATGACATTGTTGTCTTCAAAGCAGCGCAGCACATAGGCAATAGCGTCGGTCTCGCGGATATTGGCGAGGAACTGGTTGCCCAGCCCTTCGCCCTGCGATGCGCCTTTCACCAGGCCCGCAATATCCACAAAGCTCATGCGCGCCGGCAGAATGTTCGCCGACTTGCCGATGGCCGCCAGCTTTTCCAGCCGCGGATCGGGCACCGACACCTCGCCCACATTGGGCTCGATGGTGCAGAACGGGAAGTTGGCCGCCTGCGCGGCGGCGGTGCGGGTGAGTGCATTGAAAAGTGTCGACTTGCCGACATTCGGCAGGCCGACAATGCCCATCTTGAAGCCCATGGGTATCTCCGGGAAATCGTTGCGCTCCAATTGGGCGGGATCGCCGCCGATGTCAATGTTTTGGCGCCCGCGCAGTCGAAACCGGCTTGGCTGCCCGGTACCACACATCTATCCCTTGCCCCCGACGGCGGAGCGTGCCAAAAACCCGTTGACGTATAGGGCAAGCAAATGACCAATCCTGTCACAAAAGATCGGCGGCATTTCGAGGACCTCGCCGTCGGCGAAGTCATCGACCTGGGGCGCACCACCGTCTCCAAGGACATGATCATCACCTTCGCGCGCGAATTCGATCCTTTCCCGTTTCATCTTGACGAAGCCGCGGCCAAGGTAAGCCTCTTGGGCGGGCTGGCCTCCAGCGGCTGGCAGACCGGTGCCCTGAGCCTGAAAATGCTGGTCGACAATTTCCTCTCGCAGATCGCCTCTTGCGGCGGGCTGGGTTTTCGCGATCTCAAGTGGAAAACGCCGGTGATGGTTGGCGACACGATTGGCGGCACGGTGACGATTGCCGAGCTGCGCCGGTCCTCCACCCACCCGCAATGGGGCATTGTCACGCTCGACTTCGACATGCGCAATCAGAACGGCAAGCCGGTGATGAGCATGCGGCTGGCCAATCTGGTCGAATGCCGCAAGGCGGAGGCCGTGGCATGACCCGCTGGTTCGAGGACATAGAGGTCAATGAGCCCTTTCCGCTGGGCGATCACACTTTCTCGGCCGAAGAGATCATCCGCTTCGGTACGCTCTACGATCCGCAATATTTTCACACCGACCCGGAGCTGGCGCGGCACAGCCATTTCGGCGGGCTGATCGCTTCGGGCTGGCACACGGTCAGCGTGGGTCACCGCAAAATGGTCGATGCTTTGTTTGCCGAAGAAGAACGGCTGCGCGGGCTCGGCCAGGAACCGGGCGTCTCCGGCCCCTCCCCGGGGGTCAATTCGATGGATTTCAAGGCGCCGGTCCGCCCGGGCGACAAGGTGACCTATACACTCACGGTCACCGACAAGCGGCCGTCCAATTCCATTCCCGGCTGGGGCCTGCTGTTCAACCAGCTCACCGCCGTCAACCAGCATGGTGAACTGGTTTACGAGGCGCATCTGGTCGGCTTTTCCAAACTGCGCGACTACACCATGCCGCTCCGCCTGCGTCTGTTGCTGGCGCTCTCCAAAATGCCTGTTCTCGGAAAGCTGATCAGGCGCGGCTCTTGATCGTGTCACACCGGCTCGGCATGCTCTGCTCATGCGCCGATTCGCCCTTTGCCTCGCCATCACCGCCCTGTCTGCAATGCCAGCTCTCGCCCAAGCCTATCAGGGCAATTGGAGCTGCCGCGACGCCACGACCAACAGGGTCGGCATTCTGACCATCTATGGCCAGGTCTATGGCTGGGCCTCGCGCGCCGCCAACGACCCCAATTCAGGCACGGGCACCCTGACCCCCTACCAGGATGGCGTCGGGTTCAATGACGGCAATCTGCGCGCCAATTCTGCCGTTCAGGCGGGCCGGCTGATCGACGACGCCAATTTCGGCACCGCCCTGCAGCTTGAAACCACCGACACCATTGTCATGCTGTGCCATCCGCGCTAGCGGCTGACCCCAAAAGCAGGGGGTTGAACTTTTCGCCCCTTTAGCGCATTTAGAAGGGGCAGTGCCGGGCCCCTCTGGTCATAGCCCCTTGCTATGGCGATGTCGGAACTGCTCCACCTATTTCATGGAGAAGGTCCGGCGATGGAATCGCTTCTTGCCGCCCTTTCGGGCGATTTTCTGGGTACCCCCGTCTATTTCTGGGTCGCGTTCATCGCGATCGTTATTGCACTGCTTGTCTTTGACCTCGGCATCCTGCATCGGGATGAACATGAGATCGAAGCCAAGGAGAGCCTGTTGCTCTACGGCTTCTATGTCGTGATCGCGATCGCCTTTGGCGCCTGGGTCTGGTTCAGCCGCGGCGCACAATCCGGCCTCGAATTCTACACCGGCTATCTGATCGAGCAGTCACTGGCGATGGACAACATGTTCGTCATCGCCACCATCTTCGGCTTCCTCGGCATTCCCCGGCTCTATCAGCACCGCGTGCTGTTCTGGGGCATTCTGGGCGTCATCCTGTTCCGTGCCATCCTCATCGGTGTCGGCGCCGCGCTGGTCCACCAGTTCGAGGCAATCCTGTTCCTGTTCGGTGCGTTCCTGGTGTTCACCGGCATCCGCATGTTCTCTCACTCCGACGAAGAGCCGGATATGGAGAGCAACAAGATCCTGATCTTCCTGCGCCGGCATTTCCGCATCACCAATTCGCTGCGCGGACGGAACTTTACGGTCAAGGAACCCGACCCCAAGACTGGCAAGGTCGTCACCTGGCTGACACCCCTGGCGGTGGCCCTGATCATGGTGGAGATTGTCGACCTGATCTTTGCGGTCGACTCGGTACCGGCGGTCTTTGCGGTCACGCAGGACACATTCATCGTCTACACCTCCAACATCTTCGCCATCCTGGGCCTGCGCGCACTCTACTTCGCACTGGCAGCAGCCATGAACCGCTTCCGCTACCTGCAGGTATCCCTGGCGATCATTCTGGTGTTGATCGGCATCAAGATTTTCCTGGTTCCGTTGGGTATCAAGATCGACACCTTGCTGGCGCTGGCCGTAACGATCTCGATCCTGGCGGGTGGCGTTCTCTACTCCTTGTGGAAGACCCGCAACGAGCCTGACATCAGTGCCGAGGATCAGCCCAAGACCGGCCAGCTCGAGCCGTGACCTGGCGGGCACAGCCCGCAGCCAATCCAGAAGCATGAGAAGGGCCGGCGTTGACGCCGGCCTTTTTTCCTTGCCTAAGGTGCACCCATCAATACGGAGGTTTCGCACCAAATGATCTGAGAACTCGTACTGGATGCCGCCCCGCAACCGTTCCGCGCCATGCGTGTGAGCGGACTGTGCTGGATGCCGGCCTGGACGAGATCGACAGACATGGTGTCCTGACGGCCTGAGCCCGTCCCTCCGCGTCCTTCCAGCATACGGCGTCCCACCCAGAACCGCTTCACCGCGTGCTTTTGGCACGCACCGATTTGCCTGAGCCAGCCCGCGCAGTGCCATGCCGGGCGGGAAAGGATGTTTCATGCCTAAAAACCAGTTCCAACGCCCACTACCGGTCAGGCACACCCAAAATGTGCTGCGCCGCGGCAAGCCCGTACCGCCGCCGCCCAAAGCCGCGACCAAGCCCTCCAAGGCCCCTGCTGCGGCTCTGCCGCCACTGGCGGCGCTCTTGGAAGCACCGGGGCGGAAGTAGATCCAACAGGGGTCTGGCGCGCTGCCGGGCCCCTGCACCAGTCTTGCCGCAATTGGCCGTTAACGAATTGTCATTGTGACAAAGGAGACAGGCCAATGGGCGCTATCCATGAAATCGTCTTTGATTGTGCCGAACCCGCCATATTGGCCCCGTTCTGGGCCAATCTGCTGGAGGGTTATGCGCTGCGCGAGACCCAGACCGATCAGGCATTGAGCCTGGCGCTCGGCCTGGACCCGGACGTACCCACGATCATGGTGATTGATGGCCCGGGACCCTCGATCTGTTTCCAGAATGTGGACGGCCAGCGGCCCGATAACAACAGGGTCCATTTCGACGTGCAGGTCGGTGACCGAGCCGCCGAAGTTGAGCGCCTCAAAGCCGCTGGCGCGACGGTCGACCGCGTCCTGCCTACCTATACCGTGATGCGCGACCCCGAAGGCAACCAGTTCTGTCTGATCGATCAACGCGAGGCCATGGCAGCCTAGCCTGGCACAATACCGGCGGAGCGTGCTGACAGGCTCTGTCGCGCCCTCATCCGATTGGTCAGGCCACCAGAAACCGAAGGTCTGCCATGACGTTGAACCCTCAGTGCCCCTCGAAGGCCATGAGGGAATGCACTTGGACGCCTTCTGCGGCCAGCTTGGCCGCGCCGCCGATCTCGGGAAGGTCGATGACGAAGGCGGCGTCGTCGCAGATTGCGCCGGTCCGCCGCATCAGGCCCACGGCCGCGATGGCAGTGCCGCCCGTGGCAATCAGATCATCCACCAGCAGGACCTTGTGTACATTGCTCAGCACATCGGCATGGATCTCGATCGTGTCCACGCCATATTCGAGCGCATAGTTCTGGCCGATGGTTTCGCCGGGCAATTTGCCCCTTTTGCGCACCGGCACAAAGCCGACACCCATGGCAATTGCCACCCCGGCACCGAAGATGAAGCCGCGCGCTTCGATGCCCGCGACATGGGTAAAGCCCTGTCCGCGGTATTTGCTGGCAATGCGTTCAACACTCTCGCGAAACCCTTCGGGATGCTCGATCAGCGTGGTGATGTCCCGGAACAAGATGCCCTTCTTGGGATAGTCGGGGATCGTGCGGACGAGCGGCTTCAGGTCGAGCGACATCGATGGCCTTGTCAGTTCTTGTGAAAAATCAGGATTTCTTGCGGCCTAGGACATGCCGCGCGATGACGCCGGCATTATAGGCAACATTGCGCGTGGTCGTGATAGCTGTTTCACGTGCCTTGGGATTGTTGACTACGGCCTGCACGCCGGCGCGCACCACCGGATGGCGGCTCATGGCAATGGCGGTGCTGACCACTGTAACGGCAAGGCGAACGGCGGACATCGCGGTTTCCTTTAACAACCCGGACTTGTGCAATATCGCGATTGGAGAGCGCGAAGGCAAGGGGCGCGGTGACGCGGCAGCTGCAAATGATCGCGACAAGCCACAAAGAAAAGAGGCGGCCCCGCAACGCTAAATCCAGTGCATGCCCTGCGAGCGTCGGCGCCACTCGACCATAGGTCTCGTCGCCTTCTCACTCAAATCGCTCCAACGGGGAGTTTGGCGGCGCGGCGCGCAATGCAAAGGGAGCCTCTCGGGCCCCTCAAACTCAACCGCCGGTGCATGCCCTTCGAGCGCAGCTCTCCGGGCCTGACCCACTCAAAACTCCCCACCGGAGAGTTTTGACGGCGCGACGCGCAATGAAAAGGGGGCCCAGAGAGGCCCCCTTGAATGTTGGTTCCGTGCATGCCCTGCGAGCGTAGCTCTCCGGGCCTGACCACCTAAAATCGCCCCACTGGGGCGATTTTGCCGGGAAGCGGCCGTGGGTCAGTGCTCGATACCGGCCCAGAGCTTGCGCTTGGTGGCGTACATCAAACCAGCAAACAGCACCAGGAACAGCAGCACCACGAAACCGGTCTGCTTGCGCGACACCAGATGCGGCTCGGCCATCCACATCATGAACGCGGAGACGTCCCTTGAATACTGCTCGACGGTCAACGGGACCTCGACACCATCCTCGCCCGGTACATAGGTCACAGAGCCCTCCGCCAGCGGCGGCGCCATGCCGATGGCGTGGCCGGGGAAGTAGTCGTTGTAGTACTTGCCTTCGGCCAGCTCGAAGCCTTCCGGAGCCGTTTCCGGCACTTCCTCGTGATAGCCATTGAGCAGCGCGTGGATATAGTCCGCGCCGCCTTCCTGGTAGCCAGTGAAGTAGTTGAATACCCAGGTCGGGAACGGATCGACGACGCCACGGGCCTTGGCTAGCACCGAGAAGTCCGGCGGCAGCGAACCACCATTGGCATCACGGGCCTCCTGATCATTGGCGAAGGGCGCGGGCCACCGATCGGCAGGGATGCCAGGACGGCGGCCACCTTCGGCGGTCTCGTCGACGACTTCGTATTCCGCGGCAAGAGCCTTGACCTGCTCTTCCGAAAAGCCCGGGCCACCCGGCTCGCTGAGGTTGCGGAAAGCCAGCAGATTGGCGCCGTGGCAGCTGGCGCAGACCTCACGGAACACCTGGAAGCCACGCTGCAGCTGATGCTCGTCATAGGTGCCGAAAATGCCCGCAAAGCTCCAGCTCTGGCGCTCTATGGTCGCACCCGCTTCGGCCGCTTGGGCCGACACGGTGGACAAGCCAACCATGGCAGTGACGGCGGCGATGATGAACTTGGTCTTGAACATGTCTATCGTCCCGATCACGCGTGTGCCTTGCCGAGAACGCTCTCGGAAATGCTGGTCGGCAGCGGCTTTGGCGTCTCGATGCGCGAGAGCACCGGCAGCACCACCAGGAAGTAGATGAAGTAGTAGGCCGTGCAGACCTTGGCCAGCACCGTGTAGATGCCCTCTGCCGGCTGCGCACCCAGATAGGTCAGGGCCACGAAATTGATCGCGAACAGCCAGTAGAACCACTTGAACATAGGTCGGAACGTGCCTGAGCGGACCTTGGACGTATCGAGCCACGGCACGACCAGCAGCATCACCAGCGCACCGCCCATGGCGATGACGCCGCCGAGCTTGGAGTCGATGAATAGGACGTTGAAGTCGATGGCGCGCAGGATCGTGTAGAACGGCAACAGGTACCATTCGGGCACGATATGGGCCGGCGTCACCTGGCTGTTGGCCATAATGTAGTTGTCGGGATGGCCCAGGATATCCGGCGCGAAGAATACGAACCAGGCGAAGGGGATCATGAAGACCACCATCGCGAACAGATCCTTCATCGTGTAGTACGGGTGGAAGGCCACGGTATCGCGGCTTTCCTTCACCTCAACGCCGATCGGGTTGTTATTGCCCGGCACATGCAGCGCCCAGATATGCAGGCCGACAATGGCCGCAATCACGAAGGGCAGCAGGTAGTGCAGCGAGAAGAAGCGGTTGAGCGTCGGATTGCCCACGGCAAAGCCGCCCAGCACCAGCTGCTTGATGTTTTCGCCGACCACCGGAATGGCCGAGAAAATGTTCGAGATAACCGTTGCACCCCAGAACGACATCTGGCCCCAGGGCAGGATGTAGCCCATGAAGGCAGTGGCGACGGTGAGGATGAAGATCAAGACGCCCAGGATCCAGATGATCTCGCGCGGCGCCTTGTAGGAGCCGTAATAGAGGCCGCGGAACATGTGGATGTAGAGCGCCACGAAGAACATCGAGGCGCCAACCGCGTGCACGGCCTGGATGATGCGGCCGCCATTGACGTCGCGACGGATATGCTCGACCGAGTCGAACGCCATCGCGATATTGGGCGTATAGTGCATCGCCAGGATGATGCCGGTAACGATCTGAATGCCCAGGCACATCACTAGGATGGCACCGAAGGTCCACCAATAGTTGAGGTTCTTCGGCGTCGGGAAGTCCATCAGGTGCTCTTTGGAGAACCGGATGATCGGCAGGCGGTCATCGAGCCACTTCTCGACGGCATTTCCGGGAGTGTAGGTAGAATGTTCGGACATCGGAAAAGCCCCCACTAGCCGATCTGGATCAGCGTATCGCTGACAAATTCATAAGGCGGCACAACCAGGTTCGTCGGCGCGGGACCACGGCGAATGCGGCCGGCCGAGTCATAGTGCGAACCGTGGCAAGGGCAGAACCAGCCGTCGAAATCGCCCGACTCACCGACCGGAATGCAGCCCAGATGGGTGCAGTTGGCGATCATCACCAGCCACTGCTCGTGACCTTCCTTGGTCCGCTCTGCGTCGGTCTGCGGATCCTTGAGTTCGCTGAGTGGAACCGCGCGCGCCTCTTCGATCTCGGCAGCGGTACGATGCCGCACGAAAACCGGCAGGCCGCGCCAGGTGATCGTCACCGATTGACCCTCGGGGATGGCGGCCACATCGAACTCGATGCTGGCCAGAGCCAGGGTCGAGGCGTCGGGGTTGAGCTGGTTGATCAGCGGCCAGACCACGGCGGCAGCGCCGACCGCGCCGACGGCGCCGGTGGCGACAAAAAGAAAGTCCCGCCGGTTGGTAGATGAATGTTCTGCTTGCGTGGCCAAGGTCCGTATCCCCGTAACATGCACATTTGACGGGGCCGGCTCCCGGCAATGTCGCCCGCATAAGCAGAATCGACCGCCGTGCGCCCTCAAGCGGCCCGTCAGGTCCGTCCTTTTTGCACTGTCACAGGCACTTGTCCAGTGCAGGTGCCGTGACAGCGCACAACTGCGACACTATACCCGAGCCAGCCCGGATTTCCGGGCACTCCATACAGCCGGAGACCGTCTGAAATGTCTATCGACCTGGCCCTCTATCAGCCCGACATTGCCGCCAATACCGGCACTCTCCTGAGGCTCGGCGCCTGCATGGGCGTGGTGGTGCATGTCATCCATCCGGCCGGTTTCGCGCTCACCGACCGCAATCTCACGCGCGCCGGGATGGACTATTTGGACAAGGCGGCGCTGGTCGAGCACAACAGCTTCGCCGCCTTCCAGGACTGGCAACATGAACATAAGCGGCGGCTGGTCCTGCTGACCACCAAGGCCAGCCAATCGGCCTACCAAACCAGCTATGAAGATGGCGACATCCTGCTGCTCGGCCGCGAAAGCGCCGGCGTGCCTGACAGCGTGGCAGATGCCTCCGACCTCAGAGTCCGCATTCCGATGCGTGCCGGTTTGCGCTCGATCAATGTGGCCATCTCGGGCGCCATGATATTGGGGGAGGCATTGCGGCAGACCAAGGCCCTGCCGGCGATGACGCCCTTTACAGATCCGAGTTGAAGGTTCATTTCCCCGCCATGAACGCGCCAGCCCCCACCCTTCCCGCCGATATCGACACAAAGAAGACCCGCGCCGCCGGCTGGTTCCGCACCCTGCGCGACCGCATTTGCGCCGAACTCGAGGTCATTGAAGCCGAAGTCACCGGCCCCAATGCCGACATGGCACCGGGCAGGTTTGAACGTACCCCCTGGGATCGTGCCGCCGGCGGCGGGGGCGAAATGTCGATGCTGCACGGCCGCGTCTTCGAGAAGGCGGGGGTTCACGTCTCCACCGTTCACGGCCATTTCACCGAGGAGTTTGCCCGCCAGATGCCTGGCACCGAGGCCGGGACGGCCTTCTGGAGTTCAGGCATTTCGCTCATCATCCACCCCTGGAACCCCCATGTTCCGGCGGTGCATATGAACACGCGGATGATCGTGACCGGCAAGCAATGGTGGGGCGGCGGCGCCGACCTCACCCCGGTGCTCGATGCGCGCCGGACCCAGACAGACCCGGACGCCCGCGAATTCCACGCTGCCATGAAGGCGGCCTGCGAAGGCCGCCCCGGCGTCGACTATGAACGCTTCAAGGCCTGGTGCGACGAGTATTTCTACCTGCCTCACCGCGACGAGCACCGCGGCATTGGCGGCATCTTCTACGATCAGTTCAATTCCGGCGACTGGGACGCCGACTTCGATTTCACCCAGGCGGTCGGCGAGGCGTTCATCGGCATCTATCCAAAACTGGTACGCCGAAACTTCGAAAAGCCTTGGACAGAGGGCGAGCGCGACGAGCAGCTGATCCGCCGCGGCCGCTATGTCGAATTCAACCTGCTCTATGACCGCGGCACCACCTTCGGTCTCAAGACAGGCGGCAATGTCAATTCAATCCTGTCTTCCATGCCGCCCGCGGTGAAGTGGCCCTGAGACGTTTCCCAGTCTTGGCACGACCGGGTCGGCGCCATTAGGATTCGGTCATGTCCCTCAGCGATCTCGACATCACCGGCTATCGTTCGATTCGGTCCATCCGCTTCCCGCTGAAGCGGCTGACCTGGATCGAGGGGCTGTCCACCATCGGCATTTTTCCTGAGGAATGATCGGAACCTTTTGGGCATACATGCGTTTCATCAGACCCGCCAAAGGGAGTGACAATAGGAGGTTCAGCGATGAAACGCTTTGATTCCGGCACACTCATTCCAGGGTCCACCTGGCGCGCCGAGGCCGAAACCGAGGCCGAAGTGGTGCGGCGAGCGGTCGAAAACATGCGCAATCTCAACGGCGAAACCGAAGTGCGCCCAGACATGGTCGAGCGCATCAAGGAACGCATCGTCGATGTGGACGATATGGGCCGGCAAACCAGACACTGAATGTTCAACAAGCCCCGGATGACCGGGGCTTTTTCTACCCGCTGTTGCGATAGGCATTGCGCCCTAGTGAAAAATTCGCTCCAGCAGGGCATCCTTACTGGCGGAAAATTCACTTTCCACCCAGGCTCGCTCCATGATGGCCAAGGCCGCGCCCATGTCCGGCCCCGGTCTCATGCCCCGCGCTTCCAGATCCGCCCCGCCGACAGGCAGCGGCGCCACCGGCAGCCGTCCCAGATCCCGCGCCAGCTCGGCCAGTTGCGCGCGCGACCAGTTCTCTTTGGCAGCGGCCACCGCCAGGCCTTCAACCGCGTCTTCGCCAAAGCGATAGGCGGCCCAGCCGATATCGCCACGGCGCAGCAGGGCAGCGGCTTCGGCAATGTTTTGGGCATGGGCGGTGATTGCCTTGCTCAGGCGCCAATCTGCTTGTCGTTGCTCAAGGCGGTCGCGCCCCAACATGGCAAGCCGCGCCGCCGCGCCCTGCCCGCCCAGCGCCTCATAGCGCTGCAGGGCCGCTAGGGCGCCCGGCGCCAGGCGCAGGAGGCCAAATTGGTCCATCACGCCCAGCGTGGTCGCGACACGTGGCAGCGCCAGCATGCGCAGCATTTCCGCACCCACACGCTCGCGCGAAATGTGGTCGAGCTCTTCGACTGCATCGCGGCAGGCCGCGAGCCCCTCCGGGTCAAATTTCTCGCCGCCATGACTGGCCGAGAAGCGGAAGAATCGATAGACGCGCAGACCGTCCTCGGCAATCCGTCGCGCCGCATCGCCAATGAACCGCACCCGGCCATTGATGAGGTCGGCGGCGCCCCCCAGCGGATCGAACAGCCGCCCATCGGCATGACAATAGAGGGCATTGAGGGTAAAATCCCGCCGCTCGGCATCGGCCACCCAATCGGTCCCGAACTGTACCTGCGCGTGCCGGCCATCGGTCACCACGTCCTGGCGCAGCGTCGTGACTTCAACCGTGGTTCCATCCAGCCGCAAGGTCACCGTGCCATGGTCGATACCCGTGGGATAGGCATCGATCCCGGCGGCTTTGGCGCGCTGCATGACCGCGACCGGTAGCAATTCGGTCGCCATATCAATGTCGGCGTGGTCCCGCATCCGCCCGATCAGGCTGTCGCGCACCACGCCACCAACGGCGCGCGTTCGGCCCTCCGCGCCATCGAGCGCCGCAAATATGGCCTGTACGGCCTGTCGCTCCAGCCACTCCGCGCCTTCCAGCCGATCCGGAATCATGCGGCAACCTCGCCGACCACCAGGTCCCGGAACTGCCGGGTCAGATTAGCGGTAATCCCCCAGATCATGTGTCCCTCATGGTCGATCTGCCAGGTCGAATGCTCCTTGCCGCCCCGGCTGATGCGGAACCGCCCATAGCTCTCGGCGGCTAGAATGCGGCTCAGGGGCACCTCGAACACCGAATGCACTTCGCCCGGATTGGGCACGAACGGACCGGTCGGGTTCACCTCCGCAACGACAGGCGTGATCAGGTAATTGGTGCCGGTGTAGTAGGTGGGCATATAGCCCAGGATCCTTGCGTCCTCGGCCGACATGCTGACTTCTTCATGGGCTTCGCGCAGCGCTGCGGCGGCCGCTCCCTGGTCCGAGCCATCGATCTTGCCACCGGGAAAGGCCACTTGTCCCGAATGGGCCCGCAGATCGGGCGAGCGCTCGGTATAGAGCACGGTGTGCCCCTCGGGGCGCCGCACCAGGGCAATCAGCACGGCCGCGGGTACCGGCGGCCGTTCGAACGGCTTGACCGGCTGCCAGTCCGGCACAAGGTCGTGCGAATGGGGCAATGCGGGCGCGTCAGCCAGCAATCTGGCCGACAGGAGCCGGACTATGTCAGAACCTGAATCCAAATCGCACCCGGCGTGAAATCAACGTGACGGCCTGAATGTAAGCAAGCCATCCCGATCCTGCACCCCTTTTTGGTGTCAGTCTTCGGTCTCGAAGGCCGCGATCTCACCCTTGAGCGACTTGGCCAGGCTCTTGTCTTCGGACAAGAGCAGGACACGTGTCGGATCCACCGGCCCGGGAAACTGGATATTGCCCGGCGTCGTGATCTCCCAGCCGAGCGGGCAGTAATAATCCTGGTCTCCAACCAGCAGCACGAATTGTCCTTCGCCCCGCGCCATGGCCAGTTTGGCCACCTCGCGCGCCAGAAGCTTTCCGGCACCGCGCTTGCGGAAATTGGGATGGGTGGCCAGCGGGCCCAGAAGATAGCCTTTCAGCCCATCCACGCTGATCGGGGTCATCCACACCGAGCCGCAGGCCGTGCCATCCACCTCGGCGATCAGGCTCAGGCTCGGATCGATGGGAAAGCGCTCCCGCACGCGAAACGCCGTGCGTGCAAACCGCCCCGGGCCAAAGGCAATGGCCTGCAAATCCTCGACGAAAACATCATCGGCGGGCGTGGCGGCCCGAACGGACAATTGGCCGGCAGCAGGAGAAGGCGCGGCCTCGGCCGCAACGAGCGTGGTCATGGGTCTGATCCAGAAAAAGATGTGCAGAAAACATGCGGATCGGCCAGCGGCCCTCCGCTCTAAACGACCAACTAGGGTCGTCGGTTCATCTGCAAAACCTTCACCATCCTGGACGCCTCCACGTCTGGAATCCGATTAGCACCCACTGGGTTGGTCGTAAATGGGAATTTTGGCCCCATGCTTCCAAATTCCTTTTCCGGTTTCGCGCCAGTGTTGCCCAATCACGCAACAATCTGTTGCCGCCCACGTCCTTTTTGCCGCTCGTCCCGTTTCTTAAGTAGAGACCGGAGCAAAAATCACGCGCGCATTACGCCATCAAATCCGGCAATGCCGACAGCAAGATGACCGAAAGGAACTTTCAATGGGACAGTTGATCGACGGAAAATGGTCCACCCAGTGGTATGACACCAAGAAATCGGGGGGCAAATTCGTCCGTTCGCAGGCCGGCTTCCGCAACTGGATCACCGCTGACGGCAGCCCCGGCCCGTCCGGTGAAGGCGGCTTTGCCGCGGAGGCAGACCGGTATCACCTCTATGTTTCCCTCGCCTGTCCCTGGGCGCATCGCACGCTGATTTTCCGCAAGCTCAAGGAGCTGGAGAACCTGATTTCGGTCTCTGTCGTCTCCCCGAAAATGCCCGACGAGACCGGCTGGAGCTTCAAAACCGAAGAAGGCTCGACCGGCGATGAGCTGCTCGGCAAGGACACGCTCTGGCAGGTCTATACGCAGGCTGTGCCCGACTATACCGGCCGCGTGACAGTGCCCGTGCTGTGGGACAAGAAGACCGGCACGATCGTCTCCAACGAAAGTTCGGAGATCATTCGCATGTTCAATTCAGCCTTCAACGAATTGACCGGCAATACGGAGGATTTCTACCCCGAACCACTGCGCGAGAAGATCGACGCCATCAATAGCACGGTCTATGACGACATCAACAACGGCGTCTACAAGGCCGGTTTCGCCACCGCCCAGGACGCCTATGACGAGGCGGTCACCAAGCTGTTCGACGCGCTCGACTGGGTCGAGGGCCTATTGGGCGACACCGCCTATCTGACCGGTGACGCCATCACCGAGGCCGACTGGCGGCTGTTCACCACGCTGGTGCGGTTCGACGCGGTCTATGTCGGTCACTTCAAATGCAACCGCCAGCGCATCGCGGACTATCCGAACCTCAGCCACTACTTGAAGGCGCTCTATGAGGTGCCGGGCGTCAAGGAAACGGTCGATCTCGACCATATCCGCACGCATTATTACTGGAGCCACACCACCATCAATCCGCACCGGATTGTGCCCATCGGGCCGGATCTGCCGTTCCTGGATTGAGCGGCTGCCCGCGACGCCACTATTCCTCTCCCCCTCGGGGAGAGGTGGCTCGGCGAAGCCGAGTCGGTGAGGGGAAACCTTCCGCGGCGCTGATGCTGTGGTGAAATTCCCCTCATCCGGCGCTACGCGCCACCTTCTCCCCGACGGGGAGAAGAATCGGAAGGATCGCAGATCCTCAATACCCCCAGATCGACCGCTTTTCGACGCCGTCAAAATACTCATCGATCCGCTGGCTGGTCGCGGGGGTGACTTTTTCGGGCAGATTATGGCGGTCGAACCAGCCCACTTCCGCGATCTCGTAATCCGGCTTGCGCTCAAACTCGAAATTGAACGATTTGGCGACATAGAACGCCACGTGGTCCCGGTTCGTGACGGGGCTGGTATTGTGGTAGAGCCCGAACAGCTCCATGGGCCCGGTCACCCGATAGCCGGTTTCCTCCAGCGTCTCGCGCGCCCCAGCCTCCTCGAAGGTCTCGCCCGGTCCGACGCCGCCGCCGGGAAACTGCCAGCCGGGCACATAGGTATGGCGGATCAGCAGTACCTTGTCGCCATCCACCACCATGACCCGCGCGCCCACCGTCATGCGATGCCAGAGGCCCTTGAGGCTCAGGAAGGCGGTCGCGCGGACGCGCTGGAAGCGATTCATCATGGTCTTGGCTCCATCGTTTCGCCATGGCTAGCAGAGCTTTGCCCGCGACAAAATCGTGCGTTGTGTCGATTGAACGTTTTCTTGTCCGTGACGTTCTGGCACAACCCCCCGCGATGATCACCCTGGCGCACATCTCCGACATCCACCTGTCCCCCATGCCTGAGGTGGGTTTTCGCGATCTTCTGGGCAAACGCCTGACCGGCTATCTCAACTGGAAGCTCAAGCGCCACGGCGAGATGAACACCGAGACGCTGGCCCGCCTGGTCGCCCATATGCGCGAGCAGAATGCCGACTTCACCGCCGTGACCGGTGACCTCACCAATCTGGCGCTCGACAGCGAAGTCGAACGCGCCGGCCGGTGGCTGCGCGAGCTGGGTGGCGCCGACAAGACCGTGGTGTGCCCCGGCAATCACGACGCCTATGTCCCCGGCGCGCTGGAATATGCCCAGAGCGAATGGGGTGACTACCTCAAGGGAGAAACCGTCGAGGGTCAGGCCTTCCCCTTTGTTCGCCGTGTTGGCGAAGTGGCGATTGTTTCCTGCTCGAGCGCTGTGCCCACCGCACCATTCCTCGCTGTTGGCCGCTTTGAGGAAAAACAGGCCGCGCGCCTCTCACGCATTCTCAAGCTCTTGGGCGATGCCGGCTATTTCCGCGTCGTGCTGATCCATCATCCGCCCAATGCGGAGCTGCAGCACCCTAGCTTCGGCCTCAAGGGCCATCGCATCTTCCGCCGCGTCATCACGGAGGAAGGGGCCGAACTGGTTTTGCACGGCCACACCCACCGCTCCTCGATCCATCATATCCCGGGCAAGAACCACGAAGTGCCAGTGATCGGCGTCGCCGCCGCCAGCGCCGCCCAGGGCGGCACGCTGGACGACCCGGCCCGCTACAATCTCTTCCGCATCGAGAAGTCCGGCGATGAATGGCGCTGCACCATGCGCGAATACGGTTTCCAGCGCCTGGGTGCCGACATCGTCATGCGCATGCAGATGCGGATCTACTGAACGGCCGCTTCGCGGCAAAATCGCTCCGGTGGAGCGATTTTAGTTCAGGAGGCCACGAAGGCTGCGCCTGAGTGGCTGGGCACAAAATTCGCCAGCCCTCGCCCCCTCCCCCCGCACATCTCGTCCCGCTATAGTCCGAGGCAAAGGGAGGCCGATCGCATGACAACCGCGAAGCCCACCACCATCGACGCCTATCACGCCGCCCAGGCCGAGCCCGACCGCGCCATTTGCAATATGCTGCGCGCCATCATCGACCAGCACCTGCCCGACGCTGAAAGCAAATTCTGGCACGCTCATCCGGTCTGGTTCCTCGCCGGCAACCCCGTCGTCGGCTATTCCAGGCTCAAATCCTCTGTCCGGCTGATGTTCTGGAGCGGCCAGTCCTTCAGGACACCAGGCCTCACCCCCGAAGGCAGTTTCAAGGCCGCCGAGATCCGCTACACCGCGCCCGAGCAGATCAATTCCAATGCACTCGGAAGCTGGCTCGAAGAAGCCCGCATCATCCAGTGGGACTACAAGAACATCGTCAAGCGCAAGGGCCGGCTCGAACCGCTGTTCTAGCCATGCGCCGCCGACCCGTCCGGTGACCTGTTCTCTGCGAGCGGCTTTAGCCGACTAGTTCGGCACTCGCCCCCGCACCGCATGGACGCGACCCCGCGCCATCCATTCCCCCGAACCGCGAGACGCCCGGACGGTGTCGCGAACCTGCTCCAGTTGATCAGCGCTGAGCTTGGGAAGCACCTGCCCTATGCCGGGAGCAGATGTGGCGGTCGACCAATAGGCGTCAAAGGAGGGGAACGCCCGGCTCGCCGAGATTTCCCGCGTTTCCACATCAACAAGACCGGCATCTGTCCACAAGCGATCGAGCGCATCCAGCCGCGCCACCTCCGGATGTGGCGGCAGCAAGGCCTCCACCCCAGCCTCGCTAAGGGCAACGTGCACATCTTCATAGGGAAAGCCGCCCCCTTCAAGATCCCACGCATAGGCAGCAACGACGCCCCCGCCGCGCACGACCCGCCGCATTTCCGCAGCCCCCCGCTCCGGCTCCGGAACAAAGAAGATCACCAGCGCCATGATCGCTGCGTCAAAGGCACCGTCCGGATAAGGAAGCTCCAGAGCGGAGCCCAGTGTAAAGTTTGCAACGCCTGCCTGATGGCGCTTGCGGGCATAGGCCAACTGGGCTTCGGATGGATCAATGCCTTCAACCAATGCCGGCTGTGCCCTCTCGACAATCAGTTCTGTCGAAGCACCGTTTCCGCAGCCGATATCGGCCCATTTTGCGCCTGCTGGCACGTCCAGCCAGTCGAGAAACGGGGCGCCCACCAAAGCGCTCCATACGCCCATCATGGACTCATAAGTCTCGCCGTCTTGAAACTGGATCGCCTCAGCCATCTCATCCTCCTCAGGTCAGGCAAAAAAGCGCTCACTAGGGGTGCTGGTTTGGGGCCGTGTCGGCGCGCAAACTGGCGTGAAGACCACATATGCCGCACTTGAGCGGCTATCGCATCCGCAGCAGGCAACCGGACAAGAATAGACCTGCCAAAACCCTATAGCCAGAGACACGTTGACGGCGCCCCTTCGAAAGGGGGCAGCGCACCAATCAGCAACGTCACGCCGGTTAATGGCGCTGAACAGGTGCGCGTCCACGACCTGTTGCATGACGGCGCACACGCGCACCTGTGGCGAGCAGCACCGGAATGACGAGGTTCATTCCTGCGGGTCGGTCGCAATCATGCTGGCCACTGCCCGATCCGTTTCGCGCTCGCTCTCGGCCAACCCCGCCGCCACCCCTCGGCGGTTCTGCTCGGGCTGGTTTTGGCTCATCTTGTTTTTGCCCTCAATGCGGGTAATCGAGAAGCGAAGGCCCACAATGCC
>Ga0208794_1000357_pt1 | contig 31851 bp, 37 predicted proteins | sample 32_taG_FD_184106 | JGI IMG/M metagenome (GOLD analysis project Ga0208794, IMG submission 184106) | Marine viral communities from the Gulf of Mexico - 32_GoM_OMZ_CsCl metaG (SPAdes) (version 2) | ecosystem: Environmental > Aquatic > Marine > Oceanic | place: Atlantic Ocean: Gulf of Mexico... | reverse complement strand
GCTACTCCTCTTATACTCTCATCCAGTACGTTGGATTGACGACGAACAGGTAAACTATCTCAATCAGTACTATGATAAGATGAGGAAAGCGCAGGAAGCAATCTATGGAAAGCAAAAGGAGTAGGCTTTTGGCCTACTCCTCAACTACAATCATATCACAAATAAAAACAACGAGTGACATATGAAGAGAATAACACAATCATATCGGAACGGCAAGACACATTTTATTGCCATTCCTTTTCAACTGGAAACATCGAAGGGTACTAACTCGGAAGTCGAAGCAGGCTTCGAATGGATGAAACTTCGTAGCCTGAATCAACTACCTTCCCAACGAGAGTTGGGTAGACGTTGGGGCTGGACACTGTACAAGGTTCGTCAGTTCTGTACAGCGATGGAAACGTGGTATCAGTGCTACGTTTCCAAGGGTTCAATCACAAATCAATCACAAATCAATCAACAAAACGACGATAGCCCCCGAGATACCGAGGGTCGATTTTCAAAATCAATCAGTAATCAATCACGTTTCAATCACTCCCAATCGGAAACACCCGATACACGGGAGACAACGACACCCTATAAACAATATAAATTAATAAATATTGGTGTTGTTAAGATAAGGGTTGACGATGAAGTAGAAGACAATCTCCTACGGTACGTGCAACAAAGCAAGAACTGTCAGCGTGTACTGTCTCACTGGATTGAACTTGCTGGTACTCCTGAGATAATACCAGCACCTGACCTAGCCTGTATCTCATCGAGAGTAAGAGCAGGCGATATGGAGGCCTGTATCCAGGTACTCGATTGGTGCTACCTGTCACAGTCCTGTGCTCGTGCACGGTGGAGAAGAGACAACGGACACATAAGCCCAGCAAGTCTTTACAATAAAAAAGCGTGGGCTGAGTGTCTGTCCAAAGCAAAACAGGATATGTCTAAAACAACAACAACAACTACAACTACAACACAAACAACAAAAACTGGTCGTATCTCGTATAATGACCTAGAGGACTAACAATGCACAGACTACAACAAGCCCTACATCAGGCTATAAACGACTATGCCGTAGCGTTCAACAAACCGGAACGCTGGATCGAAAGAGCGTACCCGACTTGGGAGGCGACACTTGGGAAGAGCCACCCAAAGGCCATACTGAAAGCAATGGAATCATTGATCACTCAACCGTCAGAGTATCCACCCAAACTGAACGACATCGTTGGTGCAGTCAGGAAGGCTACTGTTGACCTAGGCTTGGGTGTATCTCATCAAGCCGACATTGATTACAAACTATGTGACGACTGCATTGCACTGGACGGGTGGTGTCAGACCGTGGCTCACTTTACGTGGACAGCACCGTCAGGAGATACCAAGTCCAGGGGCTACAAACAAGGTGAGTACTACGTAGACGAGAGAATGAACATATGCGGTTGTGCTGGTTCGGTTGCTCGTCTTGGTAGCACCAATACCAGACTAGCAGAAGAGAGAAGGATAGGCCTGAGCAAGGAGAGAAGGATTGAGTTACACGCTTTCCACCGGTCGTGTGCAGACCTTCCAACACTAACCCACAGGGAACGCCTCAAACTAGATGAATGGTACGCACTGGAAGAACGTGTCGAGCAGGCGAAGTTGGAACCACAACGTGGCTTCCAACGGATTGTCAACTTACTGATGAATGGCAATCAAGCACAGCGTGACGCATTGATGCACACTGAAACTGATCAATCCCGGGATGGTTGGGATGAGTGAGTTTCCTGTGCCAGACAATGCTGTACTCGTGTCCGAGCGTATCTATCTAAATCGATATGTATGTATATTCTTTCCCCGGTCAGGTAGGTATGTATTCCTGACCGTCGACGGGATCTATAAAATCATACCAACAAACATTGAACAAGCAATCATACGGAGATACCAATGAGTATATTCGACACTCTCTCACAAATAAATGTAAACAAACACACTGAACGCAAGGGAAGATTTACCTATCTCTCCTGGGCGTGGGCTTGGGGTGAACTGCTGAAACGCTACCCTAAATCCCGTCGCTGGGTATACGAGCAGGAAGGCCTTCCATATCTTTCCAGTCCGGCCGGTGCAATGGTCAAGGTTGGAATTGAGATAAACGGCACAGAGCACATCGAGTACTTGCCCGTGATGAACCACCAAAACAAATGTATACCAATAGACCAAGTAACGATGATGGATGTTAACAAAGCAATACAACGTTGCTCAGTCAAGGCCATTGCCAGACACGGTCTAGGACTGTACATCTATGCAGGAGAAGATCTACCAGAAGAGATTTTACCCGAACTTATTCCGGGAACTGAAACATTTAACAAAGCAAAGTTGTGGATCAAGAATGGCAATGGTACCATTGAAAGAGCACGACAAAAATATGTCATCACAAAGGAGGTGGAAAAACTACTACTCGAGTAGAGATATGATGAGGGACTAGGCCGGTACAGATGTACCGGCCTTTTTATTTTATAATGCGTAGGGCTTCCTTCAAGTCTTTCAACTGCTCAGGAGCAACATCTTGACTGTGTACCCAACGTTGGTATAGTGTCGACAAAACGAACTTGCTAGCCTGGATTTTAGCCATATCGTTTGATTGAGGACTACCCAGTATATGACCCATTGCTTCAACAGCAGGGCACACCAACTGGGCAAGACGCTCGTCCAGTGCCTCCGGAGTGTGCTCTTTCATTGGAAGCAACGCTATAACGTGTTGTGCCGGTGGTTTATACTCGGTCATAACTCGTTTGAAGATTGGGATCTTCTTCCAGTTCTGAACTGTTTGCGCGTGTACTCCAACCGCTTCTGCAGCTTTTGCACCGGACAATCCTTCTGCAATCAACTGAGCACACTTAAGTTGTTTGTGGGTAAGACCTGTTGAAAAGTCTCTGGGTTCGCTAGACTTCGCCTTTGGCATACTGCACTCTCCAATCTGATAGCCACTTGAATAGATGTTCTCCTGGACAGGCACTCGAACCCAACTCTCGATGACCGTACACGTCATCAATAGCAAGATCAAACTGCCCCATCAAACCGTGCAACAGAACAACAAGAGATTGGTGTTGCCCTGGTGTCATTGAATCAATTTGTTCATAATTACCAACAACACAAACACCAATACTATCACCATTATTTCCTTTAGTATGAGCACCGATCTTCTCAAATGGTCGACCCATCATTATCGACCCATCTGATTCTATCACATAATGATACCCTACTCCAGACCAACCACGATCTTTATGCCAACGATCAATCTGGTCACGAGTAGTTGATTGCTTCGATGCGGAATGATGTACAACAATCTTATTTATCTGTCTCATCTGTCACATCCTCCGCTATGTCAACAACCAACAAGCCTGCAAGTTCAAGAAGGTCAGCAACCAACTCCTTGGTTTCATCAGCATCAAAACCACCACGAGCATACCGTATCACTTTCCCAGCAATCCGAAGGGCTTTTACAATCGTCCCTTGATTCAAACTGATACTCATTTCTTTGCACCTTTCTTCTTCATCTTGATTGCCGACAATTGCTTTTTGGCCTTGGCTTTTGTCATTGGCTTCTTTGTTTTTGTATTCTTAACTTTGTATCCACTTTTATATTTTTTCATTGGCATTACCATTTCACCTTATGCGACCAATAACGAGCCGACAGTTTTGAGGGTTTAGAATCTTGTGCATTGTGACGAGCATAGTAACTTCTTTTACGTGCTTTGTCCTTTGCAGTTTTAGGAGACTTACCAGCACCACGAACACCTTGCTGACCAAAACGTACCAATCTAGTTTTGTCTCCAAGTTTGGCCATTACAACGTGGCTCTTGGTTTTGTGTCCAGGAGTTCTCTTTGGCTTGTTAAAACCAGACAGTCCCAATCTTTTCATTGTTGCCTTGGCGCGTGAATGTTTGCTGGCTTTCATCGTTTCTTTCCTTTGTGTAGTCCGTGTCGAGCGTGTTGCTTTCCTGCCTTGGTCGCCGCACGTTTCTTTTTGTTGGCCTGTGCTAACTTCTTTCGACCAGCAGGAGTAGACTTCAACTTGCGTATTGTAGCAGATGGTGCATACACTTCTCCAGTTTTACCTGATGGTTTCCCTGATGGTGTGCGCCACTTCTGCTTTGTCCACTTCTTCAAACTCTTCTGACGTTTAGATAATGCCATTACTTTTTCTTCCTGGTTTTATATCCACCACCTGCAGCTTTATATTGCTTGGCTAACATCTGTGCTTTCCTTGCTGACCATTGCCCAGGCCTTCCGCCCTTAGAACCAGCCTTGATTTTGTTAAACAAACGTTTCCGCATTGCTGGTTTGGTGTAGTTTCCAGAAGCATTAACTGTTGATTTTTTAGCTGGCATTATTGATGTTCCTCGCAAGGTCTTTGATTCTCAAGTCCTGTACAATGTTGTTTATATTGTCAACACTTATGACTAGATCGTCAACCTTTTTTTCCAATGCAATCAACTGATGTTGTTGGTGTTGTTGGAGTTGAGCCTTCTCATCTTGTAAGTCTGATATAACTTTGTCATAACGAGACCGAAGATTGTCTTCTCTCTTCTGTGCCGTCACATTTAAATCATCCATACGAGCCTGAAGACTACGTGTTTGATACACCAAGTATCCCGCAAAAGCTGCAAGTGGACTGCTATTTACCAAGAGTTCAATAACAGTTTGCTGATCCATTTTACTCTCCTAGAAACAATCAAACCACGATGTTCCATTGTAACATTGTAACTTATTCGTTGTTGTATTGTAGACCATCAATCCAGCTGAAGGTGAACTAATTGCATTACGTTGTGTTGTTGTCATTCGTGGTGGAAGAAACCCTTGGGTTGTAGATGCCACTTGAAATATAGCAGATGAATCGTTCGGTGAAGTTCCAATACCCACCAAATCATTTGCTGCATTAACTCGTATAAGATTTGGACTATTATCCCCACTTACAATAAAATCTAAATCACCACCACCAGCATTAACTTGTAATGCAAATGCGGAAATACCACCTGCTGTATCTTCACGACCAATACGCATACATTCAGTTTCAACATTATTAACTAATGTAAAAAACCTTATTTCACCTGATTGTGCATTTCCAGATGATGTTACATCAGACGCATATGATTTAATAGAAGCATACTCTTTAGGATTTGGAAGGTCTGCATCATCTTCTCCATAGAAACTTATCTGTGCAATCTCCATATCATCTGACGCGTGACCAAGTTTGTTAAACCGTAACTGTGGTGGTTTGTCCGCACTGTCGTTGCTGTTGATCAACTCAATCAAAGGATTGGGATCTGCCGCGGTTGATTCTATTACAACAGATGATTTTTCCGCAACGGCATCGTTTTTCATTTGCATCAAAATCGTATTCGTTGCCAATGTATTATCATTGGTAATGTCAATCATACTACGATCAGATGTAGACGAACTATTCGAAACAATCTTCATCACTGACCCAGTTGTCAATGCATCAGCCTGAATGTCAAACACATCTCCTGTGGTATTACTCGCGTTAACATCAAGTAATGTTTGGTCTACATCTGTATTGTTTAATTGAACAAGTGGTACACCCGTTGTTGCATCACCGGTAACTTCAAGCAAAGCCCCGGGAGAATCAGTACTGGTTCCAATAGATACTCTGTCAGTCCCTGCCTCAGCAAACAACAAGTGAGTATCATTATTTCCCTCTACTCTGAAATCAACATCACCAGACAAGTCATTGATTACAAACTCATCTTGCGTACCTTCACTACATCGAGCAATCTCTACTCCGCCTGCTTCAAAAGCAATCACATCACCAGCATCAAAGAATACAATGCGTGTGTCAATGTCTCCATCGTGACGAAGAAACTTTCCAAAGTTTACAATGTTGGAAAATGTTTTTGTACTAGTAAATGTTTGAGTATCTCCAAGCGTTGCAGTAACAGATGTATCAACACTCAATGTAACATCACCTGTTGTACCACCACCAGATAAACCAGTACCAGCAGTAACACCTGTAATGTCACCACCACCACCTCCGCCTCCAGGAGAAGCAACCCACTTGGCACCATCCCAAGTTAGCACTTCATTTGTAGAAGGTGTGTCTTGTCCAATCTTGGTAATGTTACCACTTGTATCAAAGGAAAATACAGCAGTACTTCCTTCAATAAGATTACCTGCTGAAGTAAATGTTATGTCACCAGAACTTATTGTAACCTCAGACAGTACAGTATTACCGCTCAATGAATATGGTCGTACAATAGCCATTACTCCCTCCACGTAACGATAACTTCATCAATAGTTACCGTGCCTGTATCTGTTTTGTAGAATAAATACACCGTGTCATTTACTGGAGTTATTTGCACAAACTCTAAAACATATGTCACGCTTCCTTTCGTTGCTGTGGTAATACCAACATCCAATGCACCAGAAGCACCAGAAGCAATAGTTATGTCTCCATCTGAATCAGTTGTCATTCGGAAGGAAACTTGACTGGCACTACTCGCAATACTTGATACGTGTATTGTTACTGCTGACAACTCTCCTGACCAAGCACTATCATCTGGAAAAGACCCTAACTTTATTGTGTGTTTTTTAGACGTGTCAAATGATGTACCCACACTGGCAATAGCAGTATCATCTGAAACGTGACGATTATAATGATTAACTCTCATTCTTGTTTCTCCTGGTTAATATTTATTTTGTTTTATTATTTGTTTAAGTTCTGTTTCAATACGTTTTTGATTCTGAAAACTTGCATCCATTATATCTTTTGTTTGAAGACTTGTCTCCAATCCTAGTAAATACAATAATGCATTTGGGTCTTGCATACGTTTTAAGTCCATACCCTCTGGTTGTGTATCAAATGCCATTGTTGTTTTTGTATAGTCTCGTATATTTCGTTGTACACCAAGCAAAGTAAATGCAAACAACCACTGAGAAAACTCTTTCATCTTTGCTTCATCGGCAAACTCATATTGATACCCATCAAAAGTTGGCTCACCCAAACGAAGACGTTCTCCAGAACGAACAGACTTTACCTTAAACTGTTCTTGAAACCACGGCCAAATGTCCAAACTTTTAGCCAGATATATTACATCTGATGGTACACGCTTACCATATTTGTTTGTTAAAACTTTTCGTATTTGATCAAGGCCAGGGCGCACACGTCCAGTTGTCAATGCTTTTACAATCGCATCGTCTATGTTCTCTGGTGCGGCGATTAAAGAAGCAAAGGTCACATACGTATCAAATGCTTGTGCATACGGATTATCAAAACCATATGTGTATGATGGACGATTGTCTTGTTCTCCAGCCCAGAATGAATAGACTCTGCTGTATACACTGTCATCACCATTGTACCAAGAGCCTGCCCTGTTTTGTTGTTTCATTGAGGCTCTCATTGCTGAGATAACAAACTTGTGACTTGTACCACCAATAACAGCCTTGGCCATTGCATTAAGAAACTCAGAATGTATTTGTCTGGCAAACGACCAAAACATTAAACCACGTTCCATTGCCTGTCGTTCCATTTTACTCATTGCCCCATAGTCCAACAACGAGCGTTTGGCTATATCCACAGCCTGATCTATTGGCATATCATCAGCCAAGGCACTGTAAAAAGCAGACCGACGATATGTCATATCTGTTGCATCAGCAATATGTGACCATAAATTTCTTTGACCAGGATTTAACTGTGAGATTAACTTTGTTGGAAAACCAATCTCCTGTCCAGCAACATTAAGATTTGCTGCGGTCATCATTTCGCCTGCGTGATTTTCGTAAAACTGTACGCGCCCAGTAGTAAGACCAAGATTGTTTTGGCTTTCCAATAATCGCAACTCTTTTGCTGTATACTTTCTGCCCTGTTTTGTTGTGATTACAACTACATCATCTGGTATCTGAGTTATTGACATTGCCTGACGAATCGCAGACGATAATCTTTTAGGACTAAATGCACTAAATGTACGACTTAAACCAAGAGTACCCATCATAATAAATGGTGCAGAGAATATATTGATACCCAAGTATCGTGTACCAGGAAGCGGAAACCCACCCAACAATCCTTGTGTCATACTACGACGTGTCCAAGATACAAGGTTCAATAATGTACCACTTATAATCTCTGTTGTTTCTGCATCAGACTTCCGAAGACTATTCATCATTTCACGGAGTTTACCAGACTTTGCCATATCATTCATACGGTTTACATCTGAAGCCATATTTGCCCCATACATCTGTGCATATGGAGTATTTTTTATGCGTTGGAAAAGTGGGATATTTGAATCCATTGTAGCCACAATGTCATTACCAACAGCCAAACCATTGGCACGATAAAACTGCCGGAGACTATCTGATAAATCCATCAAGACAGACATCGAAGCACCACCATAATACCTACCATCAGGCGGTGGAGGATCAAGCATCAAGTTCCAAACATCATTCTTCATACTTTCAGAAATTTTTGCTAAGTTATCTGGTTTTGCTTTAGGAAATACACTACGCAAAAACTTATTAACTTGTGCATCCATTATCTTTTTTGGAATAGCCAACTCTTGCTTAAATGACCCCTGCATTTTGCTAATGTCTGGATACAATGTCTTTTGTTCTCGCATCAAAACAATAAGTTTATTGATGATTGTTTCTCGTTGTGCTTCTGAAATCTTTTTTACTGTTTCATAATGAAGTTTTGCAAAATCATCTATTCCTTCCACTAATGCATTATTATTTATTCCCAATACAGGAGCACTACCCGTATCAACATCTCCTTTGAAAATCTGTCCTTTAATTGAATCTATGTTTTTAAAAATCATATTGGCATATGAATTAACCAGTGGAGATAAATCTGTTTGTGCGGCAAAACTTGTATAGTCTGGGTAATACTGCAAACGGTATCTAGGGTTTTGGTCTATCCATTTTGCCTGAAGGTCAGAGAGTATGTTACCACTCCGAGTTCCTATCAACCACTCAGCATATGGTATTGTTGGTACTGGTTTACCTGTCACCATTGTTTTTAACGGGTCTAAACTAGGGTATTGATTCTTCATTCGTTTGGTAATTGTTACAAAGTTACTGAATGATATATCAAGAATGTTTGAAGCCAACGGTTGTAGTTGTGCACCATCTGGAAGCAAAATCCTTCTGAAACCAGAATCATCCTTCAACAAAGCGTTTACTTTTGTTGCGCCATAGTATCGAGTAACCATAGACTTCCAAGCATCCAACTTGGTAAAGTAACGTTGGTGGTCTAGTAATACTTCTCTTGATACTTGATTGGCATATTTTTGTAAACGAGAATATTGTTTTAACAATTCATCTTCACCTACAAAATCTACTACGGGTCTTAAAAGATTTTCTTGTTGACGTATCTTATATCTAATACGGCGAAGCAAATCATTTTTAAATCGTTCTTCTACAAATGTTTCAATGTAATCAATGTATGAACCATTAAAAGCATTTTGTGCAGTTTTATCTGTATAATCATCTACACTCTTGACAGCCATATTGTATGATTCAGAACCCAACTCATCCAAAGCCCGAACACCATCACCACCATATTTTTTTGTTAAACGTGCCAACTCTTTGGTTGTTTCCTCCACAACCTTATCCTGCGCGCCGTTTAACTGCTTACTGAGTTCAGCAAAACCAATAGAGGGTTGTATGCCTTCTAGTATTTCTGCAGGCTGTGAGAAGGCCTTCTTGACGTTTTTAAAATCTCTAACAACTTGACCGATAAACCCTTTGCCCAGTTGTTTACTCAGTTCCTGTGCTTCACTAACAGCAACAACATCACCACGAAACTCTGGTGCAAGTGCAGCTCTTCTGTATTGTTCTCCAGCCTCACGCAGTTTAAAACCACCAAGATGTCGTACCGCACCCTGTGCCTTGTATGCATTACCAACCAAGTCCCTATTGCCTACCTTGATTGTACCTTCAAGAACATCGGACAATAACTCTCTTAATCCTTCTGACTGTCTGATTCTATCTGGCCCGAAATAATCAATGATGTCTTTTACCAAGTCCTCCTGGATAGAAGCATTAACTTTGTATGTATTTGTTTTGGCATCAAAAGAAATGTTTTGGTTGTAGTTCTTCTGCTCATTGATAAACTTCTTGTAGTTCTTGGAGTTGAAAAATCGGTTGCCTTTTGCACTTGTATTGATGACTGTATCACCTGCAATCAATGATAAGTCAGTAGGCAAGAAGTTGAGAAGTCTTTCTTTAATTGGTGTTCGTAATGTTGTTCTCAATGCAGAGTACACATCGTCTAATATATAGGCATCACCTTGAAACAAAGGGTCATCAAATCTTTTTATCTTCTCATTAATACGAGCAATATCATTCTTACTTAACTTTCCTTTCTTACCTTTTGCATAGTTTAAATTTGTAACAAGGTCTTTCTTTGTAATCTTACCTTCAGCAAGCAAGCGACCTATTTTATTTTTAACCAACTGCGATTCAAAATCTGTGGTCAGTGTTGTTGTTGCTACACGATTTGGTGTAGTACTGCGTTTTAATCCTTCTGTTACTCGTTTTTGTGCAGATACCCCTTCATTGTAAATACGTGCAACATCTGGATTTGTCTTTGCAGCGTTTTTAAATTTGTCTAACTGCTCAGTAACAAACTTACCTGAGTTGGCTTTTGTTAGTGTATCAGTCGGCCCAGCATTAATTAAAATAGATAATCCAGTCGGGGTTGAACTTAAGGAGTCAAGATCAGTAACCTTTATCCCATCAGGACTGGCATCTAATCCAGCCCGAACAGTATGCAATACAGCAAGATGCTCTGCTACTGCTTCAGAAGAAGTGCTGACAAGATTGTTTCTCTTTGCATTCTTTTGAAAATCAGGAATACTATCAGAGTATCGTTCAACAACATTCTTTGAAGATACTCCTTGCATACCCACATCTTCAAACATTTGGTCGACCATCTTTTGTGTGGCTTTGGTCTTTGAAGCATTTGATAAACCTTTTACAATTGGTTTAGCAACTAACCCTGGCCCAACAGGCATTGGAAGTTCTGTAACAAGTCCAGCCCACCAAGCAACATTCTCTCCACCTATATCAGACAAGACTTCATTCGTTGCAAATGCTTCTGGCAATCCTTGTATGTTTGCAATGTTGACAGCAACTTGATCTAAAAACTCTCCACTGTCTGCTATTCTGTACATTTCAGATTCTTTCATTCCAGGAACTGTACGCTCATATGCAGCTGCAGCTGCGGCTGGCAATGTATTTATGGCACGTAATGAAGCACTCAATGTACTTTCATACACATCACCTGTCTGTGTAGATGGTGCTATAAGATACTCTGTCGCAGTTTCTTTTGCTGTTTCAGGTACAGTACCAAGACCAAACTCTTCTCCAAACTCCAAAGCCCGAAAACCCATTTCTTCCAATGGAGTAACACCAGCCTTCTCTCTTTCAATACGTGCTAACTCTTGTCTCTTTTGTCGTTCAAATGATTCACGTCTAGCCTGTTCTCGCTGTACTTTTAAACCGGCTTCAATGTCTTCTTGTGTACCAAGACGCTGTCGAAGAAAAGATTGTCCAATAAGTTCTGCGGAAGTTCCTGGTCTTATCTCTCCTGTCTGTGCATCCCGAACCAAACCCTTTTCAACATCAACAATACGAGACAAACCTATTGCTGGTTCTGGTGTGTATTGTTGTGTTGTTGGTTTGATTTGTGCTTCAACTTCTTCTCTTGCTTTCCGATAGGCTTCTTCTGGTGATAGGCCTTGCTCAACACTATATCGTAATGCAACTGAATCGATTGCTTGTGATGTAGCCTTGTCAACATCAGATACCGGACGATATGGTAATGGTGTTTCAACTGGTGTTGGTGGTGGAGGAATAAACTCAGGAGGAACTTGAGCACGCAACCTTCTTGATTCTTCAAGAGTTATTTTTCCTGATTGATAATCCTCAAAGATTTTATCTAAATACTCTTTTCTTTCCTCTGGAGTCATTTTAATCCTCTGACAAGTTGGGTGTCACTTCTCGTTCTGCTCGACGTTTCTTTATGGCATCCCTTGCCAAAATAGCATATGCCCGTTGTCTTTCAAGTGGATCTTCAAACTGTTGGTCTATTTGGTCAATACCTGTAGCAATATCATAGTCACGAGTTGTTGTTAACATAAAACCAAACTTTTCTGGTGCACCTTTATTTTTCAACTCTTCATCCTCAACATCCATTATAGTTTCAACCTCACCAATAATAGGTACAAGTTTTTTTGCATATGGAGGAAGTGAATCTACAATCGCTTTTCTAGCCTGTGCTTCTAACTCTGCCTTTTTTTGTTTCTCTTGTTGTCTCTCTTGAGCCTGTGTTTCTCTTGTTGTCATAAAATCTTTAAACTCTTCTGTACCATATGGCCTGTAATACTCTGCTGTTCTAGCAAGTATCTCTTGTTCTGTTGGTGGTGCAATAGGTTGGAAGCCCTCCATTTGAGACAACTCTACTGCTGTTGGTGTTTCGCCTACACGTGTTTTGTACAGTTCTACAAGTTGTAAACTACCGTCAGGCTGTTGTTCTAAAGCAACAACATCTTTAAACTTTTTCTCAATCAAAGCCTCTAAATTGTTTTGTATTCTGCGTGCATCTGCACCAACACCAACACCATATTTTTGTTGTTCTTCTTTTAACTCCTTATTGTATTGTATTTGAATGTCTTCAACACTTCGTGGTGTAACATTTAAACCTGATTGCAATTCTGTTATATCTAATGAAGGGTCTTGTGCTTGTAAAGCAGAAGCATATTGTGCAAGAGCAACTTCTTTTTGTTCCATAGTTTTAAGTTTTTGAAACTCAAGTTTTACATTATTGTAAAACTGTGTTTGACCCTGCATTCCTTTATTATTTGCATAATCTTGAAAATGTTTCTGCATACCAACTTCAAAACTATTTGGAAGTTTATACTTAGCCTCAACTTGTTCACTTGCTTTTAATCTATTAGATTGAGTTGCCTTTTGCGCATCTACTCTCAATGCTTCATATTGTTTCTGAAGAGAAATCAACTCTCTTAAATCTTTCATTGCAACATTTTCCGGTGGCTTTTGAATCAACTTCAACAAAGCATCGTTTGATTTTTTATCCTGGGCAAGTTGATCGTACAATAACTTTTGTACCTCGACTTCACTCTTGTATATTGCTAACAAATCACGATAAGCAGAAGCATACGCATCTTGATAATACTGGTCTCTCTTTTGAGCCAGTCCAACATAAAACTCATAGTTTGGCATTTTGTACTCCTACTTTATTTCCATACTTTCAAGGTCTTGAAGAGCTGCAGATAGTTCTATATTTGTATTGGTATCAAATCTTTTACCATCACTACCCCGAATAAATATGACTCTTGTTATTTGTCCTGTTGAATCTTTTGTTACTTCAGTTCTACCACCTTCCCCTAGCCAACTTGGAGATTTTTCAAATATTTCTGTTGGAAATTGCTGTGTAATAACTTGTTGTGGTTCTGGTACAACAGGCATTTGTGGGGCTTGATTTTGTGCAGAGACTTGTTGACCCATTGCTTGACCCACAGGTACACCTGAAATAAAAGGAACCATTCCTGCAGCAGTTCCAGTATTTGCATATTGCATTGCTGGTATTCCTTGCATGGATCTATTGCTTTCCCCTATAATAAAATTTAAAAGTCGTCTAGCCTGAGCATTTGGATCAACATATATATCTGGAGGCACAATTTGTCGTGCTCGTGCATTTGGGTCACCAATAATAATAGGTGCTTCTCCTTGATCAACAGGAACTGTTGATGATTGTATACCCTGTTGTGGCTGTATATATGGTCGTATACTTTCTTCTCCTAAATCTTCATCTAAAATTTCTTCTACTTGTTTTGGTGTAAGATTTTGATTAACGCCAGCAGGGTCAAGACTTTGCAATGTTTCTATTGCCTCTTTATTAAAATCATTACTTCCAGGAGTTTTCTGTGCAGTTTCCACAGCACTCTTTGTCATTTGTTGCAATGCAGACTCCATTGCTTTTTCACGTAACTTTATTTGTCCTGCGGCGGTTTCTGCACTGGAAATACCTGCAGCTGCAGTAGCACCACCAGCCAACAATCCAGAAGCAATTTGTCCAATGGCTTGTCTATTTTGTTGTTGTTGTGCTTTGTACTGTTGAAGTTCTGCCAACTGTCTTGCTTTGGCAAGTTCATCTAACTCTGAAATCTGTTCTTGTGCAGATTGTGTTGCTCGTGTACGTGCCTGTGAAGCACCCTCTAACAATGCTTGTTGGCCTCGAAACGCAGACCCCTGCCCTATATCTCCAATCTGTTGTTGCTGTGCTTGTGCCTGCATTGCTTCACGCAACGATGTCTGTACAGGCTGTAACTGTTGCGACAAAATCTGTTGTTGTTGTGCCTTATCCATTCCAAGCATCCCCAACGCTTGTTGTCTCTCTAGTTGTTTCATACGGGTCTTCTGCTCAGGAGACAATCTATCAATAGTGCTTCCTGCTTGTATGGCACTTCCAATACCCTTTTGTGTACCTTCCGCAACTGATTGCAAAATAAGAGAGAGCGTTAATGGATCCATTTTATTCCTCACATATAAAAACATTCAATGGAGACACTCCAAGAAACCTGTTGGCATTTCCCGGCATTGCTCCACGCTGTTAGTCCTATTCCAAAGTTTAGTATTTCACTGGAAGAATCAAACAATAAATGTCCATTGGTATTAAATGTACCATCCAATAATACCGGTGTATTCGTATTGCTTCCAGAATATGTATGCTCTAACTGCTCAGGTACTCTGTGATTCATTCCAACTGTATTTGTATCGTTCTTGTAAACAAAAAATCTTGTACCACCATCAGTACCATCACCATCACGAGGCGATTGATGGTTCATCCACCACTGAAACAAAACTGTTTGTGGATGTGTAATGTCTAGTTGTATGCAACTAAGTGGTACAAACTGTGTGCCATTTGAGTTAAAAGCAGTTGGCATCATCCAACGAGTAACAAAAGATACATTCTGCCACGTACCACCACTATTCCTACCACCAAAAACACCAGAAACATTATTGGTAATGTTAGTAACAGAATCATATCTACCTCTCATAATATGAGCAGTCGTTATCCAGGAACTTGTGGTATTGACATCTGAAGAAGATAACTTCTGTGCCTTGTCTCTCATTGCATCCAGATTACCTTTTGTATCTGACGCAGTTAATGTTTCACCAGCCACCCAACTCTTTGGAAATGTAATAGACATTACTGATCCCTCATTAATAGATATGACAAGTCAGCACGATATATGTACATTTTGTGAACGCCAGCACCACTCTCTTGTGTACTGGCCAAAGCATTGCCAGAAGATGTTGTGTCATAGATAGTCTCATAAATACCACGAACCATCAAACGAAGACCATACAATGTTGTGTCACTGGTAAACTTGTAATAATACTGACCATATCCCATACGTCTTCCTGGATACACAGCCTGATTGTTGTTGTTTTCACGAAACTGTATGGCGTGATAGTCCAATGAAGTTGCCTTCATATTACTTGTTGTGCTTCCGTATCTCGTATTAGTTCCGTCATTCAATGTATCTTCAAAGTCTGACTGCCCTGTTACTGGAGTATATGCACCACCACTAGATGTCTTCCACTCAAGCCACATCGTCCAACACAAACCCTGACGGTCTATATCAATCGGTGCAGCTGTTTTGTTGCCTGCTGTATCAAAATCATATTGCCAGTAAATACGAAGAATATCATTCTGTGTGGCTGTAATGACAGTCGCTTGTGCTCCAACTTCTGTTGCTGAAATAGGTGTAGCATCTTCTGCATTTGTGTTGGCATTGATTGTAAGAGTACCTGAATACAACGTATATGTATTGGCATCTTTTAAAATAATACCAGACCGACCGTGATTTGGATTGGTATTAAAAGAAGGCTGGTCTATTGCTTCATTTCGGAAGTTGTCTGCATCCAAAGTAAAAGCATTGTTCACTGCTGTAAACTGACCATTTAAATCTGATGCAGTTAGTTTGTCGCCACGTTTAATGCCAGTATTATCTACGGTACTCATCGCCACCTTCCTATAAACAAATGCGATGGTGAACAAACATTAACAATGTTTACATCCGTTGGGTCATTTGTGCCTTGTTGTATTTGTCTTATCTCTACAGTTGCTGTATGATCTCCACCTGTTGTTGGAAAATCAGCAATCAACCGTACATTACCAACAGGCTGTGGCATCTTGTAACTTTCAAAGACCACAACACCATCCCAACGAAGCCGTACTTCAATGCCCTTTTGATCTTCCTTTACAAGAGAGTTACTCCAACTAAACTTTAAATAGTTGTTATACAAAAACTTGTATTCCCAATGACACATACCATCTTTAAACTGTGTAACAGAAACACTGTCTATTTCTATCCAACCACCAGAATATGTTGCATAAGACATTCCACGCCACTCTTTGTCAGAGCCTGTTGACGTATCAACTTTTACACTCATATCATTTGAGTTTGTAATCTGGACTTTGTGAAATGCACCAGCCACCAAAGATGTTTCATCAAGGAAGTCATCTGGTAAAGTTGTTCTATCCAGGTTTCCATTAAAGGAAGATTTGTATGCGTTGTATCCACTATTAAACTCTTTGTAGTCTACAATCGTATCTGCTCTTGGATCTACTTCTGTCCACTTCTTGCTCATACCAATCTCTTCCCAGCAATAATACGTGTACCAGATACAGTATAGTCCACAGCATAACCAACAACAACAACATCTTTGGTTGTTTCAATCTTCCATTGAAACCACGAACAAGAAGCATTGTGAACATCAAAACGAATTGGTGTAACAATAGGTTCTTCCCAATACTTGTCTTTATCTAACAAAACCAAATCATATACATTCTGGTCGGCAAAGTCTGGCTTTTGTAACTTGACTGCTTTTGTTTTATACGAATTATGATAATCATAATCTTTAAAGATTTCCATTTCCAATGTAGTGTTACCACCGGTACGAATAAACAAATACACCCCGTGTACTTTCTTCTTGTAAGAAGGATCACCCATATCAAGCCAGGCTGAAGCCATTACACTTGTTGGTGGGTCTTCATCTACAATGTTGCTCTCGTCCACCTTCTGACCCAATGTTCTTCTTTTGGAAACAACAAACAGTCCTGCTGGGTCATCATTGGTTGGTGCATCTTTTGTGTACCCAAAGATTAAATCCCCGGAGAAGTTTTTCACAATGTTACTCACAGGAAAATCTTCTCGTATAGACCAAACCCTTTTATCTGTATGATAGATTATTCCAATATTGTTTACCAATGAACCATCAACAGGGAAGTAACAATGCCATTCTCTGTGCTTCTCTGAGTATACCGCTGTTGCCAAAGTTATGTTGGTGGTGTTCATTCGGGCAATAGTATCTTGTATTGCTGTGGAGATTTTAACCACATTGGTAGTGTCTGAGTACTCAAGGTTTGCACCGAGTGCATATACACCATCCACAGTTAAGAAGACAACACCTACTCCAGGTATCATTGTAATAGTATTGGTTGCCTTTGTGCCAATGTGCTGTTGAAATGGTGTTGCTACAAAGTTTGGATAATCTCCTTGGATCACATCAATAGATGTTTCACGAAATACCAACAAGTATCCAAAGTATCCAAACAATCCAGTAATACCACCACCTTGTCTGTTTCCTACCGATAGAAAGTCCAAAGCTCCAAACTGGTCAGGACGAGAAGGATTAGAATAATAAAGAACTGTATCATTTGTAGCCCCACCATCAATAAACAAACAATCTTTGTACAGCCCCATATATCTACAATCCAAAGATGGAAACAATATACTGTCCAAATCTGAAGGTGCTGTGGCTCCAAGGGCAAAATCAGGAGCACTGTCAATATACAATGTTTCAAAGTTGTTAGGTATATCAGTAACATAGTAATATGTAGAAGCATCATTCCCACCATCCGATGAATAGTTTTTGGTTCGATACAATCTTCTACTTATTGTGCCATTGTCTCCCAATGGTATTTCAATCGCACAAGCATAACGAAATGCGTCACTATTTGCTGTCCAAGAAGTCTCTTCTGATGGAGGAGATAAAGGTGATTCGGCTCCTGCATTGTTGATAAAAGAAACTCTCCATCGATATTTAGATACTTTGGTGTCCTCATCAACACCCATACCAAGTTCTGGTACGGCTTTAAACTGCACTGAAATACTATCTGTGTTTGATGTGCTGGCTGATGCAGGGTCTACTTCTACACCCCACGCATTTGGAGTACCAGGAGGAGTATGGAAACCCAATGTAAATATAGCAGGAGTAAACGTTGCCGTACCCGTCTGCACTACTGGCCACGCTAAATACTTGATTGGTCTGTCATATCCATTTACGATACAAAGAAACCGACCAACATTTAAATACTGTGTATTTATTTCAGTCCCTCGTGGAATCGTTCTATCTGTAACCAACTCTTCTTTACGTGCTATTCCGTGTTCAAACAAATGGTATAGTTTACCGTCTGCTTCAAAAATAATACTGTACTGTGCGCCTTGATGTCTATTGAAGTAATGTAAACTATCTACCTTTCCCATTGATTGGAAAGGTGACCAATCATTTCGATATGGAAAAAACATTTCATAGCCTAACTTACTAGACCATCCACCGGTTAAATCATCTGTTTTCCAGTTTACCAGTTCCGATAAATGGTCAGGCAACTGTGGTTCAAGTTCATTAATACCCGATAGAACATTTACTATTTGTTGTTTGTTTTCCATATTATTTCTGAATCAAAGGTGTATACAATGGAACTGGGTCTGTTCGAGTACCAGACATAAAACGTTTAATGTATCGTTTGGCAATAGAGTTCAAGTACCGTTGTTCAATCTTGAGCATCTCTTGCTGTACTTTACGGTCATACAATACAGCCTGTTGTTCGTTATTGTGTTTGATAAAAATATCTCGCAACGACATATATGCCAACACACTATGATGTGCCGCAGGAAACTCTGGAGTATCTGCATCGTCAACCAACTTCTTGGGTCTATACATATACCGTACAGTAAGTTCATAGTCTTTGTCTTGACGTGGATACATACGTATTCTTTGGTAGTTTCCATCCACACCAGGCGCACGATTGTATGTAAGTTCAAATGAATCATTAAAGTCTGTCAGACTTGTTGCATTGGCATAACTGAATGTTGCATTACTGGTTGGAGGAAACACATACAAACTAAGCCCTGAACTTGATTCAGGTATGTTGTAAAACTTATTTATGCCTGCTTCCGGACAACGAACATACACTTTACGATAACGACCAGAACCATTTGGCAATGTAGACAATGTGATTGCTGGCAACTGTGTATCAGTAAGGTCAATGCTTGTCACGGGAGATAATGCTGTTTCACGGTCTGCAAAGATGTATGAAACAGCAAACTCCAATGTACGTACACCTCTACCAGATCCACTGGTAACAGCAGTTATTGTAGGGGCTTTTGGTGGATTCAAAGAGAAGTCATCGTATGGTATCCAGTAGTTTGGAAGATTAACTTCATTCAATGGAAGATTGTAATACTCGTCTTCATATCGAGTTACCGGAACCATTCTTCCGGGTTCTTGTGGAGTCATTGTCATTGCTCGTTTGAGCACCTGCATTATCTCCACACAATCTTGTGGCATATCCAAATAACGAAACTTTATGGTTGCATCTTTAACAACTGAAGCACCAGAACCAGGATACAAACTTGTAAGAAATGCTTGTGTTGTACCTGCTACCCAAGCGATTTCATATTCTGTGCCTTCAACATCAATGACCTGTCCGGCCATTTCATTTTTAAATTGTGCTGTTGCTGTTGTTATTTCAGCAGATGTTGGAGTAAATGTGACATCTGTTAGGCTGATGTCTGTCCTTGCATTAATTATTTTTTCTTTCTGTGCAAAAGTAAAAGGTTTCTCTGCAAACAGTTTGAAGTAGTTTTCATTGATAACGTCATTCAACTGTTCTTGGTATGATGCAATAGAGGGCTGGTAATCCAATATGTTACCGATATAATCTCTTATTTCTGACAATCTCATACCAACCCTCTATACATCAAGAAAAACTCCCGCTCGCGGACACGGGAGAACCGAAAGGTTTTTTAGAATTGTTTTATTACAAAAACATCTGCTTTGTTACCACTTGCAGCTGCCAATTGGTAACCAAGGATAGCCTGCGAAGAAGAAGCTGCATATTGTGTTGCTCGTCCAGCAGTAGAAGAACCAATAATACGATCACCAATCGCACCACCAGTAGCAACATTTGCATCTTTCACAAATCCTCTGATAACAACATTCAAATCTTCATTTGTAGCTGCATCTTCCAAAGCAACACCAATGGTTAAAGTTGTTGCACCAGCACTAGTGTCTGCTTTAACAACAAACAAACTTTTGTCACCATCAGCAGTTTTAGAAATATCCAAAGCAACTATATCACCTGCACTAATAGCAGATGAAGCAATAAAACGTTCAACTTGACGACGATTCGACGGAGTAACACCAAGTGCAACACCGCTTCCATCATCAGCCTGTAAGTATTGTAATAAAGTATTTGTAGCCATATTTCACCTTCCTATGCTTCAGCATCAAGCAGAATACCGTGCCCAGCCAAGTGGCTAATAGCCAACTGAGTACGTACCATAATGTTAGAGGCGGCAGCTGCGTATCCAGAGATACGTTCCATATCGCCCATTTCAAAGTGCGCATCTTGATCGAAGTAAACGGTAAAGAGTTTACTGTTCAAGAAAATCATAGATACTTTTGTTGTACCAGCTGCGATTTCAAAACCAAGGTTAGGATCAACGTACATTGGCGCACCGTTGTACATAAGAACCAAACGACCAGCAACGTCACGGATTTGCTCAGTAGAAGAGTATCTTTCTTTTGCTGTCAACTCATTTCGGTACAACTCATATGAAGTTGGACTAGCCAAAATCATATCAATGTCACCTTCTGGAGAATAAGTCTGAGCATTAATCATTAGATTGCTCATTGATTTTAAACCAGTAGTAGCAAAGTTAGTTGTAACAGTGGCAACTTGATTCTGGAATGTTGATTGGAAGTTTGCTTTATCAATACCACCAACATCATTTGTTTGTGAGCCAAACGCTGCAACTTCAAAGAAACCATTGGTATTCGCAGCAGAAGCAGTAAAACCACCAGAAGCAGTTGTACCATCACCATTTAAAGTATTGAGTTCTGTAAGCACAGAGGAAGTACCATTGATAGTTTGCTTACACCATTCACGTTTCAGCATACCCATAACAGACTTCAAACGGGCTTCAGCAATACGGATGATTGCACGTTCACCTTTGTTAGAAAGTTGTTCTTTTTCAGTAATAACAACAGGAGCAACAAAATCACACCAGTTAAAAGAAGCAGTGCGAAGTGCATCTTTAACAGCAAGATTGACGCTTTCATAACCAGTTGTCAACTGAGTAATGTTAGAATGTTCAGCCAAGATTACAGGATGGTCTACCTTTTGACCACCGTTAATCATTTCGACGTTTCCAGCACGTTCTACTGCTTCAAGCAGAGGGATAGTGCGGAATGTATTGTCGACCTCTCGATCACGCAAGATACGCAGGGTCGACGCGAGTATATCATATTGGATACCCATATCGTTCACCATAAATAAGATTATTATTTTTACCTACGCGTGTCCTCAGTGAGGGGCGGTGTTGTTGACGTGTCCTATTGGGTTCTCCAACACATTTTTATATATACATAAATTATTTCTTTTGTGCAAGTAAATACTGATATATGTCTGACGCTGACATATCAGAACTATTCGGCGGTGCAGTAATGCCCGTCTTCCTTCCATTGCCTATACGAGAAGCCACAGCCTTCCTGTTTTCCTTTTGTTGTTGTTGTTTTTGGTGTTCTCGTTGTGCATTTATCTTTGCTCTTTTACCCTTTACAATCCAAAAACCATCTTCAAGAGACAACGATTCATTATCTTTGAGTACCTGATAAACTTCAGAACGGAACTCTTCATCTGTACGCAACTCTGGATGTTCATTCATAAAATCGTCCACACGTCTGCTTGACTGTGCTCTCATCTGCTCTTGGTACATTGGTTCCAAGATACCTTGAAGTTTTTGTGCAACAAGATTGTTTATGTATGTCTCCATACTTTTGTTGTCGAATGGATCAAACTCTTGTCCTTCTGCAGCTGCTTGTTGAGCCTGGGCTTGTAATGCTCTGAACGCATCAGAGTTTGTAAGATTGGACTGTAAATCTTCTACCTTTCTGCGCTCTTGTGCCAGTGCTTGCATCTTCCTGGTATAGTCAGCCCGAAGAGAACCCATCGCACGCTGAACAGATTCAGGCATTGATTGGTACACACTGTCCCAACTTTCACCTTCTTGTAGTGTCACATTTTCATATGACTTCTCTTGTTCTTCTTTTGCTTCGTTCCATCTATTTTGATTGTGTTCTTTCTTTTTTTCGTGATACTCTAACAACTGGTCTACACGTTGTTCATACTCATCTTTTTGTACAGGTGCACCAGATGATGCTTCCACATTCTCTAACAGTGTAGGTGCTTCTGATTGCGCTACTGTACCGCTATTTGTAGTTTCTTCAGACATTTATTCTCCTATAATCCACGACTTCTAAAGTATTCTTCTAGTTCTTCTCGTTCTTTTTTCTTTCTAACTTCTTCTTCTGTTAATAGTTCTGGCGATTTATCAAACTCTACTTTTTCCAATGAAGGTTGTTTTTTTTCAACCATTCTAATTTCTTTATCGTAGAATTCCAATGAAGGTTGTTTTTTTTCAACTATTCCTAGACCTTTATTTCTTTTTTTAAACTTTTCTTTGTAATAATTAAGAGCTGGTTGAATTGTTGGATTAGTAGGTGTGTTTTTATATTCAGTGAAAAGTTTAAAATCCTCAGGATCATTAGGATCATAATATTTATACATCGCTAATTCTCTGTTAGAAACAGGATTATTAAATCTTTGATTTGCCCAATCAGTAATATCTCCATATGGGTCTGCCTTGCTAAGTTCTAAGATAAAATCTTTTTGATCTGCTGGTTTTAATTTATCAATTTCTTTTCCAAACAATTCTAATTCAAACTGTTGAATTTGTTTAGCACCAGCCTTCTTGTAGTCCAGTTGTGATTGGCCATAAGTACGTGCACCATCTATTGCGACAACTCTTCCAGGCGGAAACTCTTCTGATAATTGGTCTATTGCAAAATCTTGACCATTACCTACACCATATTCTTTTTCAACTAATCGCATTGCTTTTTTATTACCTTGCGCAGCTGCTTCCATAACACTCATTGGGACTGGCATCACATTCTCCTTGCAAACATTGCATCCATATCGGATGGCATTTCAACAGTTTCTTCTTCTACAACAGTCTCTTCTTCTGTTTCTTCTGGTCGAAGAGAGTTGCTTTCCAAGAATCGTTTTAACGTTTTATCTTTGGCTAGTTTACTTAGTTTACCAGCAACCATAGCCAAATCTCTATCATCTTTGATTTCTTCAAAGTCCAAATCAAAATCAACACCAGCATCATTTGCTGCGGTCATAACCATTTCCAATGAAGTAACAAACTCTGGAGGAAACACCGTTATGTCTTCATCAAACTCTGGGTAAGTCTGGTCGAACATTTCAAGAACTACGTTCAACTGTTTAACAAGACGATTCAATGCACCTTTGGAAAACTTGCCTTCTGGTACAATCATTGTTTGGTCTAGCATCATTTGTTGTTGCTGGCCAACAGCCTCGGCTTGTGCCAACATATCGGTAGGTATACTCATTTTTTATCTCCATCAATAGGTTTTTCAAAACTAAATCGCCAGTCTCTATGATCGGTTTCAGGGTCTGGGTCATAATGTGTAATTGCTTTTGCAGCTTCTGCAAATGAACCAGTCTTCTTCATCGTATCATTAAACGTGCTGACTTTCTTTTCGTGTATAACAGTGTCATTGTGTATGGCTTGTTGGTGGTCATCCAACTCTTTTTCAGATACAGGACGAAGCCCTTTCTCTTTCATCACCTTTTCCCTGTGTACCGAGTTTTCAATATACATACCAAGACCCCGATCAAAATAGCCGTGACTATCACCCCATCGCGCAGGAGTGTGCGCCCAGAGAGAAATCTGTCTGTCCATTGGCTTCTCGCATATTTCGCATACTTGATCGTCTGCCTCATCAAAATCACAAATAAGTTGCTGAGGTTTATCGCAAGATTGACAAATATAATCATAAATAGGCATATGGTATCACGGCAGAAATTGTTGAACATCTTGTGGAGAAGGTTCTCCTTGAAGGCCAACAGACTGCTGAACTTGGGCTTCTGCTGGTGTTGGCTGTTGTTGTTGTGGGTTTTGTGTTGCACCTTCAAGTGCATTGATAAATGATTGTGGCAAGTCAAGCATACGTACGATGTGTGCCAGTATCTCCGGAAGAGGAACACCGAGTTCAACAAGGGTTGGCATAACTGCCAGGAACTCTTGTTTCTTTACTGCTTCTGAAACAGGAGTAGCCCCTGTATCGTTTGCATAAAATGTAAAGTCACCTGTAATATCATCTCCATTTATGGTTATTGGATTACCATTCATCAAGATAACATCGCCGTCATCTTTGAGATACAGTTTCATAATAGAGATAAAGACTTGTGCAATATATTCGATGGCTGAATCACGTTCACGTGCCAATCGTCCAATCTCGGAAGAAGAATAAGCAGCAAGAGCAGTAATCTCTGTGGCTGTTGCCCGGGAACTTTCACCACGAGTAAACGGAGCCAAAACTGAACCGCGTTCAAAATCATCCTGTACTTGTTGTACATATCTCTCTAGTTCCGCAGGTACGGGGGTATGAGGAACTGAAGCAATCGAACCACCCAATGTTTGCCCTTGTGATAGTTCGACTTCGATAAACTCACCATCTACTCCTTGAGATAGTTTGCTCATCGCTTCTGCATCAAAGACACCGGCTTCAACAATCCATTGTCTCGCAGCTCTTCTAACCATACTAGCCTGATATGTTCGGAGAATGTTTACTTCCTGGACTTGGTCGTATACACGGCGAAGTGCAGAGTATCCTCTCAGTGGTGTATCAGGTTGTCTACTGTAATACAGCGGTATAATCGGAGAGATTGGATCACCTGCTGAATCCTTGAATGGTATATCAGCATACTTGACTTCTTTTATCTCATCGACACCTTCTGGCACTGAGATACCATCATACAAAAACTTCTTACCATTCTGATAATCAGGCGACCATATTACCAACTTGTCTTCTTCCAACTGGTAAAACTCTACAATCTCTACATATTGGAACTCAGGCTCGATGTTCTCTGTTCGTCCTTGGTAACCATAATCTCCATCAGGCTGGTCAAGAAACTTGATGAGTGGGTGTGCATCGTATTTTTTCGGGCCGTACTTCTGCTGTGCTTCTTTTAGTGTAATGTAATACCGATGAGCCACAAACTTTTGGTCTTTCCAAGATGGTGCATCAGTATCAACAATAACATCCCACGGGGCAATAGAGCAGATACTGACACGTTGAAAAGGATCTGGATGGTCATTTGGAATCAACTTCAAGAAAGAAGCAGGGTAAATCAAACCCAACCGAGAAGCATCTTCTAACTGGGTACGTATGTTATCCAGGAAGTTGTTGCACAACGTTTGTACAATCTGTGGGTCACCCTGACCACGAACATCACCTTTAACAACAACAGAAGGAGAGCGGGCAAAAAGGGAAGCAATGTATCCTTCTACAAACTCGTATGCCCTAGATGTTTCAATCACAATCTGTTCTGGTGCAGATTGTTTGTCCCAGTATCTGGTCATATAAGCATTGCGAAGTTGTCGAAGTTCGACTCTATGGTGATCCCAGTATTTGTTGTGGTCGTCGTAATATGTTTGTACAGTAATCGGTTTCATACGTTCTTCTTCCAAGGTACAGGCTGTTCTTTAGTTCGACGTGCCCTTGTTTCTGAGATTAGCACATCCATCAAGTTCCGTCTAGCCAAAGTTAGTTTCCGTCTTGGTATATCACGCAAACAACGGTATGCCAAAGCAAGAGACATTGCCAAGTCATCGTGCATACCCCGTGGTGCTTCTGGACATATTTTTGTTACAACCAATGCCCTAAGTTCCTGTAATACTTGAGCATCCATCTTCATAATCATACCTTGTGTTACATATTCTCGTAGTGTTTCATAGGCATCAAGTTTGGATTTTGTTGTTGTTGTCCAATCTTTCATATTATGGTCTAACCATAGATTCCGATAACCCAAATGGCGAAGGCGATAAAGTACCACGTGTCCGTGATTGTTGCTTTCACACAAAACACGAGCATTGTTAAACCACTGTGCGATTTGTAATACAACATCAGCAAAGGCCGAAGGACTTATTAGATTATTCCGATAGTGGTATACAGGCTGAAATGTAGCCATAGAAATAACAGATATAGTTGAATAGTCACCACCAACACCAGCAGAAACGTCGACACCCATTGCGTATACGTCGTCATCTCTAGGATCTTCATACAATCTTTCATTGCCGTCAAAATGTATTTCATCAATCTCACGTATGTCCTCTAGTGTAAAATAGGTTGACGCTGCGAAATGGAACGCATCATCCAAACAACCTGGATACTCACGTTTAAACTTCTCAACACCAATAGTCGCTATCTGTTGTCTTCGCCAGTTCAGTTGATCAAACGAGCAACCATATGCTTTTATCAAATGTTTTTCTTCTTCGGTAGGCTCAAAATCTTTTGGAGCGGGCAACCGGTACTTCTCGTGGTCGTGCCACCAATACGAGATTAAATGCCAACCGTTCTCAGGAGCACCCATAATAAGACGGTGGAAGACATCCCCTGGCTTATTAGGAGTACTTTCAATAATAATCTGACCTTGACCAATCGTCGCAACAACTTGCGCGAGCATTTCTTCCGCATCGTCATAAAACGCAAACTCCGATAGATGGACTGAAGACAAAGTAAAAGAACGCGTACCACCTTTGGAACCGGCAGTAAAGGAAGATAACTGTGCACCAGTATCTCCAAACTCCAAAGTGGTACTATTGTCAATCGACAGATTCTTCCGCAATATATTTGGAAGAGAGTTGTGCATCATACTGTCCATCTTTCGCAGATGTTTTGCTGACCGTTCGTGGAAACTAATAACACCAAACTTCAAAGGGTCTTTGGTCTGGTATGTGCGCCAAAGGGCATACGCCCGAAGAACCGTAGATATACCAATCTGTCGAGGCTTCAAGATGATAACCTTCTTGTTCTTCTTCAACTTCTTCAACAATGCCACTTGTTCATTGTTGGGCGCAAATGGAATCAGTTTACCAGAATGTTTATCTTGGATTTTCAGCAACTGAATAAACTTTACTGGGTCTCTTAATACTGGCTCCAGTTCTTGCCGAATCTTCTTTGGTAACTTCTCAATCATAACAATCCTGCCTCCACTATTCGTCTGCCAATCCACTCTGAACACTGAGGGACAATTGCATTTCCGAGTGCTCGCAACTTGTCCAACCTATTGGGTATCCCATCATCCACTCGACAAACGGGGGATGGAGCCTCGGTCGTTCCCCAGTATCCAAACCCGGTTCTATGAAGTGTGTTATCAGTGAAGGGTCTTTGCGATTCCACTCCGAGGGACTTCCGTACTCTTGGTGTAAATGTTTTGTTGGCGTTGGAAGATTGCGGTAATCTCCTTGACTGTATCTCTTCTGTCCTTCTGGATACGTTATTCTTCGCACAAGCCCCCCTGTGCCGTGTTTGTCCACGTCTGACTTCAGAGGAGTAGGCAACAATGAACAATCTTTTACGTTGGTGTGGTGCTCCGAAACCACCGGCTCCGCCTGCTGGTATAACACACCATTCTGCATCATACCCGATTTCGGCCAACGACCCAAGAACTTCTTCGATTCCTCGAATAAGGAGTGCTGGCACGTTTTCCAACACCGCGACTCTTGGTCGTAACTCGCTAATGATTCTGTGCATTTCCCACCAAAGACCAGACCGACCATCATTCAAACCCTCCTTCTTACCAGCATTACTAAACCCCTGACAAGGAAACCCACCACATATCACATCTACTGAATCCAAATTATCCTTACCAACACCAACAACATCATCATACAACTTCGCATCAGGCCAATGTCTACGAAGCACGCGACGACAATACTTATTCTGCTCCACCTGCCATACCGTCTTACTGTTAGGTATCGCACGCTCCAAGCCCAGTTCAAAGCCACCAATACCACTAAACAGGCTACCAATGGTAATCATTTACCACCAGACCACAAAGACACATTTCTGCCATTCAGTATCTGATACAAATCAAACTTATGATGCACAACAACATCAACGTTCTTCTTCCTACCCACACCTGGATGCCGAAGCACACTGTGCCGGTATGTCTGCATATTCGGTGAATCTGTATCAAACTCAATCTCACACAAATGCACCAAAATCAATCCCAAGTCAAACTCTATATATGTCTCTGCGTGTGGCCACTTACCTTTGGACAAAGCCGAAAACATACTAGCGGTCTTATCATACACATATACAAAGTGAGTTCTTCCGTATTTACCGGACAAATACTCCAACTCCGCACGGTACATATCTACCAATTTCATCATTCTTTGTTACTCCGTTATCATATGATTGTCTGATTAGTATCACAGGTTTTATAGGGCTTAGCAAATTTTTTTCCGAATATTTGAGGGGGTCTATTGCATAGGACATACATCACATATGGGGGGGTGCGGGTGCGCACGTGCGCGTCAAGGAGTTCGCACACATAGGCACGTGTCTACCCGGACGCGTCAAGGAGTTCGCGCAGGTGTACAAAAAACCTTGCCTTGGATAAAACCTTCTTCCCTTGGATATGCTATGGTGTCGATGGTTAGGGGATTATAGAAGAATAGAGTGTAGGACAGGCCCAGTTCTATTCTCTCTATTCTCCCCAGTATACCGAACAGATAGACAATCCAGACCTATCTATTTTGATAAGATGGTTATATCGTTTCGGATAGTTATTGTTTTGTTTTGTGTTGAGTGTAAACAGTTTACCGATATGTGGAATGTTTGATGGATGATAAAATGATTATGTTGTATATTTTTTTATTCTTTGTTTGCTTCGATGAACTGGGAAGGAAATATATATTGGTGTTGGTGGTGTTTATATTTTTTTTTATTTTATGCTTGACTTCATAGGTTGATTGGTTAAACTACTGTTAACACTACTCAGTGTTGTTGCTCTTTAACATTCAAATACAGTCTAGATACAAGGTCGACTTGTAATTATCCTTTCCTTTTACGCTCCGTTTCGGCGGGGCTTTTAGTTCTATTTCGAACATTCTACAATCATATAAACAAGGAAAAATACAATGACACAAAATCAAATAAACTATGCACCTGTAACAAGTTTCAAATGGTCGCCTTTTGAAGGTGATACTCGACGATACTATTTATCAAGTGGTTACTTTTCAAAGATGCCTTCAAACTACATGGTAAAACTTGAAGGCTCTCACCGCTGGCATCGAGTCTATGTGATGTGCTACTCGAATACAGGTACAAAATATGTCATATTCCGTGGTGAAAAGTTGCCCGTATATTGGGAGGACTTGCTTCACTAACTTTTCAAACTACCCCGGTAACACGGGGCTTTTAACTCTATTCCAGAGTATCTACAATCTATAACGAAAGGAAACAACATGTACAACGGTCACAAAAACTACAATCATTGGAACGTAAGCCTATATATCTTCAATGAGTACCCCCTATATATCGAAGCGGTTAGACTGGTTAGACTCTATACAAAAGAACGTGCAGCACACTACTTGCTAGACTACTGCATAGAACTCTATGGCGACACCACACCGGACGGTGTCAAGTGGAGTTATTCTAGTGTCAGGGCTACGATAGCAGGCTATGATTGGTACTGATTTATGTTTCAAACTACCCCGGTAACACGGGGCTTTTAGTTCTATTTCGAACATCTACAATCTACAATAAAAGGATAAAACAATGTATATCAATGCTACACACCTAGAAGTTATCTCAATCTTTACAGCGACACTACAACTAGAGTCTCTTGACTCCGGTGCGTATACAATACGCAAACGTGGCGAGATTGTCGAGGCTCGATTTTCCAATGGTGCTATCGTTGAACTCATCGAGGTGAGACAACACGATGACTACCAAACAATCGTAGGTTACCGCGTCATATCATATGATTCTTCGTGTACTGTAAAAGATGACACATTCTACCGGCTACTTGACAGCCGACTCTATGCTTAAAACTACACCCCCGCTACGGCGGGGCTTTTACTTCTATTTCAGAAGATTTACAACTACAAGGATAAAACATTATGAACAAAGATAAAATAAAACAACTCCGACTTCTAGCGCGTACTCTTGAGTCTATCTTCGATGATATACCACAATCACATATTCGATGTGTCAAGGATTCAATGAAGGCACTTGACGACGTAGCCGAGTGGTATGACAACCCTGTACAACTAGTTAAAGACAGGTTCAACAATCCTAACATTGATGTTAGACTCGAAGGTGACGATCTTGTTTTCAAACCAGATTTTACTGCACACTCATCAGTCGGACTAGCCAATTTCAAGTGGACTATATCAACGATACAGGACTACATACGTGGTTACGATTGGCTAGAATTGGAATCGGTAAATGATGTCATCTGCTACACAGCAATAGATTATGATGAGGTCATCGTAGATTTTGAAACAAAAGAGATAAGGATCAACGCAGACTACTATGTAAGCCTGCTATAACCAACACAGCCCCCGTCGAAGCGGGGGCTTTTCCCGGGATAAACTATGCACAACTACAACTATACAATAGTTGTCCGCCACGACGACAACAGCACAACAACAGTGCACGGTCAACTACGCGCTGACAACAGCACAACAGCAACAACAACAGCACAACAGCAACATCACAACGTGTTGACGAGAGCACAACAACTCGGAAGCACGGTCACAATAACTACGGAGAGACTATGAAAAATAAAACTCTATTCTTCATCGAGTGCTTCAATGCACTTGGTGGTATTCTCATCATCTATCTTCTTTCAATCTATATCATACGGAGTATGTATGCAACGTAGGAAACAAGGGTACAAAGCCCACGGCACAGCCACCAAAGTAAGAGGAACCAGACTCTCTCTCGAACTTGACTCGAGAGTACAAAGCCTGGCTTCCTTGCTCGACGTGTCGGTATCACAACTCATAGCGGAGTGCGTACTGGCACACAGTGTCGTACTTGAGCACGAACACAACATCTACAACATCGACGATGATTGCACGGGCACACTAGACGTGTCGGTATCACAACTACCACAACAAGCCGACAAGGCAAGGGACAACAACGATGAACAATAAAATCCAGAGCCTCCACGGGGCTATCAACCGTGGACAAAGACTATTGCATATTGATATGCAGAGCATTGTAATGGAGCAAATGCAGTACTTCAATGCACGATGCGCAGAAGGCAAGGGTAATCCCGTATGGCATCTGTACAACGCTCATCTTGACGGCACAGCAGAACGCTCCTGGTCACGTGGGTTTACACCACGCAGTATCACGGGCTACCTACACGGCCACAAGGTCAGTCCGCCATACTCTCAGGTAGTCACAGCAGACTATGCTACCTGCACTTGTAAAGCGTACGAATACAGCAAGTGGAAAACCTGTAAACATTTACAGGCTATGCTACTCCTCTTATACTCTCATCCAGTACGTTGGATTGACGACGAACAGGTAAACTATCTCAATCAGTACTATGATAAGATGAGGAAAGCGCAGGAAGCAATCTATGGAAAGCAAAAGGAGTAGGCCAAA
>Ga0208794_1000354_pt1 | contig 32193 bp, 28 predicted proteins | sample 32_taG_FD_184106 | JGI IMG/M metagenome (GOLD analysis project Ga0208794, IMG submission 184106) | Marine viral communities from the Gulf of Mexico - 32_GoM_OMZ_CsCl metaG (SPAdes) (version 2) | ecosystem: Environmental > Aquatic > Marine > Oceanic | place: Atlantic Ocean: Gulf of Mexico... | reverse complement strand
TTGAAAATCTGCCTCAACTGCTTTGCCGCGGGCCATCCCTTTGCGCCCAGAGGCATTGCCGGTCTGCGCGACTTTGCCCTGGGTAGCATGCTCTCGGCACTGGTCCAGTTGATCAGCCACACGGTAATGGGGCTTGTACTCACCTGGAATGCAGCTCCCGGCTATCGGCAACTCACAGTTCAGATCAACGCGGAATTGATCTTCCTGGTCCTGTTTGCGGGTATCATAGCCGCTCTGGCCTGGGCGCTGGAAAAAGCCGCCGCCATTGCCGATGAAAACAGCCAGTTCGTTTGAACCATGCCGATCAAAGTCAACCTGGCCGTCGTTCTGGCCCAGCGCGGTGTCAAGTCCAAGGACCTGGCACAAGTCATCGGCATCACCGAGGCCAATCTGAGCCTGCTCAAGCAGGGCAAGGTCAAGGGCATTCGCTTCGAAACGCTTGAAGCGATCTGCCAATGTCTGGATTGCCAGCCAGGAGACCTGTTGTCGTTCGAGCCGGAGCCGGACGAGCCGACCGCCTAGACTTCCCTTCCCAAACATCACGGAGACTACCAAGATGCGGTTGCCTGCCAACCTGGTCATCGCGGCCCTTGCATGCCTGCCCGCCCTTGCGGCACAGGAGGCGCAAACACTGGCGCGCGCCGATGGCAGCCTGATCCACTACACGATCGATCGCCCTGCGGGGCCACCGACAGGCCTGATCGTGATTGCTCAAGGCTCAGGCTGCCTGCCGGGCGCCACCAATACCGGCATTGCCACGGTGCGTGCGGCATTCGCGGACTATACGGCGGTGGTTGTCGAGAAGATCGGCATTACCCCGGGTGCCAGGATTGCCGAGGGCCATGTCGATTGCCCGAAAGCCTTCGTGGATGGGTATACTATCACACAACGTGTCTCGGACTATGTGACGGTGCTGGAGCATCTGCGCGAAAGCCCCGAACTGGGCGCATCACGGTTGGTGCTCTATGGCGGATCGGAAGGCGGACTGGCTGTGGCGCGGCTTGCGGCAGAGCTCGACCCCGTTGCCACTATCGTCATGTCCTCAGGCACCGGCCTGTCGCTGGAAGAACTGATCAAGACCACGGTGCCACCGGAAGGCCATGCCATGCTCGACGACGGATTCGCCAAAGCGCGGGTCAGTCCAGACGACAGCACTTTGTTTGCGGGATCGTCATACAGGTACTGGGCCGACAGCCTGGAGCAACGCGTCCTGGACTATATGATAGCGAGCTCATCGCCCTTCCTGTTGATCCAAGGGGGACGCGACCTCTCCAATCCGCCGCATGCCGCCCGCCTGGCCGCCGACGCCTTCGCCGAGGCCGGGGATTGCCGCCTCACCTATTGGGAGTTTCCCGCGCTCGACCACAGCATGCTGATGCCCAATCGTGCCTCGAAACTGGGTGAGGTGGCGCAACTGGCGGCGGAATGGGTCAAGGACCCACTCCCCGCCTGTTGATCACAGGCTGCGCAGCTGTGCTTAGGAGGCTGCCTGAAGCTTGCCTGCCAAGGCGTCTGCAATCAGACGCCTTGTGTTTTCCACGCCATAGAGTGCGGCAAAGGAGCCGAAGCGGGGGCCGCGCTCCTGGCCGATCAGGACCTGATAGAGCATCTGGAAGAAGTCGCCGGAAACGCCGGGACCGCCCGTCGGGCTCTTTTTGGAGTGGTCCTGGTAGCGCTCGATATTGCGCGCCACGTCGAGGGCGGTGTTCTGGATGGTTTCGTTGGTCGCATCGGCCGGAAGATCGCCGAAGGCGGCCGACAGCTTTTCGAGCGCGTCGCGTTCGACATCGTCCGGCGCGCGATAGCTCTTTTGCACGAAGTCGCGGAAATAGCGCATGGCATAGCCGACCAGCGCATCGAGATGCGGATGGGTCTTGGCTGAGACGCCAGGTGCATAGGCCGAAATATAGCCCCACATGACCTCGGGTGTCTCCGGGTTCGAGGCCGTGGCCAGGTTCAGCAACAGCGCGAAGGTGACCGGCATGTCGACCTTGGGCACATTGCCAAAGTGGACATGGAAGGCCGGATTCTCGAGCCGTGCGGGCGCCTCCTGCTTCTCAAACGAGGCCACATGGGCAAAATACTCGTCCACGGCGCGCGGGATGACGTCAAAATGCAGGCGCTTGGCGACACGCGGCTTCTGGAACATGTAAAGCCCCAGGCTCTCGGTCGGGGCATAGGTCAGCCATTCATCGATGGTCAGGCCGTTGCCCTTGGACTTGGAAATCTTCTGGCCTTCGGCGTCCAGGAACAGCTCATAGACATAATGCTCGGGCGGGGTGCCGCCCAGGATCGAGCAGATCTTGTCGTAAATGACCTGATTGGTCTGGTGATCCTTGCCGAACATTTCGAAATCGACGCCGAGCGCGGCCCAGCGCATGCCGAAATCGGGCTTCCACTGCAGCTTCACATGGCCGCCGGTGACCGGCACGGTGGTGTCGCGGCCGTCCTCGTCGGCAAAGGTGATCGTGCCGTCCTTGGCGTTGACCTCCTTCATGGGCACATAGAGCACCCGCCCGCTGATCGGCGAGATCGGCAGGAAGGGCGAATATGTCGCCTGACGTTCCGCGCCAAGGGTCGGCAGCATCACAGCCATGATGTCGTCATAGCGTTCGGCGGCGCGGCGCAGCACCGCGTCGAACTTGCCCGAGTTGTAATAGTCCGTCGCGCTGGCGAACTCGTAGTCGAAGCCGAAGGTGTCCAGGAACCGCCGCAACATGGCGTTGTTGTGGTGGCCGAAACTCTCATATTCGTTCGTCCAGGGATCGGGCACCGCGGTCAGCGGCTTCTGCAGATGCGGCTCCATCGCCTCCTTGGCGGGAACGGTATCCGGAATCTTGCGCATGCCGTCGAGATCGTCGGAGAAGCAAATCAGGCGCGTCGGGATTTCGTCGCGCGTCAAGAGGCGGAAGGCCGTCCGCACCATGGTGGTGCGCGCAACTTCGCCAAACGTGCCGATATGCGGTAGCCCCGAGGGGCCATAGCCGGTCTCGAACAGGGCTTCACCCTTGCCCGACTTTTCCAGGCGTTTGACCAGCTTGCGCGCTTCCTCGAAGGGCCAGGCGCGGGCATTCTCAGCCGGCGCGAAGAAATCGGGGTCGAGGGCGGGCAAAGTGGCGGGCGACACGGGGTGGCAGCCTTTCAGGTTCTTCTGGAAGAGACGAAGCCCGGTCAATGCACCGGAACCGGGCGGACGTCAATGTCGCAGGTGGTTGCGAAGCGGGCGGACAGGGCCTAGTTCTTGATCCTATCCGCAATTGGAAATGACGCCCATGACCACCGCCCAAGACGCTCTCATCCACCTCATGATCGTGGCCGCGTCATCCGACAGCACCATGACCGAAAAGGAATTGAAGCGCATCACGGCGTTGATCGACCGTCTGCCTGTGTTTGAGGGCTTCGACAAGGACCGGCTGGAAACGGTCGCCAATGACTGCGCAGACATTCTCAACGGCCCCAATGGGCTCGATCGCATGGTGGCAGAAGCCGTGGCGTCGCTGCCGGAGAAACTGCAGGATACGGCCTATGCACTGGCTGTGGAGGTGACGGCGGTGGACCTGCATCTCGAGCAGGAAGAGCTGCGCTTCCTCGAAATGCTGCGGGATAATCTCAGCCTTGACCGGCTGACCACGGCGGCCATCGAAGTGGCAGCGCGGGCCCGGCACCGGCGGTTGCCGGACTAATCGGCCAGCGTCAGGCCGCCTAGCAAACCCAGCACGTCGGTGACCGAAGCAATGGCCCGGTTGCGCCCGAGCTTGCCCACGAGAACCAGCGTGGCATAGCCGTGGATGAGGCTCCAGACCTGGGTTTCCACCACGCCCGGCTCCTGCCCCGGCAGCACGAAGGGCGCGCAGGTATCGGCCAGGACCATATAGGCGCGGGTGCCCGAGCGGCCCAGTTCCTCACTTGCACCGGCCAGAGACCAGATCTGGCGGAACATCAGGTCGTAAAGGGCCGGGTTGTCGCGGGCGAAGTCGAAATAGCCCAGGCAGATTGCCTCCAGTCGCGCCCGCGGCTCTTGCGGGGCTGCCTCCGCCCTGGCCTCCATCACATCGGCAAACATTTCGAAGCCTCGCGCAGCAATGGCGTCGAGCAGCCCCGGCAGGCCATCAAAGTGATGGGCCGGCGCGGCGTGTGACACGCCGGCCAGGGCGGCGCATTTGCGCAGGGTGAGGCCCGAAGTTCCATCGCGGGCGAGCAAGGTCAGCCCTGCATTGATCAGGCCTTCGCGCAAATCGCCATGGGCACCAGCGCGCGATTTTTCAAGCGAAATGGTCATGGCCACCAGTAAGCAAGCGCGCTTGACAGTGTCAAGCAAAAGTGGCCTTTACACTGTCAAGCTAGCACGAAGGAGCGGAAAATGCTGACGACTGGATGGGTATGGACACGCACGGGCCTGCTGTGGCTCTTCACTATCGGCGTGGCGGTGTTTTCATGGCGCTTCATGGTGGGCGGCGTCGAAGCCACTATGGAGTTCGTGGCCTATCACGCCCAGTTGCGGCCAATTGCCTTTTTCGGGCATGTCGTCCTGGCGCCGGTCGCGCTGGCGCTGGTGCCCCTCCAGCTTTGGCAGGGGCTGCGTGAAAAGCGACCCCGGGGTTCATCGCCTGATGGGACGTGCCTATGGCATTGCCGTACTGCTCTCGGGCGCAAGCGGGCTCTGGCTGGCCGTCACCACCGAGGCCGGGCCGGTTGCCGCCTTTGGCTTTGGGCTGCTCGCCGTTCTGTGGCTTGGCACGACGATCACGGGTATCCGTCTCGCCATGAGCGGCGATCGCACTGCCCATCGCCGCTGGATGATCCGCTCCGTCGCCCTGACGCTGGCTGCGGTCACTCTGCGCATCCAGATCCCGGCCAGCATGATGCTCGATATTCCGTTCGACACCGCCTATCCAGCGATTGCCTGGCTGTGCTGGGTACCAAACCTGTTGGTGGCGGAACTGGTGCTCCGCTGGCCGCGCCGTCCGACGGTCAGGCTGCGGGCGCCGGCCTAGTAAAAGCCCACCGGGAACCAGCGCAGGTAAAGCTCGTCCAGCGCGCCATTCTCCTTGAGGCGAACCAGCGCCCAGTCGATGGAATGGCGGACAGGATCCTGACCGGCCGGCATGGCAATGGTGAGGCCTTCGCCAAAAAGATGCGGGCGAAAGTAGGCATCCCCGGCAAAGCCGCAGCAGGCCAGATTGTCATTGAGCCAGAATGACGCGCGCATGGCGTCACCGAACCAGGCAGACACAGTGCCGGACTTGACCGCTTCGAGTGCGGCGCTTTCGGTGTCGAAGGGCATGGCTTCGACATTGGGCAGATAGCGATCGAGGAACTCGGCGTGGACGCTGCCGGCGCGCACGGCGACCGGTTCACCTGCCAGTGAGTCGGTGCGAAAGCCTTCAACGTCTTCCGCACGGGTGACGAAACGGCCCGGCAGCGCCAGATAGGTCGAGGAAAAATCGAAAAGCTCGCCATTTTCCGGGGTCATGGCCAGGCCGGCGATCAAGGCGTCACCCAGATTATCCGAGAGGGCCGTTGCAGCCTGATCCCAGGGCCAGACCTGGATGGTGCAGGCGACGTCGACTTCAACACAAATGCGCTTGGCCAGATCGATGTTGAAACCGACCAGTTCCCCGCTCTCATCGCGATAGTTGAAAGGCGGGAAATCGTCTGTGGTCAGGAAGCGGATCGCTGGAATGGGCGTGAGGCTAGGCAGCATTTCGCGCGCGTCAGGATCGGCGTGGTAAGGGAGGGACTGTGCCTGCGCGGGGGCGGCAAGGGTGAGGACGCTTGCAGCAAGGCCCGCCAGAGCGCCTCCCCATGCCCTCCCCGTGATGGGCTCGGACCCGTCACGATGGGCAGCACTCTGCGGTGGAGAGTTTGAGAGCCCGAAGGAGAGAGGGTGGAGCGAACCGGTAAGCAACACGGCTACACCTGATCCAGCCCATACATCAGATCGGCAATCAGATCGTCCGGATCTTCCAGGCCCACCGAAAGCCGCAGCAGGCCCGGTGTGACGCCGGTTTCAAGCCGCACTTCTTCGGTGAGCCGGGCATGGGTGGTGGTGCGCGGGTGGGTAATCAGCGATTTGGCGTCGCCCAGATTGTTGGAAATCAGGATCACAGCAAGATTGTCGGCGAGCGTGAAGGCCCCTTCTTGCCCGCCCTTGACGTCCAGCGCCAGCAGCGTCGAGCCGCGTTTCATCTGGCGTTTGGCCAGATCATATTGCGGGTGGCCCGGATCATGCGGGTAGATCACCCTGTTGATCTTGGGGTGGCTGGCCAGAGCTGCCGCGACCTTCTCGGCACTATTGGTCATCTGCTCGACCCGCAGGGCGAAGGTTTCGAGACCCTTGGTCAACACCCAGGCATTGAAGGGCGACAGCGTGGCGCCGGTGTGGCGCAGGAAGGTGTGCACATCGCCTTCGATGATTTCCTTGGAGCCCAGCACAATGCCGCCCAGCACGCGACCCTGGCCGTCAATATGCTTGGTGGCGGAATAGGTGACGATGTCGGCGCCCAATTCGAGCGGCTTCTGGTAAAGGGCGGTGGCAAAGACATTGTCGACGATGAGCTTGGCGCCGTGTGCATGGGCTATCTCAGCCACGGCGGCGATGTCCACCAGTTCCAGGGTCGGGTTGGTCGGCGTTTCGATGAAAACCAGCTTGGTATTGGGCCGCATGGCCGCGGCAAAATTGGCCGGATCGCGCCCGTCGACCAGGGTCGAGGCCACACCAAAACGCGGGGCAAAGTCCTCCACCACATAGCGGCAACCGCCAAACAGGGCCTGGGAAGCCACGATATGGTCCCCTGCCCTGACCTGGCTCATTACCGCATTGGTGACCGCCGCCATGCCGGTGGCAAAGCAGCGGGCCGCTTCTGCGCCTTCGAGCAGCGCCATACGGTCCTGGAACATGTCGTAATTGGGATTGGCGAAACGCGAATAATTGTGTCCGCCCGGCACCTTGCCCTGAAACAGCAGTTCGGCATGTTCCGAGCTTGGGTAGGAAAAGCCGGAATTGAGAAACATCGCCTCGCTTGTCTCATGGAACTGGCTCCGCTTGCCGCCACCATGCACCATCTGGGTGGCTGCGGAGAGTTTCCGGGGGTCCGCGAGGGGGTTGTTCTTCCTGGACATGCTCGAAACCTTCAAACAAAAAAACCGGCTCGCAATGGCGGCCGGTTCCACAACGGTCTTTAGCAATTTGTTTTAAGTGGCTGCAAGCGACCGGCCAAATCACCACTGGATTGTGATGTAAAGCCAATTGGCAGTTGGCGTCAATTGCCGGGATTGCTAGGGAAGATCAGTCGCGCGGGGATGGGACCGAACACATGGCAGGCAACTGGCCGAAAGGCGTCTTTCCGGCGCGGTTGATCGAGAAGCTGCATGGCGAAGGTGCGATCATCGCTTCCCGGCCATTCGATATCGACCAGGTGCAGCCAGCCAGCCTGGACTTGCGGCTGGGCAAAACCGCTTTTCGCGTGCGCTCAAGCTTTCTTCCCGGGCCTTCGCACTCGGTCGCCGAACGCATCGATGCCCTCAAGCTGCATGAAATCGACCTCAGCAAGGGTGCTGTGCTGGAACGGGGCTGTGTCTATCTGGTGCCGCTGGAGGAAAGCCTCAAGCTTCCGCCAGAGGTCAGCGCGTCGGCCAACCCCAAGAGCTCGACCGGGCGGCTGGATGTGTTCACCCGCGTCATAGGCGACCGGGCACGCGGCTTTGACCAATTGCCCGCGGGCTACGCTGGCCCGCTTTACCTCGAAATCAGCCCGCGCACCTTTCCGGTGCTGGTGCGGACCGGCTCCCGCCTCAGCCAGATGCGGTTCCGCTGTGGGGATAGCCGGCTCAGCGTTGCCGAGCACCAGGCATTGCACACATCCGACACACTGGTTATCGGCGGCGACGTGCCAGTCGGCGAAGGCGTCGCCCTTTCCATTGACCTGGAAGGTCAGGGGCGCGACGGACTGATTGGCTTCCGCTCCAAACGGCATACCGCCGTCGTGGATGTCGACAAGAAAGCTTCTCTTGAAGTGCGCGACTTCTGGGATCCGCTCTATGCCCATGGGCAGAGTGAGCTGATCCTTGATCCGGACGAGTTCTATATCCTGGTGAGTTTGGAGGCGGTCCACGTGCCGCCAACCCATGCAGCCGAGATGGTGCCTTTCGACCCGCTGGTCGGCGAGTTCCGGGTGCACTATGCGGGGTTTTTCGATCCCGGATTCGGCCATTCGGCGGCGGGCGGCACGGGCAGCCGGGCGGTGCTGGAAGTGCGGAGCCGCGAAGTGCCATTCCTGCTCGGCCATGGGCAGACCATCGGCCGGCTGATCTATGAGGCGCTGGCCGAGAAGCCGGATCGGCTCTATGGCACCGATCTGGGCTCAAACTATCAGGCGCAGACGCTCAAGCTGTCCAAGCACTTCAAGGCCTTTGAAGGCTGAAGCCGGCGCACCCCGGGAAGGACGCGCCGGCTTCTGATGACCCGGTGGAGGAACGGAGCCGGGTTTGTCCTTATGCCGCGCTTGCCGTCGCACCCGGGGCCGTTTTGGCTCCGGTCATAAACGCGACAGCATCGGACATGGTGTAGTCCTTGGGGTCGATGACACAGAGGCGCCGTCCGAGCCTGTGGACGTGGATGCGATCAGCCACTTCAAAGACATGGGGCATATTGTGGCTGATCAGAATGATCGGAATACCGCGCGCCCGCACATCCAGGATGAGGTCGAGAACCCGCCGGGACTCCTTGACGCCCAGGGCCGCAGTCGGTTCATCGAGAATGATCACTTTCGAACCAAAGGCCGCCGCACGCGCCACGGCCACACCTTGGCGTTGTCCACCAGAGAGCGTTTCGACCGCCTGGTTGATGTTCTGGATGGTCATCAACCCCAGATCCGACAGTTTCTCGCGGGCGATGCGCTCCATGGCCGGGCGGTCGAGCTGACGCAAGACCTTGCCCATGAAGCCCGGTTTGCGGATTTCCCGGCCCATGAACATGTTGTCAGCGATCGAGAGGGCGGGCGACATGGCCAGCGTCTGGTAGACCGTTTCCACCCCGGCATGGCGCGCGTCGATGGGGGAGGTGAAATGGACCGGCTTCCCGTCAAGAAAGATATCGCCACTATCGACCTTGATGGCGCCGGACAGGGCCTTGATCAGTGAGGACTTTCCAGCCCCGTTGTCACCGATCACGGCAAGGATTTCGCCGGGCATCAGCTCGAAATCGCAATTGTCCAGGGCCGTGACCCGACCATAGCGTTTGCACAGATTGCTGGCGGAAAGAATGGGTTGCATCAGGCCGATACCTTTCTGATCCACTGGTCCACGGCAACAGCGCCAATGATGAGCACGCCGATGAGCAGATAGGTCCATTGTGCGTCCGCTCCCAGAAGCCTCAAGCCGAGCGAGAAGACGCCGACGATGAGGGCCCCGAAAAACATGCCCAGAATGGATCCCCGTCCGCCGAATAGAGAAATGCCACCGATCACCACGGCCGTTATGGACTCGATATTGGAGAACTGGCCGGAGGTGGGAGAGACCGAACCGATGCGGCCGATCAGGGCCCAGCCAGCGAATGCACAGATCAGACCCGAGAGAGCATAGACGGATATGAGGATGCGTTTGGTATTGACGCCCGAGAGTTCGGCGGCTTCCGGGTCGTCGCCCACGGCATAGACATGGCGCCCCCAGGCCGTGTGGCGCAGGATATAGGCCAGCACCAGGACCAGCAGAATGAAGAAGATGACGCCATAGGTGAATACGGCGCCGCCCACGCTGATGGACTGGCCGAAGAATTGCAGGAGCGGCGCGCTCGCCTCGATATCCTGGGCGCGAATGGTTTCATTGCCCGAATAGAGGAAATTGGAGGCCAACGCGATCTGCCACATGCCCAGCGTGACGATGAAGGGCGGCAATTTGATGCGGGCGACCAGCCAGCCGTTGACGAAGCCAATGAAGGTGCCAATGGCCAGCCCGCAGGCTACGGCAACAGCCGGCGGCAGGCCGAGGCGGAAGGTGAACTGGCCCATGATGACCGAGCTCAGCACCATGATGGCGCCGACCGAAAGGTCGATCCCGGCAGTGAGGATGACGAGCGACTGCGCGGCACCGACGATGCCGACAATGGCCACCTGCTGCAGGATCAACGTCAGCGCAAAGGACGAGAAGAACTTGGTGCCCAGCAGCGCGCCGAATACGGCGGTCGAGAGCACAAGCACGATCAGTGGCACCAGCGCGGGATTGGAATGCAGGGCGTGCTGGATGCGCGATAATGCGGTGTGCTGGTGCTCAAAACTGGCGATTGCCTCAGCACGAGTGACGAGACCGCCGTCGGTCTCTGTCTGGTTCGACATGGGTATCCTCCCCGGTTCCCATTCGAGAGCAGAGGCGGATGAACGCCTGCCCCTGCCCTCGTTCTAATGCGGATTGACGATCAGCCCCAGCAGAGGGCCTCACCCTCGGTTGTGTCGATGGACTCGACGCCCTCGACCGGCTCGTCGGTAACAAGTTTCACACCTGTGTCGACGAAATCCTTGCCCTCGGTCGGTTCTGGCTTGGTGCCGTTGTCGGCCCAGTTCTTGATGGCCTCGACGCCCAGCGCCGCCATCTGAAGGGGGTACTGCTGTGAGGTTGCGCCAATAACGCCATCCTTGACATTGGCCACGCCCGGGCAGCCGCCATCCACCGAAACGATCAGCACGTCGTTTTCTCGGCCGAAGGATTTGAGCGCTTCATAGGCGCCGGCAGCCGAGGGTTCATTGATTGTGTGAACCACATTGATGGTGGGATCCTTGACGAGAAGGTTTTCCATGGCCTCGCGGCCACCTTCTTCATTGCCGGCGGTCACGTCGTGGCCAACGATGCGCGGATCGGTTTCGTCGCCCCATTTGTTGGGATCGGCCAAATCGATACCAAAGCCCTGCAAGAAGCCCTGATTGCGCAAAACGTCCACCGTCGGCTGGCTGATACCCAGATTGAGCAGGGCTATCCTGGCATTCGCGGCTTCATCGCCCAGCTTGCCAGCGGCCCATTTGCCAATCAGTTCGCCTGCCAGGAAATTGTCGGTAGCGAATGTGGCGTCGGCGGCATCAATGGGGTTGAGTGGCGTATCGAGCGCGATAACGAGCAATCCGGCATCGCGCGCCTGCTGCACCGACTGCACGATGGCCGAGGTGTCCGAGGCGGTAATCAGAATTCCACTGGCCCCATCGGCAATGCAGGTTTCGATGGCCGCGACCTGGGTTTCATGATCGCCGTCGATGCGCCCGGCGAAGGATTTGAGCGTAATGCCCAGCTCAGCCGCCTTGGCCTCGGCCCCTTCCTTCATCTTGACGAAGAAGGGGTTGGTGTCGGTCTTGGTGATGAGGCAGGCCGATATCTCCTGCGCCATGGCGGCGGGGGTCACGGCCGGGGACATGGCGGCAAGGCATATAGCCGTGCCGATAAGCAGCTTTTTCACGTTTCTCTCTCCCTTTGCAGACAGGCTGCGAGCGGGCTCCTCCCCTCGCAGAAGCATGTCTGCCTGTCTTGACGCCCTCATGGTGAAGAGGAATCCCAGGGCCGTCAATATATAACTCTACTTTATTTATTTATTTGAGCCGGACGACCTTCCGCTTCGTCGAAGCTGTCTCTATGGTGCCCGCCATGGGAGAGCCGATCATCAGAACCGTCAGTCGCGGCGTGAACCAGAGTGGGGTTCGCGACCACAATGTGCGACTGCTGCTGACCCTGCTCCAGCGGCACGGGTCGATGGCGGGCAGCGATCTGGCGCGATTGGCAAATCTGTCCCCGCAAACGGTTTCCATCATTCTGCGGGAACTTGAGAGCGAAGGGCTTTTGGCCCGCGGCGCGCCCGTAAAAGGCAGAGTGGGTAAGCCCTCCATACCGATGCGCCTGGCAGAAGGCGGGGTGCTGTCCTTGGGTTGCAAGATCGGCAGGCGCAGCGCCGTTCTGCTGCTAGCCGATTTCCGCGGCACGGTGCGGCAAGAACTGCGGCTGACCTATGATTATCCCATGCCGGAAGCCATATTTGCGTTTCTGCGCAAGGGCATCGACACCATCCTGTCCAAATGCAGTCCCGAAGAGCGCTCTCGCGTCTGTGGCATTGGTATCGGCACACCGTTCGAACTGTGGAAATGGAGCGAACTGGTCGACGCACCGGCCAAGGACTTCGCATCCTGGCGGCATGTGGATTATCAGGCCGAGCTAGCCCGCTTCACGGACCTGCCGGTGCAAGTGGTCAACGACGCCACTGCCGGTTGCCAGGCCGAGCACATTTATGGGCGCGGAAAAGAATTTCGGGACTACGCCTATTTCTTTATCGGCGCCTTCGTCGGGGGCGGTATTGTGCTCAACCACTCGGTCTATCAGGGCCATTTGGGTAACGCTGGCGCCTTGGGATCATTGCGCAGTTTCGGACCGCAGGGCGAGAGCCAGCAGTTGATTGATACGGCCTCGATCCATCTTCTTGAGGCGCGGTTGGCAGAACACGGACATGATCCGCGCGAACTTTGGACCCAACCACAGGACTGGAGCGGCTTCAGCCGGCTCGTTGACCCCTGGATCGGTCGAACAGCCCAGGAACTGGCGAAAGCGAGCCTGTCGGTTTGTGCCGTTATCGACTTTGAAGCCATCGTGATCGACGGCGCGTTTCCCGACGCGGTCAAACATGAGCTGGTGGAGCGCACCCGGCGCTATCTCATCAACCAGGACATGCGCGGACTTGTTGCACCACAGATCGAAGCGGGCGTCGTGGGGTTCAACGCCCGGGCGATTGGCGCTGCCACCAGCCCGCTCTTCGAGCGCTATTTCCTGAACGGCAATCTGCGGCTGCAGGGGTGACTGGACGGGGACCTAGCGGATGCGCTGCCCGTCCTGATCGAACACCAAGAGGGCCGCTGGATCGAAGTGAGCCTTGTAGCGGTCACCGGTCTTGAGCGTGCGGTCATTGCCGGTGGCGATAGTGATCAGTTCGGTGCCCTTGTCGCGGGCATAGGCATAGGTCTCGCCGCCCAGGTGCTCGATGATCTCGACATTGACCTCAAGAACGGCTGCGCCGGCATTGGAGAAGTGTTCAGGCCGAACGCCAACCGTGACAGAAGCGCCGTCGGATAAATTCACCGGGGAGGGAATAACCTGGCCGGGGAAATCGGCCAGGCGAATACCATCGGCTTCGGCCGTGCCAGCCAGGAAATTCATCTTGGGCGAGCCGATGAAGCCGGCAACGAACAGATTGTCCGGATCGTCATAGAGTTCGAGCGGCGAGCCGACCTGTTCGATGCGGCCATCGCGCAGCACCACGATCTTGTCGGCCAGGGTCATGGCTTCGACCTGATCGTGGGTCACATAGATGATGGTGGTGTTGAGTTCCTTGTGCAGCCGCGCCAGTTCGATGCGCATATGCACGCGCAGCTCGGCATCGAGATTGGACAGCGGCTCATCGAACAGGAACACATCGGGGTGGCGCACGATGGCGCGGCCAATGGCAACGCGCTGGCGCTGGCCACCCGAGAGTTGCCCTGGACGACGGTCGAGCAACGGTCCGAGTTCGAGAATGCGGGCCGCTTCGGCCACACGGCTCTCGATCTCGGCCTTGCTGGCGCCGGCAAAGCGCAGGGCAAAGCCCATATTTTCGCGCACGCTCATATGCGGATAGAGCGCATAGGACTGGAACACCATGGCGATGCCGCGCTTGGACGGATCGACATCGTTCATGCGCTCATCGCCAATGTAGAGATCACCGCCCGAAATCTGCTCGAGACCGGCAATCATGCGCAGCAGGGTCGACTTGCCACAGCCCGAGGGGCCGACGAAGACGACGAATTCCTTGTCGGCAATATCGAGATCGACCCCTTTGATCACCTCGACCACGCCGAAGGATTTTTTCACTTGGGTCAGCTTCAATCCGGACATGGGGCCAATCCTCAGCTTGCGGTGAGCGTTGTGACAGCGCGGCCGAGCCGTTCGCTGGTGACGGTGACGGTGATCGGGCCCTTGCCCGTGGATTTGAGCCAGAAGCCGGTGGAGCCGGCGCGCAACGGCACCAGCCCCGGGCCCAGCCGTTCGGCGGCGCCGGACACTTCAATAGAGACCGGCTCGGCAAAAAAGGGCAGCTTCTTGCCCGACTGATCCAGCGCCCGGATCATGACGCGTACCGTGTCGCCCTCTGCGCCTATTTCAGTCGTGTCGGGCGCCACTTCCAGCTCATGCGCGATCGGGTCGGCGATGAAGTTGACGGTCTTGACCGGCTTGCCGTCGAGATAGCCGGTTATGGTGGCGTCCTCCCAGCTCATACCCCAGAGCCCCAATTCCTCGTCGGTCAGGTGCTCGCGCTTGATGACCACGGGGGCGTGAGGGAGATGCGGGAAGGCCTCGCGGTCGGGCGTGAAGCGCTTGGGGGCGTTGTTGCCATAGGCCAGTTCGACCTCATCGCAATTGGTCAGGATCATCAGTGGCAAGACGCCGCCGATATTGCGCTCGCCGCGGGCCCAGAAGGTCACGGGCTTGAGGATGACTTCGTCCTCCGGCTCGCACTGGCTGATATAGGCATAGGCGGCAAATTTGGGCTCGCGGAACATGTCCATGACGCCGTGGTGGCAGATGCGGTCGCCCGAGCCGAAATCCTTGTGGGTGTTGTAGTCGAAGGCGCACCAGCCGATGCAGCCGGCGATCTGCGGATCGCCATAGGCGGCGTTCATTACCTCCAGGTGCCGCAGCACGTGCTCGGCCTGGCGCTGCTCCTGGTCCCAGCTCTTGGTGGGATACATGTGCCCGCCATACTCAGTGATCATGTAGGGCACGATGCGATCAAGGCCTGTGACTTCCTGTTGTGGCCGGAGCGGGGTGCGCGGACGATTGCCACCCCATTCCTCCTGCCCCAAGATGAAGTCGTTCATGGTGTAGACGTCTTCGAGCATCTCGCTGTCGGTGATGTAGCGCACCCCGCCAGTCTGTCGGGTGCTGTCGAGTTCATGCGCCAGCGTGTTGGTGCGCTGGTAGAAGTCGTGGTCGTCCTGGCTTTCGTTGATGCGCACGCCCCAGATGACGATGGAGGGGTGGTTCCAGTCGCGGGTGATCATGCGCCGGACGTTTTCGACGCTCTCGTCTTTCCAGGCCTCGCCGCCGATATGTTGCCAGCCAGGGATTTCCTCGAAGACCAGAAGGCCTAGTTCGTCGCACCGATCGAGGAAGTAGTGGGATTGCGGATAGTGCGAGGTGCGCACCATGTTGAGCTTGAGTTCCCGCTTCAGGATCTCCGCATCCCGCTCTTGCGCCGAGCGCCCCAGCGCATAGCCGACATAGGGGAATGACTGGTGGCGATTGAGCCCGCGGAGCTTCAGCGCCCTGCCATTGAGCTTGAAGCCGTCAGTGGTGAATTCGGCAGTGCGGAAGCCAAAGCGGTAGCTCGCCTCGTCCTGCCCGTGCGCGGTGTCTAGGGCTATCGCCAGCGTGTAGAGCGCCGCGTTGTCGATATCCCACAGGCTGATGCCGGCGAGGGCATCAAAGCCGATGTCGATGCTGGCGCCAGTGAGGGCCGCATCGGTGGTAGCAATCGTCGCGCCGGAGCTGTCCAACAGTTTGGCCACCAGCGTGCCCGAGATGGGCAGGTCCTGCGGATTGGCGAGATCGATCCGGGCGCGCACCGTCTTTCTGTCGGCCAGCGCATCCGGCGTTTCCACCTTGCCATTGCCCACATAGACGGGCGCCGTCACGCGCAACCAGGCCTCGCGATAGATGCCGGCATAGGTCAGGTAGTCGATCTGGCCGCCAAAGGGTGGAATCTCGGGGTTTTCGCTGCCGTCAATGGTGACAGTGAGGACGTTCTCCCCATCCTTGAGCTTGCCGGTCAGCCGCGCTTCGAAGGGCGTGTAGCCGTCCTTATGGGCTGCGATCGCCTCGCCGTTGAGGCTCACCTTTGCATTGGCCATGGCGCCATCAAAGACGATCGCGATTTCCTTGCCGTTCCAGGCCGGATCGACCGTGAAGCGCTTCTCATAGGAGAAGACGCGCTGATAGGCCGTCTCATCAAAATAGTTGAACGGCAGGTCGAGCGCATTGTGCGGCAGGCGGACCTCGTCCTTGCCCTCGAACAGCCAGCCGGAATTGAAATCGATCAGAGAACGCATGGAATACTCTATTTGACGGCGCCCAGCATGCCTTCGACGAAGCGGCGCTGGAGCAGGAAGAAGATGATGAGGGTGGGCAAAGTCGCGACGATGGCGCCGACCATGACCAGGCCGAAATCGGGGGTGTAACCCGCACTGAGCGCGGCGACCGCCAGGGTCAGGGTGAACATCTCATTGGTCTGAAGCACGATCAGAGGCCAAAGATAATTGTTCCAGTGCATCATGAAGACGATGATGGTGGCCGCCGCATAGGTGGATCGCATCACCGGCATGTAGACGTAGAGGAATATCTGCCATTCCTTGAGCCCGTCGATCCGGGCAGCATCGCGCAATTCATGCGGGAAGGCCTTCGTTGCCTGTCGGAAATAGAAGATGATGAAAACCCAGGCCACGGTGGGCAAGATGATGGCCTGATAGGTGTTGATCAGCTTCAAATTCGCCATCATCACGAAAAGCGGGATCATCAGCGCGGCGAATGGGATGGACAGCATCAGCAGCAGCCCGCCGAACAGCTTTTCCCGGAAGCGCGAGCGGAACATCTCAAAGCCATAGCCGGCGAGCGAGGAGACCAGCAGCGTCAGCGCGGTGCCGGCACCGGCGATGAAGAAGGAATTGAACAGCACGCGCGGCAGGTCGACCGAATTGAGGAACGTGCCGATATTGGCAAAGAGCGCGCTGCCTGGCGTTGCCTTGCCCTTGATGATGTCGGGCGAGGTATTGGTAGCGGCGATCACCATCCAGACGAAGGGAAAAACCGAGACGAAGGCGGCAAGAGACAGGGCCAGATAGGTTGCGGCGCGACCGATAAGGGCAAGGGGATTGCTCATGCGCGGCGATCCCTTGCGACCAGGAACTGGATGTAGCTCAAAATGGCGACCAGCACGACAATGACGTAGCTCACCGTGGCCGCATAGCCGAAGCTGGGCATGAAGCGGAAGCTGAGGTTGTAGATGTACATGGAGAGCGTCAGCGTCGAATCTGATGGACCGCCCTGGGTGAGCAGATTGGGCTCGTCGAAAAGCTGCAACGTGCCGATGGTCGAGATGACGGCGGTAAACAGGATCACCGGTTTGAGCATGGGCACGGTGATGTACCAGAAGCGCGCCCAGGTGGGCACACCGTCTATGCGGGCCGCCTCATAAATGGAGCGGTCTATATTCTGCATGGCAGCGAGATAGAAGATCATGTTGTAGCCGGTCCAGCGCCAGGTGATGGCCGAGACGACAACGAATTTTGCCCAGAACGGATCGGCGAGCCAGGGGATCGGCGTAGAGACGATATGCAGGCCCAGCAGCACCTGATTGATGACGCCGTCGCCAGCGAACATCGACTTGAAGATTACCGAATAGGCCACCAGCGAGGTGACGCAGGGCAGGAAAATCGCCGTGCGGAAAAAGCCGCGCCCCCAGAGCTTGCTGTCATTGAGCGCACTGGCAAACAGCAGCGCCAGGACCAGCATGATCGGCACCTGGATCGCCAGGAAAACCAGGGTGTTGGTCAGTGCCCGCAGAAAGACGGGATCCTGCGTCAGCCGGATGATATTGGCAAAGCCACCGAAGCTGAAGGCCATGCCGCGCCCGACCTGGAAGCTCATCCAGAGCGACCAGAGGATCGGATAGATCATGAAGATGCCGAGCAAAACCAGTGCGGGCATGACAAACAGCCAGCCGCTCACCTGCTCTTTTCGCGCCAAGCCAGATTGCGCCACGCCAACCCCCATCCGCTTGTTTCCGTAACCGCCGATGACCCTCACCTTGCGGCAAGGGCCCCGGGGAGGCCGGGGCGGCAAGCCGCCCCGGTATTCCGTCAGCTTATTGAATCTGCTGGCTGACCTGGGCGTTGATGGCCGAGATGATTTCGTCGACATCGCCACCATTGACCAGGGCCGGAAGCTGAGCCACCACCGCGGTGTCGGCTTCTTCGGTAAAGATGCCATAGTTGACCGCGGGGATCTCGGCGAGCCAGTTGGAGAAGTTCTGCCAGACAGGCTGACCGCCGAAGAACTCGTCACTGGCCTGGAAGGCTTCACCTTCACGGGCCGGCAGGTAGGTGCCCAGCGCGCCCTGGTTGATCAGGATTTCCTGGTAGAAATCAACATCGGCACCCCAGATGGTCTTGAGAAAGTCGATGGCCATGTCCTTCTGCGGCGCCGAGGACAGGACATACCAGCTCGAGCCGCCCAGATTGGAGGCATTGACCGAGCCTTCGACCCCATCGAGCCGCGGAATGGGCGCAACGCCCCACTGGCCGGACTGGTCGGGATTGGCCTTGATGGTCGCCGTCATCCACACGCCGGTAAAGGTCGACATGGTGTCGCCCGAGGTGAAGGAACCTGTATATTCGGTCCAACCTGCCACCGGCTTGGTGATGCCTGCATTCATCAGGCGTTGATAGGTTTCGAGCGAGGCCTTGATCACGGGATTGTCGGCAATGGTCAAATTGCCAGCCTCGTCGAAATACCAGGAGCCGGCAGACTGCATCATGATGCGCAGCCAACCCGCATCATTGGGGTCGATCGGCAGCAACGTCTCGCCGGTCTTCTCCTTGATGTCGACGCCGATTTCGATGAGGCGATCCCAGGTGATGTCTTCAAGATCGGCGGCAGTATAGCCGGCTGCTTCAAGGAGATCGGCGCGGTAGAAATAACCTGTCACGCCAGAGTCGAAGGGCATCGAATAGGACTGATCATCAACCGTGCCCACGGCCACCTTGTAGGGTGCGAAGGACGAGTAATCGATCTGGTCGGTCAGCGGTTCGAACGCACCGGGGAACGAGAGAAGATATTTCTGAGCGCGATAATCTTCGATCAGCACGATATCAGGCAGCCCCTCGGTGGTGCCGGATGCAAGCTGGGTCTGAAGCTTCTGCTCCATGGCGGCCTTGTCGAAGATTTCGACCCTTATGGTGTCGTCGGGATGTTCGGCCTGGTAGCGCGCAAAGGCTTGTTCCATGGTTGCCCCATTGAAGTTGGGGTCCCAGCACCAGACCAGGATTTCGGCAGCGGATGCGGCCGTGACGCTGAACATGGAGACACTAGCGAGTGCAACGGCGAGCGAGCGCTTCAGGCCCGTGGACATACGAGTCATTGAATTTCCTCCCAATTGGGTGTTTCCTCTTCACCCAGGGCACAGACTAATATGACTTTTGACCCGCGCGCAAGAATTTCAGTAAATTTTTACCGCGGAAAATTTACTGCGTGCTTTCGCCGGGCAGAGCGCGGGTACTGGCGCGCCAGACAATGCGTGACGCCAGGCTGATCTGCTTGGCCAATTCCCTTCCGCCGACCCGCTCAAGCAGCAGTTCCACCGCAGTCTCGCCGATCTCTTCGGCCGGTAAATGCACCGTGGTCAGGGGTGGATTGAGGAACTGGGCGACCGAAATGTCATTGAAGCTGGCCACACCGATATCGTCGGGTATGGACAGGCCGGCCTCGTGCAAAGCCCGATAGACACCAATGGCCATGGAGTCGTTGAAGGTGACGATCACGTCGATGGGGCGGCGCGCGGCGAGCAATTCGCGGGTCAGCGTATATCCGCCCTCTTCGGTGTTGTCGCCGCTGCGGAACAGGCGGTCGTCAAACCAGCCCGCCGCCGTCATCCATTGCACGAAGGCCTGGGCGCGCCGGTCGCCCCAACCGATATAGGCCATGCGCCGATAGCCGCGCTGGGCCAGCGCCGCCAGCAGCTTTTCCATGGCTGCGCGCAGGTCTGCCGCGACGGAATCAATCTGGTCGTCATGCGGGAGGTGGTCGGCGAAAACGATCTGGCGCGAGTTCTTCTGCAGCCAGTCCGTCTCTTCTTCATCATGCCGTCCAATGGCGATGGTGCCGGAGGCCTCCTGCAATAGTTTGGCGTCTGGCCGGGCATCTGTGTGGTAAACTTTTACCGTTTCGATCTTGAGGGCGGCACAGCGGCGTTCAATACCCAGGCGCAGGGCGATGTAATATGGGTCGACCAGTTCACGTTCGGGCGCCAGGAAATGCACCAGCGCCAATTTGCTCAAGCCCTGATGGATGGCTCGGTTTCGGTTGCGAGGGGTGGCATAATTGAGCGCTTCGGCTGTCTCGATGATGGCCTGCCGCTTGCGCTTTGAAATGGAGAGCGTGGTATCGTAATTGAGCACGCGCGAAACGGTGGCGCTGGAGACGCCGACCGTTGCGGCAATTTCTTTGATCGTGACCATGGCCGGCACGCTAGCCCCGGCCCTGCGATCGGGTCAATCAGTTTGCGCTTGCGTATCAGGCCGAGAGACCGGCTTCGAGCAGGTCATTCCAGTCAATAGCACCGGGTCGGCCGAGCAGGAAACCCTGCGCCTCGGTGCAGCCCTCCACACGCAAAACATCGAGCTGCGCCAGCGTTTCGACGCCCTCGGCCAAGACCGGAACAGACAGCGAGCGGCCCAGGGCCAGGATCGCCCGGACAATGGCCTTGGACTGCTCGTTGTTCTCCACCTCGCTCATGAAAGAGCGATCCAGCTTGATCTTGTCGAAGGGAAAGGCACGCAGGGTTTCGAGCGACGAATAACCGGTGCCGAAATCGTCGATGGCGATGGACACGCCCATGGCCTTGATCTGACGCAGTATGTGGAGGGCCCGATGCTTGTCGCCGATAATGGCAGTTTCGGTCACCTCAAGTTCCAGCCGTTCTGGCGCGAGGCCGGTCATGAACAAGGTATTGCGCACCGTGTCGATGAGATCGATCTGAGCCAATTGGAGACCAGAGACGTTCACCGCAACCTTGTAGGGTTCGGGCCATGCCGCTGCGTCCAGGCATGCCCTCTTGAGGACCCATACGCCGATGGCGTTGATGGCGCCGCATTCCTCGGCAACCGGAATGAATTCCGAAGGCGGCACATTGCCGTGGCCTGGCCGGTTCCAGCGCAGCAGGACTTCGTAGCCCGTGGTCTGTCCGGTCAACACGGATTTCTGCACCTGATAGGCCAGATAGAAGTCGTCCTGTTCGAGCGCTAACCAGAGGTCGCGCGCCATGTCCCGGCGTTGGCGGGCCTGTTCGTCCATATCCCGCTCATAGTAGCAGATGTGCCGGTCGAACTCGGCCTTGGCGCGATACATTGCCAGATCGGCATTGCTCAAAAGCTTGGACAGATCGTTGCCGTCCTCAGGATAGACGGCAACGCCAATGCTGCCCCCGATCGAAACGGCCAGTTCGCCATCTTCGATCCGCCGGGACAGGGCCTCATCGAGCCGGCCGAGAAACTCACGCAATCCATCCATGCTCGTGAATTCCTTGAGCGCCGCGAACTCGTCGCCACCCAGGCGTGCTATGACCTCTCCGTCTCGCAGCAAGCCGTTGAAGCGCGACGCTATGGACTTGAGCACTGCGTCCCCAGCGGCATGACCGTGACTGTCATTGACATCCTTGAAGTGATCCAGATCGATGGCGACAACGGCTATCTTCCGGCCATTTTCTTTGACTTTCGCGAGGGACCAGTCAAACGCCTCGGCGTAGCGAGCCCGGTTGGGCAGGCCGGTCAAGCTGTCGTGCCGGGCCAGGTGGGCAATGGCACGCTCGGAATGATGACGCTCGGTTATATCATCAATCGTGGTTACCCAGGACCCGTCGCCAACAGGGTTATGGCTGATCCGGAGAACCTGGTCCTCGCTGAATTTGTGGACGATCTCTCCACCGTGCCGGATCAGATTCTGGTGGCTCTCCAGGACTTCGGCCAGTTGCACATCGACATCCTCAAGCTCGGCATTGGCCCCCAGCAACGTCATGCGGCAGGTCTGCGGGAAACTGATGCCCGTCAGGTCCTGGTCCAGATCCAGGCCAAGCAATTCAGGAAAGCGCCGGTTGTAGAGCTGCAGGGTGCCATCGGCGCCGAAAAGACCCAGCCCCTGCGCCATATTGGTCAGGGCCAGTTCGAGCCGGCCGGACACTTCGCTGAGCCGCTCAGCGTCGCGCAATTGGCGATCCCGCTCGCGCTCAGTGCGGCGCCGGTCGGCCTCGTCCAGCACCGTGCTGCCCAATGCCAAGGCGAGCAGCAGTACCGAGATAAAAGCCAAGGCGAGCGAAAGCCAGAAGCCATCGATGCTGCCATCGGCGGATAGAGGAAAACAAAGCGAAAAATCGGCCGCCGCCATGGCGGTGAAGTGCATGGCGCAGATTGCGCCGGTCAATGTCAGAGCGCCACTGAACAGGCCACCCAAGCTCTGCCCCATGCCGAAGCGGAAGGAGAGGCCACCCAGCACGATGCCGGCCAAGATTGAGGTGGCGACCAGACCGGGATTCCATTGCAAGCTTCCGCCCATAACCAGAGCGCCGATGCCGGCATAATGCATGGACGATATGGCAACCCCGACCACGGCTCCGCCCAGCACCCGGTCCCATACATTCGTGCCCCGCACAGCCACGGCGATACCGGCGCCGCACAGCACAATGGCGATCAGCATGGACAGGGCGGTCAGGCCCAGATCATAGTCGAGGGTAAATCCCGGTCTGAAAGCCAAAACGGCGACAAAGTGAGTGGCCCAGATACCGAAGCCTACCGCCAGCGCAGCCACGCCAGTCCAGACGGCGCGCATATGATCCCTGGACCGCTGCGCGTGCCGCAGCAGGCCAATACAGGCATAAGAGGATATCAGGCAGATGGCCGCGGCCAGCAGGATCAGACCGGGCTCATGGGCCTTGAAGAAGAAATCGATAACCGGCACGCCAGAACCTACGCAACACCACCAATTGTAGGTCATCTAGGTGCCAGATCAGACCTTACCGAAGCGTCACCTTGGGGCACAAAACTATCAAGTTGACGCGATCGAACCTATTTCCCGGGTTTCGCCCTCGCACAAGGGGCAAAAAAAGCAGACGGTTTCACCATGAGCAACCTCCTCTATCCAACAGATTTTTATGGCGAAAGGCGGCGGCATACCTTGCATGCGGCGCGGCGCCTGCTGGGCGCCCTGCCGCTCGATCTCCGTGGCAGACGTGTGGCCGATATCGGTTGCGGCACGGGCACGTTTCTGGCTGCGGCGCTAGAGACGGGCGCGGAAGCCGTGTTCGGGTTCGAGGGGGATTGGGTCAGCCAGGACATGCTGGATGAACAGAAAATTGTCTTCCAGACGCATGATCTGGAACAAAAGCTCTCTGGCCCGGACGTCGACCTCGTGCTGTCGCTGGAAGTCGCCGAGCATCTGTCGCCAGGCCGGGCCCAAAGTTTTGTTGCAGATCTCTGTACGATGGCGCCAGCCGTGCTCTTCAGTGCCGCCATTCCGGGTCAGGGCGGGGTCGGGCATGTCAACGAACAATGGCCGAGCCATTGGGCAGGGCTCTTTGCCGGGCAAGGTCTTAGCGCCTATGATGTCGTGCGGCCCGCGATCTGGGCCGACGAGGCCATTCCGGCATGGTACCGGCAGAATGCGATCCTGTTTCTGCGCCCCGATCTGGCGGCCGTTCTGGGACTGCAGCCAACCGAACCAGCATTGCTTGACCGAGTGCATCCCGCGTTCTGGGACAGGGCCAATCGCGAACTGAAATACGCCAACGCCCTGCCCGAATCCGAGGTGCTGCGCCGGCAGGCCGAGCAGCAACAGCAGCAGCAGTGATCAGCGCGAAGCCCAGAGCAGGCCGCGCTTGAGAATGGTGCGGATCTGCGGGATTTCCAATTCGTCTGCGGTATGCCCGAGGGAGGAATAGAACACCCGCCCCTTGTCGTGGGTGGTGGTAAAGACCACCGGCATGACCACGTCCTTGCGCCAGGGGTGGTGTTCACCGGAAAAGGTCGTGGTGGCGAGCACCTCAACGGCGGGATCATAGTTGAGATAATACTGCTCGGAGGTGTGCTCGAAGCTTTCGATACCAGCCATGATGGGATGGTCGGGGCGGGTGACATCGACCTTGTAGGTCATGATGTTGCCCGGGTGCTGCACCCAGTAGACGCTGGCCGCGTAGCGGAAGGGCACGCTGGCGCGGAAGGTGGTGGCCAGCCCCATGTGGTAGCCCGCAAGACCTGTGCCGGCGCGGATGGCGGCAATCAGATTGTTCATCTTCTCCGGGGCCAGGGTGCCATCGGTAATGACCGGGACAACAAGGTCATTGTTGCTGACATCATCGGCGCCCAGAGCGTCATAGTTGGACGTTACGGTGACGGCAAAACCGTCTTCCTCGAGAAGGTCGCGCACGACATGGGCGCCGCGCTCGGGGGTATGCAGCTCCATGCCACCCCAAACAACAAGGGCTCTTTTGGTCATAGGCCCATCCCCACGGCCTGGGTGCGATGCACGCCTTTAGGGACGAAGGGGAAGGCATCCTCTTCACCCAATAACTTGGCCGCCAGATGAATGACCGAAAGCCACATTTCGGTCCCTTGCAGACCCGGCACCTGGCCATCGGCAAAGGCGAAACCTTGGCCGTCGACCCAGCGCTCGCCGGCCCGGGCAATGAGGGCGCGGGCGATCTGCTCTGCCTCGGCCCGCCGGTGGTCGGTCTGACCGAGGCAGAGCAGTAGCGGATGGATGGTGTCGAGCAGGTTGCAGGCGGTATAGGTGGCCCCGGAAAATCCACCATAATTGCGGTGGTTGAGCAGCACGCTGTCTATCGCCCGGTCTGGATTTGGCACGGCAATGCCGAACTGGGCATAGGTGCCGCGCGTCAGCCGGTAGAAGCCATTGACCGGCTGCAACAGCCCCTGGTCCGGGGTCGGCGATCCCCACAGGCCCGAACCCCGGTCCTGCTTGAGCGCGAGCCAGCCAAACAGCGTTTCCCGTGACGTGCCAGAGGAAAAGTAACGGGCATTGAAATAGAGCGCCGTGCCAATGGTATCGACATCGGCACCAGCCGCCCAGGCCCGCTCACGCCAGGTCAGGCTTTCCAGCCATTGGCAAAGATCGGGGGCCGGGAGTTCGACCGCGTTGACGCGATGAAGCGGCTTGCTGCCTAGCACTTCGAGCGCATAGCCCACGGCCAGCACGTTATAGAGAGCCAATCCGTCCTGCCGCAGCGGCACGCCGGGCTTTGGCTGTTGGTAGGGATCGGGAAAGAGCCCGGTCTGAGGGTCCTGCACGGCCTGCAACCGGGCAATTGCCGCGGCCACATCGAGGCCATCGGGCCGTTGGTCAAAGCTGGCAGCGATCTCGACGGCGTCGCAGAGGTGGCGGATGCTCATGCGATTTTCGCCATGGTTTTCGCGCGAGAGATAGTCGCCGTCCTGCATATTGCGCTTGAGAATGGCCTGGAACTGATCCCGCGCCCGCTCGCCCAACGCTGCCAGTTGTGACCGCGTCTCGTCGCGGCGCGACTGGCCGCGATAGCGCAGCACCTTTGCCGGCACGCCGCCGACAACGGCCATGCGCGGCACGTCCTTGCTGACCACGGCGCCGGCCGCAATCACCGCGCCGCGCCCGATGGTTACGCCGTCGACCACTACCGCATTGGCGCCGATCCAAACGTCGTCCTCGATGATGATGCCGCGGCTTTCGTGCTTTTGCCGATAGATTGGCAGGTCGGGGTCATCAAACCCATGGTTGAAGCCCACCAGCGAAGCGTGACTGGCGATGCGGACACCATCGCCGCAGCTGACCTTGCCCGATATCGTCGCATAGGGGTTGACCGTGCAATGAGCGCCCAAAACCACCTCGCCGCGCACCAGGGCATAGCCGGCAATCCAGCTTTCGGCGCCCAGAACAAGCCTGGTCGTGAAGATGGACGCATCTGCCGCCACATAGGCGGTGGGATGAAAGCGCGCTCCGGCGCGCTCAGCCAGCTCAGCCTGGCGGGCGCGATGTTCGGGGCCGTCGACGTCATCGGGGGTGCGATCCCAGGTTAGAAATTGCAGGCGAGACCGGCGCCAAGCCGCCTCTGCCGTCTCGCCGGCTGCGGCGGCAACAGTATCTGCAGACGCCGCGCCAGCAGAGGGCTGGATGTGTTGCATCACGCCAGCCTTTCCAACAATTCAGGCTCGATCTCGTAGAGCATAGGCTCGCCACGCGCAAAGCGCTCAACTTCTTCGATGGCCATCAGGCCCAACCGGGCCCGCTCAGTGCCGATGGCGCCGGCCACATGGGGCGTCAGAAAGACATTGGGCAGGCTGAAGAAAGGCGAGTTGGCGGGCGGCACTTCGGGGTCGGTCACATCAATGACGGCATGAATACGGCCGGTTTGCAATTCTGTCAGCAAGGCCGCTTCATCGACCAGGGCGCCGCGCGCCGTGTTGATGAAGGCAGCGCCGTCCTGCATGAGCTTTAGTTGGCGCGACCCGATCATGCCTCTTGTGGAAGGCAGCGAGGGGGCATGGACCGAAACGACATCGGAGCGGGCCATGAGCGCGTCGAGATCAACCAGCTCCGCCTGTTGTGCAACAGGGTCATCGGGCTGCACGAAGGGATCGTAGAGCAGCACGTTGAGGTCAAAGCCCGCCAGCAAGGCAGCAACGCGGCGGCCGATACGCGAGGCACCGACCAGACCGACGGTGCGACGGAAATTGCCAATCGGCTCATCCATCAGCTGGTAGGCCCTGCGCCGTGTGGGATCGTCGCGATAAACGTCGCGCAGTTCAAAGACGCGCTTATTGGCAAACAGGATCGCTGCCAGCGTGAACTCTGCAACCGGCACAGCGTTGGCTTCGGCCGCATGCGTCACGCGGATGCCCATGGCATAGGCGGTGGGATCCACGGTGTATTTGACCGTGCCGGCAGCGTGGGCGATCAGCTTGAGATGGGGTGCACTGCGCAGCACGTCGGGGGTGAGCATGGGGCACCCCCAGCCGGTGACCAGGACCTGAGCCTGAGCAAGCAAGGCACGGTCGTCCGGCGCCGAAAAGCTGGCAAGCGGCGCGCGGGAGAGAATTTCGCAACTGCGCCCCAAACGCTCCAGGGCATCGTCCTCGAACACATGGTTGGTCTTGCGCGGGTCGTAGGCGAAGATGAGTTTTGGCCGCATCAGAAGCGCTCCGGAACCAATATGGCGCTGACATCAATGCCTTCGCGCGCGAACAGGGCTTCCAGGGCCTGAACGTCAGGCGCATGCGGCGGATGCGCCGACGCCTTGTCGGCCTCCACCCCGGCCGGCATCGCCATGGCGGCGGTGAACAGGACCGTTGTTCCTGCTGGGATATCCCCGCGCAATTGCGGCACGATAATCTTTGATGCGATCAGATTGGTGTTGGGCAGGGCGCGGAAGGCCCGGCCCTCGCGCTTCCCATTGAGATCCAGAATGACGGAGACATCGGTTGCGGAGCGCGCTTCGCCCCGGCTCGGCTGGTCGATATAGGTGTCGGCATTAAGATCGGCACGGGCAATGGCAAAGCCGCCTTCGGTGCCGTGCAGGGCGCGCGGCGTGGTGATGCGGTGGACGCGGATATGCCAGTGATGGGCGGGCACGAGCCAGGTCTCGACCGTCACATCGGCCCAGGGTTTCCAACGCGCGAAGAGGCAGTTTTCGGCGATCTGTGCGGTCTCGTTGGTCTCGCGCACCCGGTAGTGTCGGCCATCGTCGCTCAATGCCAGCGCGCCGTCGAAGACGCCCTGGTGATAGGCGCGCTCGTCCACTTCCACCGAAAAACCATAGCGGCTCGAATAGACGAATTTAGCGTATTTCTCGGTGCCCGCCCGCATCTGCCAGTTCTGCTGGCCGCTCGAAAGCGCCACGACATTGCCGGGCGTATGCTGCATGACCATGCCGGGATGCTTGAGCGGCACCGGTTTGTCGTCGAAACCGGCCGCTTCCTCCTCAGCAGTCCAGAACGGATGGTCAGCCGGCAGGGCCAGGGGCAGGAAGGCCTTGAGCGCCCAATAGGGCGAACCGGCAGAATTATAGCTCTCGGACATGAAGAGGTTGGGGTAGCCATAGCCGATGGACAGCACGCCATTGCCGTGGGCGATGGGCTTGTCGGCCCACCAGCGCAGATGGCGCAGAAAGTGGCCCTTGATCTTGCCCCAGGGCAAAGCTTCGAGATCGGCAAAGGCAAGCGCACCCCAGATGCCGGCACAGGCAAAGCGATAGGTGAGCGAGCGCCCGAAGGCGAGCGTGCCACCGTCTTCGTCGAACCAATGCTGGATGTCCTTGGCGAACAGGGCCGCGCGCTCCTTGTAGGCAGCCACGCGCTTTTCATCGCCACGGGCAAGCTTGGCGTAGATCAGGCCATAAAAATGCATGGCGAAGGGAATGTAGTGATCGATGCGGCGCACATTGCCGTCGCGATACCAGCCATCGCCCAGATAGAAGCCGTCGAGCTCCTCGAGATATTTCTCGGTCAGGGACCGGTCGAAATCGACGCCGCATTCTTCAAGGCCGAGATCGACCAGGATGCGGAAGAACTTCCAGTTATTGTCGGCATAGTCGAACTGGCGGGCATGCTTGAGATAGGCCGCCAGGTTGTCCTTTGCCTTTTGCGGCAAAGGCTCCCAGACAAGGTGGGGCACCATGCGCATGGTGAACCCGATGGCCGCCAGCTCGACCATGCGCTGGTCGGTTGAGTTGACTTGGCCCCAATATTCGGGATGGTCGGGATCGGTGCCATTGGCCAGCCCCCGCCGGTACAGCTCCCAATGCGCGAAGTCCGCCCCGCCGGCAGCGAGCGGTGTCAGACCCCAGAGCGGACGGGCAAATCCTTCAAGATCAGCCGCGGCGCGATCGAAATGGGCCCCTGCCCCATCAAGCCGCACGCGCGCGCCACCTTCAGAGAAATAGGGCAGCAGCGGATCGAAGAGGTCGCGCAGCCCCTTTTCGACATCGGCGCGGGTCTGCAGCGGATTGCCAAACAGCGGATTGGCGGTGGCCGGATCATAAGTCATTTCAAGCAATTGCCTTTTGCGGCGCGTCATAGGCACCGGTCAGTTCGAGAGTTTCGGCAAAGTGGCAGGCCGCAAGCTGAGCCGTGCCATTGATGGGACGAAGTGCGGGCTTTTCGCTGCGACAGCGGTCGGCCGCATATTTGCAGCGGGTATGGAATGGACAGCCCTGTGGGCGATTGCCGAGATAGGGGATTTCGCCCTTGAGCTCGGCCCGCCGGCCCTTGCGCCGTGTCGGATCGGCAATGGGCAGGGCCTCGAGCAGCATTTCGGTATAGGGATGGCGCGGCCGCTCGAAGAGCATTTCGGTGGGCGAATTTTCCACAACATGGCCCAGATACATCACGACCACCCGGTCGGCGATGTAGTTCACCACGCCAAGATCGTGGCTGATGAAGATATAAGTGAGCCCGAAATCCGCTTTCAGGTCATCAAGAAGATTGAGGACCTGCGCCTGGATGGAGACGTCGAGCGCCGAGACGGCCTCATCGGCAATCACCAGCTTGGGGTCGAGCACCAGGGCCCTTGCGATACCAATGCGCTGGCGCTGGCCGCCGGAAAAGGCGTGGGGGTAGCGCCCGGCGGCGTCGGGAGAAATGCCAACCTTGGCGAGGGTATCGTAGACCCGCGCCTCGAGCGCCTTACCGCGCATCAGCTTGTGCACTCGCAGCGGTTCGGCGACGATGTCAAAGACCCGCATATTGGGGTTGAGCGAACTCATCGGGTCCTGGAAGATCATGCGGATGTCGCGGCGATAGGGCTTGATGTCCCGCTTGTTGAGCGTGGTGAGGTCGACATGACCCTGCCCCTCTGGATGATAGAAGACGTGACCCGAGGTCACCGGTTGTGCCTTGATGATGCAGCGGCCCAGCGTTGTCTTGCCGCAGCCGCTCTCGCCCACGATGGCGAGGGTCTCGCCGGCCTCGACGGTCAGGTTGATGTCGTTGAGCGCGACCAGTTCGCGGCCTTGCCGGAACGGGCCGCCGCCGAGATGGAAGACTTTCGAGAGGTTTTCGACGGTGAGCAGCGTTGTCATACGAGAGCCTCTGCCTGTTTGTGAGTGAGGAGATGGCAGCGCGCCACATGGCCAGCGCCGCTGACCTTGGTGCGTTCAGGACGGGTGCCGGCGCAGGGACCAAAGGCGTGTGGACAGCGGCTGGTAAAGGCGCAACCAGCGGGGCGATCCTTGGGCGAGGGCACCGTGCCCTTGATGGGCGAGAGGCGCTGGCGATCGGCCTTGCGCTGCAGGCGCGGCACCGAGTTCATGAGGGCCTGGGTATAGGGATGTTTGGGGGCGCGGAAGACCTCATAGACGTCCCCTTGCTCGACAACGTCCCCAAGATACATGACGGCGATCTCATCGGCGATCTCGGCGACCACGCCAAGATCATGGGTGATGAACAGCATGGCCATGCCGAAATCATCCTGCAATTGACGCAGCAGGTCGAGGATCTGGGCCTGGGTGGTGACGTCCAGCGCGGTGGTCGGCTCGTCGGCAATCAGCAGCTTGGGGGTACAGGCCAGGGCCATGGCGATCATGGCGCGCTGACGCAGCCCGCCGCTGAGTTCGAACGGGTAGGCGTTGGCGCGATCGCGGGCGCCGGGCACACCGACCTGATCGAGCAGGGAGACCGTGCGTTCGCGTGCCTGTTTGGGCGAGAGACCGTCATGCAGGATGATGATCTCATCGATCTGATCACCGATGGTATGCACCGGCGAGAGAGAGGTCATGGGCTCCTGGAAGATCATGGAGATCTCGGCGCCCCGGATGGCGCGCATGGCCATGCTGTCGGAATGCAGCCGGGCGATGTCCACCGCGCCTTGGCCAGTGTCGAAGAGGATTTCGCCACGCGGAATCTTCGCATTCCTGTCGAGCAGGCGCAGCACGGCCCGGGCGGTGACGGACTTGCCGCAGCCGCTTTCCCCGACCAACGCCAGGGTCTTGCCCGGCGTCAGGGTCAGGTCGACCTGGCGCACGGCCTCGATATCGGCTTCATCGGGCGAGGAGAAGCTGATGGACATGTCCTTGATGGTGAGAAGCGGTTCAGCGGCCATGGGGGTCTGCGGCATCACGAAGGCCGTCTCCGAAGAAGTTGAGGGCAAGAATGACCACCACCACGCAGACGCCGGGGGCGAGCAGCCAGGGTGCCGTGGCAAGGGTGCGGATATTCTGGGCGTCCTGCAGCAGGGTTCCCCAGCTGACGATTGGCGCCTGGAGGCCCAGGCCAAGAAAGCTCAGGGCGGTTTCTGCCAGGATCATGCCGGGAATGGCGAGCGTCGCGGCCGCTATGATGTGGCTGGTGAAACTGGGCACCATGTGGCGGGTGACAATGCGCCAGTCGCTGGCACCATCGAGCTGGGCTGCGGTTACAAAGTCCTCGGTGCGCAGGGACAAGAAGCGTCCGCGCACCACGCGGGCCAGTTCGGTCCAGCCGATCAAGGAGAGAATAATGGTGATGGCAAAATAGGTCTGGAGCGCCGACCAGTCCTTGGGCATGGCCGCCGCCAACCCAAGCCAGAGTGGAATGGTGGGCATGGAGCGGATGAACTCGACAGTGCGCATGACCGCGCTGTCGAACCAGCCGCCATAAAACCCGGCAAAGCCCCCGATGACGATGCCAAAGAACAGGCTCATGGTGACACCGGCGAGGCCGATGGACAGGGAGATGCGGGTGCCATGGATAAGGCGGCTCAGCAGGTCACGTCCCAGCCGGTCGGCCCCCAGGATGTAGAAGGGGTCGCGCGGGTTTTCGACGTTGAGCAGTTTAATGGACATGGGAATGACACCGGCCAGCAGATAGGGCTCGCTTTGGGCGAAGAAGCGCACGGGCAGTTTGACCGTTTCGTCGATGACGAAGGTCCGGCGCAGGGCGACCGGGTCGATCTCGGTCTTGTAGCCATAGACGTAGGGGCCGAACTGCCAGCCGCCATCCTCACTCTGAGAGACGAAATGCAGGCCCTGGGGCGGCGCATAGGTGTAACGGGCGCTGTAATCGGACGGGTCCATGGGGGCGAGGAATTCCGCCAGCAACGCGACCAGGTAAAAGAAGCCCACGACCCAGAGGCTGACCACGGCCAGCTTGTGTTGCCGGAAGCGGCGCCACATCAGGCCGAACTGACTTTCGCGGGCGGGACGGACCGGGGTTGCGGCGGCGGGCGCGAGGTTTTCCATGCTGTCGACAGCCATTATTTGGCCCCATAGCGAATGCGGGGGTCGATGAGGGCGAGAAGAATGTCCGAGATCAGCGTGCCGATAACGGTGAGGACGCTGAGCAGAAGGATGATGGCGCCGGCCAGATACATGTCCTGGGTGGTCAGCGAGCGCAGCAGCATCGGACCGGCCGTGGG
>Ga0208794_1000351_pt1 | contig 32280 bp, 29 predicted proteins | sample 32_taG_FD_184106 | JGI IMG/M metagenome (GOLD analysis project Ga0208794, IMG submission 184106) | Marine viral communities from the Gulf of Mexico - 32_GoM_OMZ_CsCl metaG (SPAdes) (version 2) | ecosystem: Environmental > Aquatic > Marine > Oceanic | place: Atlantic Ocean: Gulf of Mexico... | reverse complement strand
CGACTATCCCTTTTCCGTCGCGCAGCATTCGGTGCTGGTGCTGGAACTTTTCCGCGCCGCCAATCCGGATGCCGCGCCGGTCGCGCAACTGCAGTGTTTGCTGCATGACGCGCCCGAATATGTGGTCGGCGACATCATCTCGCCGTTCAAGGCCGTGATCGGCGGCAGCTACAAGGAGGTCGAAAAGGGCCTGCTGGCGGCGATTTTCCTGCGCTTTTCCCTGCCGGCCACGATGCCGGCCGCCGTCAACAGGCTGGTAAAAAAGGCCGATCAGGAGGCAGCTTTCTTCGAAGCCACGAACCTGGCCGGTTTCGATCCGCCGGAGGCGCGGCGGCTGTTCGGCGTGCCCAGCCAGTCTGCATTCGATGTGGACGCGTTTGACCGGCTGATCCGCCCCTGGCCGACGCAACAGGCGCATGAGCGTTTCATTGCCGCGTTCGAGGCCATCAGCAGCGATATTTCTGCGGCCTGAACGGCTTGTACAAATTAACCTTAGGTTAAGATTCGCGGTGCGCTGAGGGCACTTCATGGTTACTGATCCATTAAAGCACCTGTGCCGAAGTGGAACAGTCTGGAGCGCCTGCCATGAACCTGCCGACTCGCCAAATGCTGTTGGGCATGACCCTGGGTGCCGTTTGTGCCACTGCGATCGCCGCTATCGGTCCGGGCTATGTGGTGGACGCCTTCGCCGATGAAATGCCGGCGGGGTTCGACACTGACAAGCTGGTGAAGTTCGATGACCGCACCTATGAGATCGAGTATGCCGACTGGGTCGCCACCGATCCGATATCGAGCACGACGGTGACCAAGATCGAAGGCGGACGAGTCAGCCGTGTCAGCATCACGACCACGGCGACGGGCACCTATTCGACCGACGGACTAACGTCCAGGCACGTCCAATATCCCGGCATCGAAGTCACGGAGGTGGTTCCGTGGTGGCGCCAGAACCACGTACGTTTCTGGACCAATGGGCGTTGGTACAGCTTGTCCACCCGGGCTGGCGATTCCCTCGTCCGCCTCAGCGGCCCCGCCTTGCCCTAGTGTTCGGCGTCGGTTACCCGAACAGCCAGCCACGCTTGAACTTGTAGAACACGTGCAGCCCGATCTGGGTGACCTTGGTCATGCGCGGCGCCCAAGCGGGCCGCACATAGGTCGCGTGGTAGTGGGTCGCGTCGCCCACTTCGGTGAGGTAGAGCTCGCCGCTCGTGACCTTGGACGCAATTTCCTCGGCCTGGTTCCAAGGCCGGCGCTCGGTGACTGTCTCAGGAATGCCATCACAGGCAAAGGAGAACTGGCAGGCATTGCGGCGATTCTGGTTCTGGAACACGACGCCGCAGATGGTGTCGGGATAGCGGTGATCCTTGACGCGATTGAGAATGACCTGGGCCACGGCGACCTGGCCGCGATAGACTTCGCCGCGCGCCTCGAAATAGATGGCTGTGGCCAGGCACCAGAGTTCCTTGTCTGACAGACCGGCCATAGGCTCGCCTTGAAGCTCGGTGACCGTGGCGGGTGCACTGGCGCGGGCATAGGCCAGTTGCTCGGGCACGGACACCGGCAGGGTGACGTCGGCGAGGGTCTCGCCTTCGGCCTTGGGGGCGACACTTGCGATAGCATCAAGCGCAGCTGCAGCGTTGGGGTGCAGCGACGCTACCGAAATGCGCGGACCGGCGTCGGTTGCGTCGCTTTCACCCGCACCGGCTATGCTGGATTGCCCAAAGGCAGCCGGATCTGCAGGTGTGCGCAGGGCCGCAATCTGCAGTCGGGCCTGTTCAAAGCTTCTGGAGATTGCAAGGGCATCCACCGCCGGGCGCACGCGGTCAGTCTTCAGTGCCCTGTTGGGGCCGGTGAAGCTGGCGGTTTCAAAGAGATGGTCGACGGAGCCGGTGATGATGGGATCAACGCCAGAATAGCTGAGGCTGGCTTGAGCGATCTCGATGGGCTGGGTGTGGCCGGGCAAGCCCGCAGTGCCCAGAGGCGCCGAACCGGGCCCGAATGCCGTGCCAGCCAGGCCTATATAAGCAACAGGGGCCACAAGCAGGATCGCAATCGTCCTTGCGACAACAACTATTCGGCTAACCGCTCTGACCGGGCGCTTGGACGCGGCCGGCCGGTGGGAAAGGGCCATAAACTCTACTCAACGCTACGCAACACAACTCAAGCCCGGCAAATGTGACGCTCAAATGCCGACAGTCGTGATGATCGGTTATTAAGGTTAGCGCTGGGTAAATGGGGTTCGAGGCACGCAGAGGGCGTGTTTATGGCCACCCTGCGGCAAGGGGTGCGACAAAGTGTTTCGTGATGGAACTATTGCCCGCAAGCTGCAATGAGGGGGGCGACTTCATCGGCGAAGTCGGCAACGCGGAAGCGGACAGAGAGCGAACGGGTGGTGGCTGGGGTCACCCGAACGGTCAGATTGGTCGCGCCGATCAATCCGTCCAGGAATGTGCGCGCATCCCGCGTATTGTCGATCAGGATCGCCGTATTGTCTTCGTTGACGGGCAGGGTCGAGCTTCTGGCGCGCTGCAGGTCATATTGCAGAGTAATGCCCGTATCTCTGCCAAGCGCAGACATGGAATTGCCGGCAAAACCGAAGGCGACCTTCAGAATATCAGCTTCACAGAAGACTGTAATGGTCGCCGGGGCACGGCCAGTGGGGCGGGCGGGAATGAGCTGCTCGGATTGCAGGGTAACGCCGGTCGCTTCGGGAACCACGCCACCGGGACGGAAAATCTCGTCGTAACAAACCAGGCGCTCGGCATCGTTGTCGATGGGCGCACATTGCGCACCCGATTGCGCCAAAGCTGGCTGCATTAGTCCAAAAAGCACTGGCAGCGCCAGAAAGAGTGCAAAACTTCTCACGAACGCAGGGCCCTTCCCCTCTGTCCCGGCACGTTGCGGCCGGTTCTGTCATACATCGCATATAGGTATGCGATGGCAGCTATTTAAGCCGAAGCCTGCGCCAAGGTCAGCCGGGCTACCGGTACACGATAGGGTGAGCAACTGACATAGTCGACGCCCAAACCGGCAAAGAAGCGCAGGGAGGCGGGATCGCCCGCGTGTTCCCCACAAATGCCAACCTTGAGGCGCGGATTGGCGGCCCTGCCCCGCGCGATGGCAATAGCGATCATTTCCCCCACGCCCTTTTCATCAATGGTCACGAAGGGATCGCGCTCATAAATGCCCTTGCGCTGATAGGCGGCCAGAAAGGCCGGCGCGTCGTCGCGCGAAATACCAAAGGTGGTCTGGGTCAGGTCATTGGTGCCGAAGGAGATGAAGTCGACCATGGAGGCGATGTCGCCTGCCCGCAGGCAGGCCCGCGGCAATTCGATCATGGTGCCAAAGGAAACGCGGATGCGATCGGTGCGGCCCATGCCGGCATTGTCGAGGATGGTGGTGATCCGCTCACGCACCCAGGAGACCTCGGTAGCCGTGGAGACGAATGGCACCATGACCTCGACGACGACCGGCTGCTTCTGAGTTTCGCTGGCGGCCCTAGCCCCGGCAACCACCGCCTGCATTTGCATTTGCAGTATTTCAGGGTAGGTGATGGCCAGTCGGACCCCGCGATGGCCCAGCATCGGGTTGATCTCGGCAATGCGTTCAAGCCGCAGGCGCAAGGCTCGCACGGCGACGCCGAGGGAGGCGGCCGTCTCCTCGATTTCCTCGTCAGTCCGCGGCAGAAATTCATGCAACGGCGGATCGAACAGGCGCACGGTGACCGGCAGGCCCTGCATGGCCGAAAACAGGGCCGAATAGTCGCCAGTCTGAAAGTCGATCAGTCCGGCAATAGCGCGGGAGCGGGCGTCCTCGTCCTCAGACAGAATCATGCGCCTGAGCGCCACCATACGCTCGGGCGAGAAGAACATATGTTCGGATCGGGCCAGGCCAATGCCTTCGGCACCGAAGCTCAGCGCGGTCTGCGCCGACTCGACCGTTTCGACATTGGTGCGCACGGAAATTTTGCGGCTGGCGTCCGACCAGCCCAGAAGTGTGCCGATGGCCCCGCCGATCTGGGGCTGCGCCAAAGGGAGATTGCCGAGATAAACGGCGCCATCGGTGCCATCGATGGTGAGCCGGTCGCCTGCGTGGAAGGTCCTGTCACCGATGCGGCAGACCATCTCAAGCGTATCAACAGTCAGGCTGCGCACCCCGGCGACGCAGGGCTTGCCGGTGATACGGGCGATAACGCCGGCATGGCTCGACATGCCGCCGCGGGCGGTGAGAATACCGGTGGCGGCCTTCATGCCCTCAATGTCGGCCGGACCGGTCTCGTTGACCACCAGGATGCAATGCTTGCCGCGGGCCCGCAGGCGCGCCGCGTCGTCAGGATTGAAGGTGATGATGCCGCTGGCCGCGCCAGGGGAGACGCCCAGGCCCATGGCTATTGGGGTCGCCTCCTCGGGTGCTTTTAGCCGTGGATGCAGCATCAGGGCCAGCCGGCTGGGATCCACGCGCGAAACGGCGCCATGCGGGGTCCAGACCTGGCGCTCCACCCGTTCCACGGCAGCCTGCAGTTCCGCGCCGGCGCTGGCCTGAACCGGGCGGGCCGAAAGGAATGTCACCTTGCCCTTGTTGATAGCGACAAGGCACGCCATATGCCGCCCCGCCTTGGCGTCAAGCAGTTCAACCAGCGCCCCGACACCCTCGGGCAGGCGCGGCAGCGGGCTGCCGTTGAGTGGTGCTGGCCCCAGGGCACCGGTTGTGGCGTTGCGGGTGAGGAACTGTTCGATGTTGCCTTCAGCCGCGGCCTGCACCAGCACGATCTGGCGAGCGCGATCATCTTCATTGCGCGGGGCGATCCAGCCGCCGCCGAAGAAGCCGTAGCTCTCAAACGCCTGTTTGATCGCCTTGGCCAGCGGCCGGGTGGGATCAACCGAGTCTTCAGGCGCGGTGGGTGCGGCGATGCCCAGCCGGGCTGGAGCCAGGCCGCTATTGTGCGAAGAAGCCGAAGTGCGCACCACCAATTGGGGCGGCGGCCCATCCTTGGCCACAAGCTTATAGAGGCAGGCGACCCAATGGGTGCGCAGGCGCGTGTCTCGGCGGGTGCGTTCGGCCTGCAATTCTTCCCAGGCAGCGCGGGTTATGGCGATGGTTGGAACCGTGGGGAAACCCGCTTCGCCAACGCGGAATATCCAGCGGGACTTGCCGGTGAGCAGTTTGAGCTGACCAGCGCTCAGGTTCGCCTTCCCCGTTGCCGGGGCAATCGCAAACATTTCCTGCGCCAAACTCACCTGGAACCGCCCCGGTCAAATACTGTGCTGCATATTGCCCATGCCCTGCCCTGCCTGCAACAGCACTTGACTTGCACAAGCCAGGAAAGCATCTCTCCTGCCATGGAAAAAAGGCCGCACCTCGACATTCTACTCTGCGCCCCGCGCGGATTCTGCGCTGGCGTCGACCGCGCGATCCAGATCGTGGAACTGGCGCTCGAAAAATATGGAGCGCCGGTCTATGTGCGCCACGCCATCGTGCACAACAAATATGTAGTGGAAGGCCTCAAGGCCAAGGGCGCGGTGTTTGTCGAGGAGCTCGACGAAATCCCCGAGACCGAGGCACCGGTGGTTTTCTCGGCCCATGGCGTTCCAAAAAGCGTGCCGGCCGATGCGAAAGCGCGCAACATGTTTTTCCTCGATGCCACCTGCCCGCTGGTCAGCAAGGTGCATGTGGAAGCCTCGCGACATTTCGAGGAAGGGCACGAGATCGTACTGATCGGTCATGCCGGTCACCCCGAAGTGATCGGCACAATGGGCCAACTCCCGGCGGGAGCCGTGACGCTGATCGAAACGGTGGATGACGCCAATGCCTTCACCCCGAAGGACCCCGAGACGCTGGCCTTCGTGACCCAGACGACCCTTTCCGTCGATGACACGCGCGAAATTGTCGCGGCCCTGCGGGCGCGCTTTCCGTCCATCAACGGCCCGCACAAGGAAGACATCTGTTATGCCACGACCAACCGGCAGGAGGCCATCAAGGCCGTCGCGCCGCTGGTCGATGCAATGATCGTAGTGGGCTCACCGCACTCATCCAATTCGCAGCGCTTGGTGGAAGTGGCTCTGCGCAATGGCTGCCGGGTTGCGACGCTGGTCGACCGGGCCAGCGAAATCGACTGGTCATTGTATGGCGACATCACTTCCCTGGGTGTAAGCGCCGGTGCCTCGGCGCCTGAGAGCCTGGTTGAAGAAGTGATCGATGCCTTCGCTGAACGCTATGAAGTGAAAGTCGAAACCAAGACCACGGCCGAGGAAAACATCGCCTTCAATATCCCCCGCGTGCTGCGCAATCTGGAAGCGGCCTCTGGTCGATGAGCCTTGATCTGTTCGAAACCGAACGGCTGGTGCTGTCCGGCTGGCGGATGGACCAGCTTGACGATCTGCTGGCTTTGCACGGCAATCCCAATGTGTCGCGCTATCTGAGCCTGAGCGGGGCGCCCTGGACGCGCGAACAGGCCGAAACCGCGCTTCGCGGCTGGATCCAACTGTTCGAGACCCGGCAATTGGGCAAGTTGAGGCTGACCCGCAAGAGTGACGGCAAATTCATTGGCCGCGCGGGATATGGTATTTATCCTCGCACCGGAGAACCCGAGATAGGCTACGCCCTGTTCGAAGACTATCACGGGGCGGGCTATGCGACGGAAGCGGCGGCGGGCCTGCGGGACTGGATCTTCCGGGAAACCGCGGCGCCCCATTTCATCGGCTTCGCCGACACCAGAAACGCCCCTTCCCTCGCCGTCCTCAAAAAGATCGGCATGGAAGAAACGCATGTCGAGGTCGAGCCGAATGGGCTTACCTGCCAGTTCCATATCTACCGGCGGCCGCACCATGTCTGATGGTGTGATCATCCATACCGATGGGGCCTGCTCGGGCAATCCGGGCCCAGGCGGCTGGGGTGCCATTCTGCAATTCGGGCCGCATCGCAAGGAATTGAAGGGCGGCGAAGCGCTGACCACCAACAACAAGATGGAGCTGACCGCCGCCATCGAAGCGCTCAATGCCTTGACGCGCCCATGTGCGGTGGACCTTCATACCGACAGCCAATATGTCAAGAATGGCGTGCAGAGCTGGATGCACGGCTGGAAGCGTAATGGCTGGCGCACTGCCGACAAGAAGCCGGTGAAAAATGTCGAGCTGTGGCAGGCGCTTGATGAGGCTACAAAGCGGCACACCATCAAGTGGCACTGGGTGAAGGGGCACGCGGGTGACGAATTGAACGAGCGCGCTGACGAGCTCGCCCGCGAAGGCATGGCGCCATTCAAGAAAAAGAAGGCCGAGGGTTTTACCCCGCCGTTTTAGCCTGCTTGGGTAGCAGGCGTTTGACACGCCCCCAAACCGGGCTGATGGCGTATCCCACTACCGGAATGAGCAGGGCACCGAGCGCCAGGCCGATGATGAAGTCGACCAATGCGGTGGCGAGCCATCCGGCGAGACCGGCAACGGCAGGAAATGTCCCTTCGGCCCAATGGGCGGCGGCCTCGATGATGTGTTCGGGGCCGGATATGCCGAATTCGTAGAGTCCATGGACGATAATGCTGCCGCCGACCCAGGTCATGGCAGCGGTGCCAACCAGGCTCAGAGCCTGCATGAAGACCGGCATGGCCACAACAATGCCGCGCCCTATCGCCCGGCCAAACCCGGTGCGTGCCGATCTGGCGAGCCACAGGCCCACGTCGTCAGCCTTGATGATCAAGGCAACCGCGCCATAGACGAGGACCGTAATGCCCACACCCGCGACCGCGAGAATGGCAGCGCGGGTCCAGAAATCGTCCACCTCGATAGCCGAGAGGATGATGGTCATGATTTCGGCGGACAGAATGAAATCGGTCTTGATGGCACCGGCAATTTTCCGCTCTTCGAGCGAGGCCGGGGAGATGGCAGTGTGCTCTATCGAGGCCTCGTGCCTTTCAGCCTCGTGCGGCGCAAAGAGGTGAAAGACCTTTTCGGCGCCTTCATAGCAAAGATAGGCCCCGCCGATCATCAACAGCGGCGTGATCAACCAGGGCAGGAAAACCGACAGCAGCAGCGCGGCGGGAAGCAGGAAGATCAGCTTGTTCCTGACCGATCCCCAGGCGATGCGCCCGACAATGGGCAGCTCCCGCTCGGCCTTGAACCCCTTGATGTAGCTCGGGGTCACCGCCGCGTCGTCGATCACGGCGCCTGCTGCCTTGGCGCTGGCCTTGGCGGCCTGCCCGGCAATGTCATCCAGAGAAGCTGCGGCGACCTTGACCAGGCCGGCAACATCATCGAGGAACGCGAGAAGGCCGACCGACATGAGGCACCTGCAGACTTGAGGATAGGGAGACTGATGAACCGGGCAAACCCCGCCCAGTTCCCTGCCTTAGCCCGCGACCTTCCCGAAATCGGCCACCAGATGCATGGTATCGCGCAGGCGGGCCAAGAGGTTGAGGCGATTGCCGCGGACAGCCGGATCGGCGTCATTGACCAGAACAGCTTCAAAGAAGGCATCGACCGGAGTGCGCAGGGTGGCAAGCTCTGTCATGGCCCCCTTGTAGTCGTCCTTGCTCACATGGGCGGCCACGGCCGCGTGGACAGTTTCGACTGCGAGGGCCAGCGCGGTCTCTTCCGACAATTTTAGGGCTGACTGGTCGATGGTACCAGCATAGGTCTTGCCGTCCTTTTTCTCCTCGGCAGTGAGGATATTGGCGGCACGGCGATAGCCGGCGAGCAGATTGGCGCCATCATCGGTGGCCAGCAGGCTGGACAGGGCCTCGGCGCGCTGGGCGATCTGCAGAATGTCGTTGCTATCGGCGGAAATGACAGCATCGACCAGATCGTGCCGTGCACCGGCGTCGCGCAGGGATACCTTCAAGCGATCATGGAAGAAGGCGAGCAGGTCCGGCTCAACCTCAAGCGGGAATTTCAACCCGTTCTCGGTGACGATGCGAATGACACCCAAGGCTGCACGGCGCAGCGCAAACGGGTCGCGCGAACCGGTCGGCTTTTCATCGATCGACCAGAAGCCGGAGAGCACGTTGAGCTTGTCGGCCAAGGCCACCGCGATGGAAACCGGTTCGGTCGGCACGCGATCGGAAGGGCCGAGCGGCTTGTAGTGCATCTCGATTGCCGTCGCGATGGCGGCGGGTTCCTTCTGGGCGGTCGCATAGTAGCGGCCCATCAGGCCTTGCAGTTCGGGGAATTCCCCGACCATGCCTGTGACCAAATCGGCCTTGGCCAGCATGGCGGCACGCTTGGTCTGGTCGATGTCCGCACCAACCTTGGGGGCGATTTCCGCCGCCAGATGAACAAGGCGTTCGACCATGGCGAATTGGCTGCCCAGCTTGGCGTGGAACACCATGTCCTCGAGCTTGGGCAGGCTGTGCTCAAGCGGAATGGCGAGATCCCCCTGATAGAAGAAGGCGGCATCGGACAGGCGGGCGCGAATGACCCGCTCATTGCCGGCCACGACGACGGCGCCGCCATCGGCCGGGATAGTGTTGGCAGTGATGATGAAATTGGGGGCCAGCCTGCCAGAGGCATCGCGCAGGCAGAAGCACTTCTGATTGGCGCGAATGGTGGCGATGATGACTTCTTCGGGTAGCTTGAGGAATTCGGGGTCGAACGAGCCCATCATCACATTGGGCCATTCGACCAGCCCGGCCACCTCTTCGAGCAGACCTTCATCGTGGATGACGGTCAGCCCCTGCGCAAAGGCGAGATTGTCGGCGTCGGTGCGGATGATGTCCTTGCGCCGGTCAATATCGAGCACGACTTTCGCGCGCTCCAGGGCGATTTGATAATCCTCCAAGCGCTTCACGCGGATGGCGTCCGGCGCGAGGAAACGATGTCCGAACGTGGTCTGGCCGGACTCCAGACCGGCCGCGGCGAAGGGCACGACGATGGGTTCATCGTTCTCGGTGCCGAATGTGGCGGTGATGGCGCGCAACGGACGCACCCAATTGAAGCTGCCCGAGCCCCAGCGCATGGATTTGGCCCAGCCAAAATCGTTCATCACCTTGGGCAGGATGGTTGACAGCAGTTCAACAGCGTCGGCCCCGGGCTTCTCAATCACGGCGACATAAAACTCGCCCTTCTTGGGGTCGCTTTCGACCTTGGCTTCGTCAATGGACGTGAGGCCCGCCGAGCGCAGGAAGCCGTCAACGGCCTGTTGTGGCGCACCTACCTTGGGGCCCTTCTTTTCCTCGCGCGTGTCGGGCGAGCGGACCGGCAGACCGGAAACAGATAGCGTAAGGCGCCGCGGTGTCACGAAAGCCTTGGCGCCTTCATAGACCAGACCCGCATCGACCAGCGCATTGGTGACGGCTTTCTTGAGATCTTCGGCCGCGCGGCGCTGAAAGCGGGCGGGAATTTCCTCGGAGAAGAGTTCGAGCAGCAATTCGGGCATGGAAGGCAACCGGTTATTGAAGGCGTGTGCGTGCTTAGCGTGAGGGCGCAGTGATGTCTATTGGCACGGAGGTAGATTGGCTACCAGCCACCACCACCGCCTCCTCCTCCGCCGCCGCCCGAGAAACCGCCACCCCCCGAGCCTGACGAGCTGGCCTGGACCGGCTGGGCCGCGACCATGGCAGCGGCCATGCCGGCCGATGCGCCTGAAACGGCCTTGGCGATATTGCCCGAATTGAAGGAGCGGCCGCCCGAATACCAGTGCGGCGTATAGGTGCCTTTGTCGGCGTCGGGCACTGCATTGCGGGCCAGCTCGGCCTCGAAATGCTCGGACCAGGGCTTTTCAACGCCCAGTGCTATGGCATAGGGCAAAAGCCGCTCGAAGCGCTCGATCGTCATGGGCGGCTCGTCGACAATGTTGAGCCGGTTTTTCTCGGCCGTTTCGAGATAGAGCTTGAGCCCCTCGATCTGGTCCATCAGCTTGCGGCCCTGCACGGTTGGTGCGCGCAGCAGTACGGTAAAGATCACGCAGATCAGCACCATGGAGCCCGCTGCCAGCGCGGCCGAATTGATACTGATGCTCGAGAACGTCTCAAGTGCGCCCCCCGCAAAGTTGAAGCCGAAGACGGCCACGAAAAACAGGGTTAGGAAGCGCTGGATAGCGCCGCCGGACTTGACAACACCGAAGATGACGCTGCCGATCACGCCGAAGAAAACGCCGGCAAACACCGCAACGAAGAGCCAGACGGGTTCGAGCACATCGAACACCACCATCGCTACGATCATGGCTGCCGCAAGCAGGAAACCGAACCCCGCATAGCCCCAATTGTGGTTGAACCAGATCTTGCGGTTCTCGCTTTCGATGGCGCTGGTGAACTCAGTGCGCTTGGTGCCCAGATCCTTGCCGTTGGCCTTGTTGAATGTGACCGCGCCCTTGCCTTCAAAATAGGAGAACAGCACCTGTTCACCGATGGGCAGTTTTTGGTCTGGCCGCTTGCCGGTCACCGCCACCGTCAAGGTCTTGCCCGGGTTTCGAACTGTAACCAGTCCCTTAACGCCCAGATTGAAGATGGCTGCCGTCATGGCGGTCCAGCCCGAATTGGAGAATCCCCATTTGTGCACGAAATGGGTCAGCGCAGGCGAGAAGTCGCGCGGCGGATGAAACAGCGGAATGATGGCGCCCTTTGGCGGATCGCGCCCCACCCGCATCCAGGCGGCGAAGTTGTAGGCCACGAGCAGGAGGACCGCGAGAACGGGCAGCCAGACTTCGCGCAGGTCCGAGGCGGTTTGCAGGAGGGCTTCCATCCCTTCGGGATAAGTCACCACACCCTTCTGGAAGGACACGGCGAAGCTCATCCCCTCGCCGGGGTCTAGTTGCCGCTGGGTCCGGAAGATCGCCGTGGTGTCGCTTTCGCGAGCCAATGACACATCGCGGCCCGTGGAGCCGGCAACGCCTGTATAAGCGGCCATGTCCTCAATGACCGCGCCATCGGGCAAGCGCACACGCGCCACCGAGGTCAGAATGGGGAAGTCCCAGTAATTGCCGGTGGCGTTCCAATAGAGTTCATCACCGGAACCATCTGCCGTGGGCCGCGCCATGCGGTCCATAGTGTAGGAGATGGTGTACCGATGCTCGCCGCGACGCAGGAAAACGTCCGGATCACCGATCCAGATGCGACGGAAATCGCCCATGCGCTCCACACGGAACATTTCGGGCTGGCCGCCGCGCGTTACTGCCACGACATCGAGGTCAATGCGGATCTTGTGTCCGCTCTCCCCGATCATGGTGACCGGGATGTCGCGATAGATGCCGCGCCGGATCTGGTTGCCTTCGGCATTGACGTCGATGGTTTCGAGCACACTGACCGACCCGTCGGTCAGCAGTTCGACATCGGAGGCAAAGGCGCGAATTTCCTCGCGCGCCAACGCGGGCACGGCCAGCGCAGCGATCAGCGCGAGGGCAGCAATCAGTCTCGACAGAAGAGGCATGAGGCTTAGAACTTCACCTGCGGGACAGCCCGCTCGGCCTCGTTCTCGAGCTCAAAATACTCGGCCTGCTCAAACTTGAAGGCATTGGCGACCAGGTTGGACGGGAAGCTCTCCACCTGGATGTTGAGATTGCGCACGGCCCCGTTGTAGTAGCGCCGCGACATCTGGATTTCGTCTTCCACCTGCTGCAAGGCGGTCTGGAATTCGAGGAAAGTGGTATTAGCCTTAAGGTCTGGGTAGGCCTCGGCAATGGCCAGCAGGCGTCCGAGGGCCGCGGAAAGCTCGCCCTCGGCCTTGGCGCGGGCTTCCGGTCCCGCCGAGGTTGCGCTGGTGGCCTTGGCGCGGGCATTGACCACGGCGTCGAGCGTTTCACGTTCATGGGCCATATAGCCCTTTACCGTTTCCATCAGATTGGGGATGAGATCGGTGCGGCGCTTCAATTGCACGTCAATGCCCGACCAGCCCTCGCGCACCATCTGCCGGTTCGAGACCAGAGAATTGTAGATGACGATGGCGTAGCCGGCGATGCCGACCACGAGCAGAAGAATGACCCATTCCATAGCTGCGCTCCCTCAAGCAATGTGCGGCGCAAACTGGCATTGTGGCCGGGGCTTTGCAACGCCGGTTTGATCGGCGGGCTTGACTTCCCGCCGCCAAGCCCTAGCTTTTAGACTATGAACACGCGCCAATGGCATCGCTGCAGCTTTCTTCACGCAAGCTATCTACCCTAGGCATGCCCGCGCCGGAGCCTGCTTAGGGCTTCTGGACACTTCCGTTCCGCCGCCGGCGCAAAGTTCCCCCATTTAGCAATTTCCCCTGCCAGCGCTGCGCTGATGCGCGCGCCAGGGGCGCTTTCGAAAGGTAAGTCCAATGACTGAAATCCGCCGCGATCTGACCCCGCCGCTCACCCTGGGCAAGGCCGACCATACCAAGCTCTATGCGCTGGGCGAGGCGGCACTCGACCGCAATCCGGACCTGGCCGAAACCCTGCTGACCGAGCTTGATCGCGCCAAGGTCGTTGATGATGCCAAGCTGCCTGGCGGCGTGGTGCGCATCGGGTCGCGCGTGACCTATCAAACAAATGCCGGGCAGGAGCAGAGCGTGACGCTTGTCTACCCCGTGAACGCCGATATCGAGCAGGGCCGCATCTCCGTGCTCACTCCGATTGGCGTGGCGCTGATCGGCCTCAAGGCCGGCCAGTCCATCACCTGGCACGACCGCGCCGACAAGCGGCACAAGCTGACGGTGGTGAAAGTGGAAACGTCGGTAGAGGCCTGACGCTAAGCGGCGCGGTTACTCCGCGCCGCCGCCAGCGGTCTGCAGCCAGGCCTGGCCACAGGCCTTGGCCAGTTCGCGGATGCGCAGGATGTAGCTCTGACGCTCGGTGACCGAGATTACGCCGCGCGCGTCGAGCATGTTGAAATTATGCGAGGCCTTGACGACGTGCTCGTAGGCGGGAATGGCCATGGTCTGGCGGTTCCCATCGGCGCCCTTTTCGAGAATTGAGCGGCATTCCTTTTCCGCATCCTCGAAGTGACGGAACAGCATTTCGGTGTCGGCGGCCTCGAAATTGTATTTCGAGCTTTCCTGCTCATTTTGCAGGAAGACGTCGCCATAAGTGACCTTCTCATCGCCCGAACGGCCGTTGAAGTTGAGATCGTACACGTTCTCGACGCCCTGCACATACATGGCGAGGCGTTCCAGCCCGTAGGTGATTTCGCCCGGCACGGGGGAGCACTCAAAGCCCGCGACTTGCTGGAAATAGGTGAACTGGCTGACTTCCATTCCGTCACACCAGCATTCCCAGCCAAGCCCCCAGGCACCAAGCGTCGGACTTTCCCAATCGTCCTCGACAAAGCGAATGTCGTGGACGGAGGCGTCGAGCCCGATGGCGGCGAGCGAGTCGAGATAGAGTTGCTGAATATTGTCCGGCGAGGGCTTCAGGATCACCTGGAACTGGTAATAGTGCTGCAGCCGATTGGGGTTCTCGCCATAGCGTCCGTCGGTGGGGCGGCGGGATGGCTGCACATAAGCGGCCTTCCAGTGTTTCGGGCCCAAAGCGCGCAATGTCGTCGCCGTATGAAAAGTCCCCGCGCCCATCTGCATGTCGTAGGGCTGCAGGACCACACAACCCTGCTCCGCCCAGAATTGCTGCAGCGTCAGAATCAGACCCTGGAAGGAATTCTTCGGGTCCATGTGGGCGGGGCGAGAGGTCATGTCAAAAGTCCTGCAATGAAGCGGACAAAGCTCTAGTGGGGTGCGCAGGAGTGGTCAATGGCGTGAGGGATAAAGCCTGCATTGACACATGATCGCGGGCTCACGCAGATGCACTCATGAGCACCACGGACATCGACATTCTTGCCTATCTCGGTCATCCGCAAGCACCCCTGCTCGGAGCGGGTGGCGAGGCACATGTCTATGCGCTGGACGATGCGCGTGTCGTTCGCATTTTGCGACCCGGGGCTTTGCTGGAAGAGGCGCAACAGAGGGCGGAGCTATTGGCCGACATCAGGGCCGGCTCACGGCATCTGAGGGTTCAAGTACCGTCAGTCGACAGTGTACAGGCTCTGAATGGGCGGGTCTTCAGCGTCGAACCCAGACTAATAGGACAACCAGTCTCCCGTCTCCTTGGGACCGTGTCCGGGACCGAGCGGACCAAGCTGATCAACGACTATCTCGATACGGCCGGTCAGATCAAAACCATATCAGTCGACCGTCCGGGTTATGGTCCGCTTCTGGGCGGCTCGGAGCTGCTTGAGCCTGACTGGGGACGCTTTCTACGCGCTCGGTTGGAGCGCAGCCTGGCGCGCTGTCCTGCCGACCTGCGTCCTGCCGTGGCGGCGATGCGTCATCTCGAGCTGCCGGAGCCATCGAGGGCGGCGCTTGTGCATATGGATTATTTTCCTGCCAACGTGCTGGCGCAGGGTAGTGCTGTTACGGCTGTACTGGACTTCGGAGCATCGACGATCATGGGCGATGCACGCATGGACGCCTGGAGCGCGGTCGCCTATCTCGACTGCGAAATATCTCCGGCAGCAACCGACTCCGACCGCGCATTGGCCATGGGCTGGCTTGCGGAAGACAATCTCGCAGACCATTACCCCCACGCCAAACGCTGGCTGGCTGCCTGTTGGTCCTTTGCAGCAGATGATCTGGCGTTGATTCGCTGGTGCCGGCGCATCCTGGCCAACCGCTAGTCGCGATCACCGTCCCGCGGCCGATAGGTTCCGTCCTCGCCGCGCTTGAGGTCGATGACGCCGGGCTTGGCGCGTTCGGCGCGGTCGCGTTCGCGGGCAATGCGTTTGGCTTCTTCGGCGTCGTAATTGAACTTGTTGGTCCAATCCCTCCAGATGCGGCGGATGCCGAAATAGATCAGCAGACCGATGGCAGCAAAAATCAGAACGCGCAGCAACATGGCAGGGACCTAAAGACCGATCCGCGCCCACCAGGCGCGATCCTCAAGAGACATTGCGACTTCGTCTAGCATGCCCTGCGCGGAAAATCCCAGCCGGGGCAACGCAAAGAAGGGGCGGCGCGGCGCGATGGGCTTGAGCACCACTTCGGAGCCGAAGCGCTGCCGCAGCACGGCGTGCAGATCGCCAACAGCGTCGGCAAGGCCCAGTTCGACGCCACGCAGGCCGGTCCACCACTCGCCGGTAAATAGCGTATCGTCATCGGCCTTGAGCCGGCCGCCACGCCCGGCCTTCACATGATCGATGAAGACCTGATGAATATCGAGCTCGAAGCGCTTGATGCGCTCCACGTCCTCGGCCTTTTCGGGCAGGAACGGGTCGAGGGTGGATTTGTTGCGGCCAGCCGTGTGTACGCGGCGCTCGATGCCGAGCTTGTCAATGGCGCCGACGAAGCCGAAAGTGGCCATGATCACGCCGATGGAGCCAACAATCGAGGACGGATCAACGAAAATCTCGTCCCCGGCCACGGCAATGAAATAACCGCCTGAGGCTGCTGCATCTTCCACAAAGACCAGAACGGATTTGTTGTGCTCATCGGCCAGGTCGCGAATGCGTTTGGAGATCAGCCGGCTCTGCACCGGCGAGCCCCCGGGCGAGTTGATGACAATGGCGACGGCCGGTGCGGACTTCATGGTGAAGGCCTTGGCCAGAAGCGGTTCGACCGTTGCTATGTTCAGACGGCCGGGACGCTGCTCTGCGGCGATGACACCTTGCAGGCGCACGACCGGCACCACCGGCGGGCGGCGGACCAGACGGCTGAGCCAGTTGCGCTTGATGCCTGCAGGTGTTTCGGACATGTCCACTCCGTTGGATTTTCAGGACATTTAGGCAGGCCCGGCGCGTATTACCAGTCCAGTACGCTGACTCCGCGCAAAATGGCGTCAAACTCTGCGGCAAAACCATTTCCCTCGGCACCATGAAGGGCCCGAGCAGGCAACAGCGTCAGCGGCGCCCGCGATCCTTTGATGCCGCGCACGAGGATTCGGGTCGCAGGTGCCCCGGGCCGCGGGACAAGGGGCAATATGGTGAGATTGCCAAAGCGGCGATCGAAGGCCGCTAGCAGCGCGATAAATCCTTCGGCAGGATAGATGAAGATTGCCGTGCCGCCCGCGCTTGCTGCCGAAGCAGCGCATTTCACCCAGGTTTCGAGTTGTGCGATGTCCATATGCCGGGCATCGGCCCTGGCCGCATCCGGCGCCCGTGTGCCCTGCCCTGCCCCGAAGAAGGGCGGATTGGCGATCACGCCATCAAAGGCGTTGTCCACAAGTCCCGCAGCGCGCCGTTCTGCGCCTTTGGCGAGAATATCGAGCGGCAGAACTTCGGCCCTGCCGCTCAGGCCATTAGCGGCAATATTGTTCCGCGCCAGGGCCAAAGTCGCGGTGTCCCGTTCAACCAATTGTGCTCTGGCCGCGCGTCCCATCGTCAGGGCACAGAGCCCTGCCGTTCCCACGCCGGCGCCGAGATCCAGGAGATTCTCTGTCCCCTCGCGCACCGCTGCCGCGAGCAGGACGCTGTCGAGCCCGGCACGGAAACCCGATTTTGGCTGCGACAGAGTGAGCCGCCCACCCAAAAAGGCGTCGCGCGTTATGGTTTGATGTTTTACAAACTGGGTAGGCTGGTCTAGGGACATCGCACCCGGAAGGCTGGTTTCGCCAGAACCATATATGGCTCGGCACGACGGTCTCAACCCGATTTGCCCATTATGGCAACAAGGACTTTATGGCGGTGTCAGTTCTGCCCCAGATCAATCGCAAGCCAGAGATGAACCCGGTGGAACGGCTGATGGCCGCCACTGCGGAGGACATGGCGCGCGTCAATGCTCTCATTCTCGAGCGCGCCGAGAGCCATGTCGATATGGTGCCAGAGTTGGCCCGCTACCTGATCGATAGTGGAGGCAAACGCCTGCGGCCGATGCTGACTGTGGCCGCTTCCATCCTGTTCGGCCAGGGCAAAGGCAGCGCCATCAACTTCGCGGCTGCCGTCGAATTCATGCACAATGCGACACTGCTGCATGACGATGTGGTGGACGAAAGCGATTTGCGGCGCGGCAAGCCGGCGGCCCACATGGTCTGGGGTAACAAGGCCTCGATCCTGGTGGGTGATTTCCTACTCGGCCAGGCCTTTATGATGATGGTCGAGACCGGCGATATCGACGCCCTGGGCGTCCTGTCCTCCGCCTCGGCCGTTATGGCAGAGGGTGAGGTGTTCCAGCTCGCCAAGACCGGTGACCTAGACACGACGGAAGCCGACTATGCCGAAGTGATCCGCGCCAAGACCGCTGTGCTGTTCAAGGCCGCCTGCGAGGTGGGGGCCATGTCGGGCGGCGCAGACGATGCCGGCCGCAAGGCGCTCGCGCTTTATGGTCTTGAACTGGGCATTGCTTTCCAACTGGTCGACGATGCTCTCGATTATGGCGGGCAGTCCGGCACGCTGGGCAAGAATGTCGGGGACGATCTGCGCGAGGGCAAGATGACGTTGCCGGTCATCCTCGCTCTCAAGGCCGCCACAGAGAGCGAGCGCAACCTGATCGCTTCGGCACTTGGCAATGCAGAAGCGACTGATCTCGAAGTGCATCAGGTGGTGGCCATCTTCAATCGCTACGAGACGCTGAAGAAGACACTGGACAAGGCCCAGGCGCATGCCAAGGCCGCTATCGACGCGCTGTCGGCCCTGCCCGAGAGCGAGATGAAAAGCATTCTCGCCGATGTTGTGGTCCACTCGGTCAGCCGCGCGAGCTAGGCGCTAGAAGTTCTGTCGGTAGCCGAACATCAGCCCCGAGCCGCTCTGCCCGGCGACATGACCGGCGCTGACTGCGTGTTTTACTCCTATGCTTAGCGACGCCTGGTTCGACAGGCTGGCCTGATAGGACAGCCCCACATCGATCTGCCGCCCTGAGGACGCCAGTTCGGCGCTGGAGGTCTGGTTGACGATGCTGCCATCGGCCAGGCGCGCCACCGGCCGGGTCAGTTCGACCGTGCCGGTTTCGATGCGCAGCGGCTGGGACACTGAAAGGGTCAGGCGGTCGCCCACTGCTAGTGCATCGGTGAAGCTGGCGCCGATTTCCATGCCCGTAAAGGTCAGCCCGGACAGATCCGAAACAAGACCCTCGCCACCGCCCTGACGCGCAGCGGCGCCATATTCGAACCTGCCGAACAGCGACACGCCTGGCGCCAGTGGCTGCTCTAACCCCAGGTTCACCGCGCCGATGGTGCTGCCGGAACCGAAATCGAAGGCCGTTCCGCCATCGAGCCCCATCACTGCACCCTGCTCCCCGGCCAGCGTAGCGCCGAGCCGAACCTGCCCGCTGCCGAGCGGCAGGGAAAGGGTCATGCCGGTGCCGGCCAGCGCGCCATTGTCCACCGCGCCGTGTTCGGAGGCAAAGCCATAGGCCGTCAACTCGCCGACCGAACCGACCGGCGCAATGGAGGCCACAAGAAGGCTTTCGCCGGCCATCGACAGCACCGACGCCTGCCCCCCGGCACCGGAAAATCCAGTGACGGCACCGGCAAGGTCGCCGGTATGGAAGAGATTGAGTCCGTCCTGGCCCTGGTCGATGCTGGCTTGGCCGGGCAGGCGCGGCAGCACGGTCACGGGAGCATTCTCGACGGCACTGGCGGATGACACGCTATAGGCCCGGTTGAGGGCGTCGAACACGGCTAGCGGCTGCGGGGCGAGCGCGCGATTGAGTGAATCACCAAAGCTCGAAGGCGCCACGATAACGCTGTCGACAAGGCTGTGGCGCTCCGCGCTGGCGACGCTGGCCCCACTGAGCACCGAGACCGAACCGATCGGGCTCAGCGCGGCACGAATATCCATCACGCCATGCCCCCACTCGGTAGAATAGGCGTGAGACGCGCCATTGCCATAGTCTACAATGCCGGCCACCGGCACGCCTTGGGCGGCAAACCAGGAATTGTCTGCACTGGCCAGCAAGCGCTGCGCCCATTCGGACGGCGTCATGTCGGGAAAAGCCTCGGCCAGCAGCGCCACGGCGCCAGCCACCTGCGGCGCGACGAAAGAGGTGCCGCGGCCGCTCTTGTAGTCGCTATTGCTGCCATCCCATGCGCCTGTGGTGATACCATCGCCGGCAAGGCAGAACCTGGCGGCCAGACCACAGGCGGCAGACAGGCGCACCGCCCGGGTGATGTCGCCGCTGCCATTGACCTCGAAATAGCCATTGGCGGCCGCGATCCAGGCCTCGGCCAGGCGGGATTCGAAATGAGGCAGCGCAGCCATAACGTCGCCTGAAGTCAGGCTGTCATTGTTGGAAAGGGCCCAGACGACAACGCCGGTATTCTGGAAAGTGTCTAACGCGTTGATGTAGTTCTGCCACTTGTCCGATCCCTCGCTCCTGAGCACAGCGTTGAGCCCCTGGGCGGTTGTGGCGCCGGGGTTGTTCTTGAGGTAAGTGTCCAAGGTCAGTGACGAGACTTCGAACCCCCACGAATTGTTCTGTGCGACTGCATTCAGGCTTGCAGCGGCGAGAGTGCCGGCCGTGATATTCGCGATGTCGAATCCGGAGCCGGAGGGCGCGAACGATGACAGATGCAGACTGGCACCGGGCGCCACGCCATGTATACCGATCCCGTCCTTCTTGCCCGCGGCCAGCGAAGCCACAAAGGTTCCGTGACCCTGGCTGGTGAACACTCCGGTTTGGCTGATGTTCTTGCCGGACAACTCCCGGTGGGTCAGCCGAAAACCATCATCGATGATGGCAATGGTTTTGCCTGCGCCAGTCAGTCCTGCCGAATGGGCCCAGTTGACGCCATGCAGCAAAAAGGCCGCCGACTGGGTGCCCGTTGGCGTGACGCCACATCCGACCGTAGCGCAGCTTGCATCGCTGGCCCGGAATTCGGCCGAGGCAGCAAAGGCGGCGGCCTGCGCGGCATTGAAAGTGACGCTGCGAGCGCCCCAGGTCGCGCTAGGCGCTGGCGTGAAGACATAGCTCGGAGCAGAGCTGGACGCGCTGCTGCCCGAGCCGCCTCCGCCCGCCGAACTGCCCCCGCTCGAACCGCCGCTGGACGACGACGATCCGCCTCCAGAGCAGGCGGCCAATGCGATAGCAAAGCTGAAGGCAGCGGTGAATTTGAGCAGGGTCTGGAAAGGCAATGCTGACGAGATCCGAAAAGTAAGCTCCGCAGACAACCGTCCGCGAATTCTCGATTAGATTCCCCCTGGAGACTTAGTAGCACAAGCCGGGAGCGCCCAGAACTGGCTTTCGGCTCATCCGCAATCACTTTTGCTTAGACGACGGTCAAACGGCCGGAAGGGATACCGCGGCAGCGGCGGCCCAATAATCGGGATATTGCCGGCGGACATGGTTGGCCGCCTCATGGGCCTGGCCTTCGGAACCGAACAGGCCGAACACGGTGGCACCCGAACCAGACATCCGGGCGAGCATGCACCCGGCGGTTTCCGCCAGTTCTTCGACCAGGACCCCGATTTCGGGTACCAGCTTGACGGCTGGAGGCTGCAGATCGTTGCGCGTCTCATTGAGCCAGAGGCCCAATTGAGCGGGGCGCGTCAGCGGTTCTGGCAGGGCCGGCAGCGGGTAATTGTCATGCGCGCGCAGGCGACGGAAGACGTCGGCGGTGGCCACCGCGACGCCCGGATTGACCAGGGTCAGGAAAAGCACCGGAAACTCCGGCAGGGGCGACAGAATCTCCCCCACGCCCCTTGCCACCAGCGGGCGCGACAGCAGGCAGGCCGGCACATCGGCACCCAGGGTCGCGGCGAGATCAGCAAGCTCGGCGACCGGGATCGGCTCGGGAGACATGCTAGCGAGGATCCGCAGGGCCGCCGCTGCGTCGGCCGAACCGCCGCCGATGCCCGCGGCTACCGGCAGGTTCTTGACCAGGTGCAGATCCAGCCCGGGGGGCGACAATTCCGGCCAGCGGGCGCGAAAAGCGGCCACCGCGCGCAACACCAGATTGTTTGGCCCTGTCCCCAGACCGGGCGAAAACGGACCAGAAATGGCGAGACTGTCCTCCGCTGCAGGACGCGCTTCGAGTTCATCGAAAACGTCGGCGAAAACGACCAGGCTTTCGAGATCGTGATAGCCGTCCTCGCGCCGGCGCGTGACGTGCAGCGCCAGATTGATCTTGGCCGGCGCCTGCTGAACGATAGTCTCCAGCACTGGGGATTATTGGGTTTCTGTGGCGGGCGTGAGCCCCTCGGCCAGCTTGGGCCCGACCCGTTCGGCCACATTTCCGGCCTCGTCGACCGAGCGGGCGATATTCCACTGGAAACGGGCTTCGAGCTTGCGCCCGACTTTCCAATAGGCATCGCCCAGATGATCGTTGATCTCCGGGTCATCGGGCAGCAGCATCACGGCGCGCTCGAGCGTTTCCACAGCTTCTTCCATGCGGTCGAGCTTGTAGAAGGCCCAGCCGAGCGAGTCGATGATGTAGCCATCCTGCGGCTGGGCGGCGACCGCGGTCTCGATCATCTTGAGCGCACGCTCGAGATGCATGTCCTGGTCGATCCAGCTGTAGCCGAGATAGTTGAGTACCTGCGGCTGATCGGGATTGAGCTCAAGCGCCTTGAGGAAGTCTGCCTCGGCCTTGGGCCACTCTTTGGCGCGTTCAAAAGCAATGCCCCGGACATAGTAGAAGCGCCAATCCGAAGGCTGTTCACCGCCCGTAATTTCGAGTGCCTTGCCATAGGCTTCGGCAGCCGCCAGATAGTCCTCGTCATAGCGCAGCAGATCGCCGAGGACCGAGACGGCGTCGAGATCGCCGGGGCTGGTCGCGACAATATTGCGGAGCCGCCGGATGGCCTCGGCACGGTTACCTGTTGCATCGAGATTCTGTGCCACACGAACCACGGCCATGGGTTTCATGGGCGAATTGGCGGGGATGGCATCATAAATCCGGTTGGCGGCCTCGTGCTGACCGGCGATGTCGAGCAATTGTCCCGAAGCCAGTGAGATCACATCCGCACCCGGATCGAGATAGATGCCCAGACGCAGGAAGACCAGGGCCAGATCGGCGCTCCCGTCGCGCGAGAGGGCGACGCCGATGCCATGGAACATTTCGGCCGCGCCGATTTGCACATTGGCGGCAAAGACACCGGGGCGCCGCCTGGCCTCGACCGATTCACGGACAATGGCGATGATTGGATGGGTCAGGCCTTCGGCCTCAAAGGCATCGAGCACGTCACGTGCCTCATCGAAGCGGCCGGCATTGGCGAGCATGCGGGCATAAACCTCAGCCATGCGGGCCACATAGGGCTCTGCCTCGAAGGCGCGTGCGGCCAGTTCCAGCGCCAGTTCGGTGTCCCCTGCCGCTTCAGCCATCAGGGCGCGATGGAACACCAGGAAGTCATCGAGCCCGTTGACGCCGAGCGCTTCCATGAGCGCCTGCGCTTCGTCGCCCCGATTGTCGCCGACCATGGCCCAGGCGCGCAGAATGCCTGCTGTGATGCCGCTGAAGCTATCCTGCGAAATCCGGCCCAACTGACGCACGACAGCGCCATAGCGACGCTCCTTGAGTGCCTCAGAGGCCACGACCAGTTCCGCCAGTTCATTGGCCGGGTCGAGTTCGAGCATGCGGCGGGCGGTGGAGGATGCCTTGCCGATCTGTCCGTCGGCGGCCAGTGCTGCAAAGGCGCGCTCGACCAGTATCGGATTATCCCAATCGGCTTGTGCAGCATCGGAGAAGTAGCGCGCTGCTTCGTCCGTGCGCAGATCCTTGAGCGCCGCCTGACCTGCCATGTAGGAGCCGGTAACACTGGGACGGAACAGTTTGAGCATATCCTGAGCAGCCTGGCGCAGCCCCAGGGTGGCCTCGCTCTGGGCGGCCAGCGGGGTGGCCATCAGGGCAAGCATAGCAGCCAAAGCCAGGCGCCATGCCGGTCGATTGGAAAGCAAGGTCACGTGCTCAAATTCTCCCTATGCCGATAACGGCAGCGTTTGGGCGCAAAGATTGTCCGTTTTGCGACTGCGCCGCAAGGGCACTGCCGGTTTCGCACTGTCACATTCCGCTGTAGTTGGGCCCGCTGCCCCCTTCGGGCGGCACCCAGGTGATGTTGCGCGCAGGGTCCTTGATGTCGCAGGTCTTGCAGTGCACGCAATTGGCCGCGTGGATGCGGAACACCGGAGCGCCATCGTCTTCGGTCATTTCATAAACCCCGGCAGGACAATAGAGCGGCGCCGGCTCACCATAGCGCGGCAGGTTTTCGCGCACTGGAATGGTGGGATCAGCCAGCTTGAGGTGGACCGGCTGGTCTTCGTCATGCGCCAGATTGGCAAGGAACACCGAAGATGAGCGATCGAAGGTGGTTTTGCCATCGGGCCGGGCATATTCGCGCGGGGTGGCCTGGTCGATTGTCTTGAGCTTGCCCGAATCAGGCGTGTCCCAGCGCAACGTCCCGAAGGGCGAGAAGCGGAGGATGGTCTGCCACCACATGTCGAGACCGCCAAGACACGCTCCGAACAGCGTGCCGAATCGCTCCCAGAGCGGCTTGAGGTTGCGCACGCCGGCCAATTCCTTCTCGATACCGGTCGAGAGGACGTGGTGGCCCAGATCGGCGATCCGATCATGCTGGCGGCCTGCGGCGATGGCGTCGCCGACCGCATCGGCGGCACCGATACCTGAGAGTATGGCATTATGAATGGCCTTGAGGCGCGGCGCATTCATGAAACCGGCGGCGCAGCCGATCAGCGCGCCCCCTTCAAAGGCCAGATCCGGTATGGCCTGCAATCCACCAGCCGTCAGCGCGCGTGCGCCATAGCTGATGCGCGTGGCCCCTTCGAGCAGGCGGGCAATAGAGGGGTGTGTCTTGAAGCGCTGGAATTCACCAAAAGGCGACAGTGTGGGATCGGCATAGTCGAGATGTACGACCAGCCCGAGATAGAGCTTGTTGTCATGCGCGTGATAGGCGAAACCGCCGCCACTGGTGGCATTGTCGAGCGGGAAGCCGAGATAATGGTCGACCCGGCCCAACTGGTGGCGGTCTGCCGGGATTTCCCAGATTTCCTTGATGCCCAGGCCGAATTTCTGCGGGCTCGCATTCCGGTCCAGCGCGAACGCGCCAATTATCTGCTTGGCCAGCGAGCCGCGCGCGCCTTCGGCGATGAGAGTATATTTGGCTTCCAACGCAATGCCTGCGGCATGGCCGGGCTTGGGGTTGCCAGCAGCATCAAGGCCGAGATCGCCGGTGATGATGCCGCGTACCGGTCCATCGCCGGTCCGCAGCACGTCGACCGCAGCGGTCATGGGGAAGATATCGACACCCAGTTCGGTGGCCTGTTCACCCAGCCAGCGCACCAGGTCGCCCAGGCTAACAATGATGCCGTCCTTGGTCCGCATTTGCGGCGGGACCAGCATGTGAGGAAAGGCGAAATCGCCCGAACCGGTCAGGAAGTGATAGGTGTCCTTGGTTACATCAGGACCCACCGGCGCACCCTTGAGTCGCCAGTCAGGGATCAGAGCATCCAGACCCACCGGGTCCATCACGGCGCCAGAAAGTATGTGTCCTCCGACCTCAGCGGCCTTTTCCACCACGGTCACGGCAAGTTCGGGATGCCGCTGTTTGAGCCTTATGGCAGCCGCCAGGCCAGACGGGCCCGCCCCGACAATCAGCACGTCAGTCGGAAGCGTTTCGCGGTTGCCGGCTTCTGCCATTGGAAATGCACCTTTGGGGCTTGGTGTGCGACTGGTCGCCTGCAACGGGGTGTGACATAACGGGCCCAATGTCTCAAGATCGACCGCTCAACAATGCCGAACTGCTCTCGGTGCTCGATTGGTATCGGGCTGCGGGGGTGGATATGGCCGTGGTCGATGAGCCAGTTGACCGCTTTGCCCAGAAGTCACCGGCGGCCGCTACACTACCGCCGCGCACCGCACAGCCCAGCCAGGGTGCAGCCAGCCCGTTGCCGGCCCCAGGCCCGATCGGCGGCGACCCCAGCGAAGCCCGCCAGCTGGCGGCTTCCGCCCAATCCCTGGATGCCCTGCGCAATGTGCTTGAGCGCTACGATGGCTGTGGCCTCAAGTTCCGGGCAACGCAATTGGTGTTTGCCGACGGCAATCCGGAAGCCAAAATCATGCTAATCGGCGAGGCTCCCGGGGCCGAGGAGGACCGGCAGGGCAAGCCCTTCGTGGGTCGATCAGGACAATTGCTCGATCGCATGCTGGCCGCCATCGGCCTCGACCGCACATCCGTCTATATCGTGAACACCGTCCCCTGGCGTCCGCCGGGCAATCGCACACCAACGCCTGAGGAAATGGAACTATGCCTGCCATTCCTCAACCGTCAGGTGGAACTGGTGGCGCCCAAATTGGTGATGACGCTGGGTGGGCCGGCCATGCAGACCGTGTTCAAGACCACGAGCGGCATCATCAAAATGCGCGGCAAATGGCAGGACGTTGCCATTGGCAATCACACCGTCCCTGCTCTGCCGACGCTGCACCCGGCTTATCTGTTGCGCAATCCGCCGGCCAAGCAGCAGGCCTGGCGCGATCTCTTGAACTTCCGCCAGCGCGTGGACGAACTAGGGCTCGCTTGATGCCCAATTGAGGGCTATCCAGCGCAACTTAACGCGCTATGGTCGCGTTCGTGTGATTTGCAACGCTCTACCGAAGGCCAATCTGCGTCATGGCTTCCGTCATCAAGATCTATGCCCTGTTCCTGGGCTCGGCCCTCCTCATGTTCGGCGGGGGCCTGCAGGGGCTTCTGCTGTCGGTTCGCGGCGCTGAAGAGGGTTTTTCGCTACTGGCATTGGGCCTGATCGGTACGGGTTGGTCGATCGGCTTTGTCGCGGGCTCACTGACGGTGCCGCTGGTCGTGCGCAAGGTAGGGCATATCCGCGCCTTTTCGGTGATGGCGGCCATCGGCACGATCACGATCCTGCTCAACCTGCTCTGGATCAACGATTTTAGCTGGATCGTGCTGCGGGCGCTTTCCGGCTTCTGCTTTGCCGGCGCGGCGATGATCGTTGAAAGCTGGCTCAATGAAGTGACCGACAATCGCAACCGCGGCACGATCTTCTCGATCTATGTGACCATCAACATGGCGGCCTCAACTCTGGGGCAGGTTGCCATGTCGGTTACCGGTACGGCGGGCTACATACCCTTCGTCATCGGCGCGATCAGCTTCATCTGCGCGGTCCTGCCCACGGCCCTTACCTCCAGCCCGCAACCCAAACCGCTGCAATCGGCAAGAGTTGACATTGGCTTGCTTTATCGCACCTCGCCAGTTGCGGCGATTGCTGCCTTCTCTGTTGGCATGGCCAACGGCGCCTTCGGCACGCTGGCTCCCGTCTATGGGTATGAGCAAGGTCTGGATGCCGGCGGCATTGCCCTGCTGTTCTCAGTGGCGGCTATTCTGGGTGCGGTGGCGCAAGTGCCGTTCGGGCGCCTGTCCGACCGCATCGACCGCCGGCTGGTGCTGATTGGCCTGTCCGGCTTTGCAGCCGTGGTGGGCGCGCTGATTGTGCTGATCAATCCCGGCGCTGGCTGGGGCATGTATGTTCTGTTCGCCGCCTATGGCTTTGCCGCCAACCCCATCTATGCGGTCGCCGTGGCCCATGCCAACGACTTTGCCCGCGACGGCGATTTTGCCAAGATTGCCGGGGGCATGCTGCTGATCCTGGGCGTTGGCCTGGCTATCGGCCCCGCCGTTGCTTCGCTGATCATGGGCGCCTGGAATCCGGTGGGCCTGTTCCTGGTTACAGCCACGTTCCATGGGGCATTGGCGGGCGCCGCCTATCTGCGGATGCGGGTGCGCAAGAGTGTGGACGCTGCCGAGCGCGCGCCGTTCCAGGCGATGAGCGACAAACAGGTGACACCCGAGACCTTTGTGCTGGACCCGCGTGCTGATAGTGAAGCCGACGAGTTCGTGCCGGCCGGTGAAGATCCGGTGCCCGAGGAATTGATCGAGACGCTGGAGGATGATGGCGATGTTCAGAACGGAAAAGTTTGAGGACCGGGCCTTCAAGCCACTTTCCATCGCCGTCATTGCCGTCTCCGACACGCGGACGCTGGAGACCGATACCGGCGGAGCGCTGCTCAAGTCCCTGCTGGAAGCCGACGGACATCACTGCTTCGAACGGCAGGTGGTGCGCGACGAAATCCAGCTCCTGCGCGCCGCCGTGCAGGCCTATGTCGCCAACCCCAAGGTCGATGTGATCCTGACCACCGGCGGGACCGGATTTTCCGGGCGCGACATCACCCCGGAAGCTGTCGAGCCCCTGTTCGACAAGCGCATGGAAGGCTTTTCGGTACTGTTCCACCAATATTCGGCGACCACCGTGGGTACATCTTCGCTGCAATCGCGTGCCACGGCGGGGCTGATCGGCACCACCTTCGTCTTCTGCCTGCCTGGATCGCGCGGGGCCTGCCGCGACGCCTGGGAAGGCATTCTCACTCACCAGCTCGACTACCGGCACAAGCCGTGCAATTTCGTCGAGCTGATGCCGCGGCTCGACGAGCGGTAAGTCGCGGCCCAACTAAAGCCAAACCGAGCTGGCTGCATTTGTCCCGCCAGCTCGGGTCGCTAGCTGCGCGACACTCAGCTGTGCGGCAAGCCGGCCAGTCTGCGCCCCTCTTCGCTCTTGAGTGAAAAGTCCGTTCCCAGGAAACGGTCTGCCTCCGGCGTCGACAGCCACGCGATCGCTTGAGCCACCCAAAGCGGCGCGATGTGGACGTTGGGGTCCAGCCGACTGACGGGGTTGAGGCCCGAGCGCCGAATGGCCCCTTGCATATCCGTGGCCACGGTACCGGGACTGATACCCAAAGCACGAATGCCCTTGGCACGCAGCTCCAGATCGAGGCACGCAGTCAGGGCGCGCAAACCCGCCTTGCTGGCACAGTAGTGGCTCCAACCCTCCAGCGGGGCAATGGCCGCGCCGGAGCTGACATTGACGATGGTGCCGCCGCCCGCCTCCAGCATCGCGGGCAGAACCGCATGCGTAACGGCAAATGCGCCCACCAGATTGGTTTGCACAACGCTTGCCCAGGCGGCCGGATCACTGTCTTCGACCCTTGCTATGGGCTCGATAGTCCCCGCATTATTGATGAGAATATCTATCCCACCCAGTTCCGCCCTAACTGTGCCAATTGCGACCGGCACTGCCGACCAATCGGCGAGGTCGCAGAGCACCTCGACGACCCCCGCATTGCCGGACGGAGCGGCAGGCCGCCGGTTCACCATGGCAAGATGTGCGCCGTTCCGGGCGAACAGATCCACGACCGCGGCACCAATGCCACGATTGGCGCCGGTGATCACGACGCGTTTTCCCGCCAAGGCAAGTCGCATATCGAAGCTCATCGTGCGCCACCCCGGGGCTGGATGGCATTGTCCCGGTCGTAAGTGAGGCCAGCCAGCAAGGCCTCAAGATCGGGCCGGGCATAAGGGGCGTTGCCGATCTGGACCAGGTGCAAGCGACCCTCCGCATCCACCGCAAAGGCCGCCGGTTCGGCAAAGGGGCCGGCAGCGCCCGTATCGCCAGCCGGGGTCATGTGGACCCCAAGCTGTCGCATCTGGTCAACCGACAACCCCGCGGCGACCGGTCCATTATAGCCCGTTTCGCTCAGTAGCGGCCGTGTGCGCTCCGCGCTGTCTGCGGACGCCAGCACCAGGTTAAAACCAGCCGCGGCAAAGCGCGGGCGAAGGGCTTCGGCCGCGGTGAGGTATGCCCTGCACATTGGGCAATGGGCGCCGCGATAGATGACGAGGAGGTGCCAGTGACCAGCGCTGAAGGTCATGTCCTCCCCTGTCAGCAGGGTCAGGGATATTGGCGGAAAGGCACCGCCGGGCTCGATGGAAGGCATCATATTGTGTACTCCAGATGTTCACAAGCGCTCTGGTAGCGCGTGCAAAAATCTGGAAAAATGGACGCAATACCCACTCACTCATTCCGAAGCTGCATCAATGAAGCTTAGTCTGCTCGAATTGCTGGTGAGTGCTGCCGATGCGGGCAGCTTTGCCGCTGCCGCCGACAGGCATCAAACTGACCCCTCAACGGTCTCGCGCCAGATTGCCGCGCTCGAAAGGCAACTGGGCGGACGGTTGTTCGAGCGCAACACGCGGCATCTGTCGCTGACTGAAACCGGTGCCAATGTGCTGGTGCATGCGCGCCATATCCTGACCGAAATGGAGGCGCTTCGGGACTGCGTGGGTGAAGCGGCCAACAAGGTGCGGGGTAAAGTTCGGCTCTCGGCATCGGTGGCCTATGGCGAAAGACGGGTTGTGCCGCTATTGGGGCGAATGCAGGAAAGGCATCCCGAGCTCAAGCTCGAGCTTGTCCTCACCGAGACCCAGCAGGACCTGGTATCGGAAGGGATCGACCTGGCCCTCAGGCACGCCCCGCATGTGTCGGGTGATGTCGTGGCGGCCCGCTTGCATGGTACAAGCTATATCCTTTGTTGCTCGCCAGCATTTGCGGCGCGACATGGCACGCCGGAGACCCTTAGCGACCTCAAGAGGTTCGCCTGCCTTGCCTATGCCCTCCCGGGCATGGGCGAGCGGTGGTTCCGACTTGCCGAGGGGAGACCGGCGGACCCTTTCATGGTCGAACCCGCAATGTCGATCAGCTCGCCCCTGGCGCTGCGGCGCGCCTGCCTCGACGGGGCCGGTATTGCGCTTCTGGCCGACTGGCTGGTCGATGACGATATCCGGATGAACCAGCTCATTGCGCTGCTTCCCAATGACAGGCTTTCTCCTTCGATTGGGGAGAACGCTGCGTGGCTGGTCTATCCATCGCGGCCCTATCAGCCCCGGCGTGTCCGGGTTGTCATAGACTTTCTGAAGCAGGCGCTGGGGGCGGGCCCATAAGGAAAGGGCGCCGGAGCGATCCGGCGCCCTTTTTCGTTTGTGCTTCGCGTCAGTGGCCGCCATGCCCGGGCATGCCGCCTTCGGGCTTGCGGATGAAGAAGGCCGCCAGGATCGCAAAGAGCGAGATGATCGCACCGACGAGGAAGGCCGCGCGAATGCCCCCGGCAAGGGCCTCGACCGGATCCACGCCTTCTGCCGCCAGCGCCGCGGTTCGGATGGTCATGAGCGCGATGAACAGGGCAATGCCCGCCGCGCCTGCCAATTGCTGGATAGAGCCCAGCACGGCCGAGGCGTGCGAGTAGAGTTCCATGCGCACCGAACCCATGGACGAGGTGAAGACCGGCGTAAAGATCAGGGCCAGGCCCACGCTCAGCACCATATGTCCTGCCAGCAGCGCCCAAGGCGAGGTGTCCTGCCCTACCATGGTCAGGGCCCAGAGCACCGCCGAGACCAGGATGGAGCCGGGCACAGCCAGTACGGTCGGCCCGACCCGGTCATAGAGGCGCCCCACCACCGGACCGAGCAAGCCCATGATCAGCCCGCCGGGCAACAGCAGTAGACCGGTCTGCAGCGTATCCAGGCCCACCACGTTCTGCGTGTAGATCGGCAGCAGGATGATCGAGCCGAACAGCGTCATCATGGCGACAAACATCATCGAGACCGAAACGGTGTAGTTGCGCGACTGGAAGACCCGCAGGTCAAGTAGCGCCTTGTTCTCGGCCTGCAAGCCCAGCTGGCGCCACACGAACAGCGCCATGGCCACAACGCCGATGGCGATCGGCAACCAGAGCGGAACGAGCGTGGCTTGTTCAGGATGGGCAAAGCTCTCGCCGAAACCGGAGAGGCCATAGACCAGCCCGCCAAAGGCCAGTGCCGAGAGCACGACCGAAAGATAGTCGAGCGGCGCATAACGCGGGGTCGAGACATTGCGGATGCGGGTGGCACCCAGCACCAGAGCCAGAATGGCAATGGGCAGGGTGAAATAGAACATGAAGCGCCAGTCGAAATTATTCAGGATGAACCCGCCAATGGTCGGACCGATGGCCGGGGCCACGGACATGACGATGGAGATGTTGCCCATGGTCTTGCCGCGTGCCTCAGGGGGCACCAGGGTCATCACCGTGGTCATCAGCAGCGGCATCATGATTGCGGTGCCGACAGCCTGGATAACCCGGCCAGCGACCAGCAGTTCCAGCCCTGGAGACAGCGCGCAGACTAGCGTGCCTGCCGTGAAGATGGAGATAGCCAGCAAGAAGATCGGGCGCGTGTTGAGGCGTTGCAGCAGGAAGCCGGTGATCGGGATCACCACTGCCATCGTCAGCAGAAAGGCCGTCGTCAGCCACTGGGCCGCGCTGGCGGTGACTCCAAGATCACCCATCAGATGCGGAATGGCGACGCTCATAATGGTTTCGTTGAGAAACACCACGAAGGTCGAGACCAGGAGGATGGCGATGACCAGCTTGTTGCGGGCGGCATTGTCGGGATGGTGCGGCGCGATCTCGGCCGTCTCATCCATGGTGGCTTGCATTGTCATCGTCTTACCCTCTTTGGAAATCTGTATCGCCCATGCGACGGCAGAGACCGCCAGCTTTCGACACGGACTTGCAAAATTCGTGTGACAGCAGCTGTCAGCAGCGACACAATTCCAGCGCCAGCGCCGCTGTTCTGGCGATGGCGAGGCCGTT